>WNFI01686555.1_pt1 | contig 23946 bp, 23 predicted proteins | sample 5400471 | NCBI WGS metagenome assembly WNFI01 (sample SAMN13153348, study PRJNA577476) | soil metagenome | isolation source: 100 cm saprolite on Douglas fir-dominated hillslope | place: USA:California | collected 2013-09-17 | reverse complement strand
CATGATCGAGCAATTTCACCAGGCCCGCGGATTCCTTCTGGAGTTCATTGTGGTGCTGATCCTGATTATCGAGCTGTTCTTCCTGTTCCGAGGACAGATGAAATCGTGAGAAACAGCGACGTACTTGAGGCTGTTCGAGTTCCCGGATATCTGCTAGTTGATAACCGGAAGCTGGACCAGTCCGCTAAGATAGTCGTTCTGTTCTGGAGTTGCCGGCGGCTTGACTGCTGAAGGCGATCCTGGTCTCACCGCTGGGGCGGACGAACGGAGCTGACCCGTAGTTTCCGCTTGAGCGGGCTTGGCAGGTCCCTTCAATTCTTGCTGCACGGGGGCCACCCTGGCGACGGCCGGGCCAGGGAATTGTGGATTGATCGTGCTGGCGCGGGCCGACGCCACTTCCGCGGCCGTCTTGTTCACCAGATATGGAACCAGATCAGGATTGCTGATGATGATGGTCGCATTCTGGACCTGGATCGGTTCCGATGGCATGTGGACGGCGCCGCTGGGCACTTTCAGCCCCGACGGGACAGGCCGCGCCGGTACGATTTTCACGGTGATATCGCCCGCAGGGAGATCGCGCAGCAGGAAGTTGCCCTTTTCGTCGGTTTTTACGATCCCATATCCAGCGTCGAGCTGCACGCCGGCCAGAGGAACCAGATTGTATTCTTCAGGGCTGCTCTGATTGCCGGCGGCTTGCTGCCCCGTGTGGCTGGTCTGTCCTCCAGCCTGTCCTGCCTTCCCCCCTTGTCCTCCACGCTGGCTGCGCGCTCCAGCCGCGGGCATGCCGCCAAATTTGAGCTTGTCTTGGTCCGCGGGCGGAGCAGCCTTATCCACTAAGACTTTCAGGAATACTCGTCCGGAGATGGAGCGTAGAGCGCGTATTGGAATGTCCTGTACCACGGTGGAGACGGGAGCAACATGGACCATGAAACTCTCACGGGGCAGCGCGTAATTAGCCGGCAGCGTGGAAGCGTCCGCCATCAGCCTATAATCGCCGGGCGCGACATCCTCAATCTCGTAGTCACCATTGCTCTCCACGACAATGGTGCGGCGTTGTCTTCCGTCATCGAGCACCAGGTGGACATCGGGAATTCCTTTGCAGTCGGGCTGGCGCTTATCGAGAAAACGCAGGTCATTGAAGACGTTTCCCATCAGGCGGGCAAAATCAACCACGCCAAAATTGATGACCGCAATCCTTTGCCGTATCAGGTCCACTTCCACGTCATTCCTGGTGGTCATGCGTACCGGTCCGGGAAATTGGACAAGGCTGATCGAGACGCGATGCTCCCCGCCGCCAACGTTGCCAAACTTGAACCTTCCCTGTTCATCGGTCTCCACGGAATCACCGTTGTCCAGGTCCACGCGAATGCCCGCATAGCCGCGCTCCCCTGAATTGAACACCCCGTTCAGATTGCTGTCGCGGAAAACCCGCCCTTCAATGATCCGTCCGGCATGCCTGCCGACCGCCAGAGACATGGGCAGAGCGCTGAAACTCTTATTGAGACCGAAGGAGAGAATTGTCGTACGCTGTGGACTCAGCGAGTTGTTGAGAACCCAAATGTTGCTCAGGCTGGAGTTGAACTGCAGTGTCCGGCTGACTTGATAGGTCAGCGAATATCCCACATACGGCGTCCAGCTCTGGCTGTTACCGGAACTGGCCCTGGCCAGGGAAAAGTTAGGCGCCAAATTCACTTTGTTGCCCAGCCGGAATTGGCCACTGGCGCTGATGGACGTATTGATAGGGACCTGCGCATCCAGGAGCGCTCTGACCTCCGGCGGAAGGTTATTGGATTGAACAAAAGAAACAGGGTCTTGCAGGAATAACGCCTGCAGCCCGGGCGCCAGAAGGTTCAGCTCCGAATTCAGTTTCTGCACCAGTGAAGGGTTCCTATGGTCATGCTGAAACGCAACCTGCATCGTTCCGCCTTTGATGGGAAAGGCCACGCCATCGCGAAACACGAGTTCGTCTTGCGAATTCAATTGCAACGGGTCCTGCAATGAACCAACAATGAATTCCGCCGTATTGGAAAAACCCGGGGTGAACAGATAATGCCACGTCGTATCCACCCTGTTACCCGTCGAGGTCTGGCTGGAAAACCCGCCGGTGTTGCGGCTGTATGTGTAAGTGAGGTTCAGGTCCTGGGACTGGTTCAGTTTCCAGGCAAACCCAGGAGTCAGATAATCGGAACTGCCGGCGCGAAGCACATTGTTGAATGCCTGGGTGATTGTGTGCTGGTAGTACAGAGATTCCGTAAAACGCCCTCTCGCTGACAATGTCAGCCCCGTCTTGATGGACTGGGTGCCGGAAAACAGAGAAAAAACCTGGTTGAGCGGAAATAACGAGGAAGAAGTCGATCCCGCGGCAAAGAACGTCAGATTGGGACTGATGTAGTTCACTTCAGCCCGGCCCAGTCCTCCGTGATTGCTGCCTCCGCCGAGACCTTGAAACGTCCATCTGTCCTTGAAAACGTAAGTGAGCCCGGCAGTCTGCATGAAATCATTCTGCCGTTTCCCGCTCAAGCCCAGAAAAGTGGTTGGAGTATTAATGTAACTGGTCGTGGAGAACAGACTCAGATTGTCCGACTGTTTGCGAGTGAACGCAAAGCCGCCAATGTCGCGCGTCGAGCCCAGAGTCAGGTAGAAGAACGGAATCGTTGTTCCGCCAAAAAAAGTATATTGATTGTCGCCACGCTTTAAGGTGAGCGCGCCGCCGCGAAGCTCCACGGAATCCGAAATCGAATAGGGGCTCAGATAACGCTGCGGGCCGTTGTTCGTCAGGCTGACAAGGAAATCCATCGCCTGGACCTGCATTCTTGGGCTCTGGTAGGCAATGCTGCCGTGGCGGAGGTTGAAGCTGTGACCACCGATCTGGTTGTTGTCTTCGACCTGGGTTACAAGATCCAGCCGGCCATCGCTGCCGGCGAGCTGAGACCAGGCAAATCCATTGATGGCCGATAGAGTGGTTTGTCCGTTCCCATTGGCCACCTGGATGGTCGAAGAAAAAATTCCGGACGCCAGTTCGGACTGCCGCCGCAGGAAAGCCTGCGAAATGACCAACGGCGGTCTCGGAATGACCCGCACCCGGATGCTTACCGGCTTGCCGTTCTTGTAGCCGAGAGCCACGGTCTCGCCGCGCTCCAAACCAAAAAACTGGATACTCTCATAGCCGACTTCCGCGCGGGCAATCTCCGGATCGAGAACGATGATATTGGTTATGCCCGCTGCTACAACTGTCTTGGATGATTTCCAGTAGAGCTCAACAAAAGAAGGCGTGGCATCCGTATCGCCGCTCTGGCTGTAAGCAGGAACGCACAAAGCAAACGAGGACAGCAGTATTGCCAAGACTGCCGCCGACTTCTCGATTTGCGGTCTGTACTTCATGTTGGATCGTATTAATGCGCATCTACGCTAAAAGGAATCTGTTGCGTTTCAATTCGGTCTTCACCGTAGGCCACCGTGAGCACCGCGATGTAGTCTCCGGCAGGCAGAGTTCCGTCCCAGCTCACCTGCATGGAATCTTTTTGTCCCGGCAAGAACCGTTTTTCCAGGCTCTGGGCCTTGGCCACAAGTTTCTTCTGCGAATTGAGCACTGCCAGACGCGCTATCGGAAATAGGTGTGTATTGCCGGCGTTATGCAAATCAAAAACCAGGGAAAGTCCATGAGTGCTGCTGGGCGGGGTCAACGTCACATTGCTCAGTTCGATCTTGAGGTCCTCTGTCTTCTCCGCCGCGAGCAGCACCAGGCAGCCGAGACGCATATTGGTAAACACGCCTTGCCCGTCGGTTTTGGTAAAGGAAAGCTCCGGCTTGGACTGCACGAACAGGACCGCGTAATAGCCGCCCTTGGCATCCCGAGGCGGGGTAACAATGGCCTTCATTTTTTGCGTACCGTGGGGCGGGACGAGAAAGCGCGCGGGCACAAACTGTATCCAGTTGGCGGCGGAACGGGGCGAACTCCCGGGAGTGGAGAATATCTTCTCGTTTTTTTCGTTGTACCAGAGATCGGTGATCTGGACGCTCATCTCCACCGGGTTTCCGCTTTCATTGGTGGTTGCCAGACTGAACTCAAAGGGCACTCCTGGTTTGAATTTCTCCCGCACCTCGCCCGGCGCCAGACCGAGCGATTGCGCCGAAGTCACGGGCGGCCAGGCCGCAATCGACAACAGGAACAAAATCGTACTGAACGCGTAATGTCTCATCATGGCACCGTCATAGTGAAAGTAAGAGTTGCGCTGTCGCTGCCGGTGAACGCGCCGGGGCCATTGTTGGTATTAGAAACAAATAGACCCAGAAAACGGGTGATGGCGACGCGGTCGGACGCGGATGCAGTGATCTGTACTGGCGTCCCGGTGATCTGGGTAAATGGACCGGTGCTGGCGCCGGAGTCGTCCAATTGCAGCACGGTTGGGTGAGCAAAGTTGCTTGTGAGCACGACCTTTATCGTCGCCGTAGTTGAACCAAAGTCGGAGAACGCGGGATTCAGCAGGTACGGAGTGGCATAGATAATGCCGCCAGCGGCGGAGACGGTTGTCAATCCTGCTCCGGGCCCAATACCCAGACCGTTGACGTTCCCAAAATTTACGCTGTAATCCGCGGCAGGCGTGATAGTAACGCCGCCGGTGGCGGTCCCGAGGGTAAGCTGTATGGCAGTCTGCAGTATTTCGTTGAGATTGTTCAACGACAAAGTAACGGATTCTATAAAGGAGCCATTGGTGGAATCCGTCATGGTGAAGGTAATCACGGCGCTGTCTGACCCTGCAAATGCGCTTGCGCCATTATTGTCCGGCACAAAAATCGCGAGACCCGCGGTTGCGGTTGTGCCTTTGGGAATTCCAGGGGCTGGGGCAACCGAAGTTGGCGCGATGGAATTTATCGACATGCTTGAATACTGACCACTACCGTTGCACGCCGAAGTGATTGGACAGCTCTGCATGACCAGTGCGGCCGGATGTCCAAAGTTGGTGCTGACGTAAGCGGTTACGATCGCGTTGTGCCCGTTAGGGAGGCCGCCATGAGGAAAGAGCCCAAAATTGGTGAAGTAGAGCGCCCCGGTGCTCAATGGGATGACTGTGACCCCAGTGGCTGGGGTACCAATCCCTAAAGCGTTTAAGGTCCCAAAAGAGCTGCTGTAGTTACTACCGGTGAGAGCAAGCGGAATGCCCCCTGCAACTTGCACCAAATCGATATCCGCGCCCGCCCAGGCTGACGGAGCAAACAAAAGAAGAACCACAACGATGAAAGCCGCTTTGGAATGCACACACATCCACTCCCGCATTTCCTTACCATCTTTATCGGCATGAAAAAGCGGGACTTGAACGCATTCCTTGTGCCTTGCTGTCATCATTCCAGTTCACAAACATGCAACGGCTCCAGGAGGGGAAAGCGACTGTCCGCAATTGTCCACTACTGCACCGTCAACGTAAAGGTAACGGTCGCCGACTGATTGCCAGTCAGAACGGTAGCACCGTTGGCCGGGGTCACCGCCACGCCGATGTAGCGGGTCACGGCCGTTCCGCTCGTCGGGTTGGTGGCGATGGTGTCCGCCGATCCCGTGCCCATCGCCGTAAACGCAGCCGCAGCTGCAGGCACCGCGTTGGAGTTAGCGGCATCACGCACAACAAATACATTGTGTGGAGCGGCAAAATCTGTGGTCACCTGTGCCGTAACCGTAGATGTAGTCGCCGACTGTCCCGTAAATACCGGAGTCAGATTGTAATCCGACCAGTAGACGGCATTACTGACTCCCGGCGTTGCCGGCGCAAACAGATTGCAATTGCCGGCGTTGATACCCAACGCGTCCACGGCGCCGAAGTCCATGGTGTAATCCGGAGAGCCGCCTCCAGCCACGACGGCACAATGCGTCACCGCCGCCGTGCCCGTGCTCAGGGTCAACCGTATGGCCTTCTGCACATTGGCGGAAATCTGCAGTGTGGGCGAGACAGTATTAGTGTTAGTACCCTGCGTGCCCGCGAAGACCATAGTGGTTGTTGCCAGCAACATTACCATGAAGATCACAACTTGTTTTTTCATAACACTGTCCTTGAACCTGTTTCGCCAATATCGCCAATTCTTACTGGACCGTCAGAGTAAAGGTAACCGTCGCCGTTTGCGCGCCCGTCAGGGTTCCCGCTCCGTTGGTTGGTGCTATCGCGACGCCGATGAACCGGGTCGCGGCGGTGCCGTTGCCTTGGTTGGTGACGATCGTATCCGCTGAGCCGACACCCATCGCTGTAAATTGACCAACAGCGCTGGGAACGGTGGGCGAGTTGGCGCTATCGCGGACTACCGAAACATTAGCAGCCGTGAAATTTGTGGTCACCTGTGCCGTGATCGTGTTAGTTGTGGCGCTCTGGCTTGTGAAAACCGGGGTCAGATTGTAATCCGACCAGTAAATCGCGTTGCTGACTCCTGGCGTTGCAGGCGCAAACACGCTGCCGCAGCTGGGGGCATTGATAGCCAACGCGTCCACTGTGCCAAAGCTCATTGTGTAGTCGGGTGAACCGCCTGCCGCTGTTACCGTGCAATGCGGTGTTGCCGCGGTGCCTGTGCTTAAGGTCAACCGGATCGCTTTCTGAATGTTCACGGAAAGCTGCAGGGTTGGCGCAACTGTATTGGTGTTTGTTGCCTGTGTGCCGGCAAATGCAACGCTTGCCGTCAGCAGAGCAAATATAGTCAACAGAACTAAATGCTTTTTCATCTTGTTTTCCCCTCGCCATTTGTCATGAAAATTTCGTTAATGGAAAATCCCATGTTCGTAAGCGCATTATTAAAGTTCCTTCATTTGGCGGCAACAGTACTTCCGTCATCCAAGGTTGCTTAGCCTTGTTCTGCCGTCAAAATACGCAAATGGAAATCGATGGTTCTGGCACGGGCTTCGCGCGAAATCTTTCCCCATGTATCTCCTAATCCATTGCAAACATGCGCCTTAAGCGAGGATGTCTGGAGCAAGTTTCCGCCAACTTCCGCTCCTGACGGGACTTTTGTTTTCCTTCAACCGGGGGTTACTCCCGTAATACTGCCAGGCTGGTTATTGACGAGGGATGTAGCAATTCCTGGTCGTAGAAGGGCACAACTTAAAAAGAGACCAATGACGCGCGTAGCGCAGAATCAGGCGGGCAGGCGTTTCAGCAAAATGGCAGCCCGGCGAAACCACGGACGCTCCATGCGTCGCAGATATCTGGGCATGGTGGCTTGCTTAGCGAGTATGCGTTGGGCCCACTGGCGGGCTTCGGCGAGGTTTCCGTTTTCGGCGAGAAAACTGGCGTAGTTGTATTGCGTCTCCGACAACGTGGAAGTCTGAGTCACGTCGCTGAACAGACTGGCTGCTCGGTCGTTTTGTCCTGTCCGCGCCCATGCATAGGCCAGCAAGCCGGCCGCTCTTCCATAGTCATAACCGCGTGTCTTGGTTACGACCCTCTCCAGATCGGTCGCGGCACTGGGATAATCGTTTAATTCCAGTTCACACAAAGCGCGGCGATAAAAGGGATCGGGCGAATCCGTACGCACGGATATGGCGTAGTCGTAACACTGTTTTGCCTGGGCATACTTCTTCGATTCGAGATAGAGGTCGGCCAGCTCTTCATAATTTCCGGCAGATGGATTGTCCAGAACCATCATCTCCAGCTGCTTCACCCGCTTGCGATGACTCAGGACTTGCAAATAAGGCCGCAACAGACCCAGGTCGGGAACGACCTCAACCAGTATGTAAACCAGCGCTCCCAGGCCGCCGCCTATGAGGATGATCCACAGCCAATAATTGTTCGGACGGCGCTTGACGAAATGGTACACCGCGATCGCCATCAGAATGAGGCCATAGCCGTAGTTGCCAAAAAGAGGCATGGAAGTGTGAGGCGAAAATATAACACAGCTACTTGGCGCGAGGATGGGTCCGGTCGTAAACCTCAAGCACCTGGCTCACCGAAAGCTGCGTGTATTTTTGCGTGGTGGAAAGCCGCTCGTGACCCAGCAACTCCTGGATGGCGCGCAGGTCGGCTCCTTCACTCAGCATGTGTGTGCCAAACGCGTGCCGCAGAGTGTGCGGATGGACGTCGGGCGACAGCCCCTTGGCGATGGCGATCTGTTTCACGATCCGCCCGACGCTGCGAGTCGTCAACGGCCCGCCGCGCTGGTTGACGAATAAACGTCGCGTCGTCTTCCCTGCCCGCCGCAATAACTGCTGTCGCACTTCACGATAGGTCAGCAACGCTTCCTGCACCGCACCCTCAATCGGCACATAGCGCTGCTTGCGGCCTTTTCCGCGGACCAGAAGCACTCCGTTCGCATCCTGAATATCGGTCATCTCGATCCCTACCAGTTCCGAATTACGCAGGCCGCAGCCATAGAGCAGTTCAAAGATCGCGCGATCGCGCTCCGGGAAGGACGCTGTCTCCGGCATCGCGGTGTTCAGCAGGCCATTGATTTCTTCAAGCGTTGGCACGCGCGGCAGTTTTTTGGGGAGCTTCGGGGTTGACACCAGCTTGGCGGGATTCTGCTGGACCAGCCCTTCGCGAGCCAGCCACTTGAACAGTGACCGCAGCGCGGCCAAAGCTCGCGCCACCGAGACTTTGCTCAGGTTCGCCGCATGAAGCTGGGATAGAAATCCGCGAATGAATACATGGTCAATGTCTTTCCATTTGATTTCGGGGCCAACATAATCCGCAAAGCGCCGCAGTTCGTTGCCGTAGGCCCGGAGCGTATGCGGCGAGGCGTTGCGCTCAGCGCGCATTGATTCCAGAAATTTCCTGGTCCCGCTCTGAATCTGAGCGTTGGTCCGGGTGGGGCTTTGGTTCACGAGCTTTGCTCCGCCGCGGTTTTAGTCGCGCGTGGATGGTGCTTGCGATAAACGCTCTTCAGACGATCCAGCGCAACGTGGGTATAGATCTGACTGGTCGAGATATCAGCGTGCCCCAGAATCGTCTGGACAGTCCGCAGATCGGCTCCGTTTTCAACCATGTGCGTAGCGCAGCTATGGCGGAACATGTGTGGACTCGCGTGACGTGTTGTCGATGACGCCGCGTTCAGCATCTGCCAGACGCGTTGCCGGGTGAGCCGGCCTCCCAACCGCCGGACAAATAATATGGACGAGATGCGGCCAGCGAGCAGCACCTGTCGCCCATCGGCCATGTATTGCTGCATCGCTTCCTGCGCCGCACGCCCCAGGGGCACGATCCGTTCCTTGTCGCCTTTGCCCCGCACTAAAACATGACCTAGTTCCAGCTTCAGGTCTTCCAAACGAACGCCAATCAACTCGCTAACCCTCATGCCGCTCGCGTACAGCAGTTCGACGATGGCGTAGTCGCGTTGCGCCAGCGCTCGGAGCAATTGCGTATCTTGTTTTGGCTGGATGGACTTCTGAATGGCGTCAATCTCACTGCCCGCCAGGGACTTGGGCAGGACCTTCCACTGCTTGGGAGAATCAATATCTAGCGTAGGATCGCTTTGGATTCGGCGGTCGAGCAGCAGATATTTGTAAAAGTGCCGGAGCGCCGAAAGCTTGCGTCCCACCGACCGGCCACTGACGCCATTCGAAAACAGTTCGCCTAGAAACGCGCGAACATCTTCTCTGCGGGCGTGCAATGGGTCGCGCTTTTTCTTTCTCAGGAATTCAGAGAATTGCTCGAGGTCTGATTCGTATGCGCTCAGCGTTAATACGGCGAGGCCCTTCTCGATTTTCAGATAATCGAGAAAGTCGGGAAGCACACGCTGGCCGGTGGCTGTCACAAACTCAGTATGCGCCCGACTTTAATATGAGTAAATAACAGGAAAGGTTCGGGCAGATTTACTTGCCCTTCTTCACCGGCATAACAAACGGTTTCTCTTCGATGCCGTTTCGCCGAGCCACCACCACGGCGTTCAGGGCGCTCTCCGGATTTTCTTCATGCTTGAAGAAGGCGAAAACTTCCTTGTCGCGGCCTTGTTCCTTGAGTTCGTCGGCAATCTTTTCCAACTGAGAGGTCGAGTACTCCGGCACGCGGTAGCGGTAATAAACAAAGTCCGCTGTAACGATGCGTGGCGTTGAAATCTTTTCGCTCTCCGCCCAGCACAGAGCGGCATTCCTGGATTTGAGGATGTCGTACACCGCGTCAGTGAACCAACTCTGGTGGCGAAACTCAAACGCAAAGCGGTACGCCTGGGGAAGAAACTGGGCGAAGTCCTTCAAGACGGCCAAGTCGGCCTGGAGATTAGGCGGCGTCTGCACCAGAATGGGCCCCATCTTCCCGGACTCGCGCATGGGCTCCATGCTTTGTAGAAACGCGCGCAGGATATCGCCCGCATCTTTCAGACGCTTGAAATGGGTGATGGCCTGGTGCGCTTTGGCCGCGAAACGAAAGTCTGGAGTAGTGTTTGCAACCCAACCCGCAATGGCGCTCGCGGTGCCCATTCTGCGGAAGGTTGCATTCAGCTCGACGGCGTTGAGACGCGTGGAATAGAACTCAAGAAAGCGTTTCTGCGGCAGCTTTTCCGGAAAGAATGCCGGCTTCCAAGTTGGATAAGACCATCCTGAGGTGCCTATGTGCAGTGACATTTCACCGACAGTATATATAGAGTGGGCTGGCGTCTCGGGAAAAGCCGGCCCCGTCGGCCGCGCTAGCGGTGACGCCTGCGGTCCTGGCGAATGTCCCGCCGGTCGGCCTTCATATCTGCCTTGAGCCGCTGCATGCGCAGGCGGTCGCTTCTGATTTGCGCCTGGTCTGCCCTGATCTGCGCGCGGCTGACATGATTCATTCGGTCCGTCGCCAGCCTTTGCTGGTCAATCAGAAGCTGCTGCTTCTCCTGCTGCAACCGGGCCTGGTCCTGCCGCAGGTCTCGCTTGTTATTTTGGATATCTGTCTGGGCGGCAACGCAACCCAACGAAGCTGCCAACAGGCCGGCCGCCAAAACCAAATGCGATTTCCATTTCATAGGTTCAAGACCTCCTGCTTCGGTCCTTTGGGAAACCACGGAAGCTCATTGTCCGCTCTTGCTCTTACGATTACCGTGCCTGCGTTGATCGGCCCGGTCTTTCTTCAACTTGGCCTGGTCTTTCTGAATCTGCTCACGGTCGGCAACCATTTGCTGCTTGTTGGCGTGGTTCTTCCAGTCGTCCTTCAGCTTCTGCTTGTCTTTCTCCACCTGTTCCATATCTTTCTTGATCAGGTCGGAGTCTTCTGTCTTGTCTCCGTCGGTCGTTTGGCCAATGGCCAGCGGACCAAGGGTAAGGGCCGCCGCCAGTATCAGAGCTAGCTTTCTCGACATGTGTTTGGCGTCCTCACGCAAATCTACCCCGGAGATATTAAACCCATTTCTACCGCCGGAGTTGTGTTTTTACTGACCACTGAGGGCCGCATCAGCCGGCTCATGGCCCAGACCCCCAACAGCGGCCCGACCGCCATACTGGCCAATGCGGACTGCCATCCATAGTGCGCGGCAATGGCGGCGACGGCCCGGATGGCAAACGCCGTGAGCAGGAACCCCAGCGCCACTTGCAACGTAAGCGCGGTGCCTATGTAGCGCTTTTCCGCCACCTCGCTGATGATCGCGGAAAACTGCGCGGAGTCCGCGATCACCGCGATTCCCCAGACCATGGCCAGCGCGACCAGCAGCGCGGGACGGTGAAACACGAATGCGGCCGCAATGCAACATGCGGCGCTGACCGTCATGGCGACCACCGTGACTCTGGCTCTTTGAGCAATGCGGACAGAATCCGCACTGTTCTGCAAGCGGTCGCTGGCGGCTCCGGCCCAGACGCATCCGATCAGTCCAATAGCAATCGCCGCGGCGGTCCAGGCTTCGTAGCGGAGCCTTGGCCAGCCGGACGAGACCGAGATGATCACGGCAATCCATCCCCACATGGCGTAGAGCTCCCACATATGTCCGAGATAACCGAGATTCGCCAGACGCAGCCGCCGGTTGCGCGCGATCTCCCACACCTGCGAGAGATCGAGCCGGGATTGCGGCATGGCATAGGGTCCTTCACGTACCGCGAGTGCCACGATGAGCGCACCGAGAATCGCCTGCGCGCTTCCCAGCAACACCACCCCCCGCCACGGGATTCCACCCACCGAGTTCACCGCATGAGGTAAAGCTGAGCCCACCGTCAGCGCGCCAATCATGACGCCGAGCGCCAACCCTCTTCCCTTCTGGAACCAGCCGGCGATGATCTTCATTCCCACAGGGTATACACCCGCGAGAAAGAACCCGGTTGCGCCGCGCAGGAGAATCGCTGGAAAAGGATCAGCCGCGCAATAGGCGAATGCTGCATTGGCGGCGGCCGCTAAAACTGCTGAGACTACAAAAACTTTGATTGGACTAAAGACGTCTGGAACATTGAACAGCGCAAACGTGATTGCTCCCAACGCGAATCCAATTTGCACGGCGATGGTGAGCCACGAACCGAGCGCCAGATCAGAGCGCCAAATCTGTGTCACCTGGGGAAGCACTGCGGTGCCTGTGAACCACAGCGACATGGCCAGCAATTCGGCCATCGAGAGCAAAAAAAGAACCCGCCGGGATGATGGTCCACGGCGGGCCTGGTTCTCTGCGAGTGCGTGCACTAGGTTTTGAGCTTCCGGCGCTCGCAAGCCTCGACTACCTTGGTTGGATCAACGGCGTCACTATCGAGATCTATGTGCGCGATCTTGCCATCCTTGTCGATCAGGAGGTTGACGCGGCGTCCAATTTTGCTTTTATCGTTATAGAGGCCGTACTTGCGGGTGGTCTCTCCACCCCAGTCGCTTAGCAGCGGAAAAGTGACTTTGATTTGCTCGGCCCAGGCTTTGTTGCTGAAGGGACTGTCCATGCTAATACCCAGAACCTGGGTATCTGCAGCTTCCAGTTTTTCAAGATTCTGCTGGAAGTTCTGCATCTGCTTGGTTCAGCCACCCGTGAAGGCGAATATGTAAAACGCCAGGGCTACATTCTTCTTGCCGCGGAAGTCGTGCAGCGAGACCTGCTTCATGTCGGTGCCGCGCAGGGTGAAATCCGGCGCTTCATCGCCTACCTTCAGCGCCAGGGGCGGTGGGGCTGGTTTCTCGGTTTGGGCCAGGATTTGACCGGCCCGCGGAACAGCTAATGCCACCAGCCATAAGCTTACGATGGCGATTCTTCTGCGCATCTTAAATTCCTCCGTTCAAATTACTGCCTGTAAGCCTAAACGCAGTACAACGTCAGGTCAACTTCCCACTTGGCGAGAAGCAGACGTTATTTGTAGAGAAGATACTTCGCCCGTAACTCGCGGAACTTGATTAGGTCTTCCTGCCAGTCCTGGGCGATGTTGCGAGGATCATCGCCATTGAGCAATTGATCATAGCTGTGCCGGTTCGCCATCAGCGTAAACAGATTCGCAGCCTTCCAGTCATTCGGATAGAGCTTCTCGAGCGCATACGCCAGTTCCACGCCTAGTTCAGGCGCGTCAAGCAGATTTCTGTCAGTGACAATGATGTTGACGCCATTGCACTGCTGATTCGCATAGGGGCCGCTGACCGGCGTGAAGCTCACCGGCACAAAGCGCACCCCAGTAATCAGGCGCTCATTCAGCGCACTGGCGAAAGCGCGTCCGTCGATCCAGGGTGCGCCCACCAGTTCGAAAGGCGAGTCCGTTCCGCGCCCGACGGAGATATTTGTCAGCTCTATCATCCCGACTCCCGCATAGAGAGTGGCGGCAGTCATGGAGCGCATGTTGGGCGAAAGATTCACCCAGGAAAGGCCGGTAGAATCAAACCAGTCACCGCGCACCCAGCCCTGCATCTGGATCACGCGCAGCCGCGCTCCTATCTTTCTCTCCACATTGAAGAGCTGCGCCAGCTCTCCCAGTGTGAGCCCGTGACGCACCGGTAGCGGATGATAGTTGGTGAATATCTGGTGGTTCGCGTCCGAAATCGGGCCCTGAACCAGAGCGCCCGTAATAGGAACAGGACGATCCAGAACCACAACCTCCGTATTACTGTGGGCAGCTCCCTCCAGCATGTAGCCCAGGGTGGTCTCGTAAGTGAAGAAGCGCGCACCGACGTCCTGGATATCAATCAGCACCGCGTCCAGAGTTTTGAGTACTTCAATTGGGGGACGCCGCTTGTCGTCAGTACTGCCGTACATGCTGTAGACCGGCACACCGGTTGCCGTGTCTATGGTGTTGCCGACCTTCTCCGTGTCCAAAGCACCAAAGATTCCATGCTCCGGACTGAAGATCGCCGCCAGTTTTACTCCCGGCGCAGAGGCCAGCACGTCTATCGTCCGACGCCCCTGCCCGTCCAGTCCGGTCTGATTGGTGAGCACGCCAATCGTGATCTGCGGTTTGCCCTGCTTCAGCGACGCGAAGTTGTCCTGCTCCAGAACGTCAATCCCAGTGAGCACGTGCCCATTGCGGTACGCCAGACGCCGGGCATTGGGCTCAAGCTCGCTGTAGCCGGTGATAGTCAGCAGTTTGTCCCTACCCGCCGAGGTGACGTCAAGATTCAATTCCGCCGCTACTGCCGTCGCCACACGTGTACGTAGCGAAATGACAGGGGTGCCGCCGTTCACGCGCGGACGCACCGAATTCGTCAGAAGAATGATGTAGGTGTTCGTATAAGGATCGATCCATAGCGACGTGCCGGTATAGCCAGTGTGTCCGAAAGAGCCTACCGGCAACAGCGCCCCGCGATTCACGGCAAACGGAGAATCAATGTCCCAGCCCAGCCCGCGCAGATCCATGGAGTTCGGCGGCTGCTGCGGCGTGGTCATCTTTTCAATCACGTCGGGCGAAAGAATTTTCTTGCGATCAATCAGTGCCTGCGCGTACAGCGCAAGATCGCCGGCAGTGGAAAATAAGCCGGCATGTCCGGCGACTCCGCCCATGCGTTCGGCGGTTGGGTCCTGGACCACGCCGCGCAGCAGATGATGATTGCCGATCGAGAGGGTCTCCGCGATATTCGTGTGCCACGACGGCGGAGGCATGAAACGTGTGTGTGTCATCCCCAATGGCTGGAAGACATGGGCGTCGGCGTATTTGTCCAGCGACATTCCCGACAGCCGCTGCACCAGCTCCCCCAGCATGATGAAATTGATGTCGCTATAGACGAAGCGCGCTCCCGGCGGGGCTTGCGGCTTTTCCTCATGCGCCTGCCGGAAAGCCTCGGCCTGTCCTGCCCATTCGACCTTCAAGTCCAGATCCGGACGCAGGCCGGAATAGTGGGTCAGGAGTTCGCGGACGGTGATTGCCTCTTTGCCATTGGCGCCAAACTCCGGAACCAGGTGGACAACCGGCTCGTTCAGGCGAAGCTGGCCGAGTTGCACCAGCCGCATCACGCTCGGCGCAGTAGCGACGGCCTTGGTGAGTGACGCCAGATCGAAGACCGTGTCGAGCGTCATGGGTTCGTGCTTCGGATTTACCGCCTTGTACCCGAAAGCCTTCTGGTGGACGATCCTGCCGTTGTGTCCGACGACCAGCACCGCGCCGGTAATGCCTTCATTGCTGACCTGCTGTTGGATCAGGCCGTCCACCGCGGGCATGGGCGTCTCAATCGCCGGCATGGTTGAAGTTGCAGCAGGCTTTCTGGGCCGTTTGGCTCGCTTCTCGGCGGACAGGCTACCGATGCTAAGCAAGGCGCACAACAAAAGCAGCGGAATCTGGAGGGTAAATTTCATGTATGACCTGAGTGTGTTATAAACCGAAAACAAAAGCAAATTCGAGATTTTTTGGACCGATACTATCTCCACGCCTCCACAAAGCGCGCTCGCTGATCAGCACGAACAGTTCCATCGCGCTTTTGAGATCTTGCAGAGAGGAATTGACCAGCGGGCCTTCCCTGGAGCATCGGTCGCGGTGGTCCATCGAGGAAAGCTGATTGCCTTGCACGGACTCGGCCAATTTACGTATGACAGCGACTCGTCTCGCGTAACGCCGGAAACGATCTACGATTTAGCGTCGGTGACCAAGGTGGTTGCCACCACGGCAATGTGCATGATCTTGTTCGAACGCGGAGTGCTCCATTTGGAGCAAAGAGTCGTTGACGTCTTGCCAGAATTCGGCATCGACGATCGCCGCCGCGAAGCGATTACCTTGCAGATGCTGCTGGCGCACTCTTCAGGACTTCCCGCGCATGTGAAGCTCTACGAAAGCGCACGCAATAAAGAAGAGTTGGAGCACCAAGCTCTGAGAGTTCCTCTCACCGCCGATCCCGGCCTTCGCGCCGAATACAGTGACATTGGTTTCATCGTGCTGGGGATTGCACTGGAGCGACTGACCCGCGAGCCGCTCGATCAGTTGTGCCATCTGGAAATCTTTGCCCGACTCGGCATGGATCGGATGAGGTTTAATCCGCCGCCACACTGGTCATCGTCTATTCCACCAACCGGCAACGAACAAACTCTTCGCGGGCACGCTATTCAAGGTGAAGTCAACGATGACAACGCCTGGGTCATGGGCGGCGTGGCCGGACACGCAGGCGTGTTCGCAACGGCACACGATGTGTCCGTGTTTACACACTGCATGTTGTCTGGCGGAACGCCCTTGGTCAGTCCCGAGACCGTAAAACTCTTTACTCAGCGCCAAGCCTCGCCATCCGGGACCTCCCACGCTTTAGGCTGGGACACGCCATCCCAACCCTCGCAATCAGGACAGTACTTCTCGCCTTCGTCCTATGGACACCTGGGCTACACCGGCGCCTCTCTTTGGATTGATCCTGAGCGCCAACTCTCTGTTACGCTGCTTACGAACCGGACGTGGCCAGACTGCCGGTCGCAATTGATCCGGCAAATCCGGCCCGCGTTTCACGACGCAATCGTTGAGGCACTTAAGTGAGCATAAGAAAGCTCAGCACAGAGCAACAGAACGCGGCATCTTCGGAGTTGGACACCAAGTCCGCTCTGGAGATCGCCCGCATCATCAATGCTGAGGACAAGAAAGTCGCGCGCGCCGTGGAGCGAGCGTTGCCGCAGATCGCCAAGGCCATTGACGCTATCGCGGATGCTATCCGCAACGGAGGACGGCTCATCTACGTTGGCGCTGGGACCAGCGGCCGCATTGCCGCGCTCGACGCATCCGAGTGTCCGCCTACATTCAATACCGACCCAAAGACAGTGCAATACGTAATCGCCGGCGGACCGGCCGCACTCGGCAGCGCGACCGAAGCCAGCGAAGACTCGCGCAAGCTGGGTCAGCGCGATATCGCCAGGCGCAAGCCGGGCAAGAATGACGTTGTGGTAGGCATCGCCGCCAGCGGACGCACTCCCTACACCATCGCAGCGGTTGAAGATGCGCGGAAAAGGGGCGCCAGAACGGTGGCTGTGGTCTGCAATCCCGATTCCGAGCTGGGCCGGAGCGCCGAAATGGAAATCGTGGTCCAAGTTGGTCCGGAGGCATTGTCCGGATCAACCCGCATGAAGGCCGGAACTGCACAGAAAATGGTACTGAACATGCTTACTACAGGGGCAATGGCCCGTTTGGGCTATGTCTACGGGAACCTGATGGTGAACGTACACACAAAAAATCAGAAGCTCGTGGAGCGCGGTTTAAGCATCTTAGAAAAAGCCGCGGGCGTGGACCGTGAAACCGCAGTACGGGCCCTCAACGCCGCCAGCGGACGGGTACCGGTAGCCTTGGTCATGCTCAAGACCGGGCTTGGTCCGATTCGAGCACAGCAGAAACTGAAACAGTTTAAGGGAAACGTCCGAAAAGCAATTCAGGACGGCTAATTTAGAATGCAGCTAACCCGGCAATGCCCCTCGGGCATTACCACCGAGGGTTGTATCTTGAATAATGGATGGACCAGGCGCGCATTTATGGACAAATTTGTAATTCGTGGCGGGAATCCTCTGGTGGGGACCATCCGCGTGGGTGGAGCAAAGAACGCGGCCCTGCCGGCCATGGCGGCGTCTATCCTCACGGAAGAACCGGTGATCCTGGAGAACATTCCTGACGTCCGCGACATACAGACCGAGCGCAGTCTGCTGGTCTCCATGGGCGCCGAAGTCGAATTGGGATACGGTCGCGCTTCGCACCGCACAACGCTCTGCTGCCGCAACCTTGTAAACCCTGAAGCCGCTTACGAACTGGTCAAGACCATGCGCGCCTCAACTCTGGTACTCGGCCCGCTGGTTGCGCGCATGGGGCGTGCCCGCGTGTCGCTGCCTGGAGGCTGCGCCATCGGCGCAAGGCCCATCGATCTCCACATCAAAGGCCTGGAAACTCTGGGCGCCAACATAACCCAGGAGCACGGATACATTGAAGCCTCAGCCGACCGGCTGCGCGGCGGACACATCACCTTTGACAAGATCACGGTCACCGGGACCGAAGACCTGATGATGGCCGCGGCCCTCGCCGAGGGTGAGACGCTCATGGAGAATTGCGCACGTGAGCCCGAGGTCGCCGACCTCGCCGCTCTGCTCAACAAAATGGGCGCTCGTATTGAAGGCGCGGGAACTTCAACTATGCGTATCCGCGGGGTGGAAAAGCTGCACGGCGCCCGGCACCGCATCATTCCGGACCGCATTGAGGCCGGCACATTCGTAATTGCCGGAGCGCTTACCGGCGGTGATTTGATCGTTGCCAATTGCGATCCCACGCACTTGGGCGCACTTCTAGAAAAACTTCAAGAATGCGGCGTAAAAGTAAGAAGCAATGGAGAATCCGTGCGGGTCATTGCTGACAGCCAACTGCGTGCCGCGGACGTCTCGACCGAAGAGTATCCGGGCTTCCCCACCGACATGCAGGCTCAATACATGACGCTTGCGACGCAGGCGGAAGGGACCTCGGTTGTAACCGAGAACATCTTTGAGAACCGCTTCATGCACGCACAGGAACTCGTGCGTATGGGCGCGAACATCAAGGTGGAAGGCAGCAGCGCCATCATACGGGGCAAGACACCATTGAGCAGCGCTGCCGTTCAATGCTCCGATCTGCGGGCCTCGGCTTCTCTGGTGATTGCCGCGCTTGTCGCCGATGGCGAAACCATTCTCGACCGCGTCTATCACATTGATCGCGGCTACGAGCGTATCGAAGAAAAGCTCCGCGGCGTAGGCGCGCAGATCAGGCGGATCGGCGAGATGCTCCCGCGCAGGGCCGCGGCGCCGTTAGCGACCGCCTAGCGCCGGGGTTCCGTTGGCTGGCGTCACCATCTTCAGAGCTTGCAGGTCGCGCAGCGTCTGCTCCCACTCTTTCTTGTGCTTCTTGGTCGCAATAGGACGGCTCAGGTCGGAATAAAAGGCCAGCACATTAGCCCGCAGCTGCGGATTCAGGTTGGCGAAGTTGTGCTTCGCCAGCTGCCGGAGAAGCCTGGCGTAGGCCTTGTCGGTGAGCACGTACTCCCCCGCTCTGGCCGCCTTGCCAGTGTCCAGGTCGAGATCGCTCAGAGTCAACTGGCCAGTGTCAACGCTCCTCAGCAGAGAGCGATACATTCGCGCCGTCTCCTCCACGCTCTTGACATACATTTTCTCGGTTTCGGCGGTAGGCGGCTTGATATCGAGTGCGCGCAACGGACCGATTTTCGGCAGGGTTCTCACGATAAACGCGAGCAATCTTGCTCCGAAACCTGGCTTGTCGTAGTTCTTGCCCCAATTTTTCTCATACTGGGTCCGCGAAAGCAGAAATCGAAATTGCTTGGGATTGAAATTCGGTGTGGCTTCCAGTTCTTTCTTCTTCGTGACCAAAGCGACTCGTGTGAGCTGCGGAATCCACGTCCCCACCGCGTGACGATAGCTCTCGATCGAGCGCTCTTCATCGGAAAAGACGTCTTTTATATTGATTCCATATGTTGCCGAGAAAGTGCGATCCAACAAAGGCTTGGCGACTTCAAAGCCAATGAATTGGCGATAGGCCTCGGACGTGTACCGTTGCTGATAAACCTGATAAACGTCAAACCCAAATTCGGTTTGGATATGCGCCTTGGGATCGTCGGCGTAAGTTACTTCATTGCCGTACCTGGCGCGAAGCTTGGGAAAAATGATGGCGACAGCGCCGTTCACGGCGGGGTGTCCGCTGATATCGGACGCGTAGTGCGACAGCGCACCCAGAGCAAACGCCAGCTCATTCACGTCGCGAGATTGGCGGATAAGCTCCACCACAAAATCGCCGCTGCGGACATAGTGGACCAGATCGCTGAAGAATTTATTGCCCGCAGGATAATAGCCCATGTCCTGGATCAGACATCCGCCATACGCAAACGCGTGTGCACGCTTCAATCCGTCGGAAGTGGTGGCGGGATAACGCTCCAGCAGCAATTTTTTGATGTCAGTATCCCAGAGAAAGTCGACGATCTGTTCGTGGGTGAGTACAGAATACGCCTGCGCACGAGGCGGCGTGATCAAGAGACAGAGCAGAAATAAAGCGGCAAGCCTGTGGGGGAACCGTCGCCTGAAAGACAACATCATCACCAACTGCCGCGTAAATTTACTCGCCGGCCCTGATATAGATGTGGCAATCGTTGAGAGTGTTGCGCCAGAGCGCGCCAGAGCGCCGGGAATGTTAGCCCTGTGTCATTACTTGGAGGTCGCTGGTTTGCTTGCGTCTTCCGGCACTCCGTCAGGAAAGAGTTTCTTCAGAAATTCTTTGTCGTCCAGCATGGACTTGAATTCCGGCGAATCTGCTTCGCTTCTCCAGCGCCTGGCAAAATCTTCCGGACGCAGACTCCGGGCCTTGGCAAACTCCTCGAGCGACGCGGCCTTGTCGCCCAGGGCATAGTCAACGAAAGCCAACTGCATGTGTCCATTGGCGTTATTCGGAGCGTACTCGACCGACTTTTGCGCGGCGGTGCGTGCCTTCGCCATGTCTTTAGCTTCGAAGGCTTTGTACATCTGGTCGCCGTAGTTGTAGGCCAGATTCAGATTCAGCAGGCGGCGCAGTTCGGTGAAGGGATCGGGATTGTCGTCGACGTTGATGTAAATATAGCGATCGTTGTTGGTGTTGCGTCCGCCGCGTTTTCTTACGACCAGGATTGACGCCGACTGGCGTCCACGCGAATCGCCGCCCGCGGCGTCCCCGGCTTTGAGCGCAGCGAAGAGCCTTTCCGCCAGCTCGCCCTGGGTCGATTCGAACGCCTTTCCCATCGCTTCCGGGACTTGCGGACCAACCAGAATGTTGCCTTGCGCCGACCACGTCTTGCCGTGACGATCTCCGGCCCAGTTGGGAGCGTTCGGCCCGGTATAAGCGGCGACGTTGCCCTTCGCGTCAACGATTGCTACTTGGCGACCGTCTTTGCCGGGAAAGGTATCGTCTTTCAGAATTTTTTCCAGTACCTGCTGAGCGGTAAGCCCCTGGCGCAAGAGATCAATCGCCTGCTGGCCGTAGCCGACATTCACGTTGGCCTGCGTGGCCACCGCACCCACATCCGCCATGGCCCAGGGAACAACCGATCCAACGGAGAAGTAGCGCGACGCCACGGCCACGCCCATATCACCACTCTGCGGATCAATGGCAACAATGGAAAACGTAGATACCGGCGGCGGAGTGGTCTGGGCAGAGAGACCAAATGTAAATCCTAGAATAGCCACAGACAATGCAAAGTTCTTCATGAGGACGTCTCTCCTGATCAGTGTCATCAGCCCCGCTTGGCGGGATCAGTGGTAAGTATTCCTACAAACCAAAGAGCTCGCGCAGTCGCTTGGTCTGCGCGCGGCTGACCGGAATCTCGGACTGCTTTTTGTCGTCCATGCGAAGTTGGTAGGAACTCTTGAACCACGGGACGACTTCCTTGATGCGGTTGATATTGACCACATAAGAGCGGTGCGCGCGCCAGAACATGTCGGAGTCGAGCCCATCCAGCAGTTCTTCGAGCGTGCGGCAGTTGGACTGGCCTTCGAGCGTAGTCGAGACCACGCTGATCACGCCATCTTCAATCGAGGCAAAGCAAACGTCTTTCTGCTCGACCAGCAGCAAGCGCCCGGCCGCGCGCACCAGGACCTTTGAGTTTTGCGGACGCTGGGCTTCGAGCATCTTGACCAGCGTCTCCAGCTTGTCACTGCCGGCAGAGGTGCCTTGCGACCTCGAACGCCTTCACCGCGTACTGGTCAAACGCGGTGGCGAAGACAATCTGCGGCACGGAGATCTTCTTGTCGAGCAGTTTCTTGATGACGCCAAAACCATCCAGTCCCGGCATCTGGACGTCTAGGAAGACGAGGTCGGGCGAATGCTCTTTGATGAGGTTCACAGCTTCCAGGCCGTTGCTGCCTTGCGCGACGATCTCAATGTCGTCCACCGACTTCAGCAGGTAGCTGAGTTCGTCACGAGCCAGTTGCTCGTCATCGACAATAACCGCAGAAAGTGCCACTGCTTTACCTCCGATATGAAAGTATAGTTGGTGAGCACGGGAAAGTCCCTTGCGAATTGCTGCGCAGGAAAAATCCGTGCAACTGTTCCGGGATTTAACGTTCCAGGAAAGTATGAAGACTTCTTTGGGTGTCGCGGTTCTCAATGTGCTTGTTTTGTCAGGTCTCGCCCTGGCCCAATGTTCGTCGGATCATCCCAGAACCAGCCTGGCTTCCTTTGCGTTGAGCCCTGATGCCAGCCGCATTGGCGCAATTGCGGACGATGGCGCAGTCTTCTGGTGGGACGTCGCCACCGGCACCCGGCACCAACTGCTCGGCTGCGCCAATATTTCTGATTTCGCGAATCCAATCGCGTTTAACTCCAACTCCTCTTTGCTGGCGGTCGGTGACCATAGCGGTACTGTGTTCGTGTTCGAACTTCCAGATGCAAAAATCATTCATCGGCTGGTAGAAAAGAAAAACGAAGTTCAGGAGGCGGTCTTTAGCGGAGACGGTTCCCGGCTGGCTGTCAATTACACTGATGGGTTTAGCGTCTGGTCGCTGCAGACAGACAAGGAACTGATGTCCAGAGAGCGCATTCCGGGTATTGCTTTCGCCTTGAATCATGCCGGTACCGTGCTGGCTGCGACCGGGAATGCAGAGATCCAGCTTTGGGACGTTGATCGGGCTGCGGTCACCAGCACCATAAAGCTCAACGATCGCCAGGCAGGCGAATCCCTGCTCTTTGCGCATCACGGCGCAATACTCGTTTCTGCCCTGCAGCAAGCACGCCCGTTCAAGCCAGGAGATTGGCATGTCGAATACGACCGCGAAATCATTGTCTGGGACACATCCAGCGGACACAAGGTACAAACGATCTCTCAGACGGCCGAAGCAGCCGCGCGATTCCCAATGGCGGTTTTGGGCAATAGCGTATTCCAGGTGTCATATGACAGACACCTAAGACAATGGGACCTTGAGACCGGCCAGCTCAAAGCAAACTGGGAGACCGAAGCGGGCTACATCAGTGCCGATGGACAATTCCTCCTCCGGCCCGCCGGGGCGCCGGGTCAGTTACAACTGTGGAAGATCGGAACACCCGACCAAAATGCGCGGCCTTTTGTGTATAAGTCGGCAACGTGCGGGCCTAGTATTGTCGACCCTTCGGGAAAGAGCGTGGAAATGGACAAATTTCAGCCTACCTGGATGGGTAACGGCACAACAAAAGACGGATATTCGCTCGGCTTCACTGGCTGGATCGCAAGAGATTGCACCGTGGTCACAAGAACGAATGGCTACTTCGAGACCGCAGAGCGAGCGCAACAAGAACTACAGAGCGACATAAAGCGGGCCAGCCGGATTGTGAAGCCGGCGAGCGCGGACGCCACGAAACTCAATGCCCTGTTTCCTGGCGAAAGAGTGGTGTTGGTGTTTGAAGATCCTCATTCCCATGCTGAAACCGCGGAAGTAGTCTGGATCGATGGCACCACTTACCACAAGCTCTCAACCTCTTCGCTGCCTGTGGCTCTGGAATTTGCGAAAGATGGGCTTTCACGTCTAAAGAAATGAATTGCCGATCTAGACTGTGACTAGTTGCTGCGTTCCACCACAAACTCGGGAATGAACAGCAACGCGCTCTTGATTTCCGAATCGGGAAACGTACAGATGGCCCGGCGCGCGATCTCGGCGTGCTCCGCCGCGGCGGCGTAGGCATACTCGATGGAGCCATAGCGATTCAGGATTTCCAGAATC
>WNFI01283437.1_pt1 | contig 23951 bp, 21 predicted proteins | sample 5400471 | NCBI WGS metagenome assembly WNFI01 (sample SAMN13153348, study PRJNA577476) | soil metagenome | isolation source: 100 cm saprolite on Douglas fir-dominated hillslope | place: USA:California | collected 2013-09-17 | reverse complement strand
GGAATAGGTGAGGAGTAACGGGATGACACAGCACAATCGTAATCCGCATAGCCCCTTTTTTCACGAGGAGCGTCATGCATCGCTCGCCCCTTTTGCGCAGACGTTGATAACGATCTGCGGCGCGGGAACACTGGGCGGCAATGTGACGGAAACACTGGCACGCATGGGATTTACCCACCTCAAGCTCATCGACAAGGATCGTGTAGAGATGCGTAACCTCTCTACCCAGCCCTTCAACCGAGCGGAAGTAGGAGCGCCGAAAGCGCGCGCCCTGGCAAACATGCTCTATCGCGCGGTACAGGCCAAACTCGAATCCATCGTTGTAGAGCTAACTTCTACCAATAGCGAAGGATTATTACAGGGAAGTGGGTTGGTAGTCGATGCGTTTGATAACCGTGCGGCTCGAGCAGCAGTGAGCGCGACCGCCCGCGCTCTACAACTGCCGTGCCTCCATATCGGTTTCAGCCCCGATGGTCTGTACGGCAGTGGTTTATGGGAACCCGGGTACCAGGTGCCGCAAGAGGTTCCAGGGGATCCCTGCGATTACCCACTCACACGCCCTCTGGCTCTGATGCTGACGGCGCTGGCAGCTCGCTCCATCTGTGATTTCTTCAGGAAGGGCCAGAGCAACGACTTTGAATTGACGTGGAACGATTTGAAGGTAGGGTACACACGTGGCTAATCCAGGGCGATCTTTTCGTGTGTAGGGACAAAGGGGGGAAGTGTCAGAACTCAGAAAACGACATAAAAAGCTCACGCAAAGTGGGGAAACCACTGCCAAAATGAGCAAAGAATGGGGAAAATGAGAGCATTGTGTCGCCTTTTTGTGGCTTACGTGGGGATCCATTCCTTCAGTCACCACACCTTGTCCTGAGTTCTGACACTTCCCCTTTTTGGCTTGATCCTGCACCGGACCCACACCCAGTTCTCGTCTCACGCCGAGCCGTCGTCGGAGAGAAGAAGGGCATTGCCCTCCTAACTGCTGTGTAAGCTCAGCAGTTTTTAAGGCTCATTAAACTTGTCAGTCCACCAGAGTCTCAACATCAAATAGGAAAGATGGCCTATTTTTCCGGTTTTTCTCTCTTTACGCAGAGATAGGGATATACTCACAACACAGTGATAATGACGCGGCTCATTGGGGTGAAACAGGAGGTGTAGAGGAGAGAGGGCCAGTTGAGGAGAGGAGCGTTTCTGATATGAAGGAAAATAACCGCAATCCAGGCCAGTTCGAGCGGTCTGGTCCTTCCTCCCAGCTGCAATTACGAGGCAAGGGGCACAGGCACGAGCCTGCCTGCCCAACTCCTTTGCGCGTTATTGGAGGCGTTCTGGCGCTTTTGCTGTTGGTAATTTCGGGTATGAGTTCCCTCGCTGTGGTGAAGAACTCGTATGCGGTGAGCAGGTGCGGCGTACTTTTACCTTGCCAATCCCCAAAGCCCAGTCCGTCGCCGTCGCCATCACCATCCCCCACGGAGACAGCGACACCTGGGCCATCCCCCACGAAGACAGCGACACCTGGGCCATCTCCAACGAAGACGGCGACACCCAGGCCGTCCCCGACAGCACATCCTACCCTGCCTCCGGTTTCGTCGCCAACCACTGGAGCATCGCCGAGTGCAACGACCAGCGTATCGCCTACGGCGACCTCGACAGCCACCTCCACAGGGGTCACGCAAACGCCTGGCGCCAGCCCGACGAGCGTTCCTGTTACAACGAGAAGGAATGCAGGGAATCAGACACCAAGCCAATCAGGAGGGGGTGGATTTTCACGAGTAGTGGTGATTGTCGCAATCGCTTTCCTGGGTCTGCTCCTTTGCCTGGGCATTGGCATGTTTGTCTTCCACCGTATGCTTTTGCCACAGACCAATGTGAAGCTGCCGCCGAGCGGCGCTCGCCCGTGGTCACGCACTCGCGTGCCCAATCCCGATAGCCTGGGAGGCAATAACAACACGGAGAGAACGCAGGCAACCAGGAACGCCGCCCAATAAGCGTCACGTTAAGAGAAGAAAGGATGAGTTTAGGCAGGAGAGGGCAGTCGTATCCAAGGCAACGCAGAGGCGATGATCCCGAGGCCAGTCAACCAGAGCGGTCTGCAACACAGGGAGATACCACTCTTGGGGATGGATAGCTGGATGATGCAACCAACGGGAAAAGCGGCGCACGCGACTGGCTGCTGACTTGGCGCGGCTCTCGAGCACCTCAGCCCACGCACTTCATCGCACCGTGTGGGTCAGGCACAGGCCAGTCATTGCCCAGGCGAGCGTGCTCAGGCGGCGAATATCCTGGTAGGCCGTCCGAGGGATGAGGGGGAGCAACACCTTCAAGAGATCGTCATGCATCTGGCAGGCCTCGTTCATGGGACACCTCTATGAATCCATACAATCGGTCGAGCACACTTATTCCTTTTTCGATCGCTCTTATTCTTTTCTCATGCAGATTAAGTTTGTCAGTCCATCAGACTATAAAAATTTATTTCAAGTTATAGAGGAGTATCAGGCAGCTCGCTTACTTGTGTAAAGAAGAGAAATTGGGTATACTAAAGTCATCGTTGCCAATATGTGGTGTTAGTATTCCCATATCCACCTTGTAGCGCTTGACGTAATTCGAAAGGTGTACTTCGGGATGCTCGAAAATCTGGATATCGAGACGGCCCCTGCTCCCCAGGCAGCAGCTTCCAGACGTACCACTTCTTCTCGTTACCATCGCAAAGATGTATTTCCCATTATTGCACATGATTGGTTGCGTTTTCTCCTGATTGAACTAGGTGGTATCCTCCTTCTAGAAGGCATCACTTGGCTACTTCTTAGCAGTGGAACACTACTTTTATCCATGTTTCTCTACAGTCAGCTTCTAAGCGTTGGACTCACATCAGGAATAGCTATAGGCATTGTTTACTTTACTGCTGAGAAAAGAGCACTATGTAAATATATCGAGGCGGTGCGTCTCGAACAAAAAAGGTACGAACGCACCTACGTTGCACTTTCCTTTACTCATGTAGCTCCTTCACAAGAAGCATTCAATGCGTTAGAAGAAACTCAACCGCCAACACAGCAACAGCCAAAGCATCTTCTCCTGATAGGCATACCTGGCGCTGGGAAAACAATCGAGCTACGCGTCCGCCAGTACAAAACACTGGAAAACGAACAGGATTTGCTCAAGCACAGAAATAAAGTTCCTGTGTTCATACCTCTGAACTTCTATAATGCCTTTCTACGCGACCATCCAAAGATCAAGGTGGGCCGCCAGGTAGGTTCTCAGTCAATAGAGTCTTCTTCACTCATGCGCTACCTTAATAAAGCAAATCTTCCGGGGTTGCATCACATCCGTCCATTTTTGCGAAGATGGGTATATCAGGGGAATCTGCTCTTTCTTTGTGATGGCTTAAACGAGATTGCCAATGCCTATCTTCCTGGGCTCTGTGATGAACTTCTACAACTTATGCAGCATCATTCAAATCACATCATTATGACCTGTCGAGAGTGGGATTTTAAGAATCAACCTTTGTTCCAGCAATTGCTCAAGCATGAATACATTGAGCAAGAGACCATTCAACCCCTATCTAACGCTCAAATCGACATATTTGTTCGCACGTATATCAACTCAGGATATGTCGATGAAAAAGGGGAGAGATGGAGATATCAACCTGAGCAAATACTTACCTTGATTGACAAAACCCATTTTCGCGATGAGTGCATGAATCCCCTGATGCTCTACATCTTCATGAAAATCGTCAACAACTTAGAACTTACAGATGAAGACCTGGAAGTGGGAAGAATAGCAGGTATTGATACACGCGGCCAATTGCTTCAGCGATTTGTGGAGCAATTACTAGAGAAACGTCTGGAAGATGAGCGCTGGAAAAGCTTCCCATACGAAACCGAAACGATACACCTATTTCTCTGCCATATCGCTTATATTTCGCGGCGCATCAATTATCGCAACGGGCTACCTTTGGGAATTCATCGTGTTGTTACTGGAGGAGCCAGGCCAAAGCGGACAAAAAACGAACTCACGCTGCGGCTTTTTGATCTACTCCACGAGCCTACAAGCCAAGGCTATCCTCTGGCTGAAGCTGATATGCTCCTCCCTTACGATTTCACATTACAGGATACAGACAAGTTGAGAGAGTTCGCAGAAAGCAGCACTATTATCTCCATCAATGAAGATAATTCGCTCAGTTTTTATCACGAATTGATCGCTGAGTATTTTGCAGCAGAATATCTACTGCGTGCCTATACTGAAAAGTCTGCTCAGCTTCCCTTTGGAGTCGATCTAATAAAGGATGTAGAAGCTTGGAAAGAGCCAATACGCATTTGGGCTGGCTTATTGGTACACCCCTCAGTTCTGGCAAATCGCATAGCGCAACTCGGGAAACAGCAGCCAGAGTATGGATATAACGCACTTACATTGGGCCTATTATGCCTGGGCGTTAAACTAACACCTTCAACAGAACAACCAAAACTTGAGCGTGATCTCACAAGCCTTTTCGTGGAGTACATTAAAGATGTCGAGAAGCGCCGAGTATTGGCGGCTACTATCAATCGCAGCGCTTACGAAGGCGGTATTGATGTATACCGCGCATTTCTCCCACTGATCATCTATTCACCTGTAGATCAATTTATGCTCCTCCTTGAGCATTCGAAGATCATTCCCTTGCTCTTCGACTATCTTAAAGAGATTGTGAGGAAAGGTTTTCCAACGACTCAATTATTATCCCGCACTATCACGGTCTTAGCGCAATTTGGGCCGCTCATTCTCTCACAATCGGTCCTATTAAGCCAGGAAAATCCTCTTTCTGGCCTTCCATCTGACAAACAAATTCATCTGCGGCAGGCAGCTATTGAGATTCTGGGAAAAACGGCATTGCCGGGTGCAGTACAGCCACTCATTGCCTTGCTCGGAGATAAGAATGAAGTGGAAATCGCCAGAAAAGCTCGTGAAGCCCTTAAACAATTGGGTCCAGCACTTATTTTAAAGGACATGCTTCAGCATTTGACTACTATCCAGACGCCCTACCTACATAGAGAGGCCTTGCAGTTCGAGTTACTTCGGATTCTGCAGAGCTTTCTCGCTATCGATGAGCATGGTGTCTCTATTCTCAACTTCCACCAATATACAGAAACAATTCCAGCCATTATACAACTGCTGACATCTGAATTTGAAAGAATTCACAACTACGCACATGCCTTGCTTCAACGAGAGATTACGACCGATTCCTCTCGCAGAAACTATCTCATCGACCGACTAATCGGTCAGCTTGCCACAATCGATGTACAATTTGAGCAACGTATCAAAGATTTATTAAGCCGGGCAGGGCGAGCAACAACACCGCTTTTACTGCAGCGCTTAAGGCAGCCGTCCACTTCAAACAGCGATCTCATGCGCGAACGTATCGTTGAAGTCCTGGCGCTTGTTCATGATCCTGAAGCCATTCCTGATCTACTCGACTTACTTGACACACCACTGCCCCGACTACGTGAACGGGTTGGACGCGCACTCTTGAATTGCCGTCCATATTGTATTGATCCGCTCATTGAGGTTGTTCTTTCGGTGGAAAGAACTGATACCGAAGCAGCTGAAGCTGCTAAATTACTTGCGCAAATGGGTCGCGAAAGTGTTGAAAAGCTCTGCAAGTCTCTCTCAACGGTGATCAAGGGACGCACAACTTTTTTAATACAAGCATTGGCACAGATACGTGACGTGCGTGCTATTCAACCGCTCATCGAGTTGCTGAATGCGTCCTTATCTGACGAGACCCTAGTTATTACATTGATCGATGCCCTCGGCAATTTTCCTGACCAGATAGTTGTCACATTCTTGCTACATTTGCTGGAGCGAGTCACTAGCCCTGCTTATGATAAAACTATAGAGGTTTTGAGCCGCTTAGGTGACATTGCACTCGACCCGCTGATCTCGGCGCTCAGTATTACCGAAGAAACTCCTGTAGCGCAGGGTATCCGCAAAGCACTCGCCTCTCTTAATATGCAGCCATATCCTAACGAACGCCTATTACGTGAGGCGGTGGCAGCAAGTCATCTACAGGCGTTACAATTACTGCTCGTATTTCAGGCAAGAGGGAAAAATAGCGCTCCCTTTCTTATCAGCCATCTCTGCGCGCCAGAGGAAAAGGAACGCGCTTTCGTCAATCAGACACTCAATCAGATGTCCCAGGACGACATCCTCGAGTCACTTCTCGCAGCATTAGACGACTCAACTTGTCGTCCCTTCATTACAAGCCTACTTCAAAAATACCCGCAGGAAGCGATTGGTCCGCTGGTACGTCTACTATCTTCAGAAAAACAAGGGCTAGCAGCTGCAAAAACGCTGATCGATTTTCAAGTAGACATCAATATCATGCCTTTATTGCGTCCTGCTCTCAACAGTTCAAACGAGCGTGAAAGAGGACACGCTAGATATATTATTATCCAGTTAGTCAAACAATCCAATGATATCCTACGCTTGGTTATACAAATGTTTCGCCTGCTCGATCTCCCTCAAGCTCAGCAGGCTTTCGAGGCGCTGTTGCAGGTACTCGTGGGACCACTGGCTACTGAGAGCATCCCATATCTCATAGAAGCCCTAACGTTAGATGAGAGAAGAATTCAAGAAGGTGTGGGGGAGGCGTTAAAGCGTTTGGCAAATCGAGGAGATAATGCAAGCACTCGGGTGCAAAAAGGACTGATTGATGCCCTCCTTAATCATGACAGGCGTGAAGCCGCAGCGGCAGTGATCGTTCGAATCGGAGAACTGATGATCGATCGCATCAATCCGCTTATTACTCATACGGATACATCAATTAGCGCTATCGCGCATCGCATTATGACAAGTATCGGCGCCGGAACATTACCCCATATTTATGCAAATCTACAAGTCCAAGACCCTCGCACGCTCGAGGCTACCATGAAAATATTTCGCGAGCTGAAGGCAAGCGAGATCAGACTCCGCTTAGTAGAACTACTGGCAGATAGTGACCCACAAAAAGTGCAAATGGCTGTGACCTTGCTCTTACTACGCTTGCGCGAAGATCTTTCCCCTCTCCCAACCACCGACAAGAAGATGTTATCAGAACTACTACACTATATCCAACGCTATAAACAAAGCGATGAAGTCATGCGTATCGTGGCGTTTTTACTCCTGCTACCCAAGAGCATCTTGCTGCAACAACTGAACAATCATCTCTTCTCCTACCCTTCCCACTCAATCGCTTGGTTGACTCCGCTCTTTTTGCTTCTGGGCATGCAAGGGAACCTAGCGAGAGATGAGTTGCATGTTTTGCTCGGCAACACGCTGATTTCAACAGAGCTACACGCGCAGATCATCGGAATCCTGGGGATGTTGAGCGAGGACAAATTCGCCTTCCAGCACGCCTCATACCTCAATCAGATCGCGCAAACAAATGGAGGCGCAACATTATCATCACAGGCGGAAATCGCTAGACACGCATTAGGGGGCTTGCTTGTAGGCAATCAATGGAATGATAGCCGACTCCGGCAGCTTTTACAAACCAAAGCAGATGAAACATATGAACATGAGTTGTATTCAATCCTGTTAGGAGGATCCTATATTCCGCGATTACAAAAAGTACGCGGCGACCTCTTACGTGCAGAAGAGCAGGTGAAGCAATTACAAGGTGAATTACAACGTACAAAACAAACGCTTCAAGATACGCAACGGCTGTTAGAGGCGAAGAAGTATGAGCTTATCCAGGCAGAGAACAAGTATCAGACACTGTATGAATCATATCAACGGCAACAAGACGTTAATAATACCTTGAGCAGTAAGAAATCAGAGGCTGAGAACACCAATCGCTATTTGCAGCAGCAAGTTGAACAGCTAACATCGCGGAACCTGCAATTGCAGCAACGGATCGAGAAATTAGAATCTAACAGTATTAGACCGTATCCACCACATCTCCACTAGCAGGGAAAAGAAAGGAAGACAAGAAAAATGGCTATACTGATTCTCCCAAAACGATATGAACGAATCAAGCCGCTAAGAACGCAGAGCATGGATCTACTATTCACTGCATTTGATACATTTGACAAGCTTGAGGTTGTAGTAAAAGCGATGAATGCCGACCCTTCACATCCTGATGAGTATAAGAAACGCAAGGTCATGTTTGAACATGAAATATATTTGGAACGCACGCTCCAGCATCATCATATTCTCAGCGCCAGAGCTGATGGCGAGACTATGCTAGTTTATCCGAATAGACGCAAACCTATCGAAACACTCTATATTGTCTATGAGTTTATGCAAGATGGTTCCCTCTTGAATCTCATCGATGACTCACCGCCCTGGCAGGAGTGGACATTGTATCAGATAGGGGACATCATTCGCCAAGCTGCCTCAGCCTTGCATTATATCCATAAGCGCTATACACCTTCCTATCTGATTTCAAGTGCGGCTCGTACCTCGTTCGCGACAAGGCCATTAATTCATAGAGATGTAAAGCCCGATAACTTCCTGGCGCGTCTTGAAGATAAACCCCAACGAAAAGCTCATATTTATTTAAGTGATTTCGGTATAGCACGCACCCAAAGATTTACTGGTGACGAAACAAAGGAGCCATTTGGAACATTTGGATATATGGCTCCTGAACATTTCGAGGGAAAAACGGTCCCACAATCAGATCAATATTCTTTAGCCATCATGGCCTGTTATCTTTTGACAGGAAAGTTGCCTCTCGAACTATCTCCTGATGTGCATCAACGCAACGCTCAAGATAAGGCAGAGATCTGGTATTACATGCATTTAAAAGAATTACCCCTACCCCCGAGCCGATTGCGTCCCGGGCTTCTCCCTGAAGTTGATGACATTATTTTGAAAGCCCTGAGCAAAAAGGTAGAACAGCGTTATCCTACTATCTGGGAATTCGCTAACACGCTATTTTATGCGCTAACGAATACTTCCCGACAAACTTTCTTTACGGCTTCAACCGAACCAGCGCCCCGTTCCCCTCTACCTCTTCTTCAACAGGGAAAAGCACATCAAATTCCTGAGCCTGCTCCTGATCTCTACAAGAATATTGAAGATATACCGACCGAGATAGTCAGTACTCCACAATCAGTACATCCTTCGCCAGCAGGGTTCGATTGGCAATCCTTACCAACGATTACGACTCCCCCACAAATTGAGCAGGCATTACCTGCTTCACCTGAAATACTTTGCTGGTCGAATGATGGCAACTACCTGGCTTGCCTCTTTGCCGATGAAACGCCTATGGTAGTAGACCGCCAGGGACATAGAAAACAATCGCTCCCAACAGCAATGGGACAGGCTGCTTGCTGGTCTCCTCATAGTTATGAGCTGGCGATCAGTGTCCGTTCTTCGATGGAGGAGGAGCAGAGCCACATCCTACTGCTTGAAAATGCGAACAGTGCTACCTCAAGTAACACATGGCCATTCTCTCTTGCTACATTTCCTGTACCCGCGATCTATGGACTCGACTGGTCAACACGAGGTAAGCTCGCAATATGGGTCAGCGAGGAGCAACGCATATATATCTATACAGTCCATCCTCCATTTCAAAAACCTATTTCTCCTGAGTACACACTCAATGTCCCAAATCTTTCTTGCGGAGGAAGTGGAACACTACGCTGGTCGCCTGACGGTAAACTTCTGGCTGTTGGAGGAAGAAATGGTGCTATATACTGTTGGCAAACTGAGACGTTTACATCGGTGTGGTCGCAGCCTGCTACACAAAAGCAGATTTTCTGTCTTGCCTGGTCTGCTGATAGTCTGCTGCTGGTCGCAGCCTACAACGATAGACGTGTCACCGCATGGAATATACACGAGCACAGAGTCGTCATGGAATGGAAGCAACTCCCAATAGTTCCTCGGATACTCAGCATTTCCCAACATCGCTGGTTAGCAGTCGCATCCAATCAAACAAACCTCTACTTAGGGAATATTGATGAGGATTACGAGCGTCCGGCGATAAAGTATCCAGGGCATCGCCTGGTCGCCTGGTCACCACGTCGTCCCGAATTTGCTACACTTCATCCCAAAAATGATAGCAGGTTAATACTTTATCACGTGTAAAAGACCGGTAAATGTCGCTGGTAGAAACTCCCACAGCGTCTTCTTCCTAGGTGAGTGAGTTGGTTCTCAGTTTATGCTTGCACCTGCTCTTCTAGCCAGAGGGAAGGCGTGACGACCTACCATGCTCAACGCATCTCATCAAAAGAGTTAAGGCCGGAGGTGATTACCCCAAGCAGCCGTACAGCTCTTTTCCCATCAACCAGTCTGGAAAGCAGCGCGCGGAGGATGGGCAGCATCTCCTGAGCCAATTGAAAGCCCCGCGGGCGGCTGGTTCTGACAGAACCGCTTAAAGTGAACTCAAAAATCAGTGCAATGGAAAGTTGATTATTACATGTGAAAACTGGTTGACCCATGATGTGTATCTGCTCATCGCAAGAGGAGACTTTCAGAAGAATGATAAATGAGCATTCTCATCATATTGTCATTAGCTGCTCAGCCCATTTAATTAACGTGAGTTCGGGATAAGGAACAGCTCCTGGTAAGATAGAACTATCCTCTTGAGGATGCTCGAATGTGCAGGACCTTTGACCAGGGCCTGTCTTGGCTACTTCGCATATCCGTTCTAAAGAGAAGCGTCAATGTGGATGATTAGAACTTATTTCCTATGACGCATTGCTAATGGTGATAGAGAGAAGGTATAATTTGTACAGCAGCGTGACCTCCTGCCTTCGCATTCCGCCACGAGTAATCAAACCCACGAGTATGATTTTGACCCTATTTTGACCGGCATGAAGAGATGTTGAAGCAAGACCACAGCGCCTTTCCCATCTGTTGGCATTCCCAAAAGAGCTGACTTTTTTTGCGCGATGGGGTACGATGACTCGTGGCGGAACCAGGGGGTGGATGGGATGGCGTGCTCACTACAAGCGTTTCCAGGAAAGAAGCGGTTTGGCGAACCTCACTGGTGGATACTGGTCCATGTTGCTCAACTGTCTGACTCCTGAACCCTCCGTCCGATTCATCACCCGTGTGCCCCACGTCACGAGAGGCACGCGCGACTCCCTCTGGGAGGACGGAGGAGAACCCATCGTGAGCCATCAGAGAGCTTCGTTGAGTTACCGCGCTCGCCGTGAAGTGCTGGTCCAGATCGCTCCCCGTTACCAGGAAGCCACCGGAACGCAGAAAACACTGCTGCTGGATCGGGTCGTGGAACTGACCGGCTATGAACGCAAATACGCGATTACCCTGCTGAATCATGTTTCCGAGATCCCGGCCCATATCTTGCGTCCACGTCAGCCGGTCTATGGCCCGGCAGTGCAAGCTCCGTCTCAGCGAAGAACACTTTGTTGTCTTGATTTTTCTGTGCCCATCTGCTTTACTAGGAAACAAAACGTAGAAGAGGAAACGCAAATGGGAAGTTACCAGTCAGAGAGCCGCTATTACCTGCACGTCCAGTTGACTGGCATTGAGCCACCTATTTGGCGCAAAATTGTCGTGCCTGGTGCCATTAGCCTTCATACACTCCATAAAATGCTTCAGGTTGTGATGGGATGGGAGAACGCCCATCTCTATTTGTTCAGGCTTACGATCAATGAGAAGACAACCGTTTATGGTCTCCCTGACCCTGATTGGGATAGTGCAGGCATGCGCATCAGGGATAGTCGGCGAACAAAGCTCGATGCGACCGTCTGGACCGATTGGCTGAAGCTAACTTACGAATATGACCTGGGAGATAGCTGGATGCACCAGATTACTATTGAAAAAATTGAGCATCTCACAGATTATAAAATGAATGAGGACGCTCTCTGGCAGGCGCGTATTACGATTCTGAGCTATTTTCTGTCCAGCAGGTCAATTCAGCGCTGGCGATTCTGGACTGACAGAACCTATCAACAAGCATTGAATCGGCTGGGTATTGTCAACTTATCGAAGAATTGAAGAGTTTTTTCTAAAAAGAAAAAGAAGAGGAAGGAAAGAAGCAAAGATTGGAGGCAGACAGTGCGGTGCTAGGCGGCTGTTTTCCTTCCAATCACTTCGTTCCACACCTGGAATCGCCCCTGCATGAGGGCGCGATACTCCGAGGCGCGAAAACGATGTCGTTTCGGCCGAAAATGATCCAGGATCGGGCCAAAGGCAGAAAGGAAGCGTTGAGCATGACCAGGGGATTTGAAGCGGCGCATGGTTCGCTCTCGTTGTCGGGTGGGTGGATGTTAGTTCTCCGCGCGGTTGTTCAAGCCCTTGTGTTGGAAGTGTCAGAACTCAGAACACGACATGGAAAGCTCACGCAAAGTGGGGAAACCACTGCCAAAATGAGCAAAGAATGGGGAAAATGAGAGCATTTTGTCGCCTTTTTGTGGCTTGAGTGGGGATCCATTCCTTCAGTCACCACACCTTGTCCTGAGTTCTGACACTTCCATCCTACCAATGCATATGCTTACAACGGCAAGGGCAATGCATATTATAACATCGAGCTCTATCAAAATAGCCAATCGTACTTTGAACAAGCGCTTGCTCACTATGAGCAAGCCATTCGACTTGATCCGAACTTCGCTGCCGCCCACTACAATAAAGGTAAGGTACTTGAACGTCTTTGGCGGCATGGAGAAGCTGAGCAAGCTTACGAAAAAGCGAAGCAGCTTGGTTATAGCGAGCAGTAAACAAGAAGAATCTTAAAAGCCAACGGATAAGGTACAATTTGAGGTAGTCTTACAGGGGTTCTCTCCGATGTTATAGGTCTGGAACGAAACAGGAACCATCACTCACACGGGAAAGAAGACACAACGATCCCGTTCTAGATCCAATACCATTCAAAACGGATATCTCATGTAGCCAGTACACCCAGGCTTTCATGTTCTAAATAGGCTTGATACTCTTTCAGACTTGATGGTATGATATGGCTGAAGTTTTAACACATTAAAAAAGAGCGTAATAAAACCTGCAAAACATATCCTACTAACTTTCATAAAGTTGGTTCCTTGTTAACGCTTCTATCGTCGGAATATTCTGTTCTCCTCCTTTTGGAAACGCTGTTAGGTCTTAAGGAGTAGGGTAAATGGTTTCTTCTCACCGCTACTGCACAAAATGCGGAGCAGCAAATCAAGCCCAAGATGCCTTCTGCTTTGCCTGTGGACAACCTTTACAAGCCACACCACATTCTCTACAGTATCCCATAGCCGGATCAGCAACCACTACCTCCACAGGACTCCTGAACCCCAATCTCATGCTCAAACAGCGCTACCGCATTATTGGCTCGTTAGGCCAAGGGGGGTTCGGTGCAGTCTATAAGGCTGAGGATGTACAACTGGGTGATCGGCTCCTCGCCGTGAAAGAAATGAGTCAAAGCAATCTGAGCCAGCAAGAGATCGCCGCCGCTGCCGAGAACTTCAAGCGTGAGGCTCTCCTCCTGGCTGCCCTCAAGCATCCAAACCTACCAAGCATTTATGATCACTTTAGCGAAGCAGGACGATGGTATTTGGTCATGGATTTCATAGAAGGTGAAACACTGGAAGACCATCTCAAAAAAGCGCTAGCAGGACATCTCTCAGTTGAGGAAACCCTCCAGCTTGGTATGCAACTTTGTACGGTGCTCAATTACCTACACAGTCGTCAGCCGCCGGTCATTTTCCGTGACCTCAAACCTGCAAATATCATGTTGACGTCTGAAGGGCATCTTTACCTGATTGACTTTGGTATTGCTCGTCACTTCAAATCAGGGCAAACGAAGGATACAATCGCCTTCGGTTCCCCAGGCTATGCTGCTCCAGAGCAGTATGGTAAAACGCAAACGACGACTCGCTCTGACATCTATAGCCTAGGTGCCACACTTTACCAACTGCTCACAGGGATTGACCCTTCACACACTCCATTTCAATTTGCGCCTCTCCAATTATCTGGTCAACCCACTCCTCCTGGCCTCGAAACACTTATAATGCAGATGCTTGAGATGAACGAAAACAAAAGACCCGCTAGCATGATTGCAGTGAAACAGGAACTGCAAGGTATCAATACCCAGCAAACTGCGAGTCAGGTGAACATTTCACAGCCTAGAGCATTGGCTCAACCAATCTCACCAGTTGGCAGTCCCTTGCCCCAAGTTCAAACAAGTACTTCTGGGGCTCAACAGCAGATCGTTACTCCTAAGATCAGAGCCAACCTCTTTCTGCAAGCAAAGCGTTACCAAGAAGCCTTAGCGAACATTAATCAAGCTATACGACTTGATCCTGATGATGCTTCAAACTACAATGGCAAAGGCCTTGTATTCAGCGAACTCAAACGCTACGAGGAAGCCCTACCGGCTTTTGAGCAAGCCATTCAGCTTAATCCCTATTTTACAAATGCTTACATGAACAAGGGATTCGCGCTCTACAATCTCAAACGCTACGAGGAAGCCCTTCCTACCTTTGAGCGGGCTATTCAACTAGAACCCGCTAACGCTATTGCTTACAATCTCAAAGGTCTCGTGCTCAATAACCTCATACGCTATCAAGAAGCGCTAGCAGCCTATGAGCAGGCCATTCGTCTTGATCCTAACTTCGCTGTCGCTTACAGCAATAAGGGTCTCTCTTTGATGAAACTTCAGCGGCATGAGGAGGCGCTAGCGGCCTTTGAACAAGCCATTCGACTTAACCCTAACCTCGCTGTGGCTTACACTAACAAAGTGGAAATGCTATTTGCTTTGAAGCGATATGAGGAGGTATTTACCACCATTGAGCAGTCCCTTCAGCATAACCCAAAGAATACTGTTATGTATATTTACAAGGGGAATGTCCTCCTTGTCCTGAAGCGCTATGGAGAGGCGCTGGCTGCTTTTGAACACGCCATTCTATTAGACCCTAAATTTGCTTTGGCCTATAGCAATAAGGGGAACGTGCTCTGTGCTTTGAATCGCTACAGGGAAGCGCTCACTGCTTGTGATCGAGCCATTCGACTCGATCACAACCTTGCGAGTGCTTACAACAACAAAAGTGTTGCGCTCTGTGGTCTCAAGCGGTATGGTGAAGCCGTTGGTATCAGCGAGCAAGCCATTTTGCTTGATCCCAACCTCGCTGTTGCCTACCATAACAAAGGCGTAGCACTGCAAAGTCTTGGAAGGCCAAATGAAGCTCATCAATTCATCGAGAGAGCACGTCAACTTGGCTATAGGGGGTAGGGGGCAAGAAGAGCCTCGGAAGTCGAATAGATGGGTTAAAAAATAAGATGGTACGAAACAAAGTCTAACTATTCTGTACTTTCATCAATCATTCTCTGTTTCACATCTTGTGCGAACCCTTTAGGTCATTACTTATACCGCTTCTTCTGTCAAAGTAAGATTTTTCAAAGAGGTAATGCGCTAATCGCTTCTTATTGTCGCTCAACAGTTCGATGCCGAAAACCAAATCAGAGTGTTGAAAAAGCCTCCGAGGATGTTTGCAAGCGGTCTGTGCCCTTCACATATCCCCATGTATTTATTCATGTAGGACCACACCTCAACTTTATTATTGTGTGATATCTTGATAGAAATAAAGAACCAACGGTGTTTGGAACAGGTCCATGTCCAGTTTCTTGAAGAGGAGTTCATCCCATGCGTGAAATCCATGATCCTTCTGAGCACGTAGAAGGATTCTGTTGCAAAAATTTTAACCTCATCAAAATTAAAGATGTTTCACGTTCTCTTTTCCGTAAAAATAGGGAGAAAATGCCCCTCTTTCTTCAATAGATGCCCCTCATACCGCACATACATTCTTCATGTTCATGCTTCAAAAATTTTTGCAACAGTCACCCAGCCCGGGAGGGCACCGTGAAGTATGAAAATAGTTCTTCTTCTGGACGGCTGGTGATCATCCCAAGGCTATTTTCACAGGAGAACCTGCAAGCCTATATGGGTGTCTCAGATGATGAGGTCATTGAAGCGATGCTCATGGATCGACGCTGGCAGTTGGTGCTGAATTGTCTGGACATGGAGCAGGCACCGTTCAGCAAAGGCACGCTGGTGGCCTTCCGAAAGCTGCTCATCGAGGCACAGATGGATCGATGGCTCATCGAACGAACCATCGAGATTGCCAGCCAAAGCTAGGCATTTGGGTCACGGGCATTACGTGCTGCGTTAGACAGCAGTCCATTGTGGGGAGCCGGACGCGTTGAGGATACCTACAACCTGATAGGGCATGCGCTCAAAAAGGTCATGCGTGTGGTGGCTGACTGGCAAGGAAGAGATTTGATAGAAGTGGGGAAAGCGATTGGGGCAGAAGTGGTTTGTAGGACAAGTCTGAAGGCGGCGCTCGATCGAGATTGGGACCAGATTGGGCAGAGAGAAGAGGCGCTGGGCTTGGTCTTAAACGTGTTGCAGGTGGTGGAAAGCTGGGTGCAGACCTTGCAACAAGACGCAACATATTGCCTGAGTAGCAGTTGGCGTGGGTGTATGAAAAAGTTGTAGGCAGTCAGGCCATAAGCAGAGACTGCTGCTCACAGAACGCGTCGTAGGTTTTGTTGAGAACAGCAGTACGCACAGCCAGGACAGCATCGAGTCCCTCAGGCGTCCAGCGCATGCCCGTGCGTTTGGCCCGCGTACTCACGACGGTTTTACAGGCAGCTTCGGCGATGCCACTGCCCACATGCATGCGCCTCCGCACGAAAGGCCGGATAGCGCATGCGGGCCGCATTGCTGATGAAGTAATCCCGTTCAATGTCTGGCACGCGGCGTGAAGCCCCTGGCTCGGGAGCAACCGGCGGTAAGACGACGATCTCCTCGACAAGGTCCTCGATCTTGCCCTCCACGAGCAAACGGCAGGCGAACTCGGCCCAGGCGCTTGCCTCCGGCGTATTTGGCCCAAAGACCGCACGGGCCACCTTCCAGACGTGTTCTCGTGCAGGCCAGATGTCAACCATCTGGACAGCCTGGGGAAAGTGTTCGGCGGCTAGACGCCAAATCCAGGTGGCCCCGTCCCCCAAAACCACCAGTTGGCGTGCTCGCTCCAGCCCATAGCTAACTGCCAGGGTAGAGAGTCCCTTGCCAAAGTCTTCTGCCTTGCGACGATGAGCCACATAGCGGATCTCTCCTGCTTGATCCACAAACACCCCTGGGGCCAGCCCCGAGCGTTCTGGCCCCGGTGTCGCCGCAAAGACCGCGCCGACTTTGACTTCTCGGTACACATCGCCAGGGCGCTTCCCTTCCTTTTCTTCCATTGGCACACTGCCACGCCGCAACCGTGCGAGCACCCCATCCAATTCGATATAGAGCCGATCGATGCTGTCTTGTTTGGGTGTCGAGGCAGCAAGGGTGGCTGTTTGCGCTTGGGTGGCTTGTTCCCATAGCACACGGACCTGTTCCTCTTCCTGCTGGTGCAGGGCTTCTCCCAGCGGCTGCAGCAAATTGAGCGCCTGGCGTGCCGACATTTGTAAGGGGAGCAGCCGACTGAAGGTGGCAGCGGCTTCCTCCAGGGTCGAGGACGCGCACAGATAGCTTACGGCTTGCTGAACTCCCGCACTGGTCCGCCGCCCCTGGACTCCCCAGCGCCCATCGGCGGGCGCTTCTCCATGCGTGCAGACTTCCGGCGTGCTCGCTTCAGCTCTCTCCTCTTCCACCACACACTGGTAGTAGGCCCGCTTGAAGCTAATCTTGCCTAACAGAGTCAAGACCTGTTTGGGGCGGTACCCCACCAACTGCTGCCGATGCCCGCAGCTGCCCCATCGCTGCCCAGCCGCTTGCTCCTCTGGGGCGGCCTGACTGAGAATGCTCTCCAGCCATCCGCGTCCAACGGCAAAGATCGTTTCCATTACCTGCTGCTCCAGTCCCTTCAGATCTCCTTCCTTAAGGGTCTGGAGGCTTTCCAGCAACTTGAGCACTCCGGCTTCTGCTTCCTGCATCAGTGCTGTTTTCTGTCCTTCCTTCGTTTCCATGTTCAGGGGTCTCCTCTCTGCTGTTCACCTTGCTTGGTTTTGCAGATGAGGATACTCCTGTTTGGTTCGTTTGCCTACAACTTTTTCATACACCCAGTTGGCGTTGACATCTCTACAGAGCCAACATGCAATCAAGCCCGGATGCAGACCCGATGGGAGGAAAGGGGCCAGACTACCTATGAGTACACCCACTCAGCAACCACAGGAGATCTCGAAAGGGGTGGTGCTCTTCTCTGCGCCCGAAGACGCTCTGGTTGCAAAGCAGGGGCAGGACGATTTAGAAACGCACAGTGTTCTCGTCTGGCATCCCAGGGAAGGGTGACAGGGGCAAACACACCTACGCGCCAGGCAGTGAGGAAATGCCCTCACCTCATTCTGAAACCGCAAGTCAGTGCTTGTGGAATTTCTACCGAATGGTATTATCCTTATAGAAAAGGGAAGTGAAGATTAGAAGGATAGGAGGCAAGACATTGACGACCGACATGGTCGACGCCTCCCCAACCAACGCATTGGATCTCAAGGATATGAACTGGTCGCATCGATCAGCGCATACGAGGAGGAATAACCTTATGGCTAGCTGCGAACAGCTTGCAGGTGAGTTGAAAGTGCTTGAGGAACTGCTCAAACAATACTCAACCGAGCACAAGCGGCAGGAAATCATTGACAGAATCGATCAGATCAAAACGGAACAACAAGAACGGGGCTGTTTGGAGAAGGGGAAGTCGCAGTAAGGGGCGATGAAGTTGTCCGGGAGGGAGCTTGTGAAAGAAGAACATCCAAGGCACCATCGACCCATGTCCTTCCAATGAGCAAGAGCCAGATGTAAAATAGGAATGCTCATCCATTGCAAAGGAGGCTATGTTATGCGAGAGATGAGGGAGGTTAGATGGTCGGCAGATTTCAGGTGATGGCGCTGCTGCAGGCGGCGCGTGCGAAGAATCTGGGGTATCCGCTTGACGAAGCCGAAAGCTTCGGTCTGAACCGGGCCATCTTTTATGCCGCGGCCAAACGGGGGTTTAAAGGAGCCACCAGCGCCAAACATCCTGGCGAGCAGCATGTATTCAAAGAGGCAGCGGCAAAGAGCGTCATCAGAACTATCCAGGAAGATGCTCTTGGCAATGAGAAAGCGTATTATGTGGAGAAAGAGGGGAAGAAGCGCTATGTGATGGGGGATGAGGTGATGGAGCCAGAAGATTTCCAAAGGCAAATCGCCCAGCGCTTTGGCCAAGCGTATCCGCAGGCCTGGGAACAAGCATTGCAGATCGTTGGGCAGATGGAGAGAGCGACCTCAGAATCGCAACGGAAATTCTATGAGGAGGTCTATAAACCCCGTCGAGATGCATTGGCAAAAGCCTGGTCTGCTCTGAGCAAATAAACAGGCTAGTTGGTACAGCTTCTACACGAGACCTGAAAGACGATTACCTCACCGATTGTGCAAAAGCTTGTTCATAGACAAGCGGACTGACATACTGTAACGTTGAATGCAAACGCACCGAGTTGTTAACCTAAGCGAAGGGGTCGTCCCCTCCGCTCGGCTTCAGAACCGGACAGGCGAGTTTCCCCGCATCCGGCTCCTCAATGATCGGGTCTTTGTCAGAGATACCATCGACACGTTTGGCGTGTCGCTCATCATGGCAATGTCGGTGCAGCAAGCACTTGTTGCTGAGTTCTTCTCCTCCACCTTCACCCTTGGGTGTGATGTGATCGATTTCAATGACATCGGTGTCTTGAAAGAGCAACCCACACCAACGACATTTCCCCTGTTGTTTGCGCAAGAGCATGCCCTTGACCCCATTGAACATGGGATGGGTCTTCAGTCGTTGGCTCCAGTAGAGGAGATCGCCATCGTAGGGACTGGCCGCTCCCTTGACTTTGGTGTGCTTTTGGACGTGCGCTTGTCCGTGTTTCCACAGCGTGACTGGCTGGCTTCGGAACTGCCAGCCCTTTCCTTCCCGCACATGCCAGTATTTGTTCGCGATCCAGTGCCCTCCCTTGTGAGGATGGCGGCGTTTGGCCCATCGTCGTAATTGCAGGTAGAGCACGTTGTCACAAGCATGGGACGTCTTTGAGGCCACCGTTCGGCGGTGATAGTTAGCCCATCCCCGGTTGACTCGATTCAGCTCTTCAATGAGCTTTTCTTGTGAGGCGTGCTGGTTTCTGTCGATGACCACCTTCATGTCAGCTTGATGCCGTTTCACAGCTTCTTTACTGGGCCTGATGATCGTTTTGAAACCAAGTGGTTTGCCTCGCGGGTTCTTTCCCGTGTGGGTTTGGCCCACCGGGAATTGTCGGATAGTCCACCCCAGAAAGTCGAAGCCCACATGACCCTGATATTCCCACAGGGTATGGGTAATTTTCGTCTTGCTGGGTTTAAGTTCCAGCCCCATCGTGCTCAACCATGTTTCCAGTAGTCCTTTGGCTTTTTGCACTCCTGTCTCGGTGGGGTGAAGAATGACCAGATCATCAGCATAACGGATGAGTTGAGGAACGCTCTCCTTGTACGAGAAGGCTCCTCGGATTACCGTTTCGATGCCATGCAGGGCGATATTCATGAGGAGCGGGGATGCCACTCCTCCTTGAGGGGTTCCCTTGATGGTCTCATGAAAGCGTGGAGCGCCTGGCTCACGTTGACCATGAGTAGGTTTCTCCACCGTGCTCCCTCAAACTGAGCGGACCCCTTTCGGAGTACTCAGCTTTCCCTGTTGGCCCTTGTTCTGTTGCTGCTGTTGTGTACGTGCCAGGTGACAAGCATGGCACAATCCTACTTTTGTTGTTGCATATCCAGACTGACTCGCGTTGACTTTCCTGCTCAGTGCTGCTCGATGATGAACCTCGGTGATGGCGGCTCCACAGTGAGCACATTGTCCTTGCTGATCGGCTTTGATTTCCGCTCGTTGCCAGGGACTTCGACCCACCGCCGCGGAGTAATTCATCCAAGGATGTTTTCGTGTGTCCACATCAATATCATCGCATTTGAGCTTGTAAAGCGACTTCCGACCGCACGAGCGGACAAGGGAAGTTTGTCGCTCGGTGAGCGGTGAGGTGTAGATCAGCGTTTTCTTGCCCTTGACGGTGCCGTAGTACTGCCGCATCACTTTCTTGGCTCCTCGTTGTTTCCGCCGCTTATTCAGATAGCGGACCAGGCACCAGAACGCGTGATGCAAGACGCGGGCAATGACGCGATGGGGATTGGTCGCGTAGCAGTAGTAGTTCATCCATCCTTTCAAGACGAGGTTGACAGAGTCAATCATGTCTCCTGGGTCAATGAAGCTCTGGCGTGTCAGTTTGGCCACGGTGTGTTTGATTTGTTCCTCTGTGTCATGAGGGATGATCAGTCGTGGGGCACGCCTGGCTCCATTGGCTCGGGATTTGATCCCTCGGAGTTCAAAGCCCAGAAATTTTACCCGTTGTGTCCAATGGGTAATCAGGGTTTTCTCTGAACTGAGGGTGAGCTTGAGAGTTGCCCGCAGCCATTCGGCAATCGTGGTCTTCATGGCTTCGGCCTCGTCTTTTGAGTACTCGTACAGCAAAATGACCCAGTCATCCGCATAACGGATGAAGGTCAGCCGCTTTGCTGGCCTCATGCTTGCGGTTCGCCTGCGCTCCTCTTGCAAGTCGTGAAGGCGTTGGAGCATCGTTGCTCGCTGCTCAGGGTTGGTTTCCTGGGCGATGCGGTGACTGAGGCGGTTGACCTTCAAGTTCACCTGATTGTAGGCCGGGTTTTTGGCTGCATGCCCACGTGCTGCGGAACGGTTCGCCTCCCACGTGTCTTCCATATACTGGTCGAACTCATGCAGCATCACGTTGGACAGCAACGGCGAGAGCACACCGCCTTGAGGCGCTCCACTCCACGTTTCATGTCGTTGCCAATCCTCTATGTAGCCTGCCTTCACTCCGCAGGTAGGCGCGAAGAGCCGTCTGACAACTGCGTTCTGGTCGGAACCCATGGGAACAGTTTCGGAAAACACATTCATAGATGGGTTCGAGAACCAGCTTGATAGCGCTCTGCACGACTTTATCTTCCGCAGAGGGCAAGCCTAAGGGACGCAACTTGCCTGAGCGCTTGGGAATGTACACCCGCCTGACAGGAGTCGGTTGATACGTTCCGCTGCGCAGTTTCTCTGCTAGTTGCTCAATCCGGTCTTGGTCCAGGTCTTCCCCTCGCACTCCGTCTGTTCCAGGAGTGTTAAATCCCTTGTTGGTACGGATAGCATCGAGGGCGCTCATGAGCCATTCCGGGTGGCAAATGAGTCGATACAATCTGCCAAAGCGCTTGTCTGGATGGTTTGCAGCAAGTTTGGCCAGGTGTGTTTGTTCCTGTTTGACGTTGTTCACGGGTCTAGTTCCCTCGTCTTTCGGTACTGAAACACTGTCAACACTACCGCCCTTCCCCACGTGCACGGCTCTCCCATGCTCAGAGTACTACGGCGGTTCCGCCCCACCTGTCCTCTTCAGTCTCCTCACGACCTATCCCTTTCGGGAGCAAGAGACAGGTGGTTCTCCGGTAGCGCCAGATCACTTTACCCACCGATCGTAGGTAGGACAACCACATGCGTAGCCTTTGCTACGCTGAGACCACTCCTGCTTTGGTGATGGAGCCTGGGCAGCACTCTGGGGACAGAGGGATCAGATACGACAAGCAAGTATCTTGACCGTGTGATCTCACCAGCCCTTCAATCGCTCTGAGCTGGGTGTGCTATCTTAGTGGCTTTATCCTTCGCCCACCAGGGCGGGAGAGGTTAGGAACAGGTATCTCCATCATACCTGTGGGCTGTTCACAGCCCGGTCATCTGGCACCCGAACGGACGCCCGTTATCGAAGCATCCGGCGATATCCGCATCCAACACATACTTCGGTTGAAAGCGAATGGCGTTGAAAATGGCTTCTTTGGCATCCTGGGCGCAACGGCCTGGACGAAATCCATAGCTATTCGGTTCAAAGCGGGCTTCCCATTCTGGTTCGAGTGCGAGCTTGATGAGGCACTGATGTGCCCGATCTGCCATGACAGGTATCCCTAATGGTCGTTTTTCCGTTTTGCCCGGCTTGGGTATCCAGACCCGTCGAACGGGCTTGGGTTTGTTCCTCCCCCATCGTTCCGGGTGGATCTGCTCAGCCAGAGCCACTCGCTGTTGAGGTGAAACGGCTTTCACTCCGTCTACACCGGCAGTGTTCTTGCCCTGGTTATCTTGCGTCACCTTCCGTACCGCGAGAAGGCGCGCTGCTCTGGATTTCACCAGTAACTTCTGAAGTTTGTGGACGGCTTGGATATTGCCATGTTGACTGGCTCGAAAGATGCGCTTTTGGAGTCTGTACACGTGTTGCTCAAACGTACGCCAGGGCAACTTGCGCCAACTCTCACTCGCAGGATCAGGTGGTGGCCTTTTCCTGGGTGCCTTCGTCTCTGACATCCGACTTGTGCCTCTTTCTTCCCGATCATCGTCCCCACGTCAGCATATCCTCTGGCTTTCCCAGAGGCGTTGGCTTCTTGGGGAATCCTGCTCACAAGAGCTTGCGGGTGGTTCCTTACTCATCGTATCGACCAGCGATGAGGGCTACTTGTGAGTTACTCCGTTCCCATGATCTGTTTTGCGCTCCGGTAGGCGGGTGCTATCCACCGAGGATTCTGATGAGTGAAAGGCCAGAATTTTACAGTTCTTGCCTCATAACTGATCCTTTACCATTTTGGTTCAAGCCTATCAGTCTGTTTGGCTTGGTCGAATTTACGATGGTTCAGATGCACCTTCAGTTGCCTTCGCCGTAGGAGCCTGGCTCGGAAAGCGGTCATGTTCAGACTCATGAGACTTTCCATCGCTGCCCGCTTGACGGATTGAGGACCAGTCGCTACCGCCGGGCAGGGCCATTCCACGTTCACTGCGTGGGAGAGAAATTGCGTCTCTCATCAGGTCATGAGTTGTCAAGGTTTGTCCTTGCCAGCCATCCCCTCGCTTGATTGAGCAAGTTTCGGCTGAACGGATCGCACGTAAAAGCATTCGAGATACTCGAAAATGGCCAACCTGGCCTGCACCAGGTTTTGAAAATGGGTGCGGTCCACACACTCACTTTTGAGTGTGTCAAAAAAGGATTCCATCGCCGCG
>WNFI01120169.1_pt1 | contig 23951 bp, 21 predicted proteins | sample 5400471 | NCBI WGS metagenome assembly WNFI01 (sample SAMN13153348, study PRJNA577476) | soil metagenome | isolation source: 100 cm saprolite on Douglas fir-dominated hillslope | place: USA:California | collected 2013-09-17 | reverse complement strand
TTTACTGTTTATATGATCAAAACTCTCAACCTGCCTTTGTCTTACATCATCGTTCTGTCCAGCGTCGGCCTGCTCAGCAGCATTTTCACCATCCGTATCTGGGGGGACTGGGCGGATCGTTTTAGCAACAAGACCATCATTGCCGCCGGGGGGCCTCTTTATATCCTTTGTATAATCGGCTGGTGTTTCGTCGGGATATATACCCACCTGTATGCCAATCTTATCCTGCTGGTCCTTATCCATATCGGCAGCGGCGTAGCAACTGCGGGCATCAATCTTTCGCTTGCCAACATCGGCCTCAAGCTGGCGCCCAGGGAAGACGCCATTGTGTATTTATCTACCCAAAATATCATCATGGCTTTTTTCTCCTCCGTGTCGCCCCTCCTCGGAGGGATACTGGCCGATTTTTTTACCAGCCGGCACCTTAGCGTCACTGCGCAGTGGACCAGTCCCCACATCAATAAGGTTTTTCGTCTCCTGGTGTTGCATGAATGGAACTTCCTCTTTCTCATCGGCGCGTTCCTGGCGCTGATCTCCCTGCAATTACTCATTGCGGTGCAGGAAAAAGGAGAGGTTGACAAAGAAAAGCTGGTGCGGTTGGTGCGGCATTCGATCCGCAGTAATTTAAAGGAGACTTTTTTGATAGGAGATATTATGCATTGGCATGAACAGCTGCGCGCTATGGTGCGGCGGCGGATTACAGGAATGTAGGGAGGGGACGGAATGTAAAAAATATGAAAAATAAATATCAATGGTGGAAGGAAGCCATCGTCTACCAGGTCTATCCCCGCAGCTTCAAAGACAGCAATGGGGATGGCATCGGGGATATTACCGGTATTATTTCGCAGCTTGACTATATCGCTTCATTGGGTGTCGACACGGTATGGATCAACCCGGTCTATCTTTCTCCCGGACGGGATAACGGGTATGATATCAGTGACTTCAGGGCTATCCAGCCGGAGTATGGAACGATGGACGACATGCAGGAGCTGATCGACCAGCTGCATGCCCGCAAGATCCGTCTTGTCATGGACATGGTCCTCAACCATACCAGCGACCAGCACGAATGGTTTCGCCAGGCCCGTGGCTCGCGTGACAATCCGTATTATTCCTTTTATCACTGGTGGCCTGCGGAAAAGGGTGAGCCGCCGCATCGTTGCGGCTTCTTTGACGCCGCCGGTAAGGGATGGCAATTCAACGAACCCACCAATTCTTATTACCTGCATTATTTTGCTCCGGAGCAACCCGACCTTAACTGGGAAAATCCGGAAGTCCGTCGTGAGCTGTATGATATGCTGCGCTTTTGGCTGGATAGGGGCGTCGATGGTTTGAGGATGGACGCGATCTGTTTTATTTCCAAGGACAACAGCTGGCCGGTGGTTACCCCGGATTGGCTGAAAGAAAAATATCAAGGTGACTGGGGGCACTATTATGCTGCCGGTCCGCATTTGCATGAATGGCTCCGGGAGATGAATGAACAGGTGTTGTCTAAGTATGATGCAGCGGCGATTGCCGAAGCTGCCGGTATCTCTGCTGATCAGGCGCTGCTGTTTGTAGACGAGGATCGGAGGGAGCTGGATATGCTCTACCATTTTGAAGGCATTGCGATCGGTTATATTCCCGGGGAATTTAAAAAGGTTGATCCGGCCGGGTATAAGCTGGGTGACTGGAAAGAAGTGTATACCCGCTGGGATAAGGCGCTGGAGCAAAAAGGGTGGGGGGGTATTTACCTGGGTAATCACGACCAGCCCCGTATGGTTTCGCGCTGGGGCGACGACAGCGAAACTTTTAGGGAAGCCTCGGCAAAACTCCTGTTTACTTTCCTGCTGACGATGCGGGCTACTCCTTTTATTTACAATGGCGACGAATTGGGCATGACCAATATCCGGTTCGAAAAGATCGAAGACTACCAGGACATCGAGACGCGCCAGATGTATCAGAATTTAAAAGACAAAGGGGGAGACACGGCCGCTTTTTTGAAAGACCAGCAGTTGGCTGCGCGGGATAACAGCCGGACTCCTTTTCAATGGACGGATGGTCCCCAAGCGGATTTTACCAGCGGTACACCCTGGATCAAGGTCAATCCGAATTACCGGGTGATCAACAGGGCGGCGGCAGAGAAGGACCCCGACTCGGTATTGAACTATGTGCGGGAGCTTATCCGGTTGCGGAGGGAAAATCCCATCCTGGTATATGGGGACTACCGGCTTTTGCTGCGGGAGCATCCGACTATTTATGGGTATACGCGAAGTTATGAGGGCGAGACCTGGACGATATTGCTCAATTTTAGTAAAGAGGTGCAGGGTTGTGTTGTTGCCAACAGGGACCTTAGGCTTGCTCCGTATGAAGCCCGTATTGTGTGGCGGTAGGTAAGTGGCTTAATAAATTACTTACCGCGTTGAGAATGGCTTCCGGATCCGGGAAAGGCATATCGTCATTATACAAACTGTCATTTACATGCCGTATCACTTCATTGCGGCTTCTTTCGGCTTCATTGACGGAAAATTGCAGAACCTCCGAGGGTATCTTCCAGGGTGTATGCTGGGGGTTGGTCTGGGCGTAAAGTACTGCTACCGGTGTACCAACGGCAGCGGCGACGTGTACGGTAGCCGTATTGACAGAAATGACGAGCTTGCTTTCTGCGATCACTGCGATAAATTCTTCTACGGTAAGCAGGCCTGCTGTAACATAGATGTTATCGACAACTGCCCCGGCCAGCTCTTCCGCTTTGGCTACGTCCATGCTGCTTCCGGTGATGACCAGCTGAATGCCCGTTTCCCGGCGGATCAGCCGTGCGGCGACGGCCCACAATGACAAGGGGTATTCTCTTTTTTTTTCGCTTACTCCCGGGTGCAGGACGATCCAGTCCATTGAAAGGTCTACTCCTATGGCAGCCAGTTTTTCGCGTGCTGTTATTCTTGCGTTGGTGCTGTATGTAACATGCAGGCGATCGTCGATGGTATGGGCCCCGATAAACCCAACCAATTGCAGGTCCCGGTCCACCTGGTGCCGGATAAACGCATAGGGCTCCTGGTCGGGAATCCATTTTGTCAGCAGCTGATAAGGATTCTCCCGGCAATAAGCCAGCCGCTCGGGAATACCTGCCAATAAACACAGGAAGGCGGCGGGTAAAGGGCTCTGGCTATAAACGGTAAAAATAACGGCCAGGTCAAATTTATGTCCCCGTAGTTGTGCGATCAGCTCCTGGCAGGATTCCCGGGACGGAAAGGACTCTGTTTTTACCCAGGGAAGATCCGCCACCAGCACGTTATCTATTTCCGGGATAAAAGACGTGATCAAACTGCCCATCCGGGACGTCAGCAGCGTTATATGACAAGGGAAACTTTCTTTCAAGGCCCTCAAGGCGGGGCTGGACATGAGTACGTCGCCCATATTGTCGGCCCGGATACAAAGAATATTTTTATAGATGGTTTTCTGTTCCATGTGCCGGTTGTTTTTCGAGGATTATTGCAGCTGCTTCCTGCAGGTCTTTTACAGTAAAATCGGGTCTTCTCCATTCATTCATTTTCCATTCCGTCTCATTGCCGTTATCCACGAGTATTGTCCGGCATTTTGCCCGGCGGCCCGCTTCCACGTCGTTGAGGATATCTCCGATCATCCAGGAGTCCGGAAGCGAGATGTTAAGGTCTCTTGCAGCGCGTAACAGGAGGCCCGGCTGGGGTTTCCGGCATGTACAGGCCCGTGCATAGGGAGGTATTTTTCCTTCTATGGCGTGCGGGCAATAATAAAATCCAATTGGGTAAATGTCTTCTTCCGCCAGCAAGTCCCATAATCGTTGCGAGACCTGGCTGAGGTCCGCTTCGGTGAAATAACCCAATGCCACTCCCGACTGGTTGGAAACTATGATCAGCTGGTACTCTGCTGCCTGTAAAGCCTTCAGCCCCTCGCAGGCGCCGGGCAACAGGCTGATCAGCGCCGGATCGGCATTGTAGGGAATATCGGGGATAAGTGTTCCATCCTTGTCGAGGAAGACGGCTTTGTTCATGATCCTGGGGATTGAATAGGAAGTTTGTTCATGATCCTGGGGCGTTGAATACGGGATAAAAGGGTTGTCGTAATAAGGTGCCGGCTGTTTTCAGGGAGAAGGATTCGCGTTCGTGGGCGAAGGCTTTGTGGCCGTATAACTTTTCGCGGCGAAGGGCGGTCTCCAGGCTTGTGTATACCTCACTCATCTGCCCGGCTACCCTTTTCCAGGTGAACAGCTTGTGCACCCGCTTCAACGCCCGCCGGCTCATTTGTTCGGCGAGCCGGACGTCCTTTAACAATTGATCGATCTTTACGGCCAGGTCGGCCGGCGCCTTTGGCGGAACAAGAAAGCCTGTCCGGCCGTGCGCAACACTATATTTAATGCCACCGATGTCCGAGCCGATAACGGGTATACCACAAGCCATTGCCTCCAATGGCGTAATGCCGAAAGGTTCGTACCAGGGGGTGGTGATAAAGATATCGGCTGCTGCATAATAATACCGGAGTATCTCCCTGCTCTTTCTGCCGGTGAACACGATAAGGTCGGCTACATTGGCCGCCCGTGCTATATCCTGCAGCCTGGCTATTTCGGGGGTTAGCCGGGGATCGGGCTCTTCCGAATTACCGCCTACGATGACGAGCCGCACCTTTTCTGCGGGGTGTGTCAAATGTCCCAGCGCCTTTATCACCGTGTCGATACCCTTGCGGGGCACCAGCCGTCCCAATTGCAGGAGGATGCGGCCGGTCTCCGGCAGACCCAGTTTCCTGCGTGCTTCGCTGCGGTCGAAGGGTTGGAATTCTCCCGGGTTGAAGCCGCAGGGTACGACGGATATTTTATCCGCTTCGGCGTCGTAATAGCGGATCAGGTCTATTCTGTCCTGCGGGCACTCTGCGATAAGCCGGTCTGCATCCCGGACGATGAACCGTTCGATCAGGCATCTTTCCGGCGGAAATTTATCTGCTTCCTGCTGATAGGCCTTTCTCACGAGGCCCAGGGCATGAAAGGTCACGACATAAGGGATGTGTAATGTTTTTTTTATCGAGGAAGCCACCAGGGCGGACATGAAAAAATGGGCGTGTACCAGGTCATAAAACAATCGTTTGCGGGTGATGTACCGCAGCATATTATCCCTGAACTCTTCCATATGACCCAGCAGTTTTTCCTTTTCGATGATGACTGCAGGACCGGCCTTGACATGAATGACCCTTATCCCGGGAAGCCAGTCTACGGACTCCGGCTGCTCCGTATTCTCCCTGCGGGTATAAATGTCTACGTTATAACCTCCTTCAGCCAACTCTTTTGCCAGCTCTGCTACATAAACATTCTGTCCGCCATTATCGACTCCGCCGGGCGCCGCCAGGGGTGAAGCATGTTCACTGATGAATGCTATTCTCTTCATATTGATAAGTGTTAGAATTGATAACCAGCCGGAAACCAGCCTCCCATTCCCTGGTAAAACGATCGAGACTGAATTTTTTTTGCGCCACCCGTCTCGCCCCGGCGCCGAGGGCAGATGCAACGGCCTGGTCATCGAGAAGGCTTCTCATCTTTTCCACTAAATAATCTATATCGGTATGAATATATCCGGTAACTCCATCCTGCAGGACTGTTGAATACTCTGTCGTCGCCAGGGCGACGACCGGCATTCCCAGCGCCATTGCCTCGCAGACAGCCAGCCCCATGCTGGTATACCGTATTGGGTTGAAGAAGAAGCGAAAGCGGCGGATATACGCCGGCAATTCAGGATGAAGGACTTCTCCCGACCCGCCATATTCCGCTGTCCCCATGCCTATCAATTCCAGCGGTACCTGACGGCTCACCTTATCGAAGATATCCGCGCCCAACAGTCTGCCGCGCTGGTGTAAGTGATTGATGACCACAATTCCTTTTTTCAGCTCACCCGTGTATTGGCATTCCGGTTCAGGCACGCCGTGTTCTATCACGCGGACGAGCCGGCTGCTGTTCCACCACATCAGCTTATTATAATGGGTGACGTGCACCATCATTACATCCGGATCATTCATGGGGTGTGGGGTATCGGTCGGATGTTTTGCCGGTGGGTCATGCTCTATGTAAATGCGGGGCAGCTGCCGCTGCGGTTCACTTAAAATTTCGTATTGGTCTACCAGGAAATTCTTATTCGTCTGGAAAAGAATGCAGTCGAAGGTTTGATTCTTCACCTCACTGGCTTCGATCTCGATGACGTTGCTGCCGAATGGAAAAGTATTTCCTCTTCCGTAATAACCTTCTTCTCTTTTTTCATTCACGGGGATATAGATGGTGTAATTTCCCTTTGATAGATAATAGAGATATGTACCATGAATATGCCAGGTGAAAACGCGCATCGTTTACTTCTTGAGTAGAAAAAGTTATACCATCGCCCGTTTCTCTTTAATTTCAACGGACAATGTGGACGTTTCTACACATGTTTTTTTGGCAGTGTCCATACAGGGAAACAAACGTCTCTTTGACAGAAGCGTTTCGGGCGGGGCTTGAGAATTGATGATATGCGGGCATGTATACACTTGGAATCAACGCTGCCTTTCACGACCCGTCCGCCTGTATTATCCGCGACGGTCTATTGCTCGCCGCAGCAGAAGAAGAGCGCTTTACGCATATCAAACATGGGAAGAGGCCGATACCTTTTTCCGCTTATGAATTGCCTTTTCATGCGATTGACTATTGTCTTCGTGTAGCGGGCATTCATCTGAGGGATGTCGATCACATCGCCTACTCTTTTAATCCATTTAAATTATTGGAGGAGGGTACTAAGGAGGGGCAGATCTATTCGAAGTGGGATCCGCTTTTCCTGTCTTTTATCGTGAATGCACCGGGGCAGCTGGAGGATGGCTATCCGCATCACCTGCAGGCGCGTTTTGCGGGGGCCGGCGCGCATCCGGAAAAGTGGCATTTTGTGGGGCATCATATTGCCCATGCCGCCAGCGCCTTTCTGCCTTCTCCTTTTGACAGCGCTGCCGTCATGACCATCGATGGCCGGGGCGAGCAGGCAACGACAAGCTATTATCTGGGCAAGGGGAATAAGCTGGACCTGATTGCCGAAGTAAATATGCCGCATTCACTGGGATTGCTATATGAAGCCGTGACGGGGTATCTCGGTTTCCTGCCTTCTTCGGATGAGTATAAAGTGATGGCCCTGGCTTCTTATGGCCATCCTGTACACCTGGATAAATTCAGGTCTCTTATACATGTTGGTTCCGATGGGAAGTATACAATTGATGAGTTGGACCTGGTTAATCTGTTTGGGCCGGCGAGGGTAAAGGACGGCCCGCTTACGCAGGATCATTTTGACATCGCCCATTCCCTGCAGAAGGTGTTGGAAGAAACGGTATTGAAGCTGGTTAACTGGCTTCACTTGGCTACAGGGGAAAAAAACCTTGCTCTGGCAGGGGGGGTAGCGCTCAACTGTGTGCTCAATGCGTATATCAGGGATAATGGTCCTTTTTCGAATATCTGGGTGCAGCCGGCTGCGGGAGATGCCGGCACTGCGCTGGGGGCTGCGCTTTGGGTCGATGTTTTGCAGCGCAAGGATGAAAAAAGGCTTTTCCGCATGGATCATGCCTATTGGGGGCCGGCTTTTGAAGATGAGGAGATAGAAAAATTTTTGAAATGGACAAAGGTGCCGTATACGAAGCTGGATGATGTCGCCGGTAAAACGGCTGCGATACTGGCACAGGACAAGGTCATCGGCTGGTACCAGGGCCGGATGGAGTTTGGTCCCCGGGCGTTGGGCAGCCGTTCTATTCTCGCTTCGCCGATCAGCCCTTTTATGCAGTCCCGTCTCAATGAAATAAAGGACCGGGAGGATTTCCGGCCGGTGGCGCCGGTGGTGCTGGAAGAAGAGGCCGGGGACTGGTTTGAGGATGCGGATCAGTCTCCCTTTATGTTGTTTGTGCACAAGGTAAAAGAAGAGAAGTCGGAGAAGATACCGGCGGTGCGGCATGTCGATGGCACAGCCAGGATACAAACGGTCAACCGCGATCAACATGCTGCCTATTACGATCTCTTACAAGAGTTTAAAAAGCTGACGGGGGTGCCTGTGCTGGTGAACACTTCTTTTAATACGAGAAGTGAGCCTATTGTATGCACGCCGAGGGATGCGATAGAGTGTTTTTGGACATCACCCTTTGATGCGCTGGTCATCAACTCATTTCTATTAGAGAAACAGTGGCAATAGATGTATCGATAGTTATACCAACCTTCAAAAGGCCGGACTATCTTTTCCGGTGTTTGGAGGGCTTGTGGAAACAGGACTTTCCTTTTTCCCGGTTTGAAGTTATTGTCGTCACTGACGGGCCCGACCCGGATACGGTGTTTATGATGGAAGGTTCGAAAGGACCGGGGCCGGCTTTCGAGCTGTATCTGCTGCCGGTGAAAAAGGGACCTGCCGCTGTGCGGAATGCGGGCTGGCAAAAAGCCCGCGGCAAGCTGATCCTTTTTACGGATGACGATTGCATTCCATCGGAACAATGGGTCAGCGCTTATTGGGCGGCCTATGAAAGTTATAAAGGGCAAAATCGGCTGGGCTGGATCTTCGGGGAGCTGCTGGCTTTCCGGGGACCTCTCTCGGCGCCTTGTCCTCAAAGGCCGACGGACTATGAAAAGAATACGGCGGGGCTGGAGAGGGCCGAATTTGTCACGGCTAATTGCGCCTGCACCCCGGTTACCCTGCGCGCCATCGGCGGGTTTGATGAATCGTTCACCATGGCCTGGCGTGAGGACAGCGACCTGGAATTCAAACTGCTTGAGCAAAAGATACCTATTATCAATGTACCTGCGGCCCGGGTCACCCATCCTGTCCGCCCGGCTTTCTGGGGCGTCAGCCTGAAGGAGCAGAAGAAAAGCCTGTTCAATGCACTGCTGTATAAGAAACATCCTGTTTTGTTCCGCCGTAAGATATACCGCCAGCCTTTTTGGAATTATTACTACATGATCTTTTTGCTGCTTGCAACGCTGGTGGCGCTGGCGACGGCACATGGGTTGGTTGCGGCCATAACAGGCGCCGGCTGGCTGCTGATGATCCTGCGTTTTACGGCAAAAAGGCTGAAAGGGACTTCCCTTTCTTTTTCCCATATCCTCGAAATGTTTTTTACTTCCATGCTGATCCCTTTTTTGTCTGTATACTGGACGCTTTATGGGGCTATCCGCTTTAAAACTTTTTTTTTATGAACCAGCATCCTTTTGTTCATGATCCGACCTGGTCTCCGGCCAGTATCCAGAAGGTAGCGATCTTTCGCGCTTTACAGCTGGGCGATCTGCTCAATACCATTCCTGCCATCCGGGCTCTTCGCCAGGCTTACCCGGATGCTGAGATCACGTTGCTAAGCCTGCCATGGGCGGGTGATTTTGTGCAGCGGTTCAGGCGTTATTTCGACCGGTTCATTCATTTTCCCGGTTATCCCGGTCTTCCCGAACAGGACTTTGACAGCCAGGCATTTGGTATTTTTCTGGAAGAGATGCTGGCCGAACGATTCGACTGGGCATACCGCTGGCGGGCAACGAGCTTGAATTTCCATTGACCACCCGGGATCAGCAGGAGTTCGAGGCTTTGCAGCTGTCGTTGTATCCAGGCCGTTATGTATGCATTCATCCCGGTTCGCGCGGCGCCTGGCGTCAGTGGCCGCCTGATTATTTTGCGCTGCTGGCCGACCATTGTGCGGAAAAGGGGCTGGATATTGTCATTACCGGTACGGCAGACGAAACAGGCATCACCCGGGAAGTGATAAAGAACCTGCATCATCCGGCGGTCGATGTCACCGGGATGACTACCATGGGCGCCATGGGCGTGTTGCTTCGGAATTCGTCCCTGCTGGTTTCCAATTGTACGGGCGTCTCACATATAGCTGCGGCTCTGGGTACGCCTTCTGTTATCATCAGCATGGACGGCGAACCTCATCGCTGGGGCCCGCTGGATCGCCGGCTGCACCGTACCATCGACTGGACCACGCGTCCACGGATAGACGAAGTGCTGATGGAAATGGAAGACCTGCTGCAGGCGCTGCCATTGCGTGCCGCCGGTTCGCTTTCGATAAAGGCATAATGATCTCCGTTAGTTTCTTTCCCTGATCCGGCCTGTTTTCAGCAATGAGCAGGCTGCAGGATGCTGTTCGGCACAATGAATTAAATTCAACCGAACTATTGATTTTTTTTAAATTTTAGCCTATATTGCTGTACGGTTTGATAGACCCTTCCTACAATCAGCCAGACAAATACATGGTTTAATGCGGAATTGATACTTTCTCCTTCCCATGAAGATTTCGTATTTACCCTTAAATTAAAACTATTGTGAGAAGTTTTACCCATTCCATTGGCGGCAAGCCGCCGGTTGCCCATGTACAGGAAAAACGGCAACGTAAAGACGAGCAGCCTTTTCCGGTAGTCCTTATCATCACTCCGCCCGAGAACCATTTGGCTATAGGACGTCTATTCCACTATCTATCCCCTTCCCTGGGCATGGCTTATATTATAGTGGAGCGCGTGTCTGATATGGATGTCGTGGAAGGACATCCTGATAAAAGCCTGTTGACCGGTGTGCTCCGGGAAAAGACAAAAATGACGGTTAATGTGGTGAAAGATAACCTGGTACTGGAGAAAGACCAGGTATATATCGTGCCTCCGCCCGTCAACATCAATATCGTTAAAGGAACGCTTACTGTGTCGTCCCGGTTTATGCGGCGGAAGGATGACGATACCCTAGATCTTTTACTGGCTAATCTTGCTTATGCCTGCGGACGGCAGGCTATAGTTATCCTGTTCCCGGGTTTAACCTCCGATATATTGGCAGGGCTGCGGGTGATCAAAGCGGAAGGAGGGTTTACCTTTCTGCAGAAAGAAGGAGCTTTTTTCCAGGAGCCGGTGATTCCTGTTGAAATGGCCAAGTATATGGATTTTATCCTGCCTCAGGCCGGTTTAGCCTACCGGCTGGCCGAGCTGGAGGAATACCTGCACAAACCTGAAAAAGACATCCGGCTCATAGAAAAGCAAAAAGAGCACCTGAGCAGGATCTATTTGTTGCTGCTCAACAGGCACGGGTTTGATTTTTCGCGCTATAAACAGACGGCGGTTCTGCACAGGGTCGGGCGACGAATGGCCATTTATGGCACGGATGACCTGGAAATATATGCTGACTTCCTGGAGGATAATGCAGGTGAGGTCGCGCAACTGTACCAGGATTTGGTTACCGGTCTATCCAGTATTTTCTTTGACCCGGAGAATAACAGGATGCTGGTAAAAGAGGCGTTGCCCCGCCTGATGAGCAAGCGGGCTAAAACACATCCCCTCCGCATCTGGATACCGCGGTGTTCGGGCGGGGAAGAAGCTTGTTCGGTTGCCATAAGCATAACGGAGTATTTTAAGGAAAATAATATTGACCTGCCTGTCCAGATATTTGCTACCGATCTGAACGGGGCGGCCATTGAAAGGGCCCGGGCCGGTTTTTATGAAACAGCGGCCCTGGGTAATGTTTCTCCGCGCAGGCTCCGAAAATATTTTACAAAAGGGGAAGAAGGGTACCAGGTAACGGCGTCCATCCTGAAAATGTGCGTTTTCGCTACGCATAATTTATTGAAAGACCCGCCCTTCTCTCATGTGGACGTCATTGTAGGCGGGAATGTTTTGATAGACCTTTACCAGGATCATCTGGACAAGGTTTTCAGGGCCTTTCATTATGCCCTGAATCCTTCAGGGTACCTGCTGCTGGGCGCTTCTGCCTGGTGGCCGCCTGAGCTATTCGTCTCTTATGCCGAAGCCCCCGGTGTGTACAGCTGCAAAGAAGGGCCAGCCGGTTATGCGCTGCCGGCCATTTTACGGCAGAACCCGGATGGTGAGCGGGAAGCTGCCGGCCTGCTGTTAAATTCTGTTTCGCCGGCTGCGATACTCGTGGACGATCGCTTCCGGGTGGTCCGGTTTTATGGCGATACGTCGTCTTATCTTAGGGCTTCATCCGGCAGACCCAGCCTTCACATCCTTCAACTGATCAACGACAGCATCATCTTTGAGGTCAATCGTCTTTTCGAGCGGCTTGCTTACGAAAAGCAAGCTGTCCGGGCAGATGGTATCTGGATGTCCGATGCCGATGGCACCCGTGAAATAAGCGCCGAGCTCATACCGCTGAGGTCCATGAACTGGCGGCTGCTGATCTTCCGCGAAGCGGGACTGGTATGGGGGGGCGAGGCGTTCGGGCGGGCGGGTGAGGGAGGCGGGGGGTCGTTGCGGGCGGCTGAGGGAAGTGACAGCAAAGACCGTAAAATACAGGCGCTCGAAAAAAAGCTCGGTGAAATAAAACAGCAGATGCTGGTGACGGGTGAGGAGGCTGCAAAAATGCGGGAGGAGCTGCAGGCGGCGCAGGAAGAATTGATGTCTTCCAATGAAGAGCTGCAAAGTGTGAACGAAGCGCTGGAAACGGCCAAACAGGAGCTGGAAGCTCATAACCACGAGCTTAGTGCGGTGAATGTCGACCTGTACACCCGTAACAAAGCGCTGGAAACATCCTTCGAATATGCGCATTCCATCGTCGCTGCCATCCGGCAGCCACTGGTTATCCTGCAAAATGACCTGCGTATCCGGACGGCAAACAATGCTTTCTATTCCTATTTCGGTCTCGACCCGGAAGAAGCGCAGGGGCATTACCTGTATACGGCAGGGGAAGGGATCTTAGATATCGAAGCCCTTCGGGGGCGACTGCAGCAGATGCTTGTAAAAAAGACTGGTTCCCTGGATTTTGAGCTCCATCATCTATTTCCCGGAATAGGGGATAGGATATTGTCTTTAAATGCATCCCGGATGCAGGAGCATAATGGCCGGCGGGCGGGGATACTCCTGGTCATGACGGATGTCACCGACCAGAAAATGGCCGAACGATTCAAGGACGAGTTTATCGGCATCGCCAGCCATGAGCTGAAGACGCCGGCCACGAGCATCCAGGCTTATACGCAGATCCTTTACAATAATTTCCTGGAATCCAACGATCAGCGTTCGGCGCACCTTGTCAGCCGCCTGAACGGCCAGGTCACGCGTCTTGCCCACCTGGCCAAGGACCTGCTGGACATAACAAAGATCACACAGGGTCAGATCAGCCTGAAAAAAGATTATTTCGATATCAATGTCCTTATCCGGGAGATAGTAGAAGAAATGCAGCTGACGACGACCATCCGGATAAGCATTAGCGAGCTGGCTCCTGTGCCGGCTATATTTGGAGACCGGGACAGGATGGGGCAGGTGCTGGTCAACCTGCTTTCCAATGCGATAAAATATTCAGCCGGCGCCGGGCAGATCAATCTGGACAGCTTTAAGGAAAAGGAGGCCATTCGCCTGACCATACAAGACTATGGTATTGGTATGTCGGCGGATACGATGCAGAAGATATTCGACCGTTTCTACCGTGCGGATGATCCTGGGTCGATGCGGCTTCCCGGTCTTGGCCTCGGTCTTTATATTGCGTCTGAGATCGTGCGGCGGCACGGTGGTACGATCCTTGTAAAAAGCGAAAAGGGGAAGGGATCGGTTTTCACCGTCATTCTGCCTCTGTTCTCTTCCCTGTAAAGATCTAGCTGTTTCAGCCGGTCTATATGGCGGTGCAGCTCGTCTACGCGTTTGAAGTGGCCTTCCGACAAAATATTCAATCCCTCCTGGGATTCTTTTTTCGCAATTTTTTGCAGGAGGTTACGCTTTTCTTCCATGGTCCGTAATGCCACCCAGAGGGTGGATTCTATGGCGTGTTCCTGTCCCTGCAGCAACTCGTTATCCTGTTTTCGAGCCGGATGTCTTCCGGGACGGGGGAGGGGCGTGGATTGGAAAGGAGATGCTCTTCTATGGCGGCCGGGATGGAAGATAGGGGTATACAGCGGTTGACCTCCATTTTATGCAATACTGCCAACGGCATATTGGGGTAGTCGGCTTCTTTGGGGTCCTGTACGATGGTAAATCCACCGCAGCGCCGTATGGCGTCCATGCCAACCGCGCCGTCGTCCAGCATTCCCGTGAGCACGATGCCGATGCTGTGGGAATTCCAGGCCACGGCGGCAGAGCGCAGGCTGGCATTAATGGAAGGTCGCCAGCGGCCTTCTGCGGGCCCGTTGCCAAGCGCAATCTCGCCGTCTTTTATCAGCATATGGTAACCTGCCGGCGCCAGGTAGACCTGTCCATTTTCCAGGGGAAGCTGATCGGATGCCATTTTGCAGGGCAGGGCGCTGTCTCTTTGCAGCCTGGCCAGGAAAATTGCGCCTTCCGAGTTCTCAGGCAGGTGCAGTACGACGCATATTGCAGCCGGGATATCCGGGTCTAATAATGACAATAACCTGGCCGTTGCGCTTAATCCACCCGCTGAGGCGCCAATGATGATGATAAAATCGTTTTTTTCGAGCATACTCTTCTTTTATAGGTCGGCCGGCAGGCTGACAGTGAACACGGTACCCTTGCCGGGTTCGCTGTCCAGCTGGATGTTTCCGCCATGTTGTTTGATGATCTCGGCTGAAATATACAGTCCCAATCCCATGCCCGGATAAGACTTGATCACCGGGTCCTGGGCCCGGTAGAAACGTTCGAAAACTTTTTTCTGCGTTTCGGCCGACATGCCTATGCCGGAATCCTGCACGGCTATTTTCAGCGTCGATTCGTCCTTTAAAGAAGAAATAACCACTTTGTCGGCATCGGGGGAATATTTCACGGCATTCGAGATCAGGTTGGCCAGCACCTGGCCCATCCTATCCCTGTCAGCCCGGACAGGAAGCTCGCCGGGCTGCAATTGTGTTATCAGCTGGTGGTTGGGTGAGGTCCGCTGCATTTCTTCAGTGGTCGCAAGGATCAGACCATTCATATCAAAAGCGGTTTTTCGCCACTGGATATGTCCTTCGGTTATGCGGGTTACGTCCAGGAGGTCGCGGATCAGGGTCGTCAGTCTGTCCGTCTGTCCTTTTAGCTTATCCAGTAAGCCGGCGGACTCGGTATCTCCCGACTCCCTGAAATTATCCAGCAGGATATCTGCATAGGCCCGGATGCTCGTGACGGGCGTTTTCAGCTCGTGGCTGGCGACGCTGATGAACTCGTCTTTTTGTTTTTCGATGGATTTCTGGTCGGTGATGTCGAGAATTACTCCTGCCGACCGGCGGGTTTTTTCTTCATTTTCAGTGAATACCTTGCCAAGGATCTTTATCCAGCGGGTGTCGCCATTGTGGGTTGAAACCCGCCCTTCAAAGTGAAACAGGCCATCTTCCTGCATTTTTTGGAAGGCGGCGGCAAAAGCCGGTTTATCTTCTTCTATTAAATATTGCTGTGCCTTACCAGGATCCCATTTGATTTCGGACGTATCATAACCGAGTAGCTGGTCAAACCGGGGATTCCTTTTGAAGACCAGGGTATCCAGGTCGAGGTCCCAAAGGCCCATCTGAACGGCTTCGAGGGCCACGTCCAGGCTGGACTGTGCGGCTTTACGCTCATCCTCGCTTTCCTGCAGCCTGTCTTCTGCATTGGCGCGTTCCAGGCGCGTCCATAAACGCGAAGCCGTCTCCAGCAGTAATTCCTTTTCCTCTTCCTTCCATTCATACGGTTTCTCGCGACAAAGGCTTAGCAGGGACCTGCACTTTCCGTTATTGGAAAATACGGAAGTTAACAAGGATCCAACGCCCGCCTTTTCAAATTTCTGCCGCGAAGCCGAAACCAGCGGATCGGCGGCGATATCCGAAATAGCGATGATTTTATCGCCGGATCGATGCTGCAGCGCTGCCGGGTCGAACCATGCGGATAGGGGATAGCTGCCTACCAGGCTTTTCCCTCCTTTCTGCGTGTCATAATTGACAGTGAGCCGGTCGCCGGAGGCATCGATATCGGAAAGCACAGAACGGGAAATACCGGTGAATTCAGCCAGGTCTTCTGCTACCAGCTGTCTGAGCGCTTCCGGCTTCTTCAGCTTTGCCAGCCGGACGTCGACGGCCGTCAGAAAAGCTGCATTTATCTGTTTTGTTTTGCGCTCGCTGACATCAATGACGAATTCGACACCTACGCCATTTTCCAGTTCAGTACCCACGACCATCGCCCAGAACCGGCTTCCGTCCTTCCGGACATATTCTTTCTCATAGGGCCCCATAGTACCCGTCTTTTGGAAATTCGTCATCTGTGCCCTGGTATCTTCCATCCATTCTTCCGGTGTCAGCTTGTCCCAGCGTAGGGAACCAGCCTGCAGGTCGGCCCGGCTATAACCCGTCAGCCGGAGAAAGGCATCGTTGGCATCGATGAAGGCGCCATCGGTAGAAAAGAATGCGATATTGATGAACCCGCTTTCGCTGACGAGGCGGAACCGCTCTTCGCTGGCATACAATGCTTTTTTAGCGGTATGTCCCTCGGTGATATCTTCCATCGCCACCAGGATGCGTGCCTTTTTGCCGGCTTCCCCGGCCATCCTGGTAGCATTTATCAATAATTTTTTATTACCGATGACCATAAACGTATGTTCTATTTCGAAATCCTGGAACCAGGTATTGCGGCTCATCATTTTTTTCAGCTGTGTGCGCAGTTCCGGCAGGTCGAACATGCCGTTGCCCACTTCGTAGAGAAAATTGCCTTCCAGCTCATCCTGACCCAGCCGGAAGGTGGTATAAAAAGCCTGGTTGACCGTTAAAATACGCAGGTCGGTATTCAGCACCATCAAGGGCTCCCGGATGGTCTCAATGATGGCTTTGGAATAATCCACCGATTCTTTCAGCTCAGTGTTACGCAGCTGCAGCTCTTCGTTGATGGTGATCAGCTCCTCATTGGTGGACTGCAATTCTTCTTTGGAAGTCTCCAGCTCTTCGTTGATGCTTTGCAGCTCTTCGTTGGAAGAAAGCACTTCTTCATTGGCCGACTGCAATTCTTCGCGTGTGGCTTCGAAGTCTTCCGTAATGGATTTAACATGGTCCCGTGCATCCCGCAACTCTTTTTCCAGACCTTGCAGGCGGCGGTCCTTTTCATCCTGGCGGTAGCCCGGAGGCTGTTTGGCCTTGACCGCCGGAGGCTGTATGAGGGCCGGCTGGAATACGATCAGCAGGAAAGGGTCGGAGGATGACTTCACCGGCTGTACTTCCAGCGTAATATCCCTCAACTGGCCGTTGTCGGAAAGCAGCACCTTTTCCTTGCGGGCGGCCTTACCTTCTTTTTTCACCTGCCTGATCAGGCTGCGCAGCTCGAAGATCAGCTCGTCCCGGATCATTTTCAGGAGGTGCAGGCTTGCCTTTCCCGATGCCGGCTGTAAATAAGGAAAGGTGGCACCATAGAACCGGAGTATCTGCAGGTCTTTATTGACCAGTATCGACGCCGGCATATACAGTGAAAGCATCAGCTTTTCGGCTTCCTTCTCGATATCGACCTCTTTCAATGCCGGGGGGATAAAGACTCTTTCATCTTTGCCGCCGTTGTCCGGTTTATTGGGTTGGCTTCGCATGGAGAAGTCGAAATGCATATTGGCCGGAGCCATTTTTTTGGAGTATATGCGCAGGTCCTTGTCCACCTGGTCGAAAAGATCGGTTGAGCTGCCGATCGTTTCTGACTTGCCCAGCACCAGGTACCTGGCTGGCTTTAAGGCGTAGTTAAATGCCTGCATGATCTTTTTCTGCGCCGGCTGTTCCATATAGATCAGCACATTCTGGCAGCTGATCATATCCATCCGGGAGAAAGGCGGGTCTTTGAGCAGGTTGTGTGTGGCAAAAATGCAGATATCGCGGATGGGTTTGATGATCTGGTAATTGCCGTCGATCTTGACAAAGAATTTTCCCAGGCGTTGGGCCGAAACGTTGACCAGCGTATTCTTTCCGTAGATGCCGGTCCTGGCCTTATTGATCGCCGTTTCACTAAGGTCTGTCGAAAAGATCTGGATAGGCGTGTTGATCGCCTTGTCCTTCAGGTATTCAAAAAAACAAATGGCAATGGAATAGGGTTCTTCGCCGGTGGCGCAGGCCGGGATCCAGATCCGGATCGGGTCATTGGCCCTTTTGTCTTTCAGCAAGGCTGGAAATATCTTCTTTATTAACGCCTTATATAAGGCGGGCTCCCGGAAAAAGCTGGTGACATTGATCAGCAGGTCCCGGTATAAGAGGTCGGCTTCCCGGCTTTCCTTGTATAATAATTTAATGTATTGATCCAGGTTCTGCAGCCTGTTGAGAGATATTCGCCGGATGATCCGCCGGATAATGGTGGTTTGCTTGTAGAGGGAAAAATCCACGTCGTGTTTCTTTAGCAGCAGCAGGTGTATCTTTCGCAGCTCGTCTTCCTTTTTCTCGATATTTTCCACCCGCAGCTCGTTGCGATACATTCCATTGATGATGGACAGGATCTCTGTGCTGATCTGTTCGGGGGGCAGTACAAAATCGATATAACCCGAGTCAATTGCGTTGTGCGGCATTCCCCTAAACTTCGCTGAGTCGTCCTGGGCGAATGTAATACCTCCCTCCGCTTTGATGACCCTTACGCCGGCTGTTCCGTCTGTGGCGGTTCCGGAAAGGATGACCGCGATGGCTTTATTCATATAGATAGGCGCCATGGAAGTAAAGAACTCATCGATTACATGGAAGGTTTCATCCGCCTTTCCACGTGGCAGCAGGGAAAATTGATTCCCGGAAAGACCCAGGTAAGTATTGGGGGGGATCACATAGACCTTGTCGATCTGCACCGGCATGCCATCCTCTACTTTGTAACCCGGCATCTTCGATTTCCGCTCGAGCAGCTCCGGCAGTATGCTTTCATGATTCGGCGACAAATGCTGAAGCACCACGAAAGCGGCCCCGGTCTCCGCCGGAAGGAATTCCAGCATGGACAGGATGGCTTCCAGCCCGCCGGCGGAAGCGCCGATGGCTACCAATGGAAAGGAAGTTTGAGAGGGGGTTTGGGAGGCAGCTTGGGATGGGGTTTGAGACGGACTTTGAGATGCCGGGTTTTCCGGCATGGGGAGGCTGGCTTTCTTTTTCTTGATTGGTTTGTTTTTTGGGCCAGGACCGTTTCTCATTAAACATAGTTTAAATACTAAAGGTAATGTAAAACCAAAATGGTCCTGCGTCCGCGATGGAAAATTTACGCCGACTCAGCTGCTGCAATATCCGTGTTTTTATTCAGGTGAAAAGCGATCAATTGTAAGAGCTGCTGTGAATCAAAAGGCTTTTCTATAGAGGCATCGGCGCCGGCCTTTTCCGCCAGAATGTGGATGTTGGGATTAGCCGAGATCATGATCACCGGCGTCCGGCAGGTGCTTTCCTGTATTTTAAGCTGGCGGCATATGTCTGCTCCGCTGTAGCCCGACAAATGCAGATCCAGCAGGAACAGATCGCCGTTTAATTGACTATAATCCCGGAGAACATTGCCCTGGAAGATCATTTCCACTTCGTAGCCTTTTTTGCCCAGCAACAAAACAAATATTTCCTGTAAGGAAAGATCGTCCTCTGCTACCAGGATCTTTTTTCTCATTGTCGGTTTTTAGACATGTCTTTTCTTCTAAGGGCTTCGTTATTCCATTTTTTTTCATTGCCGTAATCGGAACCGCTGTTGGACTCGCTGCCTTGCCTGTTGCTCTCTTTCCCCAGTTGTAGGGACCCCTGCCCGAAATTGGACCCGGCCTGGGTGGTGGATCTATGATAAAATTCGGCTTTTGTGGGTTTATCTTCTGTAATTTCTTTTTGTTTTGTTAGACTGTGCTTTTTCATAATGGTGGCTTTTATTTAATTATACCATAATCATGCCCGGCCCGACCAGTCTGGGTTGCGGGTTCATTTTTGGGATTTTTGCTCGTACCTGGTATCAATTTTGCCGCAGCTTCTGCATGAAAAATTCATCAGCCACAAAAGGCGGCCATACGTCTTTTATCATAAAAGAACTTGAAGAGCTAATTAAAGGGGGCAATGCCCATGCTAGCTTCGACGAAGCCGTGAAAGATATCCGGCAGGACCTGGGTGGGGTGGTTCCGCAAGGGCTGCCATACAGTATATGGCAATTGGTTGAGCATATTCGCATTACGCAATGGGATATCCTGGAGTTTTCCCGGGATCCACGCCATGTAAGTCCAAAATGGCCCGATGGATACTGGCCCAAAGAAAAAGCTCCTGTTCATCCCGGGGATCTAAAAAAGTCGGTAGGGCTGGTGGTTGCCGACCGCGAAACCTTTATCGGGCTGCTGCACGAGGCGGGGGAAGGGCTTTATGCTCCTTTTCCGCATGGGGACGGGCAATCTCTTTTCCGGGAGGCCCTGCTTATCGCCGATCATACCAGGTACCATACGGGGGAGATTATCATTTTGCGCCGGTTATTGAAGGATTGGGATTAAGACCGGCTGACCCGCCGGTGGAATTGCATATGGTGTTTTCCGCGGCGGGTCGTAAATTGCGATATTTTCCGGGGTAGACATGAAAGAGATCAGAACCATCGTCCAGGCTTATAATAGTATTGACTTTACCCAGACCCAGGCGGCTTTGGCCACTGTTGTCCGGGTGGAAGGTTCCTCTTATCGACGGGCGGGAGCCCGTATGCTGGTCCTGGATGATGGAACTTACCTGGGGGGTATTAGCGGCGGTTGCCTGGAGGGGGATGCGCTTCGCCGGGCCCAGAAGGGGATCGGGTTGAACCGGAGCTCGGTGATTACTTATGATACGACACAGGATGACGATTATCAGATAGGGGTAGGGCTTGGATGCCAGGGGATTATCGATGTGCTGTTTACGCCGTTGCGGCCGGGGGATGAGACTAATCCGGTGCGTATTCTGGCTGGTTTGACGGCCATCCGGCAACCGGAAATCGTATTGACTGTTACGGGGGCGCCGGACCCGCAGTTTTTGGGGCGGACGGTTATGGGGATGCCGGGGGCGCCGGTGGGGAGCGCGGAAGTACGGGTTGGCGGTGCGCTGGATGGGTTGCTGCCCGCAGGGATGTTTGGAGGGATGCTTGCGCAGCTGGAGGCTGACATACGGTTATGCCTGACCGACCGGACTTCTCGGCCGGTTGTCTATGGCGACATTAAAATATTTATTGAGGTGATGCTCCCCGCCATTCATTTGGTGGCGTATGGCGGCAACTATGATATCCGGACTTTATTACAGCAATCCAGGGAACTTGGCTGGGACTCAACGATAGTCCTCAATACGTCCCGGGCGGACCGGTCGCTCATAGCTGCGGCTACCACCGTGATGGATAACAAAGCTCCTGGCCTTCCATCCATCGATGCGTATACGGCTGTTCTATTGATGTCTCACGACTATCGCGCTGATCGGCTTAATCTTCAGAAGGTGCTGCCTTCGGCGGCTTCCTATATTGGACTGTTGGGTCCGCGAAAACGGGCCGATAAAATTTTCGATGCCCTTGCTGCAGAGGGGCTACTGCTTAGTGAAGGGGATCTTCGGCGTATTTATGCCCCTGCGGGTCTCGACATCGGGGCTGCTACTCCGGAAGAGATCGCGCTTTCCATCCTTGCGGAGATACGCAGTCATTTTTCCGGCCGCAATGGGCAACCGCTGCGTCTTAGGGAAGGGTCTATTTATAGTTAATGCACCATTTTCGCTTCGGTTAATGTACCATTTTCGCTTCATCCGGAACGTTGGACAGTGTCTGTTCATAACTGACGGTGCCTGGAAGGGTGTGCGCACATTTGCTGCAGGATTTTCCCCGTTCAAAGGGCGGGGTAGGAATGATGCTAAAGCTCATCCAGGAGTTGATTGAGGGATTTAGCCTTTGTTTTTCCTTTTTTATACTTGTTCACAAAGTCGACGGCTTCATCGAGGTCAGAGAGAATTTTTTTCTCTTTGGTGGAGAGCTTTTTGGGCTCGACGACTTCCACAAACTCCATTCGTTTGAGCAGTTCCTTAAGAAAGGGGATTTTGCTTTTGTTCTTGATATTTAAGATCAGCTGTTCCATGATAATCGATATTTAATGAGCGTAGGCTTTACGGGTCTTTGCATCCCGGATATATGTATCAATGAGGTCGAAGAGCGTTTTTTCTTGTCCTCTTCGAGATGCTCAAGGTCTTTAAAGCGCTGCAGGGTTTTTTTATCAAAGCCATAGTAGATGCCTTCCCCCACCAGGTGGTCTAAAGATACTTCGAGGGCATCGGCAATCTTTTTCGCAGCATCGATAGAAGGCGCCGCTTCTCCCCGTTCGTATTTGCCGATCATGACGCGCGACACGCCACTTTTATCGGCTAAATCGGCCTGGCTCATGGCTTTCTTATCCCTCAGTTCTGCGATGATTTTGCCGGTGTTCATATCTAAAAGGCGATTTTAGTCTTCTATTTTTGATGATTTTGTACAAAACAAGGCAATTATTGGGGATAAAATAAATTATTTCCCTTCTGCCAGCGAAAAGCGGTTCGAGTTGAAAAGGAGTTAGCAGTAACTATCCAATATTGTCTGTGATGGAGCTGAAGAAGGTATATTTGTGCGTGGACTATCCGATGAGTCTTTAATTTTGGTCCGATCGCGGGTTATGGAAGTAAAAAAGTTATGGAAATAAAATAAAATGTTATGATACCTGTTAAGACAGCTGTTTGTTCGTTTGGTATGTCGGGCCGAGTTTTTCATGCGCCTTTTTTGCATGTGCTGCCGGAGTTTGAGTTTTATTCGGTGTGGGAAAGAAGCAAGAATCTTGCCGAAGAACTGTATCCCGGTGTCCGGACCTGTCGTTCGTTGGAAGAATTACTGGCTGATCCGGCTGTCGAACTGGTCATTGTCAATACGCCAAACTATACCCACTACGACTATGCGAAGCAGGCCCTTCTGGCAGACAAGCATGTCATCGTGGAAAAACCTTTTACGGTGACCGAAAAGGAGGCTTATGAGCTGATCGATCTGGCAGGGAAAAAGGGCAAAAAGCTTTCTTCTTACCAGAGCCGTCGCTTTGACAGTGATTACCGTACTGTTAAAAAGGTTGTTGATTCAGGAGTATTGGGTAAAATAGTCGAAGCGGAGATGCACTATGACCGTTATACGCCGACATTAAGCCCCAAAGTACACAAGGAGACGCCTGGTCCCGGCAGAGGGCTGCTTTATGACCTGGGGGCCCATCTTATCGACCAGGCCCTCCAGCTATGGGGAGAGCCTGAGGCCGTTTTTGCCGATCTCTTTATTATCCGGGACAATTCCCTGGTCGATGATTATATGGAAGTGTTGCTTTTCTATCCGGGGCTGCGGGTCCGCATCAAGTCCAGCTACCTGGTTCGTGAGCCGCTGCCCTCCTACAGTATAAACGGGCACCTGGGCACTTTTATCAAGTCCAGGACGGATGTCCAGGAAAAACGGTTGTTAGCCGGCGAAACACCGGAGGGGTCGGACTGGGGTATTGAGCCGGACGGCGAACAGGGGCTGCTGCACACGGAAAAGGACGGGAAGGTCATCCGGGAACGGGTTCCTACTGAAAAGGGGGACTACGGAGATTATTTCAGAGGCGTTTATGAAGCGATCCGCCATGACAAGCCGCTGCCTGTCACTGCCGAGCAGGGCGCCCTTATCATCCGTGTTATCGAAAAAGCTTATGAGAGCCGCAAGGAGAAAAAGATCGTGCCGTTCCGGTAAGGTTGGATGCCGGATTGGAGGGGGCTGTGGCGGGAGATGGTTCTCCGGTAACGTTTGCGTAAATAAACGCTGCCGGACCGTTACTCTTTCTGATATTGTGGTTTAGAATTTGCCAAAAATATGAAACATTTATTCGGTTTGACTTGCCTTATTGTGAGCTTTACTACATACGCTCAAAATGCCGCGCCATGTGCAGGTGACGTCGATACGGCTGGTACGGGGGCTGCGGTATCTGCGGCCGATGAACCCATTATTATCAGCGCGGCTGCTTATAAGCATCCTGGTCGCGTTGCCGGCGTTGTCAATTCTATTGCTGCTGATTCACCGGCGTCTTCTATGCGGCTTGCGGCTATGGTTATGCGGCTGTGGCCCGACACCGATGATTCTGCTACCGCGCGTTGGACTTATGAGCAGGGTATAACCTGGAAGGGCCTGG
>WNFI01612841.1_pt2 | contig 23958 bp, 22 predicted proteins | sample 5400471 | NCBI WGS metagenome assembly WNFI01 (sample SAMN13153348, study PRJNA577476) | soil metagenome | isolation source: 100 cm saprolite on Douglas fir-dominated hillslope | place: USA:California | collected 2013-09-17 | reverse complement strand
GGCAGCGCAATCACAGCTTTGCCCCCGCCGTGCGGAAATTCCACGCACGCGAACTTCAAGCTCATCGCCTCTGACCAGCGCATGCCGTCGGCCAGCGCCTCGGTGGGTCGCGCGTAGTGCTTCATGCGGGTGCCGCCCGCAGCCGAACCCAACCGCGTGGAATGGACGCAGATGAACATCCACGTGTCTGTTGCGCGGTCGCGGTGCACGGAGACGGATTCGCCGTCCCACGCTGCAAGCAGGTCCTCCACCGAGGAGGAGTCTAGTTACGCTGCTTTCGGATGTTCGACGACCGCGAGCACTCGCGGCGCGACAAATCGCGCGGTCCTCACGACGCCACCCGTCCGCGTCAGCTCACGGACCTCGACGGTCGTGCGCGAGCTCCGCACCTCCACGGTGCGTCCGGCGCGGGTCGCCTCGATGACGTACTCGCGCGCCGAGCCGCTGCCGGCGTCGACCAGCACCTCGACAAAATCTCCCTTCGCCATAGGTCTCTGTTATGCCCAATTCGAGCTCGATTCATGCATTGCTCGGGGTTGCGGCAGAGGGCGCCTGGGCCCAAAATGCCGGGGACATGACCCCGGGAGAGGAGCTCGGGCAAAGGGCCCTGCTCCCGCTCAGCGTCCAGAACGCGTACCGCGAGCGCTACCGCGCCATCCGGCCCGGCTGGCGGTCGAGCGGCGACCAGCTCGAGGCGATCGTCCGCCGCCACCTGAAGCCGTCGAGCCACGTGCTCGACCTGGGATGCGGCCGCGGCGGGGTTGTCGAGCTGATCTGGCGCGACGTCGAGCTGGCCGTCGGTCTCGACCCGGACGCGCCATCTCTCAGCGAGCATCGCGCTTCCGGGATACCGGTCATCCGGGGCGTCGGGGAGAGCCTGCCATTCGCGGACGAATCGTTCGACCTCATCGTCTGCGTGTGGGTGCTGGAGCACCTGAAGGACCCGGCGGCGACGCTGCGCGAGGTGCGGCGCGTGCTGCGGCCAGGCGGGCATTTCGTGTTCGTCACGCCCAACACGCGCAACCCCCTGATGCTCGCCAACCGCATCGGCAAGGCGCTGCCCGCGCTGCAGCGGCGGATCGTCCCGAGGTTTTACGGCCGGGTGGAGGCGGACACGTTTCCGGTCCAGTACCGCGCCAACACCGTGGCCGCGATTCGCGCCCTCGCCAGGACGTCCGGCCTGGAGGTCTACGACCTGCGCGTCGTGCCCGACCCGACCTACCTCGCGCTCAACACCTTCATGTTCCGCGCGTCGGTCATGTCTGAGCGCTTCATGCCCAAGAGCTGGGGCGTGCACCTGCTAGGAGACCTGTTCAGGGCCCAGGAGGGCGGCTCAAACCGAGCACCGATGGCCGACAATACTGGGCCATGAGCTTCAGCACGATCCTCTACATCCTGGCCCTCATCGCCTTTGTCCTGGCCGCCAGCGGATGGACCTATAAGAAGACCGAGCCCATCTCGATCGGCCTCGCCCTGTGGTCACTGGGTGACCTGATCCCACGCCTCGGGAGCCTGACGATCCCCGTGATCATCCTGCTGTTGGCGTTCGTGGCCTTCGTGGCGGCGGCGATCGGCTGGCGCTATCGCAAGCTCAACCTGATCGCCATCGGCCTGGCCTTGTGGGTGCTCTCGATCCTCCTGCCGTCGCTCCATATCGGGTAGGTCTCAGCGCGCGGCCGGAACCCTCGCCGCCCCGCCCCCGCCCGTCAGGCGGGCGGCGAGGATCACCGGGACGATCGTGACCAGGATCACGAACGAGACGACGACGTTGACCTCCGGCAGCCGCTGACCCAGGCGGATCGCGCCGAAGATCCAGAGCGGCAGCGTGTTCTGCGCGCCTGCGGTGAAGGTCGTCACGATGACCTCGTCGAATGACAGCGCGAAGGCCAGCATCGCGCCGGCCACCACGGCCGTCGAGATGAGCGGCAGCGTGATGTCGCGGAACACCTGGAAGCCGTTCGCGCCGAGGTCCATGGCCGCCTCGACAAGCGAGCCCTGGGTCCGGCGCAGGCGCGCCAGCACGTTGTTGTAGACGACGACGATGCAAAACGTCGTGTGGCCGACGACGATGGTCAGCGTCGACAGCGAGATGCCGCCGAAGCTGAAGGCGGCATTCAGCGCTATTCCGGTGACGATGCCGGGAAGCGCCAGCGGCAGGACGAACATCAGGCTCACAAACTCGCGGCCGAACCAGGTCATGCGGTGGATGGCGAACGCGGCGCACGAGCCGAGCACCAGCGCGAGCACGGTGGCGCCGAGGCCGACCTGCAGCGACAGCGATAGCGCTCGCCGGATGTCAGGGTCGTCCCAGGTCGATGTGAACCACTTGAGCGTGAAGCCGGGAATCGGCCAGCTCTGGATGTTCGACGTGTTGAAGGCGTAGACGAAGATCAGGACGATTGGCGTGAACAGGAAGAGCAGGATCAGCGCCGCCCACGCCCGAAGCGCGAGTCGCGTCCACCTTCCTTCCACGAGCTAAAGCGCCTCGAATGCGCCGAGGCGTTGAGCGACCAGGAGATAGATCGCCATGATCCCAACCGGGATCATCGCCATGGCCGCCGCAAACGGGATGTTGTTGGCGATGCCGACGTTGTCGTAGACCACGTTGCCGATCAGGCTGGATCCGGCGCCGCCCACCAGGATCGGCGTGATGTAATCCCCGAGCGTCAGCGAGAACGTGAAAATCGAACCGGCCGCGACGCCTGGCAGCGCCAGCGGAAGGACGACGTCACGCACCGTCCGCCATCGCCGGGCACCCAGGTCGGCCGCAGCCTCGATCAGCGACTCGGGGACGCGCTCGAGCGCGGCGTAGGTCGGGATGATCATGAACGGCAGCCAGATGTAGGAGAAGACGATCCACATCGCGATGTTCGTGTAGCCGATGTTCGCCGGCGGGAGACCGATCAGCTGCAGGCTCCAGTTGAGCACGCCGCTGTGGTTGAAGATGAGGATCCAGGCATAGACGCGCGCCAGGTAGCTGGCCCAGAGAGGTAGCAGCACCGCCGCGAAGAGCAGCGTCTGCACCCGACGCGACGCGACGCGGGCCATGAAGTACGCGAACGGAAACGCGAGCACCGCGTCGGTGACGGTCACCGCCGCCGCCATGAACACGGTCCGGCCGACGATGGTGTGGTATGTGGGCTCGTTGACGATCCGCAGGAAGTTGTCGGTGTTCCAGTACTGCACGACCTGCGTCGTGAAGGGGTTGGTCGTCCAGAACGCCGTGATGAGAAGGACGACGAGGGACGCGAAGTAGACGACGACGAACCACGCGAGCGGCGGCGTGAGAAGGAGGAGAGGACGCAGCCAGGGCAGGCGCCAGAAGAACGCCTGGAGACCGGCCGCCCCGCCCTTTTTGGAGCGGGGCCGGCCGGCGGCTTGAATGGCTATTGAGGCGTCATCCCTTGATCGCGGTCCACGCGGAGACCCACTGGTCATAGGGGATGCAGGTCTGGCTCCCGTCGGCGCACGTGGCGACCGGCGTCTTCCAGAACTTGATGGTGTCGAAGTAGGAGCCCGGCGCGTCGGCGTGGTACTGCGCGCAGGAGCCGGCCTGCAGCGCGTCCATCTCCGCGCACGCCTTTGTGTTGACAGGAGTCTCGCCGAAGAACAGCGCCTGCTCGGCCTGGACGTGCGCGGTGCTCACATACGCGGTCCAGAGGTAAGCGCAGTTGGGGTGCGGCGCCTTGGTCGCCAGCATCCACGTGTCGCCCCATCCCGTTGCGCCTTCGCTCGGAATCGTGTCGGCGACGGGAGCGCCGGCGGCCTTGAGCTGGTTGGTCTGGTACGGCCACGCGGCGCCGATGTAGGCGTCGCCGTTCTGGAACATCGAGATCTCGTCAGAGGCGAGGCCCCAGTACTTCTTGATCAGCTGGCGCTGCTGGGTGAGGAGCGCCACGGAGGCGTCGAACTGCTTCTTGGTCAGCTCGTACGGGTCTTTGATCCCGAGGGTCGGCTGTGACTTGCTCAGGTAAAGGGCCGCGTCGGCGATCGTGATCGGGTAGTCGTAGGCGGTGACGATGCCCTTGTTCGAAGGGTCGTAGACCGCACTCCAGCTGGTCGGCGGGATCTTGAACTTGGTCGTGTTGTAGAGCAGCGTGTTCGGGCCCCACTGCAGCGAGATGCCGTAGTGAATGCCGTTGATGGTGTTGTACGGCGGAGCCTTGAAGTAGGTCTGGAAGTTGGTCCAGTCCGGGATCAGCTTCTCGCTCATCGGCTTCACGTCGCCGCCGTAGATCAGGCGCAGGTCGGCGTCGCCGGAGGCCGACACCATGTCGTACTGGCCGCCGCCGCCGTCTTTCATGAGGCTTGTCATCTCGTCAGACGAGCCGGCGTACTTGGCGTTGACCACGCACCCGGTCTGCTGCGTGAACTGCTTCGTCCACGAATCGTCGACGTAGCCCTCCCACGCGATCAGGTTGAGCTGGCCCTCGCCGGGGCCGATCTTGTCGGGCGGCTTGATGTTGGCGGTCGGCGGTTGCTGGGCCGTGTTGCCTGTGTTGGGGTTGTTCGAACCGCACGCGATCACCAACAGCATGGCAGCCACTGCGACTGCTCCGAACTTCATGAAATTCCTACCTCCCATGGTCGAGCACGTATGTGTGTTCCGCGGTCCAGGCCAGCCGTACAGGCTTGCCCTGGAACTTCTGGGCGTCGCCCAGCGCGTCCATATTCTGACGGACGGCAACCAATTGCTCGCCGTGATCTAAATGGACCACGTAACGGGTGGTCATTCCGACGTAGATGACGTCTTCGACGCTGCCTGACTCCACCGTCATGCCGGGATCCGGCTCTTCGCCCTCGGCAAGCATCCGGATCTTCTCCGGGCGCACGACAAACCGCACCCCGTCCCGCAGAAGGACGTTCGAGATACCGATGAAGCCGGCCACGAACTCCGTCGCGGGCCGCTCGTAAACCTCGACCGGCGAGCCGATCTGCTCGATCTGGCCGTTGGCCATGACCGCCATCCGGTCGCTCATGGTCAGCGCCTCCTCCTGGTCGTGGGTGACGTAGACGAAGGTTATGCCGACCTCCTGCTGGATCTGCTTGAGCTCGATCTGCATCTCCTGCCGGAGCTTCAGGTCGAGCGCGCCGAGCGGCTCGTCGAGGAGGAGCACCTCCGGCTCGTTGACCACCGCGCGGGCGAGCGCGACGCGCTGGCGCTGCCCACCGGACAGCTGGTTGGGCCGGCGATGGCCCAGCCCGGTGAGCCGCACCATCGCGAGCGCCCTCTCCACCCGCTTTGCGCGGGCCGACCTGGAGACTCCTTTGACCCTCAGCCCGTAGCCGATGTTCTCCGCGACCGTCATGTGCGGGAACAGGGCGTAGTCCTGGAAGACGGTATTCGTGTCGCGGAGGTGCGGGGGTACCGAAGTGACGTCGCGACCGCCGAGCTCGATGCGGCCCGCGTCGGGTCTCTCGAACCCCGCGATCAGCCGCAGCAGGGTCGTCTTGCCTGAGCCCGACGGCCCGAGCAGCGTGAAGAACTCGCCCTCTTCCACCACCAGGTCGACGCCCGCCACCGCGGAGACCTGGCCGTAGTTTTTGCGAACGCCCTGCAGGCGCAGCGCCGCCGTCATTCAGTCAAGCGACGCCATCACATGCTTGATCTGCGTGTACTCCTCGAGCGAGTAGATCGACATGTCCTTGCCGTAGCCGCTCTGCTTGTACCCGCCATGCGGCATCTCGTTCACGAGCGGGATGTGCGTGTTGATCCAGACGGTGCCGAACTGCAGCTTGCGCGCCACGCGCAGGGCGCGGCCGACGTCGCGCGTCCATACCGAGGCGGCGAGGCCGTACTCGACACCGTTCGCCCAGGCCAGCGCCTGCTCCTCGTCGCTGAAGCGCTGCACCGTGACGACCGGGCCGAAGACTTCCTTGTTGACAATCTCGTCGGACGGGCTCTTGGGCACGACCACGGTCGGCTCGTACCACGAGCCGGGCTTTTTGATGCGGGCCCCGCCGGTCAGCACTTCGGCGCCGGCCTTGCGAGCGCGGTCGACGAAGCCCGAGACACGGGTCAGCTGCTCCTCGGAGACGAGCGGCCCCATCTCGGTGTCTTCCGCCATCGGGTCTCCGACCTTGAGGGCTTTGATCGCGGGGACGAGATCGGCCAGCAGCTTCTCCTCGATGCGCGGCCCGGCGATCACGCGGGTCGCGGCGGTGCAGTCCTGACCCGCATTGAAATAGCCGCCGATCTTGACCCACTCGACGACCTTCTCCAGGTCGGCATCGTCGAACACGATCACCGGCGCCTTGCCGCCGAGCTCGAGGTGCACGCGCTTGAGCGTCGACGCGGCGGCGCGCGCGACCTCCTTTCCGGTGGCGACGTCGCCGGTGAGCGAGACCATCGACACGCCCGGGTGGCGCACGATGCCGGCGCCGACCGGCTCGCCGTCGCCGGTGATCACGTTGAAAACGCCGGCCGGAAAGATGTCGGCGGTGAGCTCCGCCAGCTTCAGCGCCGTGAGGGGCGTCCACTCTGACGGTTTGAGGACGACGGTGTTGCCGGCGGCGAGCGCGGGGGCGACCTTCCAGGCGGCCATCATCAGCGGGTAGTTCCAGGGCGCGATCGACCCGACGACGCCGATCGGCTCGCGCCGCAGCATGCTGGTGAAGCCCTGCATGTACTCGCCCGTCGCCCGTCCTTCCAGGGTGCGGGCGGCTCCGGCGAAGAAGCGGAAGCAGTCGACTATGGGCGGGATCTCCTCCGACTTCGTCGGGGCCAGCGGCTTGCCGACGTTCTCCGACTCGATCCGGGCGAGCTCGTCGCCGTTGTCCTCGATCGCCTGGGCCAGCTTCAGCAGCCGCTCGCTCCGGTCACGGGGCGTCGTGTCCGACCAGCCTTCGTCGAATGCCTTGCGGGCGGCGGCCACTGCGCGATCGACGTCTTTGTCGGTTCCTTTCGGCACGTGGGCGATGACCTTGCCTGTGGCGGGGTTGACGATCTCCTGGACATCGCCGCCCGAGCCGGGCGTCCACTTGCCGCCGATGAACATCTCGTGGCGTCGCAGCGTCGTGCTCATGTCTGCCTCCTAGGCGCCGAGTGAGGCGCCGAGCATGTCCAGCCCTTCCTCCAGCTGATCGTCGGGGATCGTCAGCGGCATGAGCGTGCGAATCACGTTGTGGTGGGAACCGCAGCGCAGGATGATCAGGCCCCTGTCGCGAGCCTTCGCCAGGATGGCAGCGGTCTCTTTGTCGGCGGGCTCTTTCGTCTTGCGGTCCCGCACCAGCTCCAGACCGGCCATCGCGCCGACGACCCTCACGTCGCCGATCAGCTCGCTGTCCCTGGCCCAGCTCTGCATCCGCTCCTCGACGACCGACCCGATGCGCGCGGCCCGCTCCGACAACTTCTCGTCGCGCATGATGTCCATCACGGCGAGTCCGGCGGCGCAGGCGACGGGGTTGCCGCCATACGTGCCGCCGAGTCCGCCCGGGCCCGGCGCGTCCATCACCTGGGCGCGACCTACGACTCCGGAAAGCGGGAAACCCGCGGCCAGGCTCTTGGCCACCGTGACCAGGTCGGGCTGCACGCCGGAGTGCTCGACGGCGAAGAACCTGCCGGTGCGGCCGAAGCCCGTCTGGATCTCGTCCACGATGAGCAGCATGCCGTGGCGCTCGGTCAGCTCGCGCAGCTTGCGCATGAAGTCGAGCGGCGCGGGCACGAAGCCGCCCTCGCCGAGGACCGGCTCGATGACGATCGCGGCGACCCGGTCGGGCGCGACCTCGGACTCGAGCAGGTTGTCCAGGTCGGCGAGCGCCGCCTCGGTGTTCCATCCCCGGTACGAGTAGGGGAAAGGCGTCTGATAGACCTCGGCGGCATACGGCCCGAAGTCCTGCTTGTAGGGCTGCACGCTGCCGGTCAGGCTCAGCGCGAGCAACGTCCGTCCGTGGAAGCCGCCGCGGAAGCTGATCACCGCAGGCCGGCCAGTCGCCGCGCGCGCGATCTTGACCGCGTTTTCGATAGCCTCGGCCCCGGTGGAGAAGAAGATCGCCTTCTTCGCGCCTTCGATCGGCGCCACCTCGCACAGGCGCTCGGCGAGCCTGAGGTAGGACTCGTAGTGCACGACCTGGAAGGACGTGTGGGTCGCGCGCTCGAGCTGGTGCTGGACGGCCTCCATCACGCGCGGATGTGAGTGCCCAACGTTCATCACCCCGATCCCGCCGGCGAAGTCGACGTAGCGCTTTCCGCTGATGTCCCACAGCTCGGAGCCCTTCGCCCGGTCGACTGTGACCGGGTGGGCGCTCGTGATGCCGCGCGGCACATACCGGGAACGAAGCTCGGCCATCTCGGCCTCAGTGGCGCGATGCTGCACGCTCACGCGGCCATTCAAGCAGATACGATCGGGAACCTGTGGACGCGTCTCGCGCGGCGGTCGATCGCCTGTGGCCGGATTGGCCCGTGAGGATCAGCGAGCTCGGCGGTGGGATCACCAACCACAACTACAAGGTCGAGGTCGCGGGGAGCGTTTACGTGCTGCGGATGGGCGGCGCCAAGACCGACCAGCTGGGCATCGACCGCGCGGTGGAGCACGCCGCCGGGGTGCGCGCCTACGAGGTCGGCCTCGGACCAGAGGTGGTCGAGTTCGTCCGGTCGGAGGGTTGGCTTGTCGCCCGGTTCATCGACGGCAAGCCGATCTCGATCGAGGAGATGCGCGAACCGGCAATGCTGGCCCGAGTCGCAGCAGCGCTGCACCGATTTCACGATTCGGCGCCGATCCCAGGGCGCTTCGACGCGCACGCCGTGGTCGAGGACTATCACGACCGGGCGGCTGCCCACAGGGTCGCGATCCCAGCCGATTACGAATCAGCGCACGAGATCTCGGAGCGGATCCGTCGCGCGCGCGGGCCGCAGGAACCGGTCCCGTGTCACAACGACCTGCTCAACGCCAACTTCCTGGACGACGGCGAGATCCGCATCGTGGACTGGGAGTACGCGGGCATGGGCGACCGGTTCTTCGACCTGGCCAACTTCTCCGTGAACCACGAGTTCGGGGTCGAGGACGACCGCCGTCTGCTGGCAGCCTATTTCGGGGTTGCCCGTGCCGGCGACCTGGCTTCGCTTCGACTGATGCGGTTCATGTCGGACTTTCGCGAGGCGATGTGGGGTGTCCTGCAGAGCGGCATCTCGGAGCTGGAGTTCGGCTTCACGGAGTACGCGGCGAAGCATTTCGCCCGCCTGCGGGCAATGGCCGCCGACTCCTCATTCGAGGGTTTCTTCGAAAGGATCACGACCTGACGCGCGAGCCGGTCGGGTCGTAGAGCGGGTCCTTTGCGACGCGACCGCCGACCCACGTCCCGAAAATGTCGACGTCGATCTTCGTGTCCACGGTGCAATTCGCCGGGACATATGCGTACGCGATCGAGTGTCCCAGCGTGTAGCCGTAGCCCCCGCTCGTCACGCGTCCGACGATCTCTCCGTCGATGCGAACCGGCTCAGAGCCGAGCGCGACCGACCGCGGATCGTCGAGCACCAGGCAGGCGAGCTTTGTCTCCGCGGGCGACTCGCGTTTCTCGAGGAGGGCAGACCGGCCGATGAACTCGCTTTTGTCGAGCTTGACGCAGAAGCCCAGGCCCGCCTGATACGGGTCCACCTCCGGCCCGATGTCGGCGCCCCACACGCGATAGCCCTTTTCGAGCCGGAGCGAGTCGACCGCCTTGTATCCCCCGGCGACAAGCCCGTGCTCGTGCCCGGCCTCCGAGATCGTGTCCCACAGCCGCAGCCCGAACTCGCTCGGGCAGTACAGCTCCCAGCCAAGCTCGCCGACGTAAGTCACGCGCAGCGCGAGGCACGGCACCGATCCGACCGGGATCTCGCGTGCGGTCATGAACGGGAAGGCCTCGTTGCCGATGTCGGTTGGGGTGAGTCGCTGGAGGATGGTCCGTGCCCTCGGTCCCCACAGGCCGACGCACGCGTAGGCCGACGTCACATCCTCCACCTCGACTGAACCGTCGCCTGGCGCGTGGTCGCGGATCCACGAGAGGTCGTGCATGCCGAATGCTGTCCCGGTGATGATGCGAAAGCGCTGCTCGCCGAGCCGGGTGATGGTGAAATCGCACTCGATCCCGCCGCCGTCGTTGAGCATCTGCGTGTAGGTCAGCGCCCCGACTCCGCGGGCCACGCGGTTGTCGGCCAGGCCCTCGAGAAAATCGGCCGCGCCGCGGCCTCTGACCTCGATCTTGGCGAAGGAGGTGAAGTCGAAGACCGCCGCCGCCTCGCGGCACGCGGAGTGCTCGACCCCGATCGCTGGCGACCACAGGCGGCCGGCCCAACCGCGTGGACGGAGTGACTGGTCGCCGCGTGTTCCGTTGGGCTCGAACCAGTTGACTCTCTCCCAGCCGGACTTCTCGCCGAAGGCCGCGCCGAGCTCGGTCAGCCGCGAGTAGACCGGCGACAGGCGAAGCGGCCGCCCGGCGCGTCGCTCGTGTCCCGGGTACTTGACGTCGTAGTACGTCGAGTAGACCTCGCGCGTGCGCGCCAGGGTGTACTCACGGCTCCGGTAGTGGCGTCCGAAACGGCGCGAGTCCATCTCCCAGGCGTCGAGGGCCGGGCGGCCCTCGACGATCCATTCGGCCACCAGGCGCCCCATCCCGCCGGCTCCGGCGAGACCGTGGGCGCAGAACCCCGCGGCGACCCAGAAGCCGCGGACCTCGCTCGGCCCGAGGATGAACTCTCCGTCGGGCGTGAACGCCTCCGGTCCGTTGACCAGGCGCACCACCTCGGCGTCCTTCAATGAAGGCGTGCGGACCACCGCGTTTGTCATCAGCGGCTCGAAGCGGTCCCAGTCCGGCTCGAGCAGGCGGCCGTTGAAGTCGGCCGGAATGCCGTCGAGGCCCCACGGCGCCGGCTCGCGCTCGTAGCCGCCCATGATCAGACCGCCCGACTCCGGGCGGTAGTAGACGAGCAGCGACGGGTCCCGCATCGTCGGCATGTCGAGGGGCAGTCCCGAGGGCCTGGTGATCAGGTACTCGTGCGCAAACGGGATCAGCGGCACGTTGACCCCGACCATGGCGCCGATCTCGGGCGCGAACATGCCCCCCGCATCGACGACCAGCTCCGTCGCGATTTCGCCTCGATCGGTGAGGACGCGGCTTACGCGGCCGCCGTTCACCTCGATACCCGTCACGCGCGTGTCCTCGTTGATCTCGGCTCCGCGCCGGCGCGCGCCCTCGACGAGCGCAAAGGTCAGCTGGCTTGGGTCGATGTAGCCGTCGGTGGGCAGGTACGCCGCGCCCAGCACGCCGTCGGTGGTCATGGGCGGGAACATGCGCTGCGCCTCTTGGGCGGAGACCAGCTCAAGGGGCAGGCCGAAAGTCTTGGCCCACGCCGCCTGGCGCGTCAGCTCCTCCATCCGCTCCTGGCTCGAGGCCAAACGCAGTGAGCCGACCTCGTGCCAGCCGGTCTCGAGTCCGACTTCGGCCTTGAGGTTTCGGTACAGGTCGACCGAGTTCACCATCATCCGGGTCAGGCTCAGCGACCCGCGCAGCTGGCCGACCAGCCCCGCGGAGTGAAAGGTCGAGCCGCTCGTGACCCTTGAGCGCTCGACCAGGACCACATCGGTCCAGCCGAGTCGCGCAAGCCAGTAGAGGATCGCCGCGCCGCCGACACCTCCACCGATGACGACGGCGCGCGCGCGGTTCCTCAACTACTCCTTAGGCGGTTGCTTGAGCGGGTTGGATCGCGGGGGTCTCCGGCGCATTCCGCTGGGCGATGGCCCAGTAAATGACCCCGACGACGAGGATGATGGCGAGGGTGAGCTCGTAGATCGGGATGTTCCCGATTGCGCCCTGGATGCCGAGGGTTCCCGTACCGGCGGCGTTCGGGAGCGCGCTGAGCGGCGGGTTCTGGCCGCCGACCGCGGCGTTTCGGGGCCACAGGAAGTTGATTTCCATCGCCACGCCCCAGACGAGACCGAGGATGTTGACGATCACACCCCACTGTCCAAGGCCGAATGGCGCCTTGTCCTTGGGCCAGCCCTTCAGCCTGGCGAGCAGGATCGCGACGTTGCCGAGTATGTACGAGAGGTAGATCATGCCGGTCGCGCCGATGGCGATCGTGCCTGCGCCCGTGTAGTAGACGAGGGGGAGCCCGGCGAGGACGCCGACCACGATGCACGTCCCGATTGGGGTGTGCAGGGTCGGGTTGACCCGGTTGAAGTAGCTGCCCAACGGCAGCCTGCCGTCGCGGGCCATGCCGAACGCGAGGCGGATGGTCGACGTCTGGATGGCGAGGCAGCAGACGTAGATCGCCGCAAAGACGACGAGCAGGTACAGGTTGGCGGCCCAGCCCGGAAAGTTGGATTGGATGATCGTCACGAGCGGGAACGGATCCTTGCCAGCGTTGATGTCAGCGACGAACTTGCTCATGTCGCCGGGAATGGCGATGACGACGGCAAACAGGAAGATCGCGCCGATGATCGCCGCGCCGACGATGGAGGCGATGACCGCGCGGGGCGCCTCGCGCCGCGGATTCTTCGTCTCCTCGGCGAGCGTGCTCGCCGTATCGAAACCGTAGATCACGAACAAGGACATGAACATCGCCGCCAGGAACGTGCCGGCCTGGTTGTTGAAGCCGGATCCGAGGTAGGAGGTGTCGGTGAACACCGAGACCGACTGGTGGTGATAGAAGAGGACCAGGATCAGCGCGAAGACCACCATGCCAAGGATCTCGAACACGACGCCCGTGTTGTTCACGATCGCGACCAGGCGAACTCCAAAGATGCTCAGCAGAGTTGTGCTCAGAAGAACGAGCGCCGCGACGTTGCGCTCGGTGGCGAAATCGGTGCCGATGCTCGTGCCGAACACGTTGTTGAGGAGCGGGATCAGGACCAGCGGTACGGTTGCCACGACGGCAGCGATGGTCAACACACCCGCGAACAGATAGATCCAGCCGGTGAACCACGAATAGGAGCGATTGGAGAGGTACTTCGTCCACTGGTAGACCGACCCGGCGACCGGGAAGTGTGAGCTGACCTCGGCGAAGTTCAGGCCGATGAGCAGCTGGCCGATGACGACGATGGGCCAGCTCCACCAGAAGAAACCTCCGGCGAGCGAGATGCCGAGGATGAACAGGGTGAAGATGCCGGTCGACGGCGAGATGTAGGAAAAGGCGACGGCGAAGCTGGAATAGACCCCTAGGGCTCGGCGGAGCTCCTGCTTGTAGCCGAAGCGCGCCAGGTCTTGAACGTCAGCTTGGTGTGTTTGTTCCTCCAAGGCTTCCCCTCCCCAAATCTGAAACGGGTTGTTCAGTCAGGGCAGGAAGCTATCACTCGGCCGGTAAACCGTCAACGAGGGGCCGGGATGAGCGCGCGGCCCGCCGAGGCGAGCCAGGCGCCCGTCAGTCCGAGCAGCGTCCCCACCAGCAGCGTCAGCACGACCGGGATCGCTCCCTCGTGGCCGAAGCCCATGATCGCGGCCAGGGTCTGCGCGGTCGCGCCCAGGCCGTAGCGCTCGTGCGCGACGGCTAGTGGGACCAGCCAGGAGACGAGTCCGATCGCCGCCCCCGCCGGCACCGCGACGCGGCCCCGGCGCTCCTGCGCGCCGAAGGCAAAGCCGATCGCAAACGGCGCCCACCACAGGCCGAGCAGCACCCCCGCCAGCGCGACGAGGCCGGCGATCAGGAAGGACACGTACAGCCTCAAGGCGCGAGACTCCAGCTGACGGCGCCCCGGGCGGATGCCGCCTGGCCGGCGCTGAGCATCGGGTCGAGCCGTCCATCCCACCACGTGTCGACCCGGTTCACATACCAGCTCGACGCCGGATTCTCGCTCTGACCGCCCGGGTAGACGCCCTGGAACGCGGCCGAGCCCCAGTCGACCACCATCCGCCAGCTCGGGCCGGAGGTGGAGTTGGCGCCTCCCGCGGCGAGGGGGGTGTTGCCGTCGCCGCGCTCCGAGCGCGGGCCATAGTTCAGGCTCGTGATCAGCGCGAGGTTGGTGAGCTCGCGGGTGTGAATCCGGCCCCAGGTCCAGGAGCGGGGATTGGAGCCGAGACTCTTACCCAGGCCGGCGATCGCCTTGTGGAAGGCGGTGCGCTGGGCGTCGGCGGCCCCACGGGAGCCCACGCCCGGCGCGCTGAAGGCGCGGTTGGTGGGGTCGGTCAAGGTCCATGTCTCCAGGTCCTGGCCGAGCATGCGCTCGACGTCCTGCCGTTTCACCTTCACCGATCGCGACTTCCACCAGGGATCGAATGTCTCGCTGATGTATGACTGCCAGAACGTCCACCAGACGGACGCCGCGGCCGAGCTCGTGTCCATCCGGTAGTCCCAGCCTGCGAGCAGGTCGCGCGCGGCGGACTCGGTTGGGCTCAGCTTCTCGGCCGACAGCGACTGGAGAAGCACTGGCACGATCTCCGAGGCCAGAAAGTCGCGCGTGTCAGTCTGCAGGGACATCATGTCGGCCGCGCTGAGCTTGCCCGGGCCACTGAGCACCCGGTGGATCTCGTTGGCTCGATAGCCGGGGTCGTAGAAGTTGGCGGTTCCCAGGTAATAGGGGTAACTGGGCGTCACCTGCCACTGGTTGGCCGACCAGAGGATTCCGCTCGGCGGGTCGTAGACCTGCGGGATGTCGTCGAGCGGGATCGTGCCCGTCACGTCCGATTCGCCGGTGCCAGGCAGCGGCAGCCCGGGCTGGCCCTTCGCGACCTGCGGGAAATAGCCGGCGGAGATGAGCCCGATGTTCCCGCGGTCGTCTGCGTAGACAAAGTTGTGGGTGGGCGAGTGCCAGCCTCGCAGGGCGTCGCGGAATTCCTGCCAGCTGCTCGCCTGGTCGATGTGCATGAGGACCGTCAGGTCTTGGGAGGGCAGGTTGCCTCCCCACCACAAAGACGTGGTTACGCCGCGGTCGCTGATGACCGGCCCGTGGACGCTCAGCGTGACGACCAGGTGCTCAGTTGCCGCGCCGGCGACGGGGATGTCGTAGCTGACGCTCGTGTATGTCTGCCAGGCGCCTTTCCAGAAGTACTGGTTGGGATGCGCCTTGTCTTCCTTCTCCGCATAGAAGAACGTCTGCTGGTTCATCGCGTCGGTCAGGCTCCATGCGATGTGCTGGTTGTGCCCGAGCAACACTCCCGGAGTGCCAGGGATGCTGACGCCGGCAACGTGGAAACCCGGCGAGTCCTGGGTCAGCTGAAACCAGATCGAGGGAAGCGTCAGGTCGAGGTGCGGATCGCCTGCGAGCAGGGCGCCGCCGCTCGTGCTCTTCGAAGGTGCCACGGCCCAGTTGTTGCTGGCGCCCTCGGTCCTGAGGAGCCCGGCGGGCAGCGATGCGATGGCCTGATAAGCAGCGTCGGCCGACTGCGCCTCCGCGTCCGTGATGGTGCGCATCGTCTGGATAGGAGCGAGCGCAGCCTTGGGATATGGACCTGGGTCGTAGGGCGACTGGCGGTTGGGCGGCAAGACCGGAAACCACTCCGAGGTCAGGTCGGCGCCGAGCGACTTGTTGATCAAGGCGACCAGGATCGGCGTGTCGTCGAAGCTGAGCGTCTGCGTCATGTCGCCCTTGATGACGAGCGTGTCGATCGGGGTCCATGGCTTCGGCCGATAGCCGACGAGTGTGAACATCGCACCAAGCTGGTGGCTCGATTCCGCTTCGGCGATGCGGTCGTTGACGCCCTGCGCGTAAGCGAGCAGCGCATCGCGCGTGGGATCCCCAGCCGGCAGCTGGCCCCACTCGAGCCGCGCCGTCCTCAAAAGGCCAAGCCGAAGCTCGAATCGGTCCGTGTCCAGGGCGGCCTTCCCGAATACCTCGGAGAGACGACCTTCACCCTGGCGTCGCATCAAGTCCATCTGGAACAGGCGGAAGCGCGCGTGGATGTAGCCGGTGGCCAGGAACAGGTCGTGGTCGGTCTGCGCCGCGATGTGCGCTGTGCCGTTCGCCTCGAGGGTGACACTCACCGGCTGCTGCAGCCCGGCGAGGTGGAGCATCCGGTCGCTGACCTGGGCGTCGGCGGCCATCGTCCAGGCGCCAGTCACGGGATTGAAGGCCGGGCCGAGCGCGGGCAGCGGGCCGGCCGGCAGGAAGGCGGCGTACAGCACTGCGGCCGAGACGAGCAGGGCGGCGCCGAGGTTGACGAACGGCCGGACGCGGCGCGGTCGCCATGCCCGCTGCGCCGGTCGGACCGCCGGCCGTTTGGCCGTGGCGTCCGGTTTACGGGTGGGCGCTTCGACGGCGGGATCGAGCCTCACGCGGAAAGTCTGCTCTTACGTTTCCTCTTTCGATGCCTCTTCCCGGCCACGGCGCGCCAGCTCGGCCACCACCGCCGGGTCGGCGAGGGTGGTGGTGTCGCCCAGGGGCCGGTTTTCGGAGACGTCGCGGAGGAGGCGGCGCATGATCTTGCCCGACCGGGTCTTGGGCAGCTCCGGGGTGAAGACGATGTTGGCCGGAGCGGCGAACTTGCCGATGACCTTGCCTACGTGGTCGCGCAGCTCCTGGAGCATCTTCGGCGAACCATCTTGGCCGCCTTTCAGCGTCACGAACGCGACGATCGCCTGGCCCGTCTGGGCATCGTTCCGGCCGGCCACCGCCGCCTCCGCCACTGCAGGGTGGCTGACCAGCGCGCTCTCCACCTCGATGGTCGAGATGCGATGGCCGGACACGTTCATGACGTCGTCGACGCGACCCAGAAGCCAGAAATCGCCGTCCTCGTCGACCCGCGCGCCGTCGCCGACGAAGTACGTGTCCTTCCATCGGCTCCAGTAGGTCTTCTCGTACCGGTCCGGGTCGCCGAAGATCCCACGCAGCATCGCCGGCCACGGCTTGCGGATGACGAGGTACCCGCCGCCGCCCGGCGGAACCTCCTCGCCGGCGTTGTTGAACACGGCGGCGTCGATGGTGGGAAAAGGCCTGGTCGCCGACCCTGGCTTCAGCGTCGTGATGCCCGGCAGCGGCGTGATCAGGATCATCCCGGTCTCGGTCTGCCACCACGTGTCCACCACCGGCGTCCTGTTGCCGCCGATGTGCTCGCGGTACCAGACCCACGCCTCGGGGTTGATCGGCTCGCCGACGCTGCCGAGGACGCGAAGCGAGCTGAGGTCGTGCTTCTGCGCGTACTCAGGTCCCCACTTCATGTGGGTACGGATCGTGGTCGGCGCGGTGTACAGGATGTCGGGCCTGTAGCGCTCGACGATCTTCCACCAGCGGTCCTTGTCGGGAAAATCCGGCGTGCCTTCGTAGATGATCCCGGTGTTCGCGTTGGCGAGCGGTCCGAAGACGATGTAGCTGTGGCCGGTGACCCAGCCGATGTCCGCCGCGCACCAAAAGACAGACTTCGGCTTGACTCGTCGTCCATTTCCTTCAAGACGTCGTCCGCCCACAGGTCTCTTCCCGCCTGCATGTTGACGTCGCCCCCGGTGCGCCTGACCACGAGGCATCGCTTCACCGTCGGCGACTGTTCGAGGGCGGCGTCCGCATTCGCCTTCAGAGGAACGCGGTTGCCACGGCGCCAGCCCTCGTCTTGCGTGATGAGGAGCTCGCACTGCATGTCGTTCATGCGGCCCGACAGCGACTCGCCGCTGAACCCGCCGAAGACGACCGTGAATGGAGCGCCGATCCGCGTGCACGCGAGCATGGCGACCGGCAGCTCGGGAATCATGCCCATGTAGATGCCGATCCGGGTGCCCTTCTTGACGCCCAGTTTCTTCAGCGCGTTGGCAAAGCGGACGACGTCTTTCTGCAGCTGGCCGAAGGTGATCTTTTGGCGCTCCTCCTCGGGTTCGCCTTCCCAGAGATACGCGACCTTGTCCTTCAGCCCGGATTCGACGTGACGATCGACGCAGTTGTAACAAACGTTGAGCTTGCCGCCGACGAACCACTTCGCATAAGGCGGCTTCCATTCGTAGAGCTGTTCCCAGGGCTCGAAAAACGTGACGCGGTTGGCTTCTTCGGTCCAGAAATCTTCGAAGCTTTTCGAGTAGATGTCGGGCCCGGCGTTGGCCTGCCGGCTGAACTCGGGGCTTGGCGGGTAGCGGCGATCCTCGACCTGCAGGGTCTCGATGGCATGGCCGCCAGGTGTCTCGTCGCTCATCACGCCTCCTCGAATTGAAGCCCGTTCGAGCCAGGTTCGAACTCGATCCCCAAAGCAGTATGCATTGCATCGCGTAAGCAGCGCTTTGGCGCCTCGAACCGTCTACTCTTTCTCGTTCAGGAGCGGTCCTCCGGGGGAAGTTGGACCGGCCTGAGGGAAAGGAGCGGGTGCAGTCAGGCGTCGTGGGACTGAGGGGCGGGCTGATCGCCGCATTGGAGGCGGACCTCCGGGCGGTGCGTCAGGACGGCTACGACATGGGTCGAGGCCGCGAGGCGCTCGTCTTCATGCAACGGTTCTATGGCCTCATATCCGACCTGCGGCCGCAGATCCAGCGCGCCTGGGGCCCGGGCGGCCACGTCCATGTCGTGGATTCGCCCGACCTTGGTGGTCCCGGGCCGCGTGTCTCCCAGTCGCGGATGCGGCTGCGCAACCACGGCGACGTGGTCGCTGTCGAGCTGTTCTCCTACGTTGACGGCGCGTCCAGGCCCAACCCGGCGGCCGGTCTCGACCGCGAGATTCGGGTCGCGGAGATCGGACCGCTCGCCTTTGTCACCGAGCTCTATCGCACGGCGGTCGACTTCCTGCAGGTCGCGCTGAACCTCGACCTGCAGCTCGCCGGCTCAGCGTGGCTGTATGAGCACGCGGCCGCCAACTATTTCGTCACCACTGGAAAGTGGGCGTCGGTCGGCGAAGCGTACCGGCGCGCGTCGCGCGAGTTTGCGGTGGCGGACAGCTTTGAGAGCGTGCTCTCGATGCTTGGCGCAGCTCCTGTCTCGGACGACTCGCATGAATCCAACGGCGCCGACGGGGCCGGTCGAGACAGCGTCGAGATGCAGCTGTCGATCGAACAGATGCAGCGGTTCCCCGAGCCGCAGCATGACCTGGAGAACTTCGTCCACCTCGTTCAGATCGCAGTCGCCGCCGACCAGGAAGACAGACGGGTGTTGAGCTCCGAGATCGCGCAGTCGCTGGCCCTGGACCCGCTGGCGATCACCAAGCTCGGCCGCATTCTCGCGGTCTCGACGGATGTGGCGCGGGACGCGGAGTTCGCCGCCGACTTCTCGGATTGGAGCTTCCTGCCCTCCTACAACGTGCACTTCTTCCGCCGCGCGTACGCGATCGACGACTTCCTCGTCGTCGAGGGCACGCTGCTCCCGAGGGCGGCGGTGGAGGGCACGACCACGACTTCGCCCGGGACCGCCTTCAAGGTCGACGAGGGGTCGTCGCTGCCCGACGGCATCGTCACGTTCTTGATGACGGACGTCGTGGAGTCGACGCCGATGTGGATCCACAGCCGCGCGTCCATGTACCAGGCGATGCGCCGGCACGACCATCTTCTTACGTCCGCGATCGAAGCCAACGGCGGGATCGTCCTCAAGGAGCGAGGCGAGGGCGACTCGTTCTTCGCCGTTTTTCTGCGCGCCACCGATGCGGTGGTCGCGGCGTTCGAAGGGCAGCTCGCCGTCCAATCGGAGGAGTGGCCCGACCGCGTGTCTCTATCGGTCCGCATGGCAGTCCTGACGGGTGAGGCGGACGCCGCCGACAGGGACTACCGATCGCCGGCAGTAAACCGCTGCGCGAAGCTTCGACGGCGCGCGGTCGGCAACCAGATCCTGGTCTCGGAAACGACCTACTCGATCGTCGCCGACATCCTCCGTGAGGACATCCGCCTGGTGTCGGTTGGCGAGCGGCGCCTGGAGGGCCACGACCGGCCGGAGGAGATTTACGTCGTCCAGCACGGGGAGGTGAGTCTCCAGTTGGGCGTTGATGAGGACACCGTCCTCGGCCTCGCCGCCGGCATGGAATAGGCGCCTCCCCGAACCCGATACCCTCATGGCATGAATCTCGCGAGGCCGCGGTCACGATTCCTCGAAGCCGGCTCGGTGGCGCTGGTCAGCGTGGCGGCGGCTCTTTGGGCGTTTGACGCCTACTTCCGACCCGGGCTGACCAAGCAGCTCAGCTCGGGCCAGATCGTCCTGGTCGAGGACCTGCTCATCAGCCTGTTTCTTCTGCCCGTTGTGATCGTCAACGCCAGCGCACTTCGCCGCTTGAGCCCGCGGCGATGGCTGGCCCTCGCTGCGATCGCTATCGGCCCCCAGGCGGTGGCCACAGTGCTTTTCACCAAGGCCATCGGGTATTCCTTCACCAACCCGGCCGCGCCAAACTTCGACGTCCTGCACGAGGTCTACCTGCTCTACCTCCTGCAGCCTGTCTTCGGGATCGCGTTCGCGCGGATCTTCCTGGGCGAGCGGCGCAAGCGCGCGTTCTGGCCCCTGGCCGCGGTCGCGCTCGTCGGCGTCTACCTGATCGTCTTCGCGGACGACCCGACCGCCCCATGGCGGATCCGCCATCCCGAGCTGATGGCCGGCCTTTTGGTGCTGGTCGCGGTGGTCATGTGGGCGGGGGGGACTGTGCTCGGCCGCTACGCGCTTGAGGACGTCAGCTTCCCGGTGACCACCAGCATGCGGTTCGTGCTGGCGCTTCCTGTGCTGCTGGTCATCGTGCTCATCGACAAGGGAGGCGCAGCCTTCAGCGGCTACTCGGCCTCGCAGCTGCCCAGCTTCCTCGGCATCGTGCTGGTGCCCGGCCTGCTGGCGATGCTGCTGTACTACCTGGCTCTCTCTCGTACGCCTGCCTCGCTCGCCACCGTGGCGGAGCTCGGCTACCCGCTCGCCCTCTTCCTGATCTTCTCGCTGCCGCCACCCGTCGGACAGGGCGTGCCGCTGCGACCCATCGAGCTCGTCGGGGCGCTGCTGCTCGTGGCGGGCGTGGTCTCGCTCAACTTCCTCAAGACACGTCAGATAGTTGAGGTGCCGCGCGAGCGCCTGGCCGGTTCTTCAGCAGCCTGAAGAGGTAGCGATGGCGCGCGAGTACGGGACATCGGTGGAAACGACCGCCTCGCCGGACAAGGTCTGGCGTGTCTGGTCAGATATGTCGACCTGGGGCGGGTGGAATCCCAACGTCTCGACCATGGATTGGGACGGCGGGTTCGTCTCGGGCTCGACCGGCGTCATGAACACCAAGAGCGGGCAGCACCACAAGATGCAGCTCGTCGACGTTCAGCCAGGTCGCGGCTTCGCGCTGTTGACGGCGGTCGTGCCTGGCACGAAGTTCCGATTCAACTGCCGCATCGAGCAGGCAGGTGGCAAGACGAAGGTCAGCCAGACCGTCGAGGTGGGCGGTCCACTCGGGCCGGTGATGGGTCCGGTGCTCGGGCCTCAGGTTTCGAAAGAGTTCGGCACGCTGCTCAGCAACCTGGCCCGCACGGCCGAAGCCGCCTGACACATATATAAGTAAGGACGCGACTCAGGCGCGGGCGGTCTGGTGGAGTCGTCCATGAAATGCGGCTGAAGCTTTGCGCCAGCTGAACCAGATGCCGGCGACCATCACGACGAGCCAGGCCGCGAGGGCGAAGGCCAGCACGATCGGACCGGCCTTTCCCGCGCCGACAGCGCTCGTCAGCGGCTGCCAGTCGACGGTTGCCGCTCCGTTGAGCCAGGCGATCAATCCCGTGCCGAACGCGATGGTTGCCAGCGTCCATCGCTTCTCCGAGCGCGACATCTGACGAATGTCGAACCGGCGCTCGCGGGTGGTCACCGGAATCCAGCGCAGCCGGGTCAGGAGCACGATCCACACGACGAGCATCACGAGCCCGATCGTGAGCGCGATCCACGGAAAGGCCGTCTGGTCGATGGGTGTGAGGTCGGCGGAGCCGGCCCACGCGGCCATCGGCAGCGCCCAGATCAGGCTCGTCAGCGCGGCGAAACCTGTGCGGCCGAAGCGATCGACGAGTCGTGTCATGAGAGTGGATACCTCTCGGCCAGGTACTGGTCGAACGTGACTTTCCCGTCCTTGTGGCCGGGAGTCGTGAGTATGCCATCAACGGACTGGCGCCTGAACCGGAATGGCATGGCAGGTTGACGAGGCGTCGGTTCTCCTTGCGCGCGATGAGCCACGCACGCGCCAGGCTTTCGAAGGTTCGGACTTCCGGGCCGCCGAAGTCGGGCAGCGTCCCGGCAGGTTCGCCAAGCACTACGTCGACGAGCTTGTGGGCGACCTCTTTCGAGTCGACGGGCTGAATCTTCCAGTTGAGTGGGACAGCGACGACGGCAGGCAGCGGGAGAAGCCGTGCAGCACGATCTCGACGAGGTCATGAAACTGAGTGGCGCGAAGAATCGTCCACGGCACGATGTCCTCCCGCACCACCGCCTCGGTCTTCAGCTTGGTCCGGCGGTAGCGATAGGCGGACCTGTCGATGCCGACGATCGACACATAGACGACATGCTTGATGTGTTCTTCGCGAGCCAGGAGGTTCGCGGCTCATGATGCGTGCCCTGTGCCCGGACTGCCGGAGAAGCATGACCACGTGCCGGCCCAGCGTTCCGGTGCCACCAGTGACCAGCACGTTCATGTCGGCCGTTAAGTCGTCCCGCCCAGCTGCTCTCCGAAGAACCTCAAGACCCGGCTCCACGCATCATCGGCCGCCGCCTTGTCGTATGCGCGTCCCATCTCGTTGAAAAATGAATGCCGCGCGCCGGGGTAGATCTTGACGTCGTGCGCGATGCCGTTGCGGGTCATGGCCTCGTCGAGCTTCCGTCCCGCTCCGGCGGTGAAATCCTTTTCGGGGTAGGAGCCGACCACCGGGCACAGGCGCCTGGTGACTTCGAGCGGGCGAGGGTTGGTGGCATAGAACGGCGCGATCGCTTTGAGGCGCGGGTCCGTGCAGGCCCACGCGATCGCAAAACCACCGCCCATGCAGAAACCGATCGCGCCCATCCGCTGCGCGTCGACCGCGTCGAGCTTGGCCATGTACGTCAACGCGCTCTTCAGGTCGTCGATCCCATACCGGTCGATGGAGCCGGTAAGCAGGCCTGCCATGTAGCGCGCCATGCACACGGCGCGATTGCGGCCGGCGAAGAGGTCGACCCCCAGCGCGACGTAGCCGGCGGCGGCGAGGCGTCGCGTCACGTCCTTGATCTGGTCGTTGAGGCCATAGGCTTCGTGGATGACGACCACGCCCGGATGTGGGCCGGGACCGTCAGCGAGCGCCATGTATCCGCCGCCCATGAGCTCGCGTGCGCTGATCTCGCGTGTTTGCATCTTTTGGTTTGGGCTATCCGAGATCGTAGCGGCGGCCGAGGATCGCCGGAGGCGACGGTATCCTTTAATGGTTCGGCAGGTCGTGTGGCGTGGGCCCGTGGCGCAGTTGGGAGCGCGTCAGACTGGCAGTCTGAAGGTCAGGGGTTCGAATCCCCTCGGGTCCACCAATCTCGACGCGCTCCGTGCGTCCATCGAGGAGCTGCCCCGTCAGCGCGCCGCCACGGTCGACTGCCGCACCGCAATCTCGGGGCTGAGGATCAAGTGCTGCGTCGCGTGGCCGTTGGTGCGCACCAGCCTGGCCATCTCACGCCCCATCGCTTCGATCGGCTGCTTCACGCTCGACAACGGCGGTTGGGTCGCGGCGGCGAGTGGCGAGTCGTCGAAGCCGATGATGGCCACGTCGTCGGGCACCCGGCGTCCGAGGACCTGCATCGCCCACATCGCGCCGGCCGCCATGGCATCTGAAGCGGCGAACACCCCGTCGATGTCATCGCATTCGGCGACCAGGCGCGACATCGCAAGCTCGCCGCTGTCGCGGTCCATCTCTCCGTACGCGACGAGGTCGGAGCGCAGGGCCGAATTCCACATCGCTTCGCGAAAACCCTGAGTCCGCGCGGACGCCGCCGGCGATCGATGCGGGCCCGCGATGTGGGCGATGCGCCGCCTGCCCTGTTCGATCAGGTGCTCGGTGGCACTCCTTCCCCCGGCGTGGTTGTCGACGTCGACGAAGCTGACGTCGAAGCGACCCGGCGGCCGGCCGCCATAGACCACCGGGATGCCTCGGGCCTGCAAGCGGACGGAGAGGGTGTCGTGCTCGTGCAGGGTGAGGAGGATCAC
>WNFI01172662.1_pt1 | contig 23961 bp, 25 predicted proteins | sample 5400471 | NCBI WGS metagenome assembly WNFI01 (sample SAMN13153348, study PRJNA577476) | soil metagenome | isolation source: 100 cm saprolite on Douglas fir-dominated hillslope | place: USA:California | collected 2013-09-17 | reverse complement strand
GCAACTGCCCCTATATAAACTGGCACAACTCTCCAACATGGCAGCCTCTTCCAGCAGAGGCGGTCAAGGTGGCCGCCGTCTCACTAAAGGCGCTGGAGGGCGCGCGGAAAGCCCTGGCGCAGCATGAACAACAAAGCCAGCAGTTGGGTCCGAGCGAAGCAGCGTATCACCGGGCGATGATCGCCCACTATCGCTTGCTCCTGGAAAGGTGGGAACCAGCGGGGGGCTAGCCAGGGCATCGATTTCCCCCTGGAACTGCCTTTCCTCAACGAATCACCTCGACGATCGGTGGAAGAAGGAACTCCAATCCCTCGTGTGTCCATGTGGAAAGGAACTGGGGCCAGATCCCGCGATTCTCACAGAGACCGCCGCAGGGTTGACAATGACGAGGGAAACAGAGCAGAATGGAAAGAGAGGAAGCTCCACTTTGTCTGAGATTTCAGCAGAGCATAGATGAAGAATGCCAGATGTTCCAAGAACGGAGGACGCAGCGAGGACCGATGACACGCTATCTTTTTCGCAACGCACAGATCCTGGATGCCGAGCGCGGCAATTATCTGGCTGCTAGCTCGGTCCTCGTCGAGGGAGACCGCATTCTGGAGGTCGGAGGGGCCGAAATGCAGGCCAGCGAGGTGCAGAGCCTTGACCTGCGTGGCATGACCTTGCTGCCCGGCCTGATCGATGCCCATGTCCATGTGACGGCTGTTACCGCAGACCTGGGGCGGCTGGCCGAGTGGTCCCCTGCTTATGTTACGGCGCGAGCGGCCCGCGTGCTGGAGGGCATGCTGCGGCGCGGCTTCACGACGGTGCGCGATGTGGGCGGAGCCGATTACGGGCTGGCACAGGCCATCGAAGAGGGCTACCTGGAGGGGCCGCGCCTCCTCTTTGCTGGCTCGGCCCTCTCGCAGACGGGAGGACATGGCGATTTTCGTGGCCCCGGCAGGCAGGCTCACGATCGCTGTCACTGCGGCTTGGCTCGGACCGTCATCTGTGATGGCGTGGAGGAAGTGCGCAAGGCAGCCCGTGAGGAGATCCGTGCCGCCGTCGAGGAAGCCGAGGCCGCCAACCTCTATGTCGTGGGACACGCTTATACCTCGCGGGCCATCAATCGGGGCCTGGAGTGCGGCGTGCGCAGTATCGAGCATGGGAACCTCATGGATGAAAGCAGCCTGCCCCTCTTCAAAGAGAGCGGAGCCTTGTACGTGCCGACTTTGGCGACCTATGCCGCCCTGGCCGCTCGCGGGCGCGAGTTTGGGCTGCCGGAACACAGCCATCGCAAAGTGTTCGAGGTCCTGGATGCGGGCCTGCATGCCCTAGAGCTGGCGCATCGGGCGCAGATTCCGATCGTGTACGGGACAGATTTGCTGGGCGGCATGCACGAGGAGCAACTCAGCGAATTCACGCTCCGTCGCCAGGTGCAGCCGCCCGCCGATATGCTGCGCTCGGCGACGACGGTCGCTGCACGCTTGCTGCGCCTCGAAGGGCAGGTGGGCGTCGTGGCGCCTGGAGCGTCTGCCGATCTGCTCGTGGTTGATGGTGACCCCCTGCAAGATATTGGCGTCCTCACCGATCCGCAGCGTCGGCTCAAGCTGGTCATGGCGCAGGGTCGGCTGTACGTCAATCACTTCGGGTAGGCGCGCTCGCTGTACTCCTGCATACTCCACCAGGGCTTTGCTATACTGGGGTGAAGCCCGGCGACAACAGGGACAAGCGCTCGCTACCTACCGCATGGTATCAGCAGCGCTTGCGTAGCTGTAACTTGGATCGCTTTGTGGTGCAGTTGTTTGATCATTCATGTCGTCAGAGGATGGTGCTCTCTCGGCTTGCGGCAAGCCTTGAGAGGCACACTGGAAGAGTTATGTTCCGACAGACCATACTCAACAAAGGCTGGCTTGCGAAGTATCACCTGTCCCGTCTGGCCATCACCAATCCGTGAGGATCGCCACCGCACGTTCCACGACGATCCTGGCACCCTCCGGTTCGCCAGGGAGGACCGACGATTCCCGTCATCTCACCAGGCATAACCTGGATCGAAGGAGGTCTTAATGTCAAATGCATCGTCCATGCCCCAACCCACCGTCCTGCTGGATGGGCTGGCCTATGTCGAATCGCCTCGCTGGCACGAGGGCCGGCTGTGGTTCGCCCACTGGGGGACGGGTGAGATCGTCGCGGTCGACCTGGACGGCCACAGCGAAGTCACCGGCCACGGACCTGCTGGCCTGGGCTGGTCCATCGACTGGCTGCCCGATGGCCGCCTGCTGGTCACGGGCAAGGAACTGCTGCGCAGGGAGCCGGACGGGTCGATGGTCCGGCACGCCGACCTCAGCGGTATCTCCAGCCTCGGTTGGAACGAGATCGTGGTGGACGGGAGAGGGAACATCTACCTCAATAGCATCAACTTCGGTTTTCTCGCAGGTGAGCAGCCCAAGTCCGGCATCATCGCGCTGGTCACCCCGGATGGCTCGGCCCGCCAGGTCGCCGGCGACCTGGCGTTTCCCAATGGCATGGTGATCACGTCGGATAACTCGACGCTGATCATCTCCGAATCTTTCACCGGGCGGCTCCTCGCGTTCGATATCGAAGCCGATGGCAGCCTGTCCAACCGGCGGGTGTGGGCCGAGAGCCTAGCCCCCGACGGCATCTGCATGGACGCCGAAGGCGCCGTCTGGGTAGGGACGGCCGCCACCTTTGCCCACACCAGACGTGTCGGTACCCCAGCGGGTGCAGTCGTGCGAGTCCGCGAGGGCGGCGAGGTGCTGCAACGGATCGAGTACGACCGTGCAATCTTCGCCGCCATGCTCGGCGGACCGGACCAAAAGACGTTGTTCCTTCTGGCGGCTGAGTGGCGTGGCATCGAGCAAGTGAACGAGACGGTCGCGGCCCGCACGGGGCAGGTGCTGGTCTGCCCGGCACAGGTACCCGGCGCTGGATGGCCGTGACACTGGCACCAAACCGCCGCGCTCGACAGCTCCAACCGCTAAGGACGTGCATCGGTTCGCCAGGCAGCCGGCTGCATTGGTTCAAGGAACCTCCCTCCAAGATCAACAAGTGGGGTCAAAACACCTTCCTGAACCAGGATGACCGGAAAAGTGTGGTAGAGTACGGGAGGAGACGCTGAAGGAAGAAGGAGGATGCTCAGCGTGTTGACTGCTGAACTGCTCTGGAACGCCCTCCTGACCATTGTTGAAGGAGAGGAGCCATGACCGATCGCTACTTACCGGTGCCGGTCTGGAACAACCGCATCGGCCAGTGGGAGCCCCTCGATTTCCGGTAGGGGCAGCGCGTTGCCGCATGGCCGGGCGGATTTGATCTTGCCCGCCTACCAGTGCCGGACTATCGCGATGGGGATCACGTGATATTTGTGCGTGACGAGACCTGCGCTCGCGAGGGAATGGTGCGGATGGTGCTCCTACGCGGAGGCACATACAGCCCCTTGGACCAGGTCGAGGCGCTGATTGAGCAGTGGTATTGCGATCCGGAGAGTCTGCGTTACATTGTGACGGCACGGGGGCATGACCACACGATCCGTCCCGGCAATATCCTTGGGCGCTTTGTCTCACGGGATCGATGGGAACGATGAGGAGTCTAATGTTGCTCAGCTTCGGCTCCTGGAAGGAGCAGCGGCAAAATCACGCGTTCGCCCACCCCGTACTGCCAGAAAAGTCGGGGCAGAGCCGGGCTATGCGCTACGCTTTCCGCGGCTGATCTCCTTCCGGGGGAGACAAGAAGCCGGAAGATTCCACGACGCTCCAGGAACTGATCGAACTGTACCAAAGCCGGGGCAAGAAGAAATAGGCGTGTGTGCTCGACCGGGGACATTTCCTGAGAGACATGGGAGCAGCCGAGAGAGGTCAAGTGAGCAGCGTCAACTCAGCCGCTTTGTGTCAGAGATGATAAATGCCCTGGAACGCAGCTCTTACACACTCCTGATGTTGTGCGCGTGCGTGCCAGGTTGATGCCACCTCAGGGAAACCTTTTGTGGGCTTCCAGTAGCGGTTATGCTTGAACCCTTCAATACGAGAGGTTGTGTTTGTTATAATACAGTCATGAAAAAACCACGGTTACAAGAACTAGAGGTCTTAATAGGCAACTGGAATTGGACTCTGTCCAACGCCTGGTTTCTGGACAGCCCTCAGACCACAGTCGTAGGCACTGCCAGTTTTGAATGGATTGAAAATGCCTTTGTCCTTTGGCGATTCAAGCTCGGTATCAGTGACGTGCCGGAATCGGTCAGCGTGATAGGCTACAGCAGCCCGACGGAGAGGTTCGAAGTGTTTTATTATGATAACCGAGGAGTATCGAGAATTTTCGACATAAGCTTTGATGGCAAGCACTGGAGCATGTTGAGGCAGGATCCGGATTTCTACCAGCGGTTTACCGCACAGGTGAACGGCGACACCATTGCTGCGGCCTAGGAAGCTTCTGAAGACAAGGGTAAAACTTGGCGGAAAGACTTTGATTTAGTGTTCACGAAAGACAAGTGAAAGAATAGCTACGATTGCTCTCCTGCTTGATGCTGAAAAATGGTTGCGCCGCGCTACTAGCAGGAAGTCCTGCATTTCCGTTTTTTCAACCGGATCAAAGAATGTCTCAGTAGTTCTTAGAGCGTGTTTTGGAATGCGCAGCGGTGGCCCTGCGTGGCAAGAAGAGCACGCTAGAAGAAGTTTTACCCCCGAGTTTGTGCTACACTCTTTCTTGTCAAGCACAGACGCGCTTTGCCTCTCCAGCAGAGGAGAGGGCAGAACTCGACGTCAGGAAAGAAGAGGAAAAAACATGTTTCACAAACTCATGGCGACGGAGTTGATCGTCCGAGACCTCGCGGCCTGTACGGCGTTTTATCGGGAGATCCTCGGACTTGAGGTTCGAGAGAGCGAGAGCACGTCCGATTCGGTCTCGTTCCAGATCGACAACGTGTATTTTTTCCCGGCTTGTGGCAAGAGGGGCCGCGCAGATGGTCAGTTCGGAGCCGCTTGACTTCTCGATGGAGGGAAGTCCTCGTGTGCTGCTGGCTGCAGGCGTGGAGGATGTGGACGCCGCCTACGAGACCCTTGCGGCCAGGGGCGTCAGGTTTCTGCGACCCCCAGCTGACCAGCCCTCTTGACTACGCACGGCGTACTTTGCTGACCCGGAAGGCAATCCCTGGGAGATCAACCAACCGAGCAACAGGAAGCCTAGGCAGTAAGCTCACAGCTCCTCCGCATGGGAGCACAGTATCAGAAGCAAGGAGCAGACAGCTATGACAGAACAGGTATCTCCCCTGGCTACGTTTTACAAACCAGGTTGGGAGCACTATCAACAAGCCTTGGTCCAAACCATCGCACCACTTTCATCTGAACAACTGGCCCTCTCTCTTGGACCACATCAGCGATCGATAGGCGAGCTTCTCGACCATCTGATCGGTGCGCGCTTCAACTGGTTCCACCTCTGGATGGGGGAAGGAGATCCCAATCGTGACTGGAACTGGACTTCCGCTGATCTGGAGCAGCTTTTTTTCCCTCCAGCCTCTCATCAGGCATGGCTACGGGATCAAGGGTTAGAAGAAGCGCCTCCGCATACACGGCAGTGGATTGTCTGGCATGTCCTTGAACATGAGATCCATCACGGAGGCGAGCTGTCCCTGGCATTGGGAACCTATGGGGTAAACAGTTTCTATACCTGGTGAGGATCAACGATCCCCCTACGTTCCCTGGTGTCAAGGCCGACGTACTCGTGGTTCTGACCGCTTTTGATGGTACCATGTTGAGAAAAGAAGCAGAAAGGCAAAGGGGCAAAAACTTGACCTCTTGACCGGAAGGGGAGCAGAGATGGCTAATCAACTTCGGGTGACGCTCGAAATCGGACCGAAAGGCAAGAAGGTGGCGGCAGTGGCGCCGGATTGGCCCGGTCTAGAGCGTGGTGCGAAGACCGGGGAGGCCGCGATTGAACGGTTGCAATCCTACCTTCCACGCTATGCCCAGGTGGCGAAGCTGGCTGGGATGGATGTCGAGTTTGCAGCTCTCAGCACGGTTGACATGGTCGAGCACTATCCGGGCACGGGCTCAACCGACTTCTGGGGCATCTCGTTCGCGTTCTCAAGCATCGATAGGCAAGACATATCGAGCGGAGAATTGGAACGTGAACTGACCCTGATGCAGGCGTGCTGGGCGTTTTTCGACGACGTGCGTGTGCGCGTGTCGGCCCAGATGCAGAAAGGTCCGCGAGGGGGAGGGCGTGATCGGGATCACATCGTCGGTCATACGCTTCGCGTGGAGCAAGAGTGGGCAGAGAAGGTCGGGGTGCCGCCGCTCCGGTATCTGATTCGGCACACCGCGTATCACACGCTGGATCACGCCTGGGAAATGGAAGACAAAGACCTGACCGTCGGAGTCAGGTAGGGTGTAACTCCCAGGATGCTGCGGGAGAAACCAGTACAGGTATCCAGGCCTGCTGTGGCCAACACATGGTCTGAAAATGAGGGGCGGCATGGGAACGTCCCGCAGGTTTCTACAAGTTTCTCCCGCAGCATCCTGGGATGTACATGGAGGATGAGGCTCTCGGCCTCGATGAGGCATTGGCGCGTGGATTGGCACGATTCGTGAAGTTTCTCGTCGCGAGCAAGCTGGATGCCACGGCGTTCGCGAGCCGAGGCTCGCGCTGGTGCGCATGCTCTTCCCAGGAAATAGACAAAAGCTTTCACGGAAAGGGCGCGTGAGCCACAGAATGTTGGGATTGACACCGGGCTTTTTTGCCCACTTCGACTGCACACCCCTTTCAAGCATCAGATGGCGAGGTATCCCCCAGCTACGGGTTGTTGGACCTGACCGTGTACGGTCGGCAGGAGACCTGGGAAGACTCGCCCGCTGGCTGGCCGCACCGGTGGGAAACTACTGGCGAACAATAGCACACGGACGGCCGTCCCACCGCCCAATGGTCCCGGCTTGCGACCGGACGCTCCGACGACCTGGGCACCAGGACCCCCTCCCCCACCCCACACGGCAGCCAAAACCAGCCGTGAGCCTTGTGATCAGCACCGACTTAGATGCACGGAGAAAATGAGGAGACCGGCCAGGACAATCAATCGGCTTGGCCGGTTCTGGAGCACGAGAGTTAGAGCAAGAGCTCAGGCCGTATTTTGGAAAAGCAGAACAGTGAGAAGAAACATCTGGCGACGCTTCTTCTCGCCCGTCTGGCTCGGCTCGTCGGTTTCGCATCTGGGGAGCCAATCAATTCATGCGCCCCACTCGTGCGAGCAGCAGACGCACCATCGCCACCTGGATCAGTGTTTCGCTGGTCTGCACCCTCCGCTCGTAGTCTTTGCTCATTCTTCTCTTTCGAGAAAGCCCGCTCAACGTTCGTTCCACCACCCATCTGCTCGGTCCGACACTGAACCCACGGGTGCCTGGCGTGCGCTCGACCACTTCGAGATAAGAGCCACCTTCCGCTTGGCACCAAGCAGCCAACTCCTGTCCACGGGACGCCGCATCGACCCAGATCTTTTTGAGACGTGGGTGCAATGGAGCGAGTCCGGCGAGCAGGCACCGAGCCCCTTTCCCATCGTGCAGATCAGCGGGAGTGACATGCACAGTCAGGAGAAGACCAAGCGCATCGACGAGCATGTGGCGCTTGCGTCCTTTCACGCATGTGTGTGCATCGAAGCCGCAGATCCCGGCAGATTCCTCAACAGTCGTGACGCGGATGCCGCATCCATGATCGCTACGCTCGGGTGAGCATTCCTCCCGACTCGCTCACGTTCGGCTGCTCGTAGAGCCGTGAGCAGCCGGAACCAGGTGCCGGGGATCGCGGAGCCGACGAAAATGAGAGAAGACTGTTTGCCAGGGGGGAAAGTTCGCTGGCAAGTAGCGCCACGGGCAACAGGTGCGTAGCACGTAGAAAATCGCGTCGAAGATGGCTCGCAACAGGTGCGTCGGTGGTCTGCCACGTCTGGACATCGCGGGCAAGTGACGTTGCAGACACTCCCACTGCGCATCAGAAAGATTACTGGGAGAGCTCGTACTCATTCCTTCAGTCTATCACGCGAGGTCATCTCCGCGATTAACAAAACACGCTCTAAGAGAGAAGGTCTTCGGCAGAACACTGTGTAACAATCTGTCTGCTTATTGAAGTTGGTTCAGAGTGTTTTTCTCAGGGGGGAGTGGCTGCACCTCTGTCAGACGCTTCACCTCACCTGTAGGGAGCGATACTCCAGCGCTTCCCCGGTCTTCATCAAGCGGTAGCAGTCCCAACAATCTATGCAGTCGCACCACGTCTGACCAGCGGGATCAAAACGCATCATGCGCGCCCATGGATGATGGGGACAGCGACTCCTGAGGGGAGTGACTTCAACTGGCGCTGGTGCTGCGCCCTATTTCGCTTCACAAGGCGAGCCTTGAACTTCTACCGGTCGTTCTGAATTGGGCCCCACGGGATGCGGAATGAGATGCCAACTCCCGGCGAAGTAGCTCTCGACTCCTACTTGGGCCCGAGAGGGAGATTTGCGCCAGACCCTAGCAAGCGAACATTGCATCGACTATAATCAAGGGGGAGGCATTGTTGCGGAGGGGAAAGAAGGGCAAAAGCCGGCACCAAGGAGAGGGAAACTATTGACAACGGGCAATGATCGACCTCGGGCTGCATTGGCCGAGGTCCATATTCTCTTTCATGGATATGCGAGGGAAGGCGACACGCCCTCCGTGAGCCGCGTGGCCTCGACGGTGGCCTTCGTGCGCGAGGGCGACGTGCGCGTGATAATCGATCCAGGCATGCTCCCTGATCCAGCGTTACTGCTTGAGGCGCTCCGCGCTCTGGGGGAGTCGCCCGGAAGCATTACCGATGTGATCTTCTCCCATCACCATCCCGATCACACGCTGAATGCGGCCCTGTTTCCTTCTGCGCGGTTTCACGATCACTGGGCCATCTACCAGGGCGATACCTGGACGGATCGCCCGGCAGAAGGGTATGAGCTTGCTCCCTCGATTCGATTGATCGAAACGCCCGGACACACCCTGCAGGATATCACCACCCTGGTTGGCACACCGGAGGGGATCGTGGCCTTTACCCACCTCTGGTGGTCTGCCCAAGGGCCGGTTGAGGACCCGCTCGCCAGTGATCTGGCGGCATTGCATCAGAATCGTGCGCGCGTGCTTGAGGTGGCCACGCTGATCGTGCCGGGGCACGGTGCTCCCTTTCTTCCCAGTGAATCGACCCCTCGCTAGCAGTCACAGAGCGCAACCCGATCTTCTCCTGTGGTGATGGGCTTCTCGCAGACCGGCGGCAATTTGATCGCAAGAATCAGATTGCTCCGGTTTGCTTGACAGACTATACTGGGTTCTGTCGGAAGAAAGTGCTACCGAGCGGAACTGCGAATATTCTGACAGAATTAAGCGCGTCCCAAACTGCAGGCAAGCAATTGAGCGCAGGCAGGCAATGTGCTGCTTCCGGTTCCCGCTGCGCGACCAGTGGCATCTGTTGCCGCCAATGAAGCCTGCACGTCACCTATCCGCCTAGCGTCACACGAAAGGAGAGACGCGTGAGCCAGAGCTGGAAACTTGTCGGCCCTGATGGCAAGGCCTTCACCAGCGCTGTGCCTGGGACACTGGGAGGTCACCGACGAAACCGTATCTATGGCCGTCTCGACTGCCCCGCCGCGCTGCGCGCCATCGCTCGAGGAGGCTATGTCCCCCACCGGGTCTTCTTCCTCACCGAAGAACACGCGCTGGCCGCCGGGTACCGCCCCTGCGCCATCTGCCTCCCACTGGAGTACGCACGCTGGAAAGCACAGCAGGGCGATGGATCGGGGCGCAGGCCAGTCCCTGCAAGAAAAAGGAGACAGGCTTGGCGAGCTGGAGAAATACGATCGGTGGAATGATCACAAGCTCGCCACCCACCACTACTCGGAAGGAGGCACACGCTCAATTATGAAGAAACAACAGGTGTTTCAGAAACTGGAGCAGGCCTGGACGGCACTCAAGGAGTCCTACTCCGGCTTGTCCGAGGCACAGCTCACGGAGCCTGGCATGATGGGCGAGTGGTCCGTCAAAGATATTCTGGCGCATGTGACCACCTGGGAGGAGGAAGCCTTGAAGGCTTTGCCGCTGATCCTCACTGGAGGCAGACTGCCGCGATACACCCGGTTCGGCGGCATCGATGCCTTCAATGCGCAGATGGCGGAACAGAAACACGACATGGCGCTCTCCGAGGTTCTGAGGCAACTGGAGGAAATGCATCTTCGGCTCCTTGACTACCTGCACAGCGTGCCCGACGAGCACTTCACGCGGGAGACGCCCTTCCGCCATCGTCTGCGGCTCGATACCTACAGCCATTACCCCCTGCATGCCAGGGCGATACAAGCGTGGCGGGAGCGGCCAGGGGAATAAAGGGGATGCAGAAGGAGGGGAGGCCAGGGTTGCAGCTCGATGCGCATCCCGTGGGAAGGTTCAACTTTCAGCCAAATTACCAGCAGCCTGTCTCCTATCGAGCAGCATGGTTGTGTGCGATAACTCCTTCCCGCAGTTTTCTCATGGGGGAAGGGGCTGCACTTCCATCAGACGCTTGACCTCACCCGATAGGTCAGGCTCCTGGATGCCGAGTGCTCGGCACAGTGCTAAGGCCTCCTGGGTGGCCCAGCTCACAAGAAAGGCTCGTTGCGTGCGCACGTAGGTCGCCCATGCCTCCATCTCCTCTTCGATGAGGAGCTTGCCTCCCTGCTCTATAAGAGAGCGATACTCCAGCACTTCCCCGATCTTCATCAAGCGGTAGCAATCCCAACAATCCAGGCGGTCGCACCACGCCTGACCAGCCGGGTCGAAACGCACCATACGCGCTCGTGGATGATGGGGGCACCGGCTCCTTAGGGGAGCAGATTCAACTGGCACTGTTGCTGCGCCCTGGTTTGCTTCATAAGGAGGCGTGTCTTGAACTTCTACCGGTCGTTCTGAAGTGGGCAATTGATTACACTGATTACGATTGATTACGGTGATGCCGTTGATTATGGCAGGTTCTTGCTGATGACGATCCTCTTGCAAGACTGCCTCATGTTTGCACAGCGTGATGGCCTTCATTCCTTGCTGCTCACTACCCGCATCATCACGAGCACGTTTCTCCGTAAAAGATGCGACAGTAGTATCATTGCCGTAATCAGTGTAATCAGTGTAATCAGTGTAATCAGGTTGTCGTTTTACCGGATTACGCGCACCATCCCAAGTATCATTGCCGTAATCAGTGTAATCAGTCTCATTACTCTGACCTGCGCTCTCATTGTCATTACTCCCATCCACGCCAGCAGAGGCAAGACCCATCATCTGGTGGGACTCAAGGTGTTCCTTTCGATCATCGTTCCCTTGCGATAGCTGTCTATACCCCTGAAGATTCTTCTTATCTGAGAAGACGAGGTAGCGTCCATGAAGTCGCGTGACCTCGCCTGTTTCCTCCATCTTGCGTAGAATCGAACGCGTCGTGTGATAGTTCTTCTCCAGGGCTTGGGCAATCTCAGGCGGGCTCATCCCCTCCGGCTGCTCGCAGAGCAGTTCGAGGATCTCCTGGCGGGCTCTGGTGCGACCAACTTCCTCGGTGTTGCCAATGACCGACCACAAAACAGTGGTCGCATCAAAGCTCAAGGCCAGTTGTTGTTCGCGTTCGATATCGCGCCCGGTCACAAAAAGCGAAGCCTCGGCCTGCCCACGCTCGCGTTTGAGGATGAGTGTCCCATCCACCGCCCCGGTCATGCCAATCGAGCCGGTGATCTCATCGAGCACATCAGTGGAGGCGGTCTTGCGCAGATGATGCACCGCCAGGATCGAGACGTGGTAGGTGTCGGCCAGGCGTTTGAGCGGGCTGAGCGCCTCGTAATCGCCCTCGTACTGCGAACTGCGGCGTTCTCCCGATGGTGGCGCTACTCTGGCCCAGGTGTCGATGACCACCAGCCTCAAGTTGGGATGCTCCTTGAGATAGTCTTCGAGGGAGGCCAGGCCGCCTTCACCCAGCCGCGGCCAGTCGAGCGCGAAGTGGATGCGGCCCGGAACACTCCTCATGGAGGCCAGCAGTTGCCTGGTGCGCGCTTGCAGGCGTCGCGCATTGTCTTCCAGCGCCAGGTAGAGGACGTCGCCCTGGGTGACAGGCTGCGCGCCGAGAGCCACGCCGCCGGACGCGATGGACAGCGCGGCGGAGAGCGCCAGCCAGCTTTTCCCCAGCTTGGGTTTGCCCGCCAGCAGCGTCAGCCCTTCTGGCAAGATCTCTGGAATGGCCCAGCGTGTAGGCGGCAGGTCCCAGGAGAGCAACTCCTGCAGGCTGAAGACTCTCGGCTTTGCCGCCGCTGGAGGCGCAACCGGACGAGGGCGATTGGGCACAAGCGGTTCAGCGTGCTCCAGCGCCTGTTGAAAAGCAGCGCGAAACGCTTTGCGATCCCGTATATAGAGATCACTCGGGTCTTTGGCACCGGGTAGATGTACCACGAAGGCTTTCCCCTGCCACTGCCACCCTTTCAGGCGCTTGGCGAGACCCTTCACGAAGGCGGCCCCTGCTGCATCCGGTTCCTGCACGATATAGAGCCGGTCGATCCCGGCGAGGGCCGACTCCTCCAGAACGCCGGCCATCTCAGCGCCGGGGAGTCCGAGCGCCGGAAAGCCCTGGTACCACAGCGTCCAGCAGTCCGACTCCCCTTCCACCAGCACCAGGTAGCACGCCTTTCTCGCGTCACTCAGCCGTTCCAGGCCGTAAGGGACAAGCTGGCCTTTGCCCTTGCTCCAACGCGACCCTTCGCGAGCCATGAGCGCCGTGCGGATGCGGGAACGGGGCGCGGGCGAGCCGTCTGCAAGGTGATAGGGAATGCACAGGCCGCGAGAGGGATGCTCCATGACGCCGAGGTTGAAGAGGTACTGCCAGGGCAACTGCTTCTCCAGCGCCAGGTCGAGCAGCGTGGGCGGCGCGTGATGCCCACCGTTTGATGATGCTCTTTCCGATGTCGAGGTGCCACCAGGAAAAAGATCGGTGAGAGTGAGTCCCATCGCCTCGGTGATGCGTTCAAGAGAACACCCGGCAAAACACTTGAGCAGGACCTGTCCCTGCTCGCCCAGACCGATGCTCAAGCTCGGTTCGCGGTCCGCATGCGCCGGGCAGCAGGCTTTCCACCCACGTAATGAGGGGCGTACCCCTTTGAGATGCGCCAGCACGTTGTCCAGGGCGGGAGAGGATGGTTCTGCAGGAGACATGGCCATCGGAAGTGCTCCTTATATATGTTACTTCCAGTTCTCGACGATGACAGTATGGAAGGTCCCCACCATCACCATGACTCAGGTGTACGACATGTGGAAAAGCTGTGGATAACTCATCGTGGTAACCCTGAAACGAGCAATATGGCCGCTCGTCCCGTGCAACGATGTTTTGATGCTCACGCCCCTGTAGCGTGCTCATGCGACCTGGGTAGCAGCAGGTAGCCATAGCCGGTCAGGCAGAGGATGTCCAGGTCAAAGGGCCAGAGCCTCGCGCGCAGGCGGCTGATGTGCTGCGTCAGGTTGCGCCGGGTGTGCCACTCTACCGTCTGTTTCACCGGCATGCCGAGCAGGCGGTGGAGTGGCACACCCTCTCCGGCATGCCGGAGTAAAGTCTGCAATAAGCTGTACTCGGTCGGGGTGCAGGGAATGACCGTCTCATCGATGATGAGTAAGTGCAGCGCATCGCTGTACTGGATGCGATGCCCGTGCAGTTGCGGACGCTCTAACAGGCGCAGGGTCGCATTAGCTGCCATCATCCGCCTCTACAAAGTATCGGATATCGCCTTCGCTGCCCAACTCGATGAGGCGCACCTGCGGGTAGGCCCGCCTGGCATACTGCCGGATCAGAGGGCGCAGGCAGCGCACGGGCAGGGCCAGACTTTCCCACAAGGACAGTGAAATTGCCACTTCGCGCTCCTGGGTGTCCCACCGCTCGCGCCAGGGCAGCAGGACGAGCGCCGAAAGAGGCGCGGCTCGCTCGGGATGCAGGAAAGGAGAGACCATCCCCGGCTGCATGGCGAAAGTTTCCACCGAGGTATGGGCGGAGGAATTGATCGTACAGCGCTTGAGCGTCCGAAACGGCAGCGCCAGAGCCGCAGAGATATCGCGCAAATGCCAGCGCGTCAGGCTCCCGGTGCCGACGCCAGTACAGAGCAGCAGGCGCTCGCCAAGGGTGACGGAGATGGTCTTCTGGACCAGCACCCCGGGCGGAAGCAGCCCCTGGGTCTCGGAGGCGCGCTGGGAGGGGCCGTGCCGCAGCAGACGAGCGTGCAGCGGGCGGCTGTCCCAGGGCGAGTAGACCGGCACCGGAAGCCGGCGGAGGCAGTCCGCCGCGCACTCATAGAGCAGCCTGATGCTGATCCCTGAGAGCGTGGCCACGCCAAGCATCCGCTCTCGGCGAGCAAGCAGCGAGGTGATGCCTGGGGTGGTGGCAGTCGCGCCGTGGATGTGCCAGTGCAAGAAGACCCCTTCCAGGGGAGGCAAGTCATAGAGCACCTCTTCCGCTAGTTGGAGGTTCAGGGAAGCAGAGGGAATGGAAGCAAAAGAACGCATGATGATAACGATCCTTCTCTAGCAGAGCGTCGGGGCCGGGAGTTGAGGACCCTCGACCCTGGACACGCTGATGAAATGCACGAGGACTACACGCTGTTCACAACGTGACTGAGCGACCATTGCGCCCGTTACACCGTGACGCACAACTAGAACGAGTGTACTACATCGGGCAGCTAAAAATCCTGATGAAGTACACGTCTTTTCCAGAGTAATGTCTCGATTTTTCGCGTGACAATGTCAACGCCGCACGAAGACAATGCACCCCCTCAGAAAAGAGAGCCTTCGAGCGAACATCACTCTCCGCTCACTCGCTCACTATGGGGATGGCCTCGACCAGATAGCCGGTGTCCCGCACGGAGCGCACCCGTAGGCCGAAGGCGCGCAGCCCAGTGGCCAGGCTCCCAACCGCCCGGCGAATCGAGCGCAGGACGATCTTCCTGATCTCACGCAATTGCCGGCGAGCTTCCTCGAGCGAGAGCGAGAAGAGAGCCGCCAATAGGGTCTCATAGGGGCAATAGTTTGGGTAGGCCTTAAGCAGTGGGATGAGGACGCGCATCCCATTGGGGGAAAACTGCTGCACCGTGACGATATCGGCCTCACCAGGAGAGGTCTGGGCGAACAAGACGACCGTTCGCGCGGTGGGGTTGATGACAAGCTTCTGGTTGTCCGGCAGCAGACCAGCGAGTGGCAAATGCAGCAGCGAGTCTGGCTGGTCTTCCGGTTGATGGTGGCCATTGGCGGGTGGACTCATCGGCATACGAGAGGATCGCACTCTGGCGATTGCACGCGCGCAAAGACACAGAGAGGCACCCCGACTCCTTTCTTGTATGTTCTGTATGACGTGAATAAACGTCCCTGGGCCTGTAGCGGACAACACGGAGAAGAATCGTGACGGCTGGGACAGAGCCCGACACGACGAGCGTGTTGTCTCACACGCAGAGAGGCGAGAACAGGACGACCGTTAGTATGCGCCTGTTTCGTTCGCTCGTACAGATAGCGCGAGAAGATGCAAAAGAGAACACAATTGCACTAGAGTGTGCAAAATACAGTAATTATGGCATAACACCCCTTCTTTTCTCTACACAAAATAGAACAAAATTTCCAAAACAAGTATACGGAGAGGGCGCAAGGGTTGTCAATGCAATCCCCCAATGGTTCCTGGTCTTCTCACATTCGGGTCGAGCAAAACTGATCAGGAACAAGAAATCTAGGTCCAGAGGAAGAGATGCTGTTCTAGCTGAGGGCTGGGTGACAGGCCGAACTCGCGCAGCTGGCCGCAAATCTTGCTGCGGGCAGCCGAAGGCGCTGTGTGACGAGCATCGACAAAAGCCTGCGGCCAGAAGCGCTCGGCCAGGTCCCAGACGTAGGAGTAGGTGCCGCGTGTGCGACCGGTGAGGTCCACTTTGCAGACCAGGAAGCGGCGTTGCAATTCCACCAGCGCGCGCTCGGTCGCCAGCTTCTTCGATTTTTCGCCCAGCCTGGTACCGCGCCGCAGTTCCCGCGTCGGCTGCGCGGGATGATCGAGCAGCCACTTGTAGATGGCCCTGGCTTCCCCGGAGAGTCGCCCATCGAAATAGAGGCGGGTCACATCCCGCTCGTGGTCCAGGCCGCGCCCGGCCAGAGCCGCGATAAAGTCGGGCAGAAAGTCAGGGGCAAGGAAGCTGGGCTGGCCGGCGATGATCTTGCCGTAGTAGAGCTTTTGCGCAAAATGCAAGTCATCTTTCCATGACCAGGTGCGGTCTAAGACCGACGTTGCCGTCTCTCCCATGGCTTCGGCCAGGTTGGGGAACGACAGGCGCGGCACGGGCCCCCACGTGCAAAAGCCGCATTCGTTGACAAACGCCAGCGCCTCCTCCGGTCCCGTGATCGGTCGGGGAATCAAGGTATGCCACCCGACGGCTTGCTTCATTTTATCGGTTCCCTTCTAGCACGAGCAGCGAATCTCGTTGTCTCTCTACTGTCGGTCGGTGGCAGGTCTGTAGGTTCCATAGGCTCGTCCAGCGAGGACTTGACGGGCAACGTCCTCACAGCGCGCAAAGGCCACGCCCATCCTCACAAGCTCATCAAGCCATCGCTCCAGAGCCAGCAGGCGATGTCCCCGCCCGATGACCTGTGGATGGAACGTCACGACCGCGACACCATCCTCGAAGTCTCGAAGCATGTAGACAATATCATCGTTCCAATTGCGAAAGACGTCATCCGCCGGACGCAGCCCGGGTAGCACGGAGCCAGAGGCGTTCCTGTGATATTCAAAGTGCGGGTAATCATCCAGGGACCAACTCACTGGCAATTCCACCAAGCGGGTCACCTCGCCAAAATGCATGATGCCTTCCGGGGACAGGTGATCGCCTCGGCGCACAAAGAACGGCGTATAATCATTGCTCATCAAGCTACTATCGTAGAGCAGGCCGAGCTCCAGCATGATATCGACGGTGGAGGCCGTCAGATCCCAGGACGGGGTGCGACTCCCCTGTGGTGGCTGACCGGTCAAGTTGGCCACCAGGTCAAAGGCCCGGCAAAACACGTCCCGCTCTTGCTGCTCGCTCAGTTCTCCCACATTTTCATGCAAGTAGCCGTGCAGTCCGATCTCATGGCCGGCCTTGACCACCTCTTCACAGTGGGAGCGATAGGTTTCGATGGTATGCCCTGGAATAAACCACGTGCTTGGGATACCATAGGTGGTGAGCAGGTGCAAGATGCGTGGCACCGCAACGGCGCCGAACTCTCCACGGGAGAGCGAGGCAGGCGACGTCTGGCGACGATTGATCCACAGGGAGAGCGCATCGAAATCAAAGGTGAGACAAACCGTACCAGCCATGCAAACGCCGACACAGTGGGTCCCTCCCCCGTTCCTGAAGAGGGGGAGGAAGCTGTGCCCTCCTTTCTTCTGGGCATCGAAAAGAATAGTGATATGTTCATGATAGCATAGGGGCCAGGGCGACCGCGAGGGTGCGAGGGTCGCCCTTACAATATACGGAGGGATCAACACATGATATGCGGGGCCAGGGCGACCGCGAGGGTCGCCCCTACAATACACGGAGGAACTAACACATGATTTGCGACATTGGAGATCTGGCGATCAATTATGAAACGTATGGGAGCGGGCGGCCTATGGTGATGTTGTCGGGGCGCCCGAGCGATCATGGCGTGATGGCGCGGTTCATGGAACCTGTTTTCACGCAGCGGGAGGGCTGGCTACGCATCTATCCTGACTTGCCCGGCACGGGACGCACTCCGTGCGTGGATCGGCTGGCCACGCACGATGCGATGCTTGAGGCAGTGCTGGCCTTCATCGATAAGGTCATTCCCGGTCAACGCTTCGTGCTGGCCGGGCTGTCCTATGGTGGGTACCTGGCGCGTGGCGTGGTCTACCACAGGGCAGCGTCGATTGATGGCCTGATGCTCTGCGTGCCCCAGGTGAAGGCGGACCCGGCAGAGGCCCAACTCCCACCCAGGACCGCTATTGTTGAGGACCCGGCGATAGCGACCGAGCTTGGGCCAATCTCGAACCTGATGGTGGTGCAGAGCCCGAGGGTGGCCGAGGCAGTACGCGAGCTGCTGGCGGAGGTCCGGATAGCCGACCATTCCTTCAACGACCGGCTGGAAGAGGCCGGCCCCTTTTCCTTTGACGCGGACAGGCTGCCCACCCCCTTTGGTGCTCCAACGCTTATCATGACCGCACGGCAAGACAACCTGTGTGGATACCGCGACGCCTGGGACCTGCTTGACAACTATCCCAGAGCGACATTTGCCGTGCTGGACCGCGCCGGACACTTTGTGAATATCGAACAGGATGCGCTGTGCCAGGCGCTGATGCGCGAGTGGCTGGATCGGGTGGAGGAGAGAGTATAGCCTTCTCCTTCATGCATCGATTTCAGGAGCCGTCTCCACGTCCTGCCTTCCCATCAGACGGCGCCGACTCGGGCTCCCTTCATAGAAGGTGAAGGCCCAGAAGATCCACAGGCAACTGCACAGGCCCAGACTCACATAGGGATTCCAGAAGGCCAGCAGGGTCGCAAGCCCGTACACCGGCAATCCCAGCAGAATGTGGCGCGTCAGCCGCTTCACCTGGCGAGGTGTCACGGCCGGGTGCAGCAGGCGGCGCTGACGCGTGGCTGCCCACCAGAGCAGGTTATAGGCCACGTTGATCACGACAAAGATCCCGGCATAGACGGCACACGCCAGTGCCGCAGCGGGCGTGCTGAGATACTGGGCCACCAGGGAGGTGGGAAAAGGCACCACGGTCACTAACAACAGCAGCAAGCCATTGGCGAACAGAAAGGGGGTGTCTGCCCTGTACACCATTCTGAAAATGCCATGGTGGCTCGCCCACATGATCAAGATCGTGGCAAAACTCGTGATGAACGTGAGGTACGACGGCCACTGCGCAAACAGCGCGCTGCCCAACGCTGCCACGGAGATCGCTCCCGTCGGCAGGTGGGGTACCTGCAAATTGAACACCAGCAAGGTAATGGCGACGGCAAAGACGCCGTCGCTGAAGGATTCCAGGCGGCCGGTCTGTTTTTCGATGGCCTCTGCTTGCGGTTCAATGCTCATTGCCTCTTTCCTTCCAGACGCGCCAGGCCGCGTTGCTTACGTCCCCGTTGGCAGCCCATGAGTTAGTCTGTTCTCAAGGATGCCTACCACCTGAAACCCGGGCGGGTCGGGGGAGGGGTTCTTCTCAATGCGCATGCCAACTTTGCGCATCACTCCTATGGATGCCACATTCTCATAGGTGGTCGTCGCGACAATCCGCTTCAGGTGAAGCTGTGTGAACGCGTAGTTGATCAGGGCTTGCGCCGCTTCGGTGGCGTATCCCTGCCGCTGATAGGCCGGGGAAAGAGCATAGTAGAGGCCATCCGGCGAGTACAAGTGGGCAAGGGCATCCTGGGAGGCGGCGTGCAGGGAGGGCAAGTGCCCAAATGGCCCCAAGGAAGGCACAAACCCACACGCTCCAATGACTTGCTGTGTTGACTTGAGCACCATAGCTCGATCACCATACGGGGGCTGATAGAGCTTGGCCAACTCGTCGTAGCTTAACACCGTCCACTGCAACCAGCGCTCACGCTCCTCGCGTGTCTTGGCTTGCTCACTGCCAAAATCAGCCGTCCGCAGCTCGATATCCAGAATGTGGTGAATGACATCCAGGTCCTCCAGACGAAACGCTCGAATCAGCAGTCTTTCAGTTTCCAGGGGTGGAACCGGCATCGTGACCTCACTTCCTCTCACGGCTTTGTACTTCTCCCGCATTCGCTTCCAGTGAAGAGCAGACGCGTTGGCGCAGCAGCAGCTCGCGAATGGCGGTGGCATCCAGCTTGTTCGCGCCGAGAAATCTCACGAAGCGTGCAAACCCACACGCCAGGGCCTGCGCAAAGGCCTCATCGGCGCCGAGCGCCTCCTCCTCCAGCCACAGGCCCAGGATGACGAAGGTGTTGGTCGTGCGGTCGAGTTTGCTGTCGAAGCGCGCGACGAGGCGGTCGCCCCACAACATCGGCAGCGTGTAGTAGCCGAACCTCCGCTGCTGCTCCGGCTTGTAGACCTCCCAGATGTAGTCACGCGCCCTGCGCTCAACTCACGTAACACCTCGGCGTCGCTCCCCAGCGCGTAGTGCACCGCCTTCCAGCCTTCCACCTGCACTTCGATCAGATCGCCGTCGGCCACCATCGCCCCGAGCAGCTTCTTCGTTGCGCGATCCGACTCGCCGTACCCGCGAAACGACTCGGCCACACGGCTCGGCCGCGACAGGCCGGAGAAGCTGACATCCTTCTTGATCAAGAAACGGTCCGCCTCGGCCTCGTCGCTTTCGCGCAGGAGATGCGCGGGCGCGACCGTGTCCGCGAGGGCGTAAACGCGCTCGAAGTTCTTGCGGTGGTGCGTCATCACTTCGCCGGTGCGCCAAAGATAATATAGGGCCAGCGCGCTGTCTTTGCGGCCGCGATAACTCTGGGTGCGTTTCCGGCTCGCCATCGCGAAGTCGCGGTTACTCACGGTGCCGCGCTCGCGCAGAATGGCCCGCATTTCCTCGATGGCCTCGGCGTGCTCGACAGCCATGTTGCGAATGCGCGAGTTGCCATCGCGCTCGCGGCGCATGACCACGCGCCAGTGCGGCAGCTCGTTCATCGGCCGCACGGCCAGCCAGCCACCCCAGTCAAAGAACTGGCGCTGCTGATAGGCCAGGTCTTCCCACATGCCAGGCGCGTAATCGAGCACGCGGCTGTGCAGGGTAATGTCCTGGCTGCGCGCCAGGATCTGCAGCGGGTCCAGTTGCAGGTACTCCATCGCGCGCATGGCCGCCTCGGTGCCCGCGGTGCCTCGCCAGCGCCGTCCGGGCCACAAGCCCTGCTTGCCGAGGATGAAGCGACGGGCGGTCTCGATGTTGATAGTGAGCATGATGACCTCTCTTCTGAAACGGTTGGCTACGAACCAGATTATATCACTCTCTCAAGACCGGACAGGCACAAGGGGCTGAGACAGGGAGAGTTTTTCGGAAAGGGGCCAGCAAGGCGGGGGGATCGAAAGGCACCCGCAAGGGGCTCCACACTGCTCCCCACCGCCCCTGCCTCTACTATGATACGGTATGGGGTCTCATGGGTTCTCAAGAATCTGTCTTGTCCATGCCAGGATGAGATGAACGCGCTGCGCAAGAGCGGCAGGAGCAATTTTGATCAAGTCGTAGCCCAACGAGAGGTAGGTTGCTTCATGGATGCGCTCGAACACGAGCGATTCTTCAAACGTGATTTTTCTCGCCGAAGTTTGCTGGCAGAACCCCAGATGTTCGATGAAGAACACCTGACTCTGGTAAATCCGCTCACGCTCAATTCTCGCGAGTTCCTCTCGCAGAGCAGCAGAGGGAGGATAGCCCAGATAGCGGGAAAGCGCGAGCGTGCACACGGGCGAACGGTCATACCATTGGAGGTCGGAAGGTGCCAGCGCCGCTTCGAGTTGTCGCTGTTTTTGGAGACGCACAATGGCATCGATGAAGTCGGGCTGCAAGTGCGGCTCCAGATTGCCACGGCTCTGCTCACGAGCAATGACATCGGTTGCAGCTTCCTCCACCACACCATAGCCCTGGCTTTTCAACTCATACAGAATGGAGGTTTTTCCTGCACCAGGGGTCCCGGTAAGAATATAGCGTTTCATCCAAGCCGTCCTCTCGCAAACTGTGGCAATTCCATGATCGTTTCCCTTTGGCCTTTTCCCCCTCAGTCCTTCAGGATCACTCCGCCCTCGTCTTTGCGTTCACCGCGTGGTCTCGAGCCTCCTGGGAATATCTCCCATAAAAAGATGAGCTTTGTACAGAGCGGTGATGAAACGGGAAGCGCTTCGTGCGTCTCGGCGGCAGAGGCACCGATCACTCCTGGCGAGTAATCACATCGACGAGAATCATGCCGAACCGGCGTCCTCGTGTGCACGAGCAGTCGTCGCTACGAAAGGCGGGAGATGGTGGAACCGAGAGCGTGGGGCAACTTCATGATCCGCCGCCAAAGAGCCATCGAGGAAGTGTTCATGCCAGGACAAGCGGCGAGTCGCGCTCCCAGACTTGCAGACGTCGACAGGCCGAGAGCGGTGAGGAGGCTGAATACCTATGGGATGAAGATCTCTCACCAGAAGTATATCATTCCACATCAATAGATGGCAAAACAAACAGGCACGGTTTCGCCACAGCTCTGTATGAACCAAGAATTCAGTCAAACAACAAGAGCACGAGAGGATGCGCGGAGCGCGATGGAGTAGTGCCTGGTCTTCCGTTACAGCACAAAGGGGATAAGTCGTTTCGTGCGCCGCATATACTCCTGATAGCGCTGGCCCAGCTGCGCCTTGAGGACGTGCTCTTCTACATGGATACGGTAACTCACGCCAAGCAGCGCACATCCCATAATGACGAGCATACTCAACCAGTTTGTCAAGCTGAGTCCCAATCCGAGTAATGTGATGAGGAAACCGGTATAAGAAGGATGCCGAATGATTCGGTAGGGACCCGCTTCGATCACGGGCTGCTCGGGTGCGATGGCCACCGTCGTCGTGAAGAAGGCGCCGAGTACGGCGATGGCGTAGAAACGCAATGCCATCCCCGCATAGATCAGCAGCAGGCCCAGCCAGAAGAGGAAAACGTTCCCACTGGTGATGGCGAAGACCTGAACCTTAAAAGCCAGCAGCAGGCCGAGGAGGACACCAAATACAACCAGGACAATGCATTGCTCCACCAAAAATCTTACCCTGCATTGCTCCACCAAAAATCTTACCCAGCGGTTCGCTATTCCGTGGCCATTCCCCTTAAAAAGCCTCCAAAGAGCTGGCCTCTTTTCCTGGAAATCATCCATCGGAGAGTACCCACCCGTAGAGTAAGATGTTTCGTGGGACAAGCGATGGTGGACTGTCTCACCAGAAATGTCGCTCCAACAACACTTGTACAAGGGAGGGTCCAGTGAGATCAGCATTGAGCTATCAATCAAGGCGGGAATTGGTTCAACAGATGGCTCCCCGCTATCAGAAGGCTTCTCGCGCACACAAAATCTCGATGCTCGATGAATTCGTTGCCATCACTGGTTATGCGCGCAAATACGCCATCCAGCTGCTCAATCATCCACAAGAGCCGAAACCGCGAAGCCAGCAGACACGTCTTCCCCATTATGGATCGGAAGTCCAACACGCCCTCCTCCTGGTATGGAAAGCGGCCAATCAGATTTGCGCCAAGCGGCTTATCCCTTTTCTACCCACCCTGGTCGAAGCGCTCGAGCGGCATGGGCACCTGCACCTCAGTGAGGAGTGCCGTCATCAATTGCTCTCCATAAGCGCAACGACAGCTGATCGCCTCCTGCGCGCCTCTCGACCCCAGGGTCCACACGGCTTGTCTACGACACGAGCAGGAACCTTGCTCAAACACCAGATCCCGATCCGCACCTTTCAGGACTGGAATGAAACACAGCCCGGCTTTCTGGAAGCAGATCTGGTCGCTCACTGCGGCTTACAGGCAGAGGGAGGTTACCTGTATACCTTGACCCTCACTGACATCGCGACGGGCTGGACCGAATGCCTCCCCCTCTTGTTTCGTAGTCGAGAGACGGTGCTGGCGGCTTTCCAACGCGCACGCACGCTGTTCCCTTTTCCGATCCTGGGTATTGATACCGATAATGGTGGGGAGTTCCTCAATGAGGAAGTGCTCACGTACTGCGAACAAGAACAGATTACGTTTACCCGAGGACGGCCTTATCAGAAAAGAGACCAGTGTTTTGTCGAACAGAAAAATGGAGCGATTGTGCGCCAGGTGGTGGGCTATGATCGCTTCGTTGGGGAATACGCCTATCGGCAACTCACCGAACTCTACCGGGCACTGCGCCTGTATGTTAACTGTTTTCAGCCCTCGATGAAGCTGCTGTCGAAGCAACGCGAGGGGAAAAAAGTGCGCTACGTCTACGACCCAGCCAAGACTCCACTGCAACGTTTG
>WNFI01531227.1_pt1 | contig 23967 bp, 28 predicted proteins | sample 5400471 | NCBI WGS metagenome assembly WNFI01 (sample SAMN13153348, study PRJNA577476) | soil metagenome | isolation source: 100 cm saprolite on Douglas fir-dominated hillslope | place: USA:California | collected 2013-09-17 | reverse complement strand
CAGCCGTTTAATCTTGCGGCGCTTAGACTGCCGAAAGATACGGAGGATACGACTCGAGGTGCCAAGCAAAATCGGCAACCTGCTTTAGCCGTTCCAGCCGCGTGCTGAGACGCCTCTGTTTTTGAGTAACAGCGATCGTCGGGGTTGCACTCACGATTAGTCTCCGCCCATTCGGGCCGGTTCGTCTAATCCTAGTGCAATTCCGACTAGATCGTTTTAAATCTAAAATCCGATTTAAGGTCCGCAGGTCTTTTAATTTATTGGGCTGAAGCGGGTTGGCCCATAAGTCCGGACGATTACGATATCTGTCCGGCCAACAAGCCATGGAAGTCGCGCGCCAGATGTTTCCTGGCGTAAAACCGCACATCGAGCGGGTCCGGAATGTGAAAACGGGCGGGCGCGATCAATTGCGGGATGAGCGTTAAAGGGGTCACTCCTCCGTTTGTAAAAAATTGTACGTTAAGCCGCGAGCCTGAAGTAACGACAGCGCCCGAGCTTCTGTAGCGCGGCCTGCGGGGCAGCCTTGATCAGATCGAGGACCTGTCCAGCGCCAGTCCAGTCGACTCGGATATAATACCCATTCCCCTCGTAAATTCCGGCCTTAGGGGTCACTTGCCTATTCGTGCGATAGCGTACGCTAAGGAGCCCGAGTTTTTGAATAAGGATTGCCAAATAAAGAGCACAGATACTGGATTTAGAAGGTGTTTGTTTAGTTTGCGAGGCATCGGAACTAACCGTTTGTTTGTGCTTTTTCGACGGAGCGGATTTTTTTATTCCCAGTATGCCGGTTATGGGAGATACCAGTCGACGGAAGCTCCGACAAGCCTGGAGGTTGGTCAATTCGCCTCCCGCCTCGACGCCTTACTTCTTAACGTACAATATCGCACGAATAGGCTAGTGACCCCTACTACCATATGAGTCGATTAAACCATGGATGGTAAGTCTTGTCGCAGGAGTAGCGGCCGGTTGTGAGTTCGTCGTCCGGGGGCGTAAGCTCAGAGAACGTGCCAACTGGTTCTTCGCCTGTCAGTAGACTCGGGCGGGTGAAGCCTGGGGATGCGTTCTAACTGCGTGGGTCGTGTGCGATTACCCGATAACCGTTTTGCGACAAGAAGAACATCTGATCTTCCGGGGCGTCAGACGATAGCGGATAGCCATGGCTAACAAGACCGCGATCATCTCACGACTAGAACGCGCTTTTTCTCGCTGACGACTAGCGAAATCGGGGCGACGTGTTCGCAGCTTGATGGGCCGGTTATTTCAGCGAAACTCGTTCGAAAGTCTAAGAAACCCATCCATTCTCTGTGAGCGTGACTAACCTCCGAACCAAATTGCTACAGCCGTAAGCAAGCAGCCAATAAACATCATCGCGACTCCTAGACGCCAAGGATTATGGCCGGTGTGCCTGCCAAAAATGTAACCGGTCAGGAAAAGCAGACCTAGGGCAACCAGATTCGAAACGCGCAAGGCAAGTGCAGTCTTTGACACCAGAAGGAACGGCAGAACGACCGGTAGCGTCGAAAAGAACACTAAGACGAAGATACCAACAGCACCCAGCCATTCATCGCCGGTGAGCCGGGCCCGAGCCAAAGGTTCGGGCAGCGCGCGAAGGCGTCGGAGGATGGGTTCGAGTTCGGCGGGATGCACGACGCCGGCCAACTCTTCTGGCAGTTGGGCGACCAGCATGCGTTGGGCCTTGTCGGGAGCATCGGCGGCACGCATCGCACGAAGGGCGTCCAGCTCGCGGCGCCGGGCAGCAAGGCAATTCATGAGATACATTATGCCGTCGATGATCCCCCAAGCGAGATTGCAACCCAACGAACCAATCAACATCGCCCGCACGTCCGCCTTACCGGCATGGCTTGCACTCAAGGCATTTGTGAAAGTGAGAACCATGATGACACCGCAGAGCACCTCAATAACGCGGTCGATGGGAGTCAGTACCCGTTTGATTCGGATTTTTGGAAGCATAAAATCAATCACGGGCCTTCGAGCGTAGAAGGTTTTCTCGCTTTTCGTTTTCGGAGCTCATGGCGAAAACCCAGGGGTCTGTTGGCGTGGGATTGAATCGCAGCCCCAAAATACCACTCCATGAAGAATTACAGTGCATCGAGGCACTGGAAACGACTACTCGACTTTAATAGCTGGCGATCAACTGAATCCCAATCACGAGTGCATCCCTTATGTCGCCGGCGCCGCCTGGGCGGATGACGTACTGGATATCGGGTTGGATCGTGTAGTTATTGGTGACGTAGATTGCGTAGCTAGCTTCCAGCACCTGCTCGGCTGTCGGCCGCTTGCCGCCATGAGCAACGACCGAGTCTGCGTAGTTCCGGCTGAAGCCGCTCACGAGATAGGTCAATAGGAGTTGGTCCCGATCACGTCTGGGAATAAAGCCCTGCCAAATCGTGCCGGCAAACCCCATGAGGGGAAGGAGCGAAATCTCCCGCTGCGGTGAAAACGTGAGGCCGCCCCACAGGCTGAAATTCGTGCTCGGATCCGCATCATTCCGCCAAACCATTTGCTGTCCCATGGCATAGAAGCCATAGGCATTATGCTGAAGGCTGGATCCAATGAACTCCGGAAACCTAAAATTGGAATAGTAGCAACCCAATATGTAGTTGCCAGGAAGTCCCAGGGCGCCGTTCACGGCCGATTTATTTCCGTCCTTGTCGACCGAGGATCTTTCCGAGGTTTCGCAGAAGGTGGGCTCCCAACCGACTTGGCTCATGACGAGCTCTCCATCGTTTCCACGGATTGAGAAATCGAGGCCATGATAACCCACCTTGCCCAAGCGGTCGCTGGCTTGGTAAATCCCAGCTTCGGTGTAGATTTCCTTCGTGACTTGGATCTTGGCGGAGCCAGCCCAGGTTGCGGTCGGCGAACTGTGAAAGGGCGCATTGGTGAAAATGCTGGTTGGGTTGCCGTTAATACCTCCGTTGACCTGTAGGCGAAATGCAGGAACCGACGCAAACTGGTCGGCTGGGGTCATCCGACCGAAGCGCAGTTCGAGCTTGTCTTCGCATAGTGTCTGTTTCCAGTACAACTCGTAAAACAGCAGGGTGTGAGGCGTAACAAATGCTTCCGACACCGTGTTGATGTTGCCGATGTCGTGCGAAAGGTCTTTGCCCTCCGCCTCACCTCCTGAGATCGTGAGAGACCCTCCCGGAAGCCCGATTAACTTATCGAAATTGAGTTCGACACCGCAAAGGATGAGGTCGCTGTAGGCGCTCCGTTGCTGAATGCCACCCACCGGGTTTTCTTGGAAGACGCCATAGTAGGTGAGGGATGGGGTGATCCCAATATCGGTTAGCTTGGCAAACTGTTGATCAAGGTACTCGCCAAGACCCAGCAGTTTAACGGGCTTCTGAACTGGCTCAGGCGGAGCTGCGACCAGCTTGACTGCAGCGGCCAGGAGAACCAAAAATCCAAAACGTTTGACACTCATACCAAGTGCGGTTCTTAGGTGTTTCAGCCCGGCTTTCGCATCATGATCAGTAGTCGTTCATTTCTACTTAGAATTCCCCTCTAGTGTTTGTGCTTTGATCGCCCCGAGACATTCCCGCAGAGTGTCGAAGATGCGGTTGGTGCCGATAATCTCGCTTAACCCCTGGCGATCCAACTGCGCTCGCAGGTCAACGTTGACGTGGGCTAGCACAAGATGAACATCTCTGGCCGCCAGTTCCTGCTGGAGTTCTTTGAGAGTGCTGCCGGCTGAGCAATCGATCGCCGTAATGGCCCCGGCGTCCAACACCAGCCAATGTACGGGCGCCTGAACGTCGGTTAGCGACCTTCGTGCCCGCTCTGCAAAGTAATTTGCGTTAGCGTAATAGAGGTCTGCACCGAACCAATAAACCACCACGCCCGGTTCCGCCAACTTGCCTGGTCCCGGCCGGACCATGCGCCATTGATCATCTGGATGCCGCACCAGAATTGCAGTGTGCGGCCGGTAGCCGTGGCGCACGTGCTGCAGCAGGGATAGCACGACTGCCAGCAGAATGCCCTCTTCCACCCCGATAAAAACCACGGTAGCTGCTGTGAGAATTGCTAAGCGGAATTCCTCGGGGCTTTTGCCGTGGATCTCAGCGAGTCCGCGATAGTCGATCAATTTGACACCGATCAGGAATACGATGGTAGCCAGAACGGCATTGGGGAGATGGCTCAGCGGCCCAGTCAAGAACAACAGCACCAGCAACACCATCGTCGCGGTAGCGAGATGCGCCAATTGGCTACGACCTCCGGCTGTGTCGACGATGGCAGTCTTCGTCGGACTACCATTTACAACAAAAGTGCCGCTGCAAGCCGCCGCCGCATTTGCGAGGGCCAAGCCCACCAGGTCACGGTTTTCATCGAACCGGTCGCCGTAGCGGAGCGCATACGCTCGGGACGTGGCAGCGCTTTGCGCCAGGATGACGATGAAGCACGAGCCAGCAACCGAGAGTACGAGGGGAACATCGCTCCACGAAACATCCGGTAGCCCCAGCCTGGGTAAACCGCCCGGCACTTCCCCGACAATCCTGATACCGGTTTTTTCCAGGTGAAAAGCGAAGCTCACCGCTATCGCCCCCGCCACCGCAAGCAGGGCGCCGGGAAAGTGATTGGCAATACGATGGCCGCCGATCACTATCCCCAAAACGCACAGGGAGATGATTGCGCTCAGCCAATGGGTTTCCGGCAGATGCTGAAATGTGAAGAACAGGTTCACCAGAAATCCATGTTCTCCTTTTTCCAAACCAAGCATGCTGCCTAACTGCCCAAAGGCGACTTGAATCCCGACGCCCGTTAGAAAACCGACTAAAACGGTGCGGGAAAGAAAATCGGTCAAGAAACCCAGGCGAAACAACCGCGCCAACAGGAGCATCCCTCCGGCTACCAGCGCTACCAGCGCCGTCAGAGCAACGTATCTCGGGCTATAGGGAACTGCGATTGAAGCCAGGGCCGTCGCCACAATCACAGCCGTCGCGGAGTCAGCCGCAACTACGAGATGCCGCGAGGAGCCGAAGATGGCAAACACCAGGATGGGCAAAAACATGGTGTAGAGTCCTGTAATCACTGGCGTCTCGATGATCTTGGTATAGCCCATGACCTCGGGAACGCCCACCGCGGCAAGCGTGATGCCAGCCATTAAGTCCGTTAGTATGCGGGATCTGTCGAGAGGAACGATTCCTTGAAATAACGGCAGCTGTCGCCTGGTTAATCCGCTCGTTTTCTGGCTAACCGACATACGGATGCTCAAACTTTCAAGCAGCGATTCAGCGGATTCAAGTCACCGCTGAGCTCCCTGCAGCAGGAGAGGTCGAGCCTTTGCAGCGAGGTCAGCCCGGCAAGCAGACTCAAGTCAGTGAGCTGCCCGCACCAAGAGAGATCGAGCGTTTCAAGCGAGGTCAGCCCGGCAAGCGAGCTCAAGTCGCTCAGCGGCCCGCACTCAGCGAGATGGAGCGTTTGGAGCGACGTCAGCCCGGAAAGCGAACTCAACTCGCCGCTGAGCTGGCACTCAGAGAGGACGAGAATTTGGAGCGATGTCAGCCCGGCGAGCAGATTCAAGTCAACCAGCTGCCCGCGGAGCTTGAGCGTTTGGAGCGACGCGAACCCGACAAGCGCACTCAAATCGCTGAGCTGGTGGCACCAAGAGAGATCGAGCGTTTCAAGCGACGTCAGCCCGGCAAGCGGACTCAAGTCAATGAGCTGCCAGCGATGAGATAGGTCGAGTCTCCGAAGCCAAGTGAGTCTTTCCAACTCCCGAGGAACTTGGTTAAGAAACTCAAGCTGACTTAAATCGAGGGACAGGGTACGCGTGCGCTCTGCTTCGCGAATGCGGCGCAGGGCTTCGGCGTAAGCCTCTTCCTCCCGACTCATAAGGCTCTCAATGATCGGATCGGCCGTTTATAGGGTAGACGTTCGTCGTCAATATCCGATTCTCTCCATATCCTCCAGCAGAACCTTTTGCCCGCGGCTGCGAACTCCCGTAACCGTCTTTGGATATAGAAGCCTGGTTGAACTTCCTAACCTCATGTTAATTACGCGAGTTTCAACACGGTAAACGTAAAATGGGTGCGAGACTCAAAAAACGTTTCCGAACTATTTCTCACACTGAAATCTTCTCAATCTCATCAAGAGTAAGTTGATCGTCTGTTCTATCGTAGAGCTTTTGTTGTGCGAGGGGATTCGTGAGCCGCAATCTTCTGAGCTGTCTCGAGCTTCCCTTATTTTCAAGGTAAACCGTAATCCCGGTGGCCCGGAACGAATGGCAAGAGACCGGGGCGGACACGCCGGCATCAATCGCTCTGCGCCGGATCATCGGATTAGCCTGAGAGCGGGACATCGCCTGGCTGGTAGACTTTTCTCGGGAAAGGCTTGAAACGGGGACGCCGCTGACTTGTTTTATTCAAAGGCCACTCGGCCTGGCGAAAATAAAGGATCGGAAGAATCCAAGGTAAGAGCGTAAAACCGACGCTCCAGGATGGCCCAGGATCGACGTTTCTGAGTGACCCGCTATCCTGACACACCCGGATTTTTTGCGGGTTGAGGGCTGTTTAGGGAATTCTCCTCGTTCTTCCATGAACCCGAAAACGCAGCAGAAAAGCGATTTCGTGAACGCGAACCGGAGATCTGTTCGTGATGATGATCGTCGAATAGGTCAGTAACCGCCGTTTTTTAGATCGTGATTCGCTCTATCTCGTCGAGTGAAATCTCGTCCTGTCGGCGGTCATAAAGCTTAGTTGTCCGCGGCGATTCATGGTTGGCGATCTGCTGCGCCACTTCCAACTTACCGCTGTTCTTTAGATAGGCGGTGATACCGGTCGCACGGAAAGTATGATTGCCGATGCGCGTCTCGATGCCGGCCGCTTTGGCCCGCCGGCGGATGATACGGTGGGCGTCCTGCTGAAAGAGGGGGTTGGTTGTAAGCTGGCCGGTCTTGCGACGGGCGGCCCGGAAGAGGTATCCATCGACGTCATCGGCGATGCCGGCCGCTTGGATGTAATCGTGCAGATACTGATCGAGACGATGATGACAGGGAACGTCGTGCTCCTTACCGCCCCTGGTGTTGAGCCTAAGAACGGATCTTCTACCGTTCTGAAAGTAGTCTTCGACCTTCCAATTCACGACCGCGCCGAATCCGGCTGCATCCTGAACAAGGCATCGAAGCAGAAGATCCTGGAACTTGGACGGGCCGGCAATCCATATGCACGCGAAGCTCGCCTCGTCTGGTCGGCGGATTCCAGTCGAGTTGCATATATCCAGCCGTGGCACAGGGGCCACGACATCGCCGTTTATTTCCGAAAGGGCGCCACCTTTGAGCCAATCGCACTGCCGAAAGACATGCCCTCACCCGCGCTTCCGAACCGGCGGCACCGCGACGGCACGCCGCGTATCACGGAATTGAACGAGAATGATGTGAAGGGATGGCTCAAGTCCGGAGCGTTGGTGTTGTCCCTCGCCGGAGAGAACGACGACGATGAAAAAGACACGATCCGGCGGCGCGGACTTCGACTCTACAGGTCGAGCCGGATTCCATTCGGGCTGCAAGAGTGTATTTGCCGGTGGGGGAATCGGCCCCCTCGACCTTCACTGCAGATTCAGGGGAGGCGGCAGAGATAGCTGTGAGGGTGATAGCGGCGAAATAGAAAGCCAGCGCCGGAAAGGAGAGGAGACGCATGGCGGCGGGGAGCGAAGCGATGGTGGCATAACGCTCACGACATCAGAAGTCTTACTTCCCATTTTTCCTCCCCTGCATTTCTTCCCAGACGAATTCCGACACTTCCTGACCGCCTTCGAAGTTCATCATGTAACCAAACCCGAACCTCACCAGATCGGCCGCGCCTGCTGCGACCACTTTGTCTCCGTCGAGCCGCATTGATCCTGAAAATTCATGTAAGAGCACGTTGTCACTGCTATCGCCAATTAGTCTCCGGAACGTAAACCTAGTTTGCGCTCCATTCGGATTGGGTGCTTCAAAGACCCATTGCGCGCGACCGTCGGTTTCAGATTTTTCGGCAAGCGTCAATTCCGCCGGTGTCGCGTTTACTGCCGCATCGATCAACTTGATCCAGCCGTCCAGTTTTCGAGTTGTTTCCTTGTCAACAGGTCCGCCCGTGCGACCCCAATCGTTCCGCAACGCGAAGGTCATCGCGTATCGGTCGTGCTCGGCGTAGTCGATCGGCAGACCGGTGCGCATCCGATCGCTTAAATGTGCCCAGGCCTTACCGTGCTGACGCAGGTAGGTGCCGTCATTACACTGAATCCGTTCCGGCCCACCCGACGGGTAGCGGTCGTACTTGAACGCCTGCGGCAACTCCGCGACCGCGACGAAATGCACTTTTGTGTAAAATTCACGGCTATATTTCAAATTGTCCACCGCGAACTTCGCATCCTGCCCCCGCAAATTGGAGAAAGTCAGAATCAAGACTGCAACGGTCGCAGCAAATGTTCGATTCATCGGTTCCACAGTTGCAAACGCGCGACGATAGGAGAAGCAAAATGTGCCGCGGATACGCAATGGCAATTTCCGCCGGATTTACACGCAGGTGTCTGTTTGTGGGCTAACCGCCGAGTTTGAGCGTGCTTTCGCGCCCGCCGCTCCGTGGACGGCCAGAACGCGGAGCGGCGTCGGGGAGTAAGGGGGTCTGCTCAGCTGAGCCAGTTCTCGTAGAGGTCCCACCCCGTGGCCTCGCTGCCGCAGTTGAGGATGTCGATCGAGGCCTTCTGCGAGTTGCCGTTGTAGTTGTCTTCGACCGCCTCGAAGACCACGCGCACGACGGTCACCGCGCCCCGCGTCGCGGCGAACTTGCCCTCGCCCCGGACTCTTGACGGCGGGGAAGGCGACGTACGAGACGACCTTGCCCCAAGGCGGGTTGTTCCAGGTGAACGTGAAGGTCTGACCCGGCGCGAGGTTGTCGCCGTGACCGATCTTCTCGCTGTTTATTGCCGCCATGCGCCCCCTCCGATCCAGAAGAGCCGTGAGGTGTCGCGCGAAACGTATCCACCCCTAGCTGAGACCTCCCGGACGCGCCGCTCGTGGTTTCTGCTAGGAAATTGCTTTCGCGCCTGCCGCACCGTGGATGGCCAGAACGCGGAGCGGCGTCGGGGAGTGAGGGGGTCTGGGGGGAGCGAGGGGTGCAGGAAGGATGAATGGGGCTGCCCGAGCAGTGCCGGACGGCGGATTTCCGAGGCGGAATTTTTATCAAGGAGAGATTCATTGGCTCTATCGTTGTTTTCGAGTTTGATCTTCCGCTCCGCTTTGCCAAGCAGTTTTTGGCGTTGGTATTTGAGGGGGGCTGATCCGTGGCCTCAGTCGAGATCGAGGACGAGGATGGAACCGTCTTCGCGGGGACTTCGACTGGCTTGCGGGATTCCGTGCGCTGGTCGAAAAGGTCGAAGCCTGGATCCCCATCGGCATTTCATTTTGTCGTGGATCGGCACTTCTATGAACTGTGCGCACTCGCGGAACTGCGTGACCGCCTGCGCGCCGGAGATATCCGGGTGACGGGTAGTCGCCAGTACCGGGATTTTGAAACGTATCTGATTCCGACCGCGACCTTCAAACTGATGCAAAAGGAACCACTGCCCCTCGACGTCGACACGCATTTGCCGTCATACTTGGCCGAGTGTCGGCAGAGGCTCGAGGACAACCTGGCCACGGTCGCACGCAAGGCACGTCGCCGACCCTCGGTCCAGATGAATTTCGGCCGCTCCGCACCCATGTACATGACTTCGCCGCAGCCGCTTAGCGTGCTTTAAAGTCCGAATCGTGTCTTCTCCTCCATTCTGCTACCGAAGATAGATTCATTGCAATTGGCCGAACCGGAACCGGCCGGCAGCGTTTCGTTCGCCCAATCAGCGCCCGTTACATGCATGCGAAAGAGATTGAATTTTATGAAGCGCAAAATCCCTAAATTCGCCAGCGACGAGCAAGCCGAGGCTTTCCTCAATCAAGATCTTTCCGATTTGGATTTCTCGCAGTTTAAACCGACCCGGTTCGAGTTTCAGAAGAAGACTGCTCAAATCAATATGCGTATTCCGAAAGCGCTATTGGAGGCAGTGAAGAGGCGTTCGGCGGCACGTGGCATCCCTATACCCGCTTTATTCGCGAAGCCCTTGAACAGGCGCTTCATCGCTCCGAAAAATCGCGATGAGCGAAGAGTGCCACTGCTGGTAATATTAGCAGCGACCTCTCGCCCGGGTTGCCTGGGAACGATCAGCCTTTTATTGTACTGTATCAGGAGCTTAAGCCGTGACGCACGAAACGCTCGATCAAATCAAGCTCGCACAACATAAACTGATCGCGAAGAAGCTTCAGGAAAATCCCGAGGCGATCCTTGCCCTAGCGCGGCGCAACCTGCAGCGGTACATCGGAAACCGGCCGGCGCCCGCCACCTCCCTTTGGCGGGAGTGGCAGACCCTCCTCGAAGAAAATTCCGGTGATCGCATCGTCGCCGTCATGACGGCCAAAACTCGAGAAAGCGACCGAGTTGCGGCAAGCTTCGCCTTTTGCAGGCGCCCTCAGCGCAGAGGAAATCGCCAGAACCATTCAACGGAATATATCACTAACGCCACTCCCGATTGTGCCTCCCCGCCCTAATCCAGTCCCAAACGCTACGCATTCTTTCCATGAAACAGCTTTTTGATGGCGTTTATCTACTCGAAGGACAGGTTGGCCTGCGCCCGTTGTATCTTCCCCTTCTAATGGGTGACTACGGCGCTCTCTTGTTAGACACTGGCTGCGCAGAACATGTCGACAACCTGATCCGGCCGGGTCTGGCAGATCTTGGAATTAAGCCGGCTGACCTGCGCTTTGTGATCAACACCCATCCCGATACCGATCATTGCGGTGGCAACGCCGGTGTTAAACGGTTCGCTCCCCACTCGCACCTTGGTTGCGGAAACGCCGATCGAGCCGTTATCGAAGATCCGGAAGCACTCTTCCAGACTCGCTACGATGCTTACCGGCAATTTGGGATTTTCTACGCCGAAGAGACAGCCGAAAATATGAAGCGTGACCTGGGAGACGCCCAACCTGTCGATCTCACTTTTAGGGGCGGAGAACGAATCCGGCTGAGTGCCGATTGGGATCTTGAGGTGATGTTCCTCCCTGGCCACAGCAAAGGTCATCTTGGATTACTTGACTCTCGCCACTGCGCGTTGTTCGGCGGCGACGCGATCCAAGGAGCCGTCTATCTGGATGTCAACGGTAAACCAGCACTCTGTCCGACCTACCTCTATCCGGAAACGTATCTACAGACCTCCCAACTCATTGAACATCTGAACCTCGATTACTATGTGAGTTGTCACTGGCCGATAAAGAAGGGTCGGGAGATTGCCGACTTTTGTCAGGAAACCCGCTCGTTTGTCGAGCGAGCGGAGTTGCTATTACGACGCTCCGGAACCCGAGACTTGCGTCAGGCCTGTTTACGGCTCGGTCCGCAACTCGGAGATTGGCCGGAGCCAATCCACCTAGAGCTCGCTTACGCGTTAGCCGGTCACCTCGGCCTCCAGTGAGACATGAAGATAACGAATCTCAAGACAGTAGTGGTGAATGCCGAGATGCGGAACTGGGTGTTCTGCAAGGTCGAGACGGATCAGGCAGGCCTCTATGGCTGGGGAGAAGGATCGCTTGAGTGGAAGACCCGATCGGTCGTCGGTGCGATCGAAGATTTCGCGCCGATGGTGGTCGGAGAGGACCCGAGCCGGATTGAACACCTCTTCCAAAAGCTTTACCGGCAATCATTCTGGCGGCTCGGGGTAATCGGAATGAGCGCGATCTCGGGGATCGAGCAAGCTCTCTGGGACATCAAAGGCAAACTTCTCGGTGTGCCGGTCTATCAACTGCTCGGCGGCCAAGTGCGCGACCGAGTTCGCATGTACACCCATTTGGGCGGTGGCAACATGAAATCCGTCTATGAAACGTTCGATGTTGAACCGCTGATCGATCTCGCTCTGAAAGTGATCGCTCAAGGCTATACCGCGGTGAAGGTCGTTTTCGTCCCGTACTCTGAACCTCTCGAAGGAATCAGAAAGGTGAAACAGTTCGCGAAGTTAATGGAGAAGCTTCGGGAAGCAGTGGGAGAGCAAATCGATGTGATGATCGATTTTCACGGGCGCACTTATCCAGCGACAGCCATCCAGTATATCGACGCCGTCACTGAATTCCGGCCTTACTTTTGTGAGGAACCGGTGCCTCCCGAAAACGTCGAGGCGCTTCGGGAAGTGCGGGAGAAGGTTCGAGTCCCGATCGCAACGGGCGAGCGGTTGGTTGGCCGGCATCAATTCAAACCACTTTTCGAACAGCGAGCTTGCCACGTGATTCAACCTGATCTTTGCCATTGCGGAGGTCTGTTTGAAGCCAAGAAGATTGCCGCTGCGGCAGAGACTTATCAAATGGGGGTCGCACCGCATAATCCATTGGGCCCGGTTGCCAACGCGGTGGCTCTGCATTTCGCTCTGTCCACTCCTAACTTTCTCATTCAGGAAGATATGTTAAGCGACGTGCCCTGGCGTTGGGATGTTGTCAAAAGCTCGTTGGCGACGGAGAACGGGTACTGGCTACCCACCGATACTCCCGGGCTTGGGATAGAGGTCGACGAAGAGCGGGCGAAAGAACACCCCTTTCAGCAGGAGGTAATGCATCCGCTCACGGTTCGCGCGCATGATAACGCGATCTTGGATTGGTAAAAGGTGACCGCGAAGCCAGAGATCCTCGGTCACCTCCAGCAGACCCGCGCCATCGTGCAGCGCGTGGGCGCGATCTGGTTTGCAGTTCTGATCTTGTATGCGATCTCGGGACTATTTTCGCCCGGAATGTTTCAGGTCAGTCAGGTTCTCAATATTTTTCAGGTGGCGGCATTCCTTGGCGTTATCGCAACCGGCCAAACTCTAGCCCTGCTTACCGGTGGCATCGATCTCTCGGTCGCCGGTGTGGTCACCATGGCTAACATCGTATCGACCAGTATCATGGCTGGAAGAGACGGTAACCTATTTGCCGGTATCATTGTCTGTCTTTTGCTGGCAGCGTTAGTAGGGTTAGCGAACGGCTTGATTGTCACCGTTATACGCATCACCCCTCTGGTCGCTACTCTAGGGATGAGCTCGATCCTGTTTGGGGTTTCTCTGGTTTACACTGGCGGGGCGCCACATGGCGCGATCTCGCCTGCATTTGCCTTCTTCGGACAAGGGCATGTGATGGCGCTTCCGGTCAGCACCCTTTGCTGGCTTGCGATTGCACTGGCGATGGCTTGGATTTCGGTCCAGACCGTCTTCGGCCGCCAGCTTTATGCGGTCGGCGCGAATCGGTCCGCAGCTCGGATGATGGGTATCCCGGTGGTCCGAATTGTGATCACTACTTATATTCTCAGCAGCATCATGGCTGCACTCGGTGGTTTATTGCTCACCTCATACATTGGTTCACCCAGTCTCGGTATCGGTGATCAATTTCTGCTTACTTCTATCGCCGCTACGGTAGTCGGTGGGACCGCGTTAACCGGGGGAATGGGGAGTGTGTTCGGCACTATAGGCGGGACCCTCTTTATTACCGAACTCAACAGTTTCACGAATATAGTACGCGTCTCGACCGGCACTCAGTTTGTGCTCCAAGGCGCCGTCATCGCTTTAAGTGTTCTCTCATACCGATTGGTCGGCATGAGTAGGACTAGTAGCTAACCCCCAAAACTAAGTGCTCCCATGGAAAGAAGAAATAGTCCCTCCAGTTATTCTCGCCGCGAAGCGATTAGAATCGGCGCGGCTGCGCTCGGCTTCGCTGCCCTAGCCCGGGTACGTCCAGCATTCGCCGATGATGTCATCAGCAAAGCCAAAATTGTGTCTAGCCCTGAGATGGTCAGCGGAGCCAAGTTCAAGAAAAACGGGACCTTTCGGATCGGATTCAGTAACGGATTTTCCGGTAACACCTGGAGAACCGAGTGCCTTTATACCGTGAAGAAAGAGGCAGTCAACCATAAGGACTTGGCCGATTTCATCATCGTAGATGGTCAGGGCGATATCACCAAACAAGTCAACGATATCGAGAACCTCGTTTCCCAGAATGTGGATGCGATTCTATGTATTCCTAATTCGGGTTCCGCGGTGGCGCCTGTTCTCCGTGATGCCACCAAACAAGGAATCGTCACTCTACCCTTTAACCTTCCCGTCGCTGGAGAGGACTGGACGGCTTACACCGGTACTGATCCTGCAAAGAAGGGGTTCGCTCTAGGGAAATGGTTAAGAGGTGCGCTGAATGATTCCGGTAAGATCGTCGCGTTGGGTGGTCTCCCCGGAAACTCCTATTCAGCCGCGGCCTGGGGCGGCGCGCAAAAGGCGATGGAAGGCAGCAAGATTCAAGTCCTCGCCTATCGAGACGCTTCTTGGGAAGAAGATAAAGCGAAGGTAGTAATGGCGGATCTGATTGCCGCGTATCCGGAAATAGATGGAGTCTGGTGCGACGGATCTCAAGACGCAGCCGGAGCCATGAAGGCTTTGCTAGACGCAAAGCGACCGCTCGTCCCGGTAACCGGAGATGACTACAACGGTCTGCTTAAGCTTTATGATCAACAGAAAGCCAGCCAACCCAAATTCAACATCGGTTTACTATCGGAACCTAACTGGGAGAGCGTGATCGCCTTGCGGACCGCGATCAAACTTCTGCACGGAGAAGATGTCCCTAAACGACAGATTATCGAGCCTCAGCTGATTACGTCGGCAAACTATAAAAACTACCTGCGGTCCGATCTTCCCGATGGCGTCTTCGTCGATACCGATCTTTCTGATGACGAGCTAAAGGCGTTGTTCAAATCATGACCGAAGCTGAGGGCGGTCCCGAGCGAAATGACCCGGTCCTGGCGGTCGTCGACATCGACAAGTCGTTCCCCGGAGTCCATGCCCTAAAGCATGCCACCTTCGACTGTCTGCCTGGCGAAATTCATGGCCTTGTTGGAGAGAATGGGGCCGGCAAGAGCACTCTGATGCGAGTTCTGGCCGGCGTTCTCCGGCCGGACTCCGGGTGTATTCACGTCCGGGGGGATGAAGTAGAACTGACCTCTCCCCGACATGCCCACGACCTCGGCATCGCTATGGTCTATCAAGATACTCGGCTGGTCGATGACTTGGATGTTGCGCAGAATATCTGGCTAGAGAGAGAACCGGGCGCTTTCCTACTGATTGATCGGCGAACGATGGCAATTCAGGCTAGGTCGATATTACAACGGCTAGGCCTCAAGATTGATCTCCATCGGCTCATTCGCGAGTTAAGCACGGCTGAACGGCAAATTGTGGAGATTGCTCGAGCCCTCACTACCAACCCGGCAGTGCTGATTCTAGACGAACCAACTTCGGCTCTGGATCGCAACGAAGTGGAAAGACTTTTCGGAATTCTACGCGGATTGCGCGAGACCGGTACGGGGATCGTTTTTATTTCGCACCGCTTGCCCGAGGTGTTGGAGATCTCCGATCGGATCACCGTTATGAAAGATGGGGAGATCGTGGAGACCGTCACGAATCAGGCTATCACAGAGGATTTGCTGGTTAGCCGGATGGTGGGACGCCAACTGTCATTGGCATTTCCACCCAGACAGAGTCAGGTCGGGTCTCTCGTGCTCGAAGTCAGTAATCTCGCAAGCCCTCCTTATTTTAGTGACGTCTCGTTTACGGTTAACAAGGGTGAGATCGTAGGCCTGGGCGGTATTCAAGGGAACGGACAGCGAGAAATCGTTCGAGCTCTTTATGGTTTGCTCAATACGAGCGGGGAGATAAAGCTCAACGGTTCGCGGGTAACGTTACGTTCGCCAAACGATGCTATCCGGGCGGGCGTGGTCTACGTTCCTGCCGATCGCCGCGGAGAAAGTTTGTTCGTCCAGCACTCAATTATTAAGAATGTCGCTGCCCCGCATTTACCGGCCTGGAGCCGATTCGGCGTGCTGGATCAATCACAAGAAAGAAAAGCTGTTTCCGGCATCATTAACCGATTCCAGGTCCGTACCCCCTCGTCCGAACAGCCGATCGGATTTTTGAGCGGTGGCAATCAACAGAAAGTGGTGGTCGGGCGCTGGCTGTTAGCTCGCCCGAATCTGTATATCTTCGATGAACCAACTATCGGGGTTGATGTGGCGACGAAGCTGGAGCTCTATCGAGTACTCCGCCAACTTGCCGATCAGGGCGCCGCTGTCTTGGTGCTGGCGTCAGATGTGTTAGAACTGATCGGTCTCAGCGACAGAATTCTGGTGGTTGCGCACGGCACGATCGTTGATCGAGTACCGGCTTCAGACGCGACCGAGGAACGTGTCGTTGGGAGCGCAGTCACCGGAGCCAAGCCAAGCGCCGAGAGTGACGCTGAGTCCACGAATCCCGCAATCAGAAATCCTGCGGGTAAGCAAGGCCGCTCGACCAGTTCGCGAAAACCGCTCGGGCTGGGTGACATCGCCTGGCGACGCTATGCGGGAGCGGCTCTACTTGCAGGTCTCATTCTGATGATCTGCATCTATACTGCCAGCCAGTCTCGTTATTTCCTAACTGAGCGGAATTTGGGCAATCTCGTCATTCAGATTGTTCCTTTAGCGTTAGTGGCAGTCGGCCAAATGGCGGTGATTCTCGTGGGTGGTATTGATTTGTCGGTCGGCCCTTTGATTAGCCTGACGACGACACTCGCTTCCTATCTGGTAGTAAACGGGCAGAACGAAGGCTTGGGCGTCGCCTTTTGCATTGGCATTGGGTTGTTAGTAGGGGCGTTTAACAGTCTGCTGATCCTGGGTCTGAAAATACCGGATTTGATCAGCACGCTCTCGACTTACTCCGTCGTACTAGGGCTTGCCCTTATTGTTCGGCCAAGCCCTGGAGGAACCGTCAGCGATGCCTTCTCGGATATGATCACTATGCGTCTCGGATGGCTGCCGGTTGCCGGCTTAGTCGTACTTGCGTTCTGCGCGATGGCAGAATTCTGTCTAGTTAGAAGTAGAATCGGAGTTCGCCTTTATGCAACGGGCTCAAGAGCCGAGGCGGCTTTCTTGGTGGGTATTCCAGTAAGTCGCGTTCGTCTTTCGGCCTACCTATTCTCTGGCGTTTTGGCGGCTATCGCGGGCTCGGCGCGATTCTGCTCGTGTTGCTGCAGGACGTACTTAACCAACTGCACGTCACGGCTTACTATCAGTACATTTGGACTGGCGGATTACTTTTAATCGCTGTGGCCCTTTATTCGATCTATGAATCTAGAAAAATGGAATAGTCAGGATCGCAACGGTAAGCGGTTCCGCCCATCTCAGCCTGTCGACAATTGAATGTGTCGTTTTCAATTAATGCGTCCCGAACACAGGTTGAGCGAATCCTGAAAAACAGAATGAGGTTTGGGTTGTGAACGTTGAGATTCTTTTGGACGCCGGCGATAGTGTTGGGGAGAGTCCTGTTTGGGACGAGGAGACGCAGCAGCTTTATTGGGTGGATATCGTCAGGAAGAAGATCAGGGCCTACAATGCCGTCAAAGAGACTCTACAAGATTGGAGCGCGCCTGATTTTCCGACTGCGTTAGCCATGAAAGAGAGCGGCACCGGTACGATTGTAGCGCTTGCCGGCGGACTTTATTCGTGGAACGGGGATCAGGATTTCGATTTTTTAGTCAAGCCCGATCCCTTTTCGGATAATCGTTTGAATGAAGGTAAGTGCGATCCGCACGGACGGTTTTGGGTTGGATCGATGCAGACCAATTTAAATCCCGACGGAAGTCTCAAACCGATAACAACGAATCGGGGCGCCTTGTTTCGATACGATGGTCCGAATCGTCTAGAGCGTTTAACCGCGCATGAGTTCGGGATCTCCAACACCATGGCTTGGTCACCAGACAATCGCTATTTCTTTTGTGCCGATACAATTCGTAACCTCTTTTTGCGTTACGACTATCATCCAGATGAAGGTTTGATTTCGAACCCGGTCTGCTGGGCGCTGGAGCGATTACCGGGTGCACCAGATGGATCTTGTATCGATCATGATGGTTGTTTTTGGAACGCTCAGTTTGGTGGAAGTTGCTTGGTACGAATCACGCCGGAAGGGAAGATTGACAAAATGTTGCGCTTACCGGTAACGAATCCGACTTCGTGCACATTTGGCGGTCGCAACGGGAAAACGTTATTCATCACGTCAGCACGATTTTCGCTCACACCGGAGCAGCTTTCCAGGAATCCGCACGAAGGTGCGGTGCTGGCCGTTGAATTAGATGTAGGTGGTGGACCAGAACATCGCTTCGGCGGATTGTGAGTAGCTAGCCTGCATTTCTCACAGCTTCTCGCACGCGGAAGGTGCATTCTATGACCAGCGCTCTCCCCGGCTTCAATACGACAAGGCCGTGCGCTTCGGGTCCGGGCGGCAGATTGTGAGCATCTACTGCATGGCTCACGGGTTCGAAGCAAAAAAACTCGGCTTCAGCGGAGGGCGAGTACAGGATATAGACGGTAAGCGGCGGCTGGGCATCCACATCAAGCGCCAGAGCGCGGTCTTCCCACAAAATCGTAGCGCGACCGTTCCAGCCCACGAACCCGTTGTTTATCCAATCGTGCGGGAGCGGTCGAAATGACTCGAAGTCCCATTCGGGCCGGCCTGCGATCGCTACTCGCTCCGTCGGCAGGTGGCGCGCGTTTTCGAGCCAGACCGATTTGGCCGGCGCCATAAGGAGCGTGGCCGGTGTGCGAGGCAACCAAGGATGGAATCCCAGCCCGAATGGTAGCGCGATCGACGCGCGATTGGTTGCAGCAAGTCGAATCTTCATCCCATTGGCATCAAGCGCGTACTCAAGACTGGCCGTATAGCGATAGGGACCGGTTCCGTCCGCAACGTGTTCGAGACTTACGGACCGATCATCGGCCGAGACGACACTCCATGCCGAAAGCCAGCCGTCTCCGTGAATTGGACAAGGATCATCGACGAAGTTGGGGGTGAGTGGATGGAATTGGTCTCTGAAACTAAACCCGCTGCCGGAAATGCGGTTTGACCAAGGTACAAGGACGTACAGGCCAAGAGCATTGGGATCGTGCGTGCCACTTTTCGGCCAAGGACGGAACACCTCGATGCGTCGTTCGTCCCGCAGAAAGTCGAAGCGCGCGACTCCCGCGCCGAGAGCGGGTACTATTTCCGCGGTCAGCGAACCCGCAACGAGCTGGACGGTCCTATGCAATCCTACCAGCCCCCGTCAATCAGAATGTTCTGGCCAGTAATCATGTCGGATTCGCTGCAGCAAAGGAACAGCACCAAATCCGCGATGTGCTCGGGAAAGATCCGCTCCTTCAGCGACTGGCGGTCCAAGACCCAATCGTTGTACTGCTGCAAACGGTCTCCGAAGACACGGTCTTCCGCCTCAGAACGCACCGCGCCCGGGCTAATGGCATTGACGCGGATGCCGTGCCGCCCGAGTTCCCGGGCTAGCGTTTTGGTCAACCCGTAGAGAGCGCCCTTTGAGGCCACGTAAGGCACGTAGCCCTCGACGACGCCATTCAGGGTAACCGAACAAAAGTTCACGATCTTGCCGTAGCGTTTGACGATCATACCTGGTGCCACTGCCTGCGCCAGGGCGAACCCGGCTGCCGCGTTGACCCGCAACTGTTCTTCATATTCAGCGAGCGAGAATTCCATGAACGGCCGATTGATGATAAGCGCAGCGTTGTTAATGAGCACGTCGATCCCTCCATGCGCTTTGGCGAGCGACTCGACGCACGCTTTTGAGGCCTCGAGATCATTCAGGTCCTGGCCAATAAACCACGTCGCGTTTCCAGTGGTCTTTGCAACTTCCATCGCGAAGCTTTCGCCCTGCGCGTGGTTAGGCCGGTCTAGGAGAAGCAGCCGTGCGCCGGCTTGGGCTAGACGCATCGCCTGCGCTCGTCCAAGTGAGCCCAGTGCACCGGTGAGCAGAACGGTGTTGCCGTCCAGTCTCATCATAACGCATCCGAAACTTCGTCAACGTTTGTCTCGCCAACCGGCTTGTCAAAAACGATCTCGCCGCGCGCCATGGCTACGATTCGGTCGCATGACTCGAACACATGATGCAGGTTATGGCTGATCAATATTCCGGTAACTCCCTGCGCCGGCAGGCTGCGAACGAACCCCAGCACTTTCGCAGTCTCTTTGACGGAAAGATGGTTGGTGGGTTCGTCAAGGATCAGCACTCGGGATTTGAAATGCATCGCACGCGCGATGGCTACACCCTGTCGTTGCCCGCCGGAAAGTTCGCTTAAGAGGGCATCAGGCGAGCGCACATGCAAATCAACATCGCCAATAGCCTGCATAGCTTCATCCCGCATGTGCTGGTGATTGAGCAGCCCCAATCCTGAAATCGCGAAGCGCAACGGTTCTCGCCCGAGGAACATATTCCGCGCGATTGACATCGTGGGCACGACCGAGTTGTCCTGGTAGATCGTCTCGATACCCAGCTTCATTGCGGCTTTGGGAGAGGTGATTTTGACTTGGCGACCGCCCATCCAGATCTCGCCTCGATCCGGCCGATGAACACCCGAAAGAATTTTGATTAGCGTCGACTTCCCGGCACCGTTGTCGCCAACGAGACCGCACACCTCGCCGGGAAATACGTTAAGGTTAACGCCTTTTAGCGCATGGACGCTCGAGTACCATTTGTGCAGATTCCGCACCGAGATGAAGGGCGTAACCATTTTACCCCTCCACCTTAATCCGACGCGCGGTCCATCGCAGCCAGGAGTTGGCCACGACTGCAAATATCGTCAACGCGCCAACGGCACACTTGAACCAGTTGGCGTCGACCTGAGACAGCACAAGGCCGTTGTCGATGACACGAATAAGCAGCGCACCAACGACGGCACCCAGAACCGTGCCGACACCGCCCGTCAATGCGGTGCCGCCGATTACCGCTGCAGCAACAGCCTGCAACTCCAGGCCGTCCCCGATCGAGGGGAGTGGTGCGCCTAGCCGGAACACTTGGATCGTTCCTCCAAATCCTGCCAGCATGGAGCACATGACAAAGCAGATCATCTTTACCCGCCACACTGGCACTCCCATTGCGGCCGCGGCGTCAAACAAGCCGCCTGTCGCACGGATCCAATTGCCGAAATTCGTGCTACCCAGCATTGCGCCAGCAATAACTGCCAGAACGACGAACCAGATGAACGAGGTTCGAATCATTCCGCCGGGTCCGACGAATTGCGTAAACACGCCAATCGGCAGATCCCCGGACAACAAAGGCGGGAAACCGCCCGTAATGACCACTGTCAACGAGCGCACAATGAAAAGCATACCCAGCGTGGTGATGAAACTGGGGATATTAAAGGTCAAGGTAATGAATCCGTTAGCAAAGCCCACTGCGGCAGCAATCGCCAGCCCGAGCAGCATCGCCGGGATAAATGGGATGCCTCGGTTGGTCATGAGGGCAACCGACACCGGCATCAGAGCGAACATCGAGCCTACGGAGAGATCGAACTCGCCACAGATCATCAGCACAGTAACGCCGATAGAGACTAGTCCTACTTCAGGCAGTAAACCCAGCATACCGCGCAGATTCTCTGCCGAAAGGAAAACACCGTCGGAGCGGATCTCGAAAATCACCGTAAGGAGGACGAGCAGCGCGATCCCCGCTAACTCAGGCTTCTCGAGATATACCCTAAAGAGCTTCCTCACAGTCTTTCGGACGCCAAGCAGTGGACGGCTGAGCCGCTCAGCGTTTACCTTCTTTCGAAAGCTCCATGATTGAGTCGACCTGATCCGGGGTGATTACCGCCTCCCCGGTATCGATGTCAGCCGGCGCTAAGCCGATGTTTTTCTTAAGATAAACTTCCATAACCGGCATGAAGCCCTGCTCATACGGCTGCTGGTCTATTTCTATCTGGATATAACTGGCCTTCATCATTTCGAGCACCTGCGGCACCAGATCGAAGCCACCAAGAAGTACCTTGCCCGGCGGAACCTTGCGGTCCTTAAGAACCTTGGCCACGCCCGCATGCCAGAAACCCATATCGAAGTAGGCGGTGGTATCGGCATGCGCATTTAGATAAGTGCCGACGCGGTCGGAAACGGTAGCGAGATCGGTGCCGGAATCGATCTTGTCGATGGTCACCTGACGACTCGGGTTCGCTTTCTTAAATTCGTCCAATCCGTTCATGACCCCTTGGGCGCGCTGTTCGGCCCAGTTCTGTCCTGGTGCACTTAGACCTACCAGAACTCGGACTGGGCCCTCTTTCGGGAAGAGCGCGGAAAGCCGCTTGCCCAGCGTCGTTCCCGCCGGGATGAAATTCTGGCCGATGAAAGCTTCTCTCAGCGTAAGTTCCGGACCGGAAGTAGCGTCCACATTCGAGGAGATGACGGTGATACCTTTCTCTTTGGCGTCTTTCAACACGCCAATAAATGCGTTGTTGTCGACCAGAGACGTGATTAAAGCATCCGGCTTGCGCGCAATCCCCGCCTGCATGTTGGCAACCTGCTGCTCAATCGAGCCTTCGGTCTGCACAAAGATGAACTGACCCTTTGCACCGATCTTGCCGCAGGCGTCATCGAAGCCGAGCTTCACTGCTTGCCAGAACGAGTTGGTTGTCGATGAATGGCAGGTGAAGACGATGTTCAATGTCTTGTCGGCTAACGCTGGCTCCGCCATGATAAATAACCATGCCAGCATGCCAAGTCTACGTGCCAGGTTTTCCAGGCTATTTCTAAGCATATCAAACCTTTCTGCTAGAATCATTCTTACGCGTGGCCGCCAATTTCGTCGGTTCGAGACAGCGCGCCTCGCCGCTCGGCAGACTCGCATCGTGCAGTTCACTGGGGGGGAACCAAGTTTCCCAGGAAGGTCATTCGCTGTCAATTTAAATGACTAACCTGGATGATTTGTCCTGCTTCAGCGGCTTACGATCCAATCGATAGCTCACGGACTAACTTTTTTGCTTCCATCTTAGAAACGGCACCTTTGAAAATCCGAAGCTTCTTCAACTCGTTGAACTGATTACAGCTGGAGCGGTCGAGCCATATATCACCGAAGTTATCAGAAGGGAGGTGGAAGCCGATCTAAATGAAAGAGCTGATGGATTGCGGAAACAGTGTAAGGGCCTCCACGATATCGAACGTAAGGGTGCAGCAAAAGGCCTAAAGACCCTCCACGCGGCCTTGACGGCAATTAGCGAGGAACGCATCCGAGAGACTGTGCTTCGCGGGTTCAAGGACTTTCAGAGCCGAGCAAAAATCAAAGAGATTCCTATTCCAGCGGATCTTGTTCCGGCGCTTCTAAATGACTATTTCGCTACAACCCCACCGTTTGGCACCGGCGAGAAACGAAAGGAGTTTCCTGACGCGATATCGATATACGCGGCCGCCGCCTTCGCCAATAAGAAAGGACAGGTCGTGGCCGTGATTAGTGACGACTCGGACATCAAAAAAGCATGCGCCCGTTTTCCTAGTCTCCGAAGTGTTGCTGCCGTCGAAGACGTCATGGCGGAGATTATCAGCACGCGAACACGTCTTAAATCGACCGTCGAGAACGTATATTCGTTCTTGGCTAAACCACCCGGTAATTTTCTAGTCGATATAGCAGAATCGTTTGAAGGACTTGGTTTCTATTGGGTTGGAGATCGCCGAGGAGACATTGTTGAGGTCTACGATGTAGGAGTTAGGAGCCTCCGCGACGCAACTGTTGTAGGAGTTGACGCAGACCAGGTTTTCGCGGGAGTGCGTGCAGATATAAAATTTACGGCCGAAGTGTCTGTGGAGTCTTCGTTTGAGTGGGTCGAAAACTATCCTCGCCGGCGCGGGTCTAAGCGTGACAACATCCTGAATCGCGAGGTAGAGGTAGATGTAGATTTGCAGATAAGCGTAGATCGAGAAGGACGAGTTCAACACTGGAAGATAGTCCAAGTAAATAATGGAAGTGACATCCCCATCTCTTAAACGCGGGCGGTGCTAATAGGGGTCCGCTCACGAAACGGAAATTAAAGCACTGTAAGGGCTCTGTTATCCTCGTGAACGATCAGCGTAGTGCCACGCTGTCAGACAAACCGAATG
>WNFI01012253.1_pt1 | contig 23994 bp, 26 predicted proteins | sample 5400471 | NCBI WGS metagenome assembly WNFI01 (sample SAMN13153348, study PRJNA577476) | soil metagenome | isolation source: 100 cm saprolite on Douglas fir-dominated hillslope | place: USA:California | collected 2013-09-17 | reverse complement strand
AAAAAAAAATTTTTTTTAATCCCAAAACGTCAGCTATAACGTCACATTCCACATGCCACAATTAACACCTCAGCTAGATGGCGCCCGGGCCTCACTGCAAAGGATGTGTAACAGCATATGACATCGCGCGCAGCTAACTAGCCCTAGGGCCCGCTTTACAAACCAGGCTCCATAACGTAATCAAGGAGGGGTCGGCTAAAACATTACACCAGGCTCCACACCTGGACAGGTGTTCAAATACAGGACAAGACTCGGCTCAGGGGTTAACTCGTTGTAGCCTCATCAAGCGAACTTGGCGGGTTCATGCACTGCATTGCCAGTAGTGGCCTTCGAGCGTTCAAGTTACAATGAAGTACGTACTATACTCCAACTTGAGCTAAGCCGCACACTTCTCCTGAGTGTACAGGTACATACATTCATAACTCCTTTCAGTACTGTTTCGGCCGAATAGAATTAAATAACATAACAGGTGAATTCCCTACTAGTGTTTGTTTTGTCAAGCCTCGACAGATATTGCGAAAGAATGAGCTTTCGATCATACTAGCACCTAACGCTGCCGAGTGGCCGTGGGGTTTCCGATAAAATCCGCAGAGTTTCATCTCACCTTATTAATAAACCGCAAAAAGGGGGGGAGGAGAAGATCAATCGATCACTCGCTGAGTGATCTATGTACCAACCGGTTGCACAATTAAAACTCGCGTCATCCTCTGACCGCTCAGGGGTCTGTATATAGGCTAAGCCATTCTAGTTACTTAATCAAAATAACCGTACTGGGACCTATCTCCAATCCTGAAGTTAACTATTCAAGTTATGATAGCAGCGGAGTTCACGCCATCTATACTATAAAACATTCCATGTACAACAACATATAGTAAACAAAAAAAAATAGATCCGAATTCTATAGCCAGTGATTATAATGTGTCTGAACGTCCTTTTGTTCAGACAAAGCACATAATCCATCGATCTACTCCTATTGTTTATGGCATACCCGACGCTAAACATTGGATCGACACAGCCAACCTCAAATATTATACCCTGAATTCGGCCAAACCCCGAGTTATTAATATTATCCCAGTGACTTTCCGTTAACCCCCGGCGCAGCTGTACTGTTTCTCAGCAGTAGGGGTAGTACTAGTCTTACACATAATTTTTTTCCGACACAGGGGAGGCGAAGAGCGCGTCGGGTTATAAATAAATAATTGTCCTTTCATTCTGGTCGTATCATTGATCATCAGTCTTCATACCGATTCTAGTAAATAACTGGGTGGATGTGTAAAATGGCATCAGAGATCTGCAAAAATTTATCCTTGATTCTAGCTCTTCGGAAAGCGATAGAGAGATATTCGGATCTTGTATATACTAATGAAGTGGGTAAAGCCGCCCGGCCAAGATCTGAGATCTGAGCTCTGAAGACGTCAATCTCTCTCCTGTGCAAATCATGTTTCCTAAGCCCGAAGGATTTACGGACAAAGCTAGGAGAACATTTGGAATTTGGCGTCTTGAGGAATACTAACTAATTCATTATAAAGTCAGAACTTCTTGGCGGGGCGGCCATGCATGCATACGATTGTAGAATTGTAATATTCTGTCATCAGATTGTGGCGATGTTAGCTGGCAGTACTTCTCTTATTTATACAGTACCTGCGGCTGAGCAGCTTTGCGCATGCTTATAGTACATGTCCACGTTGCTACGCGGCACCAGCGTTTGACAGATCTTCCATGCGGAAGATAATAATGATGAGCGTATCGCGGTAAATTGATAAATAATAAAATATTGTTGAGCTGCGCATCAATGATAGGATACGGTACAGCCCCTCCGTCCATGTGCATACTGTGGCAATGTCAACCGCTATTTGGCTCGGCCACCAGATCCAGTCCCAATATTGTCATAAACTTGATTGATGTTCCAAGCTACTCATCACTAAATCAGAAAAGCCTTGCGGGTGCTTCAGAGAAGGGGAAAGACCATCTGCCTGATTTTCGTGATAGTGGTTGACAGGTGGAGCCCCCGAGAGCTTTGGTCAATTCCAAACATGACTTGATTTTAAGAATGCCCCTCTCCTACATAAAGCTTGGAGCTTAGGTGAAATGAGAAGTCCAGAAATGGGTCCCTTGGTAGCCTACCTCAAAAGGATACCCACAGTTTCTAGAGCCTTGAAAACCACTTTACTGCCCCAATAATGGGATGGAAATCTTAGGGAATTGATTCATATACATTTATTGCACCCCCTGACGAGTTATTTTTACATACAGTAATTAACAATATGTTGGATGATCTCCGACCACGATGCACGCACCGAATTGAGGACAAGCCCCCTCGATTCAGTGCAAGGACATAATGGACATACTTTTCCGAATCGGCGGCGCACGGACACGTTATTATTGTGAAATGATTCAGTAATAAAAGTTGGCTTGGTCCCTTCTTTTTTCACAATATTCAGTTCGATGGATCTTTGCAACTTGATTTAGTCTAGTTGTGTAGAATAATTCACCCCCCCAGTAAGCGACCGCACCGACCCGCGACCCTTTTCTTTTTCTCTCTTTCTTATACTGTAAGTGGACCTTATTATGGATGGACGGAACCCCCGCTTCAACCTTTCTTCTTACAGAGCTGGGGCGACGGTCGTTGAACTCAATTTCAGGGGGTGCCTTGCCAGTGGACCCTCTCAAAAAGGGTCTCACTACAGCCGTGCCTCGGCTCCAATTGCAACTAAGGATCTTCTGAGCGGGGCTGGTATATAGGGTCTCGGAAAGAGTGAGACACTCGAAAGGGGCCTCGTTTTGAGACAACAGATAAATCTGAACTGTGCAATGCACCCTAAGCCAGTTCTACGCGAGCGTCCTCTCCCCCTAGCCGGGGCAGATATGTACATCTCCTGGGTATGTCTTAACTCATTTTATTGTATGTAATTGTAGGGGCTAACGTACAACCAGCTTGCACTTACTGCACGGCGGTCTAACGATCGATAGTCTGGATATCAAGGACGAGCGGACTTCATACCCGGTCGTTAACATCCAGTTCTTTCTAGGGCATGCCTCACGTCAGTCGGAAGATGGTTGGGCAACTTGTCGCTTGGATACCTATCGAATTCGTTCTTTCGTTCTTCTCCATCTTCCTTCGGCGGAGACATTCCTGATGTGACTTACCAAGAAGGGAGGTTGCTTTGTTACGTTGCGTATATTGCTCAGGGTACGTGCCGGACACTCATGAAAAAACGAGGCAGAATGAGCATCCTGATCTCCGCCATTCTCCTTCCAATGAGGGAATCTGATTCGGCAATGGGCGGAGGGGTGTCTTATGACTCATTACGGACAGATTTACGATTCAGGTTCTACCGTCGAATGTCTCAGACGTCGGAATTGATGTTGTTGTCCTTTTAAGGAAGCACTCAAGTCCTTGTTGTCTCTCTTCAGTCCAGGACTCGGCCGATCCTTTCGCCTTGCTTCCGCAAGGAACCGAAGACCGTTACCGTTCGGTCACCACAATAACCTGACCAGGCTCGGTCTTACTTCGCTTTCTCACACGGACCCAGTTCGACAGAGGCCTTACGTATATGCAACGCGATAGGTTCTATCTGGAGCAAAGAGGGCGTTTACTGTGTAATCTATCTGAGCGTTGGTTGACCGACTCTAGTCCCGAATCAGGGAATTCACCGGTGACGGTGTACTAGACACCCCCGCTCGCATTCGAACTCCATCATTAAACTCTCATACATACTCCAACTGGCACTCATCGAAATGAGGCGCTCATGCGCGGTGGGTTATCGTCAAAAAGAGCGTATGACGCGAACGCTAGAAGGACCATATGAATCATTCGCGTTCATGCAAACGCTCGTTCTCTTATATTCTCCCAACCAGGCTTTCATCTGGATTTTGCATCCATCACAGAATTTCAGACACTGGCCATAAGCCTGACAACACCATGCTCCCCAAGTTCTACACCAACTTGGAATATCTCAGCCCCAAGCAAAGCATTCTCCAACAAGAACCACACTGGCACCATGCATCATTGATAAATATGTACTACTTACTGGTCTTCTAGGCGCATCAATTCACTAATCGGCTTATATTAAAAAAAAAAAAAGTAACTAGGAGAACGATCTCGCTCCTAGCCCATTGATGTTCATCTAGTCATGAGTAAGATTCATGAGGCCTTGACTTGGATGACATGGACATGGTATTCCCCAAGTTTACATCCAGGTGCGGGCTTACCCCATCCCTCTGGAGTACTCCTGAGCTTGGGAGGGGGGTACATACATGAGAAATGTCTGGAAGAGCTTCTCTAATTTCCCTGACGTGAGTCTGGCCCCCTAATTTTCGATTGATTGGAATGAGGGCGGTCTACGTTGATTTTCTCGCACCTAATATGACCGTGATGGAAAGGACTGAAGGACTGACTACTTGGTATGTATCATGATTTACCAGAGGGGTTTGAATATTGCGGCACACGATAACGCGGAAGATCACATCATTATCAGTATAGCAGCCTAAGGACTCACGACGGCAACGAGTTTTTGAGTCAGGGAGTACTTACTCATAATACATTCGAATTTTTTTTAAATCATTTGGATCGATCATAGTTCGCAGGGATCCTTCGCTATATATGCCTGAATAATAGATGAACGTTCTGAACCTACCTTCTCTATCCAAGCTAGGCCCGAACTTCAATTGAGGCAATGCATGGATCGATGGGAATGCTGTCTGATATATCGGATATATGTTGGCAACCATTCCTGAGATTCGCACAAAGGCCCGGTCGCACAGGCCATGTGCGAAGATCCAGGCCCTGTATATATGTGCCTTTGTCCCTCAAGGACATTGGATTGCGGTTGAATGTATCGGATCACCGACTACTTGCTGACTCGATGACAAGTTGACGTGCGCGTGAGATTATTGCGAATCCCCTTGATATGCATGGATAATACGGTCGTCAACTCCCGTTCCGTCCTTACGTGCTATCATCCACGTCAATGGATACATTTCAGTAATGCAACTCTAGTTCACTCGATCATAATTTCCGTTGGGAATGAAATGAAATGAAGGGAAAACGCATACCTCAACAACAAATCTTAAAATGAAAATGAAATCCATAATTTCTCGCGAAAATCCGATAATGTAAACTCTTAAGCCTCGGCAAATGTTATATAATAGCAGCTGTTAGATATTATATCCTGTACATTTTAAAATCCTAACCGACGCTGATCTTTCTTCCCATTCGGATTACCCGTACGAAGAAGTGTGCGTGGATGCGCGTGAAAAAGAGAATGGTTTACGGCGGAGATCTATGGTAGAGAAAATATGGAAAACAACAAAAGCTATGTATATACGATGACATGGGGCCGTGGCTCATCTCTAACTGAGAGAACCATTTCTCTATCGTGAACAAACCTAAGAAGAATGATGGACTCCGTTAGTGATGATAAAGTAATCCGGTTCATACAGAAACACGTGTGTGAGGGAGGGGTCAAAAGACGGCTATGATGCAAGAGTTGTACGTTACCGGTCTGCTGGGGGCGGACACGTTTTCATTGCGACATGATGATCAGGAGAATACCTCTTCGAGCCGTACTAAAGATTCTGTATTGGCAAGAAACGATGACGAATTGTGGGAGAGAGAAAGAGCTCCGAAGATAGCGTCAAGTAGATTGAACGGGTAGCCGATGGGCTACGCAGGCGCAATATAGTGGGGGGAGCCAGAAGTAATCTCAGTAAGGTTTTTTCGGGCTCAAAAGTCAGAGACAGCAGTTAGGGAGAGATCTGCCAGCTTGTATTAGAAGGGGTGCATGAAAAATACAATGATTGATCGTGATCTGGATCGTTTCGCCTCAGGTTCGTGTCTGTCTGATGGAAAAGAGGTGCCGTCATGGCCAAATGTTTTACACCTGACTTTGTGCATAGACAATAGTCAGAGTCCTTGGTACCTAAAAGAGAGTTGTGGCGGTATAAATATCCTAACCGGGGGTCAGAAGTCGCCCAAGTCAAGCTCAATAGAATTTGTCAATGCATCAAACGCAGTGGAAGACGGTGCACCAATCGTCGATGAGAGTGGTGGCATGGCTTTCGCGTCCTTCACTGTCTCATCTACGCTCGGTGTTCCTGGTCGGCTATTACAACAACAACATGAGCAGAAGAGAAGCCGAATTAGCGGAGACTGAGTCAGCTTTCTCGGCAAGGGACACAGATAACGGGGTGCGCACCTAGACCTCATCTCATGTACCAACTTGGGTAAGGTCTTGACCCTGGCACTTAAATCCGCCTTGACAAAGGGTGACCCGCTTCTGGAACTAGTTTGACCTGCTACCAGTGAAGCACCGAGTGCCGCTTTCCTTCTTCTCTCCCTCTCAGCTTCCTCCTGTAACCGTACGACCTCCAAATTCGCCTTCCTATTGCGTTCGTTAACGATAGCTGTACGGTCTGTCATCTCGCCACGCTTGGCAATGTCTGCGAAAAGCTCAGGGTGCGCATGCTTAAGGTCGGAAAGCTCAGTTTCGATACGAGCAATTTCCTCCTGTTCTCGCCTGTTTTGAGCGAGACTAAGCTGTTGGTGGAGGGTGGCTTTCCTAGAAAGCAGAGCTTGAAAGGAAGGGCGATTATCAGAAAACTCGTGTTTGGCTTTCAGCATAGCGTGAATGTCGCTCTGTTGGTGCATTGAGTATTCATGTTGCTTGGGCATGGTCAAAAACGGTAACTGCACATACCTCAGTCATCTTCTGTCTGGAATACGTGAGTATCTGCTGATGCTTTTTCACCAGAGAAGACTTCCTAGGAGGGGCAATACCATCTCTCTTGAGATGCCGTATAAGACTTTCAAACTCATCCTTGTGAAGTGAGTCAACTGAGTGTCTCATTAACACACAGGGCATACCTGCGGAAAAGGACCATTCGAGACCCTGTCCATATTCCAGCATTTCTGTAACGAACCATGCTTTAATTCCAACTGCTTATTTATTCGGGTCTTATCATCGAGGTTGTACGCCGCAACCAAATTTGCCCCAACATCTTCGAGTCATATAAGCAACTGCCGGAGAGCCCCTGGTTTAGACGATGAAATAGGGTGAGGTTTGCCTTTAACGAATTCTTCGAACCACGGCCTGAAGCAGTATTTCACCAGCATATCCCTCGTTATCCGTACCTTCGATAGATCCTCGAGACCGATTTCCTCCGAAACCTGTTGTCGGTCTCTCTCTTCGTCCGCTTCTTCCTCTTTGTTGATCTCGCCATCTTCATCCGAATATTCATCTGAAGATGATTCGCGCTTATTGCGCCTCGGAGAATCCTCATCTTTCTCGCCCTGGGGAAGATGTAGGTCATTCCCTATGGACGATGGTGTAGGGCGCCTAGAAATACCTTATGGGCATCACGTTCTTTCTTAGCCCGTCGTTTCTCCGTAAGAGCGGCAAGTCCCTTAGCTTTCTCTTGAGTTCTTCCCGTAGCGGTATGTTTCCCTACAAGTTTGGAGCATAAGGGAATGTCCAGCACTCAGCATCGAAACGCACGCTTTGCAGCCGAGGAAACTCTATCGTCTTCGGGGGAATTCTGATCTCTACGCTGAGCCTTGAGTAGGCGTTCCAGATTCATCTTATCGAGAAGCTTTTGATGCTGTTCACGTCGCTCGGCTAATATCTGTTCTCTCTCAATTTCGCTCATTTGCATCAAACTAAGCAGAGTTAATTTAGTTGGGCTGGGTGTTCCATGTATGAAAGGATGCTTACCGTTGACGATCGAGTTCATCCTTGTATATGCCGTCGAGAGGGTAAGGATTCGATTCGTCCTCCTCACTCTCGGGTTCATCCTCATCAGATTGTACGGACGCTCTATTGCCACCCACCGATTCCACCAAAGTTGAATGAATAGTGATGGAGGGAAGATGCCACATTGAACGCTCACTCTTGCTTGCGCCGCTTTGACGAGGAAGTGCCTTTGGACGTGGGAGCCGGACGCTTCTTCCGTGGCTTATTGGATTCTGAGTCACCGGCAAGTGCAAGCAACTCGTCCCCGAGGTCAAAGTGATCATCGTCTGAGGAGGCCATGCTAAAGAGGCCACGTTGTCGGGGAAGATAGGGAGGAAATGCTATTGTTAAGCCTAGCCGGGAATTTCCGCGTCTTAGTCTAACGCCGCGCGCTAGTAGCCGCGCGGGTAGCAATTGTTCTTCACGCCACTTCTATACTCAACGCGCGTCCGTGTTTCAAGTCCTCATGAGCTACGCACAACAGAAACAGCGGCATTATACACAACTTTCAACGACGATGCAGAGGCTGGCTCGCGAGCTGGAACAAACCCGTGATTTGATGGAACAAACCGCTATCCAGATGAACGCTATGGGCAAGTTTGGCGCATTGCATGCTGCACAGTTCGTAGGCACCCCTAGATCTGCAATACACCGGACCTCAATTCTTCACTGTCTGTTCTGTAGAATGATGGCGGTCGAGAAGATTGAGGAGTATGTTGATGAACATGGACACTTGCCGAATGTGCCTCCGGCAAACACAACTGTCAAGTCCGAAAAATCCAACTGAGTCTGAATCCAGTATTGTTGGTGACATGTCTCCGAGACTGCTCGCCTCGATGAAGAGTGAAGAGAAACATTTCAATGTGATAATCACTCCACTTACGGACGAGAATCCGGAACTTGCGAGCTACATGACTTCTCGGATTTCAGTACAGGTGGAATGTTCATATTCACCTTCATGCGAAATTGGCTAAACTCATGGCACGTTGAATAGTTGGGGACTCATGCTGCATTGTCGACCCAAATGCCATCCACCTGTCTATGCCCTCCCCACACCTCCATATCCACTTTGAGGCGAGGCGACGTATAGAGGGGTGATGTCAGGGTACCCTGGCCCCACGACCTCTCGATCCCGCCACTCAGATTGCTGAGCCTCAGTTTTGCGTGTGGCAAGGGTGTATATGGAAGTTATGCACTTCAGATCGGTGCGGCCATCTTGCAACACGTCGGCATATCCGTACAATCACCAAACAGCGTTCTCTGATAGCAATGTAAGGTTATCTAGGGCTTGCAAATGGTTCCTTTTACAGTGTGTTGGGAGGAACATTATAACGCAGCTGCCAAGATGGTCGTCCTCATGCTCATGTTGCTCGCTCACTTTGAGATAATTATTTCGGCGCAGGCTTCGAATCCGCGATGGACACGCGACTGAAGGAGCATGCTCTGTCTATTCTTTCTATCTGATTTTGTGAGAGGGGCTCTAGATAACCCTTTCAGTTAGTACCCAGCTGCGGAAGGGCGATGAGCGAGCTCACTCAATTCCCCTGCTTTCAGGTATTCTTTCATTCGATGTTCCTTTGATGTTGTCCTAGAAGAGTGCATTCGGTGATCTGCATGGCTTGTCCCCAACGGACGACCTACGTGACGATAACAGCTCCCTTTGACATTACCCAAAGGAATATTATCTGCGCAATCGTTGCCTCTCGTTCGCCCGCTATCGTTGACAATACAGGATTCACGGGGTTATCTGGTATCGGTGACGTTAGCGGTACCAAAGAGCTGTAAGCTTCCATCAAGATGCCGTGTCTGTGACAGAAATCCAGTGTGGATGCCTGTTCAGCGGAGTTGTAGGGATGGTATCGCATCTGGTCGCTACTTGTAAACTCTTTTCTCTTGTGGGACTTATTATCAAGCTCACCTGGTTGACAGCCGGCTTTATGCTGGCAACCTTGAGCACTTCTTCCAGATTTGGCACCCCAAAATTTGACACGCCTATGCTTCTTGCGAGTCCCAAAGACTTTGCGCGCTCCATTTCCTTCCAAGCCTCTGGGATGCTTTTGATACTCGATACGGAGTGAATGAGGTAAAGATTGACATAGGTCGTTCCAAGCTAGGATGAAGAGGAAGGCTCAAAGGCCGAATTATTACGAGAAGATACTTCAACTTACTCGCTCCAATGACGCTCTCAAGGTATCGACTGGAGACCGGTTAGGGTCCCAGTGCTTCGTCGTAAGGTATATCTCTTCTCTGGAGACTCCGGAAGTTCGAATAGTGCGACCGACAGAGTCTTCATTTCGATAATACTTAAGAGATTGCAGGCTGAATCGACCCTCACCAGTTCCGGAAACACAGTAATTCGATGCATACCTGAGCAGTGTCAATGTGATACACTCCGTGGTCTAGCGCGAGCCTTATGACAGGTTCCGCGTCGCGATCCTTATTCACAGAGCCACTTCCTGAGGTTAAAATACGATCAGGGACACGCCCCTGCGAGTTGTCTTTAGGGCTACCTATGGCCAACCGAGGTATCTATGGGTAGATCGTGGCCCGGAAAGTGTCAGCAGCTTCGGATGACAAGCAGTAATGAACTAGAGGTTAGGGGCTCTGTATGGAGACCGCACGTACCTTAAAACCATCATTCAGCATCAGATATCCGAAACACATAGTGTTTAAAGACGCCCCCCCAACTAAACTCATCGTTGAAAATCCAGCTCTACTGATCTGACTATATTGTGCTCCGAGAGCGGAGACACCGGACCAGGTACAGTACAGCCACGATAAGGGTATTTACTCTATCCCAAGTATCATCACCCATCCGGCTAATATGGCCTCTCCCTCATTAATGACCCTTCCTTCGTTTCGGCTCACATCTGGGTGTCCCATGTACGTGAAGCAAGGGTGCATATGAACCATGTGATAGACCGTGTACTCTCAAAAGACTTTCGCACATTCCCATTCCTTAGCGGGCATTTGTAGCTTAGCTAGCAAGATCCTGTCTCTCAGCTAGTGCGGAGCGATCTATATCATTTGATCTGGCACTCCCTGAGGCTGGTGAGATTTTCATTGCCCGAGGACCTGGGCTTCTCGGCGGTCTGGAACGCATCCTTGGCGGAGTAGCAGGATCGGGGGACGTACTTCTGCTGTTTGGTTTTTCTGGTACAGCAAGATGAGATGGAAGGGGTGATAATGAACGTGAGACAACCGGAGGGCCAGGGATTTTAAGCGGGGATGTAGGTCTCCGGGCTTGCGAAGCTTGGGGAAGGTCAAGAGAAGCTTCTGAAGGGTCGAGATTGGGTTCAGGAGCAGACTTGGGAGCCGTTGATGTAGCAGCCGACGATGATAGTGCCAGGGGTTCTATTAGGTTGATGAGTAGGTGTGAAAAGTCCATTCCATTATCGTGCAGTATCTATAAGACATAGTTCAGCACGGTGAAATTGGATGAGAGGTGATCAGATACCTTTCTGTTCTGGTCCAGCATGATCAGAATAGATGCGTCGACGTCCTTTTGTTCGACGTGCGGACCTTGCACCTGTCGCTTGAACATCACTGAAAAATTCTCAATCTGCTCCTTAGCCCATTGGATAAGGGCTAAGTTATTCAATCACACAATCAGTACGTGGGGATCATGACATATTATACACGTACTGGAGGCGATCTCGTTCTCCTCAAAACTGGCTAGGTACCAATTAGCTGTATGTTTGATGCTCGTGAAGACCACGAATGCTAATTCAGCTGCATAGCTGGATACTTCGCCCCCAAAGGCAATCATCCTCGTGCGTTTCTTTATAAGCGAACCACGGGCAGAAAGGAACGCATCGCGCGCAGCAACGCCTTCGTTCAAACGCAGGAGGAGGGATGTGACACTAATCACTGAAGATTTGCTAAGTGAAGGGTCTGAAAGAGCATGTAAAAGAGCCGAGGTCAATGAAGCGGTGAGAGAGGTTAGCTTTGGGGCAAGGGATGGTAATACAGTAAGACGTTCTCGGCCTTTTAAGAGGGCGTCAGATTAATCATTGATACCAACAATGAAGCCCAAAACTATACCTCTCTCAACGATTCCCACAGCCTCCTTCCACCGCCGTAAAGCGATAGCTACGGTTAATTCATCCGTCAACTCATTAATTGCCTGTGTCTCTTGCTCTGCTCTCTCAGCCGACCCCTTTTCGCCCTGCAACAACACAGATAACGATGAGACCGCACCGCTAATCTCAGGCTCCAGCACACTGTACATGGAGGCCCGCTAATAGACGGCAGTAAGGACGAATATGAGTTCTGCGGGAAGGAGTAAGTACCTCCCCAGCTGTCCACAAGCTTCTACGGCGCTCCTGTTCGCCTTCGCGCTCCTTCCGTCGGCGAGCTGACAGCTCTTCCGATGCTGTTTTGTACGCTGATAATAGCGACCTTTTATCTGATGATTTCTCACAGCGATACACGAAGGAATCCTTTCCTTTTCGTACCTTGAGTGCACGAGTGACATCTACATAGGATTTCAGTGCTTGAGCATCGGGATTGACCAAAAACAACTTTCCGGTAGAATCTTTGACATCAACCAAAGATATATCATTTAGTGGCCAGCAACGTTCAGCCACAAGCTTTCCTCCTTCGCCTGTTCTCTTCTTTCTCCGCTTCGCGACAAGAAGACAATCATCCAGCAACACAAAGTGCACAGCATACTCCACTTTGTAGGTCGCTGGGTTAAGTGCCCATGAGTTCTCAACCTCCATCACGACGTGTCGCCCAGGGACGGCCGGGACGAATTTTGCGGAACCCTCAATCGTCATGTGCAGTGTTGAGAGCTGGGTGGCATAAAGTTTTTCGAGGTCGGCCACCGACGATCGATTCGCTCTCCGCCTGTCTGGAAATTCAAGAATGCATGATCGAGAGTGAACAACTCATGCCAACTTTCGCGTACCTACGGACGAAGATGCTGTATCTTCAATATTGAGCAATGCCGGCATGCTCTTCCATTCCGATAACCCCTCTTTTAGTTCGAGCATATCATTCTCTAATGTGCTTATTTCCTTTGAGATGTGAACGAATTCCTCGTAACTGTCAAACAACAATCAACACACAGCACTGAAGCAAGTGCAAGTTTCCCTACTTACTTGTTGAATACCGTTCGCTGCATCTCGGTGAAGGCGGCATCCCTTGTATCGTTTAGGGAAGATTGCATATTTCGTACTTCGGCTTCTGTCAAAGTTACGAGTGCTGACTTAAGATCTAAATCAAAGCAGCACAATGATTTGGCGATATCATATTATGGATGTTAGTCCGGCACCTACAAGAGTCCGGGTTGAAGTCTGACTGCCGGAGAACCGCTAAGTCAACCACTTGGCTAGGCGCATCATTCTGGCGATAGCCATGTATATCTTCCACATCTTTCTCCTCCTCCTCCTCAAGCGGCCTTAAGTTCATAGGCAGAGCTGGCACTCTGGGCACATGGGGTATCACGGTCGGGCCTGATATATCCGCGTAACGCGTTGACATGCGTTTCTTGATCTTGTCATCCACCCGAGACTTTCGAGCATCTCCGCGCACCAAAGCGACATTGGCGCGAGGTCTACGATCCTTTATAATCTTCTTCTTTCTGAGGGACTGCATGGTCTTGAGCAGACTGCCACTGTAGGACTACACGTGACCTATACTTCTAACAGACATCAGTATTAGTCTTCACGATCAGTTCCTCTGTGTGCGTCATGAATGCTTAATAGTTAAGAAGTGGATCTTCAACAGCATCGGTCACATTTGTCCATTTCAGGGCGCGATTCAAACTGGCTAGCGATGATGAACCTGACTTCTATACTGTACTTGGATTGACGAGGGGCGCATCTTCGTTCGAAATTAAGTCTGCCTACCATCAGGCTCTACTGCGCCATCATCCGGACAAGAATCAATCCAACAAAGTCATGAATGGATCCATCTCCGATGACCGATACACAATAATGCTCATACAGAAGGCCTATTCCACATTATCCGATCCCCGTTTACGAGCAATATACGACTCCACTGAACGAATTGCGTACAAACCATCAAAGGAGCAAAGGCCGGCGGAGCTTGTGTCCCTGGATGAATTTGAGGCTCATGAAGGAAGTGACGATACGGCCCCTTTCTGGACGTATCGATGTCGTTGTGGATCCGCATATAGGATTGATGAGGGGCAGATGGATCAGGAGGTGCATCTGGTGGGTTGCCAAGGGTGCTCAGAGGCTGTCTGGGTTGGGTACGAGGTGGCAGATCTGGCCCAAGTTTAGGATGCTTTACGTCCATCGGAAGTATTCTTTTCGTTCTGTTGTTGCTGTATGCCTTGAGCGGCCGCCTGTATCTCCACGATCTAGACAGAGAGAGAACCTCATTGACACTGGGTTAACCGCCCCGAACGTCCGATCACGAACCTCGATTTTCGTCCGCTCTGATTTCTCCGACAATTCCTTCAGCTGTTTCTCAACTCGACGTCTGTAATAATCGGATGAGTCCCCGACTGCGGTTACGATGAAACAGAGAATGTACATATCACTCTTAATGAGGTCGATTCGCTTGGCCACGTTCTGTTTGGCTTCTTCATGATCCTGAGGAACGAGAACGGGCCCGATGAGCTTGTAGACGATGTTTTCCGGCTTCAGCGTCTTGAATTCCTATTAAATCCTTACTAAACTGATGGAGGTGATACATCAAAGTGTCAACCTTTTGTACCGAGTCGTTCTCATTCAGCTGTGCGTCTAGTCGTTGTCTGACCTCTACGGCAGATGACAACTCTGAAGTACCTAATGGGTCAGCGCAAGACAAACGACCATCAAATCCTTGTCTTACCTTCTTGAATTTTTTGATATTCGACGGACGCACTCTCTAACTTCACCCTTAGCGTGTCCATTTGCGCGCAGCTCAAGCGTGACTGTGACAATGTATATATACGTGGCCGAGGCGCCACAGTCAAACCCGTCGAGCTGTCATTTACCCTGCAGCCATGGACAATTCACCGACGTCCCTATTCGAGTCATACGAACAAGACTTTAAGTCTATTGTTGTCTCTATTAGGGGGAAGCTCGATGGCGAGGTGAAAGAGTTGCTTTCCAGGACATCGGATTAAAGGCTTATGTACTCTTGACCCTTCGCTCTTGCAGATATCTCAAATGGAAGTAGAGATACAAGGGATGCCGCAGTCTCTCAAGGTTCAATATCAAAGTCGTATGAGGACGAGTAAATACGACCTCGCGAAACTCAAAACTCAAGCTGTAGGTGACCAATCGTTGAAATCATTTCTATTCATACAACCACCACTCATGGTGCCCTCCACCCCTAGAAAGAATCACATGCTACAACCGCCCGCGCAGACCTGCTTGGTTCCCCTTCATTCAATTCCTCCGCCACCTTCTCCGAAGACGACACCGGCTCACAGCGAACACGCTTACTCGCCAGCACCCAGATACTTGCAGATGGTACACGACGACTAGAAGATAGCCATAGGATCGCGCTTGAGACGGAGGATGTTGGTGCCGATATCTTGAGGAACTTGCGGATACAGAGAGACGGAATTATCCGAACAAGAGACACGGTGCGGATTGATATAGCACGTTTTCTTTCCCAGTTCGGACTGACTATTGTGCTGAGTAGCTCCATGAAGCCGACACGAGCATCAACCGCGCCTCCGGTACACTGAAGGGTATGATTCGCCGGTAAGGCAAGATTTACAATTGTGACTGTCCCACCTCATCATACGTTTCACTGAAACATCGATTGCAAGAATGTACCAACAGCGTTACATCACTGCCGCCATCATTACTGTGTTGTTAATACTCATCGGACTTATTCTCTGGCGGAAGCTGTCACATTAGTCTTACAATGACTACCTCTTCGCATGCTCTCCACCGTGTGCACCGAAACGTTCATGTCAGTTTATGTTATATTCTCGCGTTCAGACTTCGAAATCGTCACCGATAGATGTTACGAAGCTCGATCTAGGCCTCGAGAGCAACATGATCGAGGTGCTGGGCAGTCATTGAAGATCAGAAGACTCTGGATTGTTCCGAAGAGTGCGGTGAAGTCCAGCAGCAAAGTCGGTCCGACGGTCTTAGTGTGGTGAACAAAGAGAAGATGGATTGAGCTTAACTTGTCCCAGCGTATACTTATCGGAACGCTACAGGCTTTCCGGTGATCGTTCAGGATAGTGTAAGGAGTCTTAATGGTTTCAGGCGCGTAGTACGGTTGACCTCATTCTATAACTTGGAAGCCATGAAAAGGTACTGTACAACGATATGACTAAGTATAGTAAAACCTCGATCGCGCCCTGGGAAGTACAAATACGCGTGAAACGCGTAATGTAGGCTCGTAGTACCCGAATCCCCCGATGCACCTCTTACAGATAGTGTCATGCCAAGATGCTGACCAGACCACAAAGAACCAACACGATAAATTCAGCTTATAAGGCATGACCAAAGAGATATTCTCGTTGGCCTGTGGAAAAGAAAGAAAAGAATCTGAAACTGAAGAAGACAAAGAGGATGCCACGATAAACGAGAGTAGTCTGAAGCATGACCTGGGAACGGATCAGTATAGGAACTGATTTCAGGAGAACCTTTTTATATAAATTGCTCATCGTAAAGACATCGCACGCTACGAATGCCAGCTCCGGACCACAATTCAAATGTTGAATACATTCGGCAGGTCGCCTCGATTAAATTTGCTCGGGATGACAGACGAGGTCGTCTCAAAAAGACTGATCATCTCTGGCCTAACACCTGCTGTCACTCCTGATGCACTTAGGAATCGGTTATTAAGCTTTGGTAATGTGCGCAACCTCGATGGATTCGGGGCACTTGACGGAAACGGTGAGTGTTCAGATCTCCCAAGGTGGGAACCACTGACTAGCAGGCTGGGTTGGAAATAGGTGATCTGAGGAAGTTTGGATTTGTCACATTGGAAGCTCCGAAGGCGAAGATTCAGCGATGTGAGGCTGTTCTGTATTGTATGGATGTCAACGAGTGATATATCTTGACAGGCACGAACGCTCTGAGCGGGACGTCCTGGAAGGGCGCCAAGTTACGCCTTGGTGAAGCCCGCCCTGACTATAGAGAGAGGTGGGCCGGTGTCTACTCTTATCCTAAGGGCCAAATTGACTATTTTGATCCAGATGTGTGGCAAACAATCGACCTGACGGGACTGAAAGAACACTCGACGGGGCTAAGATGGAATCAGCAGCACCCACTACGAGTCGACCCAAGACCATGAAGGAGAAAAGGGAGCTTAGGAGAGCGAAGAAGCAGAAGAAGCGACTACTCTACAAAACGCGAGAAGCGGTAGATATGGCTCTTGTTACTGAGAGGAATGCTAAGAGCAAAAAGGTCCATTGTTAGTCTACCCTCAGTATCTAGCCATAACTGATTTAGTGTTTCAGGGATGGCGTAAGACAGACGACGGAAGACTCATCCATCCCCTTCGTATGCGTCCACCTCACCCTCTCCCCTGCGCCTCACCGAAACCAACCTCCGTACCCATGCTACTCACCAACGCCACTACAAAATCATCCACGGATTCGCATGTGAATGACGCGAAGTCACCTTGGAAAAGGGCCTTTACGAAGTCGAAAGCGACTTCTTTAAGGACACGTTCAAATTCATCGCTGCGTATCGGTCGTGCACTGCGTACGGTGATCGACCCGTCACGCTACGGTGCTTCACACACGAGGTTTTCTACTGATACAATTCCCACGGATGTCGCAAAATGTAGGCAAGGGGAGTTACACATGGAGGAGCAATTACGGAAGAAGAAGAAAGTGGGCGAGACCGTCGTTGAAATAGAGGAACCGCCGAAACGAAACGTCCACACCGACCCTGCTCCTGTCGTTTCCACTTCCCTTGGATCCGAATCCAAGCCCCGAAAGGCAAATACTGTCGTACCAACAACAATAGATGTGGACGTTGAGATGAGCTCTTCTGACTCAGAGCTCCGTCAAACCACCACTGAGACTGTTCGGCTCTCCACTCAACAGCTCACTTCCCAAACTCAGAAAGCTGACGCTGTCTCCGCACAACTGCAGCAAGAAAAATCGAAGAGTATCGCGCTTATGCGTTCTTTATTGAAGCGGGGATGGGAAGTAGATATTGATGGTAACTCGGATGAGGATGATGGTGAGCAGATGAAAGAGAGAAGGAAAATTGTGAGAATGGCGAGTGTGAGTGATGATGAGGAAGGACACCGCGAGGAACCCGACACCGAGGGAGGTGAGCAGATGAATATAGAAACACAACAACCCTCGCCCCAGATGCGTGTTGAACCTACGCGAGCTGGAATTGCAGGGAGAAGTGACCCTTCGCACTCGAAGTCGGTGGGTGAGACTAGCGCCGAGAAGCAGGATCAAAGAAAGAAGGCCAGAACTGAGACTGCTACTCCCGCCCCCGGACCGACTGCTGCTGCTCCTACAGAAACGGCTGTCAACTCCAATTCATTAAAGGATCTGTTCAAGCCACACGAAGATGGTGATTTGCACCTTACTTCTTTCTTATCGCCGGACTGACTATTCCTATGTCTGGTCTAGCTGCGTTCTCGCTTCTTGGTAACCTCGCTTCAAGTGGAGCACTTTCTAATTTCGAACTCGAGGATCTTGTCGTCTACGAACCCACTCAATATCCCTCAGTGGGAACAGATTCCGTCCAACCTCCACTTCCTGTTTCTGTTCCTACTGGTGCTGGAGGAGTGACGTTCGATCCGAAGGCCCCCCTGTTTTTCGGTGTTCCACCGTTTGCGCGTCAGGAGGCGGGGAGGAAGGGTGCAAGAGTGAAAGACATGTTCGATGTTGCGAAAGATCAAGGGTGGCTTGAAGGTGGAGGGTTCTGGAGGACTACCACCGAGTGCGTTGCTCTTTATGTTCCTGTCTCATCCACTTCCACTTTACTGATACATTTTCCCCTGTGCAATACAGAGAGGAGATGCGAAGAAAATGGGACCAGATGCGGAAGGAGTTAACAAGGACGTACAAGCAGCGGCATCGGGAGGCTGTGAGGTTGGCAAGGAATGTATTTGGGAGGGATACTTCTGGTGGTGACCGGGGGGAAGATTGAAAGTGTATTCAAAACCTGTCAATATTCACATCACCTCGTGCATTTTGCAGTGCCTGTTCCTTCTCGAGCATGCGTACGGCACACTCACTTAAAGCGGGATATGATTAAAATCTGTATACGCTACATCGCGCCTGGCTCCCATCATCCTCCACTCTTCGTTAAGAATGGGTACAATTGTCAGAAGTCTTTTGCTGTACAGCCTCTCGATCTTTGACTCCGTAATCATGGTTGTTCAACAGTTCTTTGCAAATGTACATAATCATTTCTCACGTATGTTACACCCTTGCAACTGACTGCCAGACCCGTCATATATGGTACCGAAGAGCCAGTGGTCGTGGATGTGGCGGCATGATGCTTGTCGTTCGGGATCTTCATCAACCATGTCAAGATTCGGGAAATTTGAGAGTAAAACCTCGTTCATAGCTTCTCATACCAGGCTGGCCAAAACGATGTCCTTGTTGAAGCGAAAAATCCTGAGCCCGGACAAACACAACAATCTAGGTGATGGTATATAGTATGAGTACGTACAGTTCATGTCATAAATGCCACAGAATGCTAATCAAGCTCGTTCTTTCGCCGAGGCTGCTAGAGCGTCGTGCGCGTCGATATCCCTGTACAGAGGGATTTGTGGATATGTCAGCTGTAGGAAGGTCGAAAATCGAAGCGTACTGTTGTTCCCAAGGGTAGTCGACTAATACAACATTGTTAGTCGACTGTACACAGAAGAAAGAATGAAACGTACACCACTTGTCTTCAATCTCCTCACCGGCGAAGTATGATATATCACGGGGTAGATTGCCCCTCTTTTCCTTTAACTTGTTGTGCACTGGATACAACGCATCAGAAGGAGCAAAAGTACATGAAAATAACACTCACCCACGAAGATTCCGAACTTCGTTTTATTCTTCTCTCTTTCCGGCTCAGGGAACTCGGCTAGTAATCGATCCACATCTGCTTGAAGCTCTGAGACGGCATATCTAGACAGAAAGTGAGCCATGGATGCAGTATTCATATCATGAGCACACACTGTAGAGTCAGTCTAGAATCATCGACTTCGTCTACGATGAGTACATTCCGCCCTAATAGAACTTTCGAATCGCCTCCCCTGGAGAGGAATATTAGACCTCAGAAGACGACGCAATACCTTAGTCACTTACAACCACTGAGTCCGAACCACTTCTTTCCCGATTTGCTCGGAAGTGGTAGAAGGAAGAGTCTCGTAAAGGGAAAGGCCTATCGCTTGAATAGGGATGTTTGTCTTAGTCGACGGGTCTTTTAAAAATGTTCTCTAGGAATGTTGTTGAGCATTTGTGATGATGAGAGCTACTAAGTTTGTCATTACGAGGATGCGAGCCGGAAAGAAGCCTCTGTTAGCGGAAAGAAATTGTCAGCGAAGTCTCCGTCACAAAATTTCTCCAGGAATTGTAGGCCCACCCTCCTCCTGTAAATAAAGTATAGGGGCAGTACTTCTTCCTGAAGAATCCTGCATACTCACCGATCGCCACCAGGAGATTTGGTCTGAATTCCGCGGCGATCCTTTTACTGGATCTCCCAACGATCTAGAAACCATGCATTCAGCGACACTAAATTCATGCCTACCCGCAAACCTACGACGTGTATATCATTATAGGTCGCTCGTAGATGTCCGTCATCAGTCATTTTGAGCTCGGCTGGGCGATCAATGAAAATGTATGGAAAACATATCGGGAATTGGGCGGTTTGCTTCCGCCTCCCATGCCACGCGTAGCCCCGCTCGCAGTACACATTCAACTCCGGCAGTCCTTGACGTCCTTGTTATTCGCAACACTTGGCGGGCGCGTTCAAGCAGGCTCAGAATAGACGTCCACTATGCCTCTTCTCTCACTTCCCCTATCGTTCAACAATTCGTTTTGGTCACAAGTTACGTTAATTCCACCCATGGGCGTCTGTTATTCCTTACACTTTGTATTCCAATCAGGACTATCGGAGGGGCTTGGAGACGGCCTATAGAAAACTCTCACAGGGTGTTGAGGAAAATGCGGAAATCATTACTCTCATTAGGGTAATGTGGAACCCTCTCGTGATGACCGGAGCACTAATATTGGAGCCCTCACCAGGCGCGAGTCAACGTTGAGCGTACTCTCGCAAATTCGCTACTGAGTACTCAGCTCTCCTCACCTTCAGGCATGTTCAACGCTGGACTCGAAGACATGACGCACATGGCTAACCTCGCCTCGCCCATGGCATGTGTCCACAGGTTCAGGTTTCGGAGCTGACGATGGTGCAACGAGAGTAAACACACGCTTATTGATGGGTGGCTCCGTATCTATGAGGAAGGCCTTCGAGAGGTTCGTCATTGGGGTCTTAGACTTAGCAATTGAATAATGACTGTTGGTTTAGGTGGAAAAGATTAAGCAGGCATATATCTCTAAGCGTCAGCAGGCTGATGATGCTGAGGACGAGTAAGTCCCCCTCCATAGAGCCAGAGACTACATCACTGAGGATCACTGACGATACTTTAATTGACAGTGCTAAGTTCGCACCTACTAATGAGGTACATGGCAATTTTACCACTCCTCCTAAAGCACCTCGATACTCCAGTCCCGTTTCTGAACGTATTGCCCAGGGGCTTTTTGGAAGAAAATCACAGTCTTCGCCTCTACCATCCTCACTAGGTGTTTTAGCCGAAGAAGTTTCTGGCGCTAACAAAAGAGAGAAAGAGGATAGTGACCAGCAATCGATATCTGACGCAGAAACGATCCGTCCAGTCTCACCCCCTAAGAAACTCGATAAAGGGAAAGGCAAGGAAATTGATCGCCCCCCGCCTGCATCTCTTATGATACCTCAATCTCAAGCATCCCTCGATATTCCTGGAGGTTCATTGGTCACACTTGGCGGGGTTCCATTCGCTGGCGATGCGCTTCCAGCACTTTTGAAGTGGGCCAAGTCTCAGCTTCCCCTTCGACCAATCCGTATTCCAATTCTAGGAGAATACGAAGACACCTTCACAGGGGCGGATTTCACGAACTGGCTGAAGGATAACGTTCCTGCTTTCGAAGGAAACATTGACCATGCCGAGGCTGCTGCCCGTGATTTGACAGAACGCGATAATTTGTTGAGAAGGATTGGGGATCTTGGTAAGGATATTGTTGATTGGTGCCATGGACTTCTAATGATGACTGGAATACAGGAAACAAGTTTGAGAACCATCCAGCTGTGATCTATCAGTTCAGGTCTAAAGTGGGTCTCCTGTCGCGTTCCACCATCCATATCCCTCATTCTCTCTGAAGGCTTTCGAGCCTCCTCTGGGATTGCTCCCTGATCAAAATAAGGATGAATATACCCTTACTCCTGTCCCACAGTCACCGCTTGCTACCAGCCTGGTCCAGCGCTCGAATACCCTCAGCGGCTTTATCTCAAAGAGATTGAACAACTCGAGTGTACCTGCACATATCAGACTCCGTGCCGAAGCAGAGGTTGCAGATGCTAAATATAGGGATGCTGTTCACACTCTGGATAAACAGCGTCTCTCTTTAGAGGACCGAGTTGAAGGCACACTGAAGCTCTGGAATCGGTGGGAGTTGGATCGTCTCAGAGCCGTAAAGACTGGTGGGTATTTGCTGTGAATTCCCCCACCCATCACTAACTTCCCTTCATAAGTTCTCCTCCAATATCATGGGACACTCTCCAACATTCCGAGGGCTCTTGGATCTTCGCTGGATATGTCTTCGAACCTCATCTCTTCTTTCCAACCCGAAGCAGACATCATAGCCGCGATTGAGCGTTACCGCACTGGGCCCTTTCGTCCATTTCCCCCTGTATACAAAGCTCATGGAAGTGATGTGGTTGATAGGGCATTCGGTATGGAACTCCGACGATGGGCTGGTGAAACGGCGTTGAATGCAGGCGGGTCTCTGAAAGAGAACATCCCGCCAATCGTCATAAGCTTATTGGAGGCTTTGACGATTGCTTACGACAGGTTGCCCGACGACAGTGGTCTGTGTTTATTCATGTGAACAAGTGCATAACACTGAGAATCCTTCTAGAACGAAGGAAGGCATGGATCTACGATGTCGGTCCTTAGTTTATCCGTTTTACTGTTCCTGACGCTCGCTCTCTAGGTCCCATTGCCATCCCAGCATAAACTTCGGGAAACCATTAATGCTCTGCCTATAGACGATCTGATACCCCAGAACCTCCTAGCTAAGCACGATGCCCCGGTACTTGCTAGTACCCTTAAGCTTTGGTTACTTGAGCTTGAAGCCCCGATCTGTATGTGGGATGGTTGGGATGAAATTCGTAGCATGTATCCCTCAGGTACGTTCAGATCGCGCCTGAACATGATCGTGTCCCTTATCCTGTTGCTTTCTAGTTGGTGCCGATTCATCTTTCGATCACAGCATCGTCGACGATGTCCGTATTGCCTTGAGCCGGCTACCTATGGTTCATCTCCTGGTCCTGGATGCGCTCGTCAAACACTTAAACGAGTGCGTGCAGATGCCCTGATTGACCTATCAGTTCCTAATACCTCCATGGTCAGACTTACCGAGAAAACAGAAGTAGAAACGGAGCCTGCAGACGTTTATCGAAATAAGCTTGCCCTTTCTCTTGGGAGAGGTGGGTTTCTACGTGTATACGTAGCTAACCATGATATTAACTTTCTTCATCAAGCGATCTTGAGGCCCCGAATTGAAACTCATCTATCTGTTCAGGACAAACATCCCACCGGTGGGCAAGCTTTTCCGTTATTCAGTCTCAAATTGATGCGACTTTCCTAGTATTTTTCATCGATCTCCTCACTCATTACGATGAGGTGCTTCCGAGAGCAATTCAACAAAAGCGACGGGACTCGGCGGGCCGAAAGATCCCATTACGCAAACGCACTGCACCAGTTGACATGCGTGTCCACCGAAGCAGTGCATCCGGCTCATTTGATCTGTCGAAGTTGATGCCGCAAGCCGACCCGAGTAGGCTGCGCGCTCGTTCTCCAGGACCTGAGGGTGGGGTCCCTAGACCTTTGTCGTTGACAGCCAATTTATCACGGCAAGCTCATACCTTCTCGCCTCCACGCCCCTCGCCGCCGGTCCCCTTCTCGCCTCCGGTGGATCACCTCCAGCTTCAGTCCAATTTTTCGAACGCGCCGTCGATTCCGCACTTCAAGGAACCTGAACCTGAGACAGATGATGTGCCTTCGACTTCATCCATTGTCGTCGTTTCACCAGCTCCCAATAGCC
>WNFI01163118.1_pt1 | contig 23999 bp, 22 predicted proteins | sample 5400471 | NCBI WGS metagenome assembly WNFI01 (sample SAMN13153348, study PRJNA577476) | soil metagenome | isolation source: 100 cm saprolite on Douglas fir-dominated hillslope | place: USA:California | collected 2013-09-17 | reverse complement strand
GAACACGGATGCGCTGCTGCGCATGGACCCGGCCACGCGGGCGACAATGCTCAAGATGCAGATCGACGGACGCATCCTGGCGCCGTCCGAGGCGCGCGAGCTGGACAACCGGCCGCCGTTCACCCCCAAGCAGATAGCTGAGTTCGACCACTTCTGGCCGCCCAAGACCGCGCCGCCGTCCGGCGGGTCCGGCGGGCAGCCACTAACCTCACCACCAGAGGCGCCTCCCACCGAGGGTGAGGGGCCGCCCGACACTGCGACCGGAGGCTAAGGCCGATGACTTTCCGTTACATCACCCGTGGCTGCGGATGCCAGGGCGAGGCCACCGAGGCAGAGCACTTGATGCGGGCCGACGTGGACTCGAGTGCCTGGGACGGACCGGCCGCCATGTCTGGTTGTGCCAAGTCGGATACGCCCGCATCCTGCTACGGCTCGATCTGCGCGGGCAAGAAGGCGGGCGACACATCGCTGCAGTCCTCGTGGGCACTTCCGCACCACAAGCACCCGGGCGACCCGCCCAACGCGGCGGGCGTGGCCAACTCACTATCCCGGCTGCCTCAGACGCAGGACCTGACCAACGCCGCCGCCGCCAAGTCGCATCTGGAGGCACACATGAAGGCGATCAACCCGGACTACGAGCCGTCATCCAAGGCAGCCAGCATCAAGGAGCAGCGCGTTACCGCCTACGGCGTGCGCGGCACGCGCGCCATCCCGTCTGGCATGGCGCGCATACAGGGCTTCCCCAGCCAGATCCGCTCCAAGGCTGTCACGATCGACGGTGCCAAGTACCTCGAGGTCGAGGGCTACGCTTCCACGTTCGGCCAGGGCTATGAGATGTGGGACATGTTCGGCCCGTACACGGAGGAGGTCGATCCCGCCGCATTCAACAAGTCGCTGGCTGCTGGCCCGGACACGGCCTTCCTGGTGAATCACAAGGGCGTGACGATGGCACGCACCACAGCCACGGTCGGCAAGGACCAGCGGCCGTCACTGGAGCTGTACGCCGATGATACCGGCTTCGGCCAGCACGGGTTCCTCAACCTCAACCGCCAGGATGTCCGCGACCTCCAGTCCGCCATCGATGACGAACTGATCACCGAGATGTCGTTCGCGTTCATGCTCAACGACGGCTGGTGGAATAAGGACTTTGACGTCTTCCGCATCACCGAGGCCGACGTCAACCGGGGCGACGTGTCGGCCGTCAACTATGGCGCGAACCCGTACACGACGATCACCGCGCGGGCGGCCAGCATGCTGCATGACCTGCGCGCCATGCCGGGGCCGGTGCAGCGCGAGGCGTTCCGCATTGCAACCTCGAGCGTGCTCAGCGTCCGGCACAAGCTGGCGCGCATGCAGCGTGCCGACTCGGATGATGATGCCGGAGCGCTGGTATCCGCGATCGACGCCGCCCTTGATGAGGCCAGCAACCTGGTGGACGGCATAGACCTCTCGACGCTGCCCGAGCCGGTAGCGCAGGCGCTGGGCATCCTAGTGGCCGCCGAGACGACGGTCGATGAGCTGATGGGCGTAATGGGGCTCTTCGACCCGGATGACGCGGGCACCGCCGAGAAGGGTGCGCCGGCCAAGCCAGCGCGGGCGCCAACTGCGCCATCTGGCGCACCTGCTGTCGGACGGTCGGTCAACCTCGTACGGGCGCGACTGCTGGGGTGACTCCGAAAGGCCTAGCCAGTTCGTTGCAGGCGCATGCCGACCGGATCGAACATCGCGGTTTCGCTACTCCTGGTGATTGCACTTGCCTGGTAGGGATACGACGAGATGCCGAGCCCTACCCAGTCGAGCATGCGCAACTGGGAGAAGCGCTCAGGTTGCTACGCGCACACCATCGAGTTGCAGCACTCGAGCACATGCGGCGGGTTGCTAAGGCGTTCGTCTCAAAGTGAGAGTTATCTGCTGCTATCACGCTGAGCGCGAGGCGCGAAGTGCTCTCGCGCTATCGCGTTACGCGCCCGGGGCCGAGCTAGTGAAGACGCCAGGCCTGTTCGGCTACAACGAGGCGATTGCCTCGCGCTGGACGGGCGAGAATGACCTAGTTGTAATCGAGGCAGATAAAGAGATCATGGCTGACGTGCTGCCTTCGTTCGAGGTGTGCGGTCATCGTTGGTGCTGCTACGCGCACTCGATCTACCCGATGCCGTTTACGCGAAATGTTGCCTGCGGACTCGGCTGCGTGCGGTTCTCGGCCGAGGTACAGCGCCTAGTGGATCCGAGCGAGTTCCTGCACGAGGACTTTGACTGGCTTCTGCCATGCCGCGACTGTGGCGGCAAGGGCTGCTGGCGGTACCTGGACACACGGATTGCCTGGGCGCTGTTCGAGCACGGGATCTTCCCGCACGTTCATGGCTATGTTGAGCATCATCACGTCTACCCGGACGACTGGGGCAAGGCGGGGCCGGGTGAGAGGCCGCCGCCGATCCCAGCCGCTGAGGCGATCGACGTCAAGGCGCGATGGCTCGCAGCGATAGCGGCGCGCCGGTAGTTAGACTTAGGCGTGAGATTCCGCTACCTGCTCGACCCGGCCGAGGAGCGTGCCAGGGAGATCATCACAGATGACGAAAAGGCCACGCGGGCGGCACTGGGACAGGCGCAGAAAATCTTGGCTGCACGGATTGAGGCCGCTGGGGGCGTTGATTCCTTCGCGGCAGAGATTCCCAGCATGATGCCTGGCGAAGTAGCCAGCTTGTGCCGAGCATCGGCGCACGGCTCACTGGGCGCAACGAACCAACTGTTGCGCGCGTACCGGAAGCAGAGGCTGACGGTCAGGGCGGCAGGTGGTCACGACGGCATGATGCCTGAGGCGTGGGCTGCTCTATGGGATGCACAGGAGGGTCGTTGCTACCTGTGCCACGACCCGCTGCCCGGCAGTCCGGCGACCGACCACGACCACCGATGCTGCCCAGCGGGCGCATCGTGCCAGATCTGCCGCAGAGGTCTCGCCTGCAATGCGTGCAATAGGTTGATCGGCATGGCCCGGGATGACCCCGGACGACTACACCGCATCGCGGGCAATCTGGAGACAGCACGGGAGATCGTCACGGAACGGATGGCTCGCGAGCATGTCCTCAACCGTCGTGTCGGACATCAGTCCAATGACGAGACGCCGGACGCAGCCAGCATGTACCTCGAACCTCGTGTATCGTAGCCGCTTAGTAGTTTCACGCCAGCCAGTCGGAGCTAGGCGCGTCGTGCGAGCTAGTCAGGGCCGCACCGGGTTTTACGGCAAGTCAGGGCCGCCATCGTTACCCATGCCTAAAATCCCAGGAGTGCCGACATGGCGTCCATACAGGACCTGATTGCACAGATGGAAGTTGAGCGCGAAGCAGCACAGCACCGGCAGCGCAAGGCCACCGCCGAGATCACGCTCATCATCGACACGGCAACACGCGAAGGCCGCTCCAACCTGTCCGACGAGGAGGACGGCCGGGTAACCGAGCTGTTCGGCCAGCGCGACCTGGCCAAGTCGGACGAGGACGGCATTAACCACAAGCTGGCCAAGGCGCAGCGCGTGGTCGACGAGGAGGCGCAGGCATCCGAGCGGGCACGCAACGGCCACACGCCGGGCGCGCTTCCGGCCGCGACCCGCGAGCACACCGCTCGCATGTCGGTGCGCGAAGGCCGCACCTACTCCAAGGAGTCGGACCCGCACGGCTCGCAGTTCCTCCGTGACCTGTGCCGCAACTTCATCTACCAGGACCCGGCCGCGTCGGCACGCCTTTCCGCGCACATGCACGAGGAGCGTGTCGAGCGGGCGCAGTACGCGCCGATGATGCAGCGCGCAGCGGGCGACACCACCACCGGCAACTGGGCAGGCCTGACCGTGCCCCAGTACCTGGTGGACATGTACGCGCCAGCGACCGCCAACCTGCGGCCGTTCGCGGACATCTGCAACCACCACCCGCTGCCCGCCGACGGCATGTCCGTCAACATCTCCCGCGTGACCACGGCATCGGCCGTGTCGCTGCAGGCGACGGAACTGACGACCGGCGGTGAGGTCTCGCTGGACGACACCCTGCTAACGATCCCGGTCCAGACCGCGCTGGGCGACCAGACGATCTCCCGGCAGGCCATCGACCGGGGATCCGGCATCGAGGATGTCGTGATGCAGGACCTGTTCGCCCGCTACGCGACCACGCTGGACAACACGCTGGTGACGCAGGCCGTGACTGGCCTGTCGGCCGTGGCTGCGGCCACCACCTACACAACCGGTCCTTCGGTTGCGACGCTGTATCCGAAGATCCTGGCGGCGGCGGCTGGTGTCGAGGCAGCACTGCTGGCGATGGGCACGCCAACGCACGCGGTCATGCACTCGCGGCGCTGGTACTGGATGTCCAGCTCGCTGACCTCGACGTGGCCGCTGATCAACACGATGGGCGCGCAGTTCCCGTGGTCGGGCGGCGTCAATGACGCGACGAGCACCTACAACGAGGGCATCCGGGGACGACTGCCCTCGGGCCTTGGCGTGGTGGTGGACAACAACATCGCGACCAACCTGGGCGGCGGCACCGAGGACGAGATTTATGTCGTCCCGCAGAAGGAGTGCCACCTGTGGGAGGACGCGAACGCGCCGCTGTTCATCCGCGCCGAGCAGACCAAGGCTGCTTCGCTGGGGGTGCTGGTGGTCGTGTACGGCTACTTCGCGTACACGTTCGGCCGGTATGCCAACGCGATGCAGAAGATCTCAGGCGCGTCGCTGGCGACGCCAACCTTCTGACCGCATCAATCGCTTGCCTTTCCTTCCGGGGAAGGGCAAGCGCGGAGGAGGGTGACATACGTGATCATCGGCAATACATGGACACTTGCAGCCGGGCAATCTCAACTGGTAGCAAGCGGGCCTAGCCACGGACACGCTGACGCAGTTGTCCGGCGTGCGGCACCCGGGTTCGGTACGGCATCGGCAGTCACCCTGCGAGGTGCTGATGCCGCTACGACCTCATTCGAGTTGCCGGCGGACGGTGCGTCTATCGCCATCACGCTGGAGTCCGGTGATCAACTATGGGCTCGGGCGCAAGATGGCAACGCTGAAGTCAGTAGCCTGGTGGGTGGCCAGTGATGAGCGAGCCGGTAGACCTGCGAACCAACCCGGACAACGAGAACCGAATCAACGGCCTCGTCTGGGAGCTGGAGGGCTGTCATCGTAACGGTGATATGGAGACGGCAGAGAAGATCGAGACAGAACTAGCGCAGCGCGGCTACATCACCGAGCGCGCGAAGGCCGCCAGGGCGCGCGAGAAGGCCGCCGCCAAGGAGGTCGCTACGACAGGTTCCGACGAGCACCGCGTGCCGCCGAACGGGCGCCGCACGCGGCCACAGAGCAGGGCCTGACGAGATGGTCCTCGATCATGGCGGTGGCGCGGACCGGCTGGGCGTTACGGCACTAGCCGGCCTCCGGGAGTCAGGTCGTCACTCCAGCCTGTTCACGGTCGAGAAGTGGGACGCCGCGCAGATCGCATGGACGCGACGCCGCCTCGAGTTGCCAGCGCATATCGAGCCGGCGAAGCGGCACTTCGAGGCCGTGCGCGTGCGCCCGTTTGACATCCACAATGAGGCAGATTGCAACCTCATCACGGATGCTGGCTGGGGCCTGATCATGAACGGCATGGTCGGCACCCAGTCGAAGTACACGACGGCAGCGGGCCGCATCGGCGGCGGCATAACGAACACGGCCGCCGCTTACGGGAACACGGACCTGGCTGCTGCCACGGGTGCGACTAACCGCCAGTGGGAGATGCTGTCATCCAACCCGACCGTGCCAGGCTCGACCCAGCACACGACAGGGGTCGTCTTCGCGGCCACGTTCCCCACGACGGACGGTAACTTCGCGTGGGCTGAGTTCGGCATCGACCAGGGTACGGCAGCGGGCACGGGCGCGTCTGTGGCCACCATGCTCAATCGTGGCGTGTCCTCGCCGGGAACGAAGACCTCTGCGCAGACGTGGAACGTTTCCGTCACGATTACGTGGACCTGATCTCATGAGCGGCTACACGAACACGATCCACGAGCTGCTCTACAACTTCGCTGGCGCAAGCACGAACCTGGCGACGTTCACCACAGAAGACAACCTGATGAAGACATATCCGCCGGTGTTTATCCCGGCGGGGTTCTGGTCGGTGAACGGGCAACCGGGCAAGTCGCTGCGACTCAAGGCGTACGGCCAGATCGGGTTCACGACCGGCTCGCCAACCTTCCAGTGGATGGCGCGCCTGGTGGTGGCGGCCAGCCCGCCTGCGTGGGCTATCGGCGGCCTGTTGCTCGGCCAGACAGCGGCGCTGGCCGCGCCTGCGTCGGCCGTAGTGACTACCCGCTGGACGATGGACCTGGACTGCATCTCGACGGGGATCGGCACGGGCACCGCATCCACCGTGCAAACATCTGGCGAGGTGCGCTCGCCGCTGGGCCTGCTTGCCCCGGCGGCCGGGACGATCCCGTCGCTGGCCGTATCGCAGTCGCTGGCAACGGTGGACAACAGCCAGAACTACTACCTCTACCTGTCGGCCGCGTGCGGCACGTCCAACGCGCTGAACCTGATCAACACCCAGATGCTCAAGGTTTACGGGGAGAACTAAGGCAGGGTGAGGTCCGGTGGCGCTCGTCTCGCCGTGGGCGTATACCACCACTGACGCCTCCGGTCTGGTTCTTAGCGTCACGTTCACGTTTGACAACATCACTTTCACCGTCCTGACCATCACCGGCCACAAGGACACCGGCTGCGCATACAACAACTTCTACATGGGGATCGGTGCGGATGGCCGCCCGGATTCCACTGCCACGCAGTTGGCGATTCCGCAGGGTGATGCGCTGATGGCGGTGGCCTTGTTCACCGGCCTGGGCCTGACGACGATCAATGACGTGGTCGCGCACCAGGTCACGGCGGGGCCGTAGCCATGGCGATAACTGTCACGGCAGCCGAGAGCGGCACCACGTTCGCCGGGATCCTGGTGCGCGTCAAGGTCCTTACCAGTGCCGTCCTCGCCGCGACGCCAGCGACCGCGACGTTCGCCGGGACCGGTGCGCAGGAAGCGTCGATCACCACGACCCAGGCGGGCAGCCTGGTGTACGGGTCGCTGAAGACCTCGAGTACCACGACGCTGACCGCCGCCTCGGGCACGACGCTGCTCGACAACATTGCTGATTCCACGCAAGTCGAGATCCTGGGGGCATGCCGGACCACTAGCCCGACCGGCACGCCCGGGGCAACGGTCGTCGGGGCATCCGCGCCGTCGGTGGGCGGCCAGACGGCGCTGGTGGAGATCCTGGCCGCCGGGACGATCACCGAGGATGCGTCCAGCCCCGCGTCTGCATCCACCACGGCAGCAGCGTCGGTCGTCACCGCTAGTTTCACGCCGCCGCCCGGGTCACTGCTGGTAGCTATCGTCTCGGCTGACGCTTCCTCGGCCACCGTCGTAACCGTGTCGGATTCCAGCGGCCTGATCTGGACAGAGCGGGTTCACTCACTGGCTGGCGGCAGCCAGACCGGCTACGCCGGGATGTGGACCGCGCAGGTTCCGGCCATAGGCGGCCCGCTACCACAGGCAGGCAGCAGTCAGTGGCGCCGCAAGCATCGGCGGCAGCAGCAGATGATCCTGCCCTCGGGCAGTACGGCTAGCGCCATCTCGCTGACCGAGGCAGGAACTGGTACTGATGCGCTGGCGGTAACCGCAGGGGTGGCGCTCGCCGATTCCGGCATCGGCACGGACGTACTGAGTGTTGCGGTGTCCGTTGCGCTCACAGAGGCCGGGACGGGCACCGATGTCCTGGCTATCTCGATTCCGGTGGCGCTCACCGATGCGGGCACAGGCACTGATGCGCTCACGGCAGTCATCGCGCAGGCGATAGCACTCGCCGACGCTGGCGCTGGCACCGACACCCTCGCCATCGCGTCAGGCGTAGCGCTCTCCGACACGGGAGCCGCGACTGATGCGCTGGCCGCAACTGTCATCGTGCAGTTTGCGGACAGCGGCACGGCGACTGATGCGCTTACTGTGATCTCGGCGATTGCACTGGCCGATACGGGCGCGGCAGCGGACGCGCTGACGGTAGTGATCCCGGTCGCACTGGCCGATACGGGGACGGCAGCAGATGTCTTGACCGTAGTGAGTGCTGCCGCGATAGCACTCACTGATGCAGGCCATGCCTCCGATACGATGAGTGCGCAGATCGGCGTGCTGTTGGCTGATTCAGGTATGGCGGCCGATGCGCTAAGTGTCGTCGTGAGTGTGACCCTGGCCGCCTACGGCACGGCTCGTGCGGGATCGTCTACGCTCGTAGCATCACCCGGAGGCCACGGGCCGGGCGGCTACGGCGGATCCGGCGGAGCGTCTGGCAGTCCAGGTGGCCACGGTCCAGGCGGGCGAGCGGGAGGAGGCGGGCCGCGTTGAGCGTTGAGGTTGGCTCGATGTACCGCGCCACGCTGCTCGATGTCCGTGATGCCAGCGGTAACCCGGTTCAGCCGTCCACCCTCACCTGGACTCCGCTGCCGCCCGACCAGAGCACCGTCGCGCCCGTAACGCCCGTGCTCGACCTCGGGCCGATGGGCCAGGTCAACTATCACGCCGATTACCTCACCTCCCAGGAAGGGCTGCATCGCGGCACCTGGGCGGGCACGGTCCCGAACATCAGCAAGAGCGACTGGTTCAACGCGACCGCCTACCGCGCGCTGATGTCACTCGACGAGGTCAAGGCGGCGCTGGGCATCCTCGACACGCGCACAGATGACACGCTGCGCACGGTGATGGCGGGAGCCACCAAGCTGGTCGAGGAGCGTTGCGGTACCTGCGTGCAGCGCACGTTCACGGATGACTGGATCTCGGGCACCGACCAGTTCGTGCTGCGCCTCCCGCACGCGCCGCTGCCATCGACCAGCTCGGTCACGCTGGTCAAGTCGGTCTACCCGGGTGGCCCGCAGTGGACGGCGGCAGGCATGATCGTCAACCCGGATGTGGGCACGATCCGCACAATCAACCAGATGGGTTTCTATTACGGACCCTGGCTGGCCACGTACGCCGCCGGCCGTAAGATCATTCAGCCGGACATCCTCAACGGGTACCAGGAGATCATGTGGGACCTGTGGGCGATCAAGCGGAACGTGACCGCAGACCAGGAGGACCCGACCTTCGCCGAGGTCGCCTCGTTCGAGGCGTCACTGGCCATCCCGGCCAATTACCGGATTCCCATCCGGGCGCTGGCCTTCCTCGAGCCTCACTACATGCCCGGCTTTGCGTAAGGAGAGAACGTGACCGCACAGGCAGCACTGACCCCGATCTCGGCGGGCACCGTCCAGGCGGAACTATCCGGTGCCGCCCCGGGTACCGACACGGTCCCGGCTGGCTCTGTGCTACTGGTCCGCAACACGGGCGCAGGTACGCATGTGCTCACGATCGGCATCGGCGCGACCCAGGCGTTCCTCGACGGGCTGCTGCCGGGCACCGTGCCTGGCGTGGCAAGCCGGACGATCAGCATCCTCACCCTTCAGGTGATGGCGATTCGGATCCCGGCCAACTACGGCGACGCCAACGGGCGCGTACCGTTCGGCGTGGACGGCACTCCCACCGAGGTCAAGTACACCTGCATCAATGCATGAGCGGAGTCTGACATGACGGCACAGGCCGGGTTCCTGCCCACGAGCGCGGGAACAGTCGTAACCGAGGCGTCTGGCGCTGCCCCGGCAACGGACACGATTCCTGACGCCTGCGTCCTGCTGCTGCGCAACATCGGCGCTGGCACGCATATTGTCACCCTCGGCACGTCGGGCCTGACCTTCGACGGCCTCGGAGTTGGCGCGGCGGGAGGCGCTGCCGCCGCGCGGACCTACACGCTGCTTACTGGCCAGGTGATGCTGGTCCGCGTGCCCACTTCGTACGGAGACGCTAACGGCCGGTGCACGCTCAGCGTGGACGCTACGGCGGCCGAAATAAAATATAGCATAATTGGTGCCTAATGCGGACGATGTCGACGTTCGGGATGCCGGCTTTCATAGGCGCGACCAGCTGTACGCGTACATTGCCGACAGACCCGGCTGCCAACCGGATTGACGTACGTGTTTGCTTCCGTGTAGCGATGACCTTGCGGACAGTGTTTCTTCGCTCGGTTGGTCGCGCCGACATCGCCTCGTCGAACATTCTCCGCGTGCGTCGCCTCCTCCAGGTGTGTCACCTCGGCACAATGACGGACACGACACCGATGGTCCAGTTCGCCGAATGCGTCAACGTCTTGACCTGTAGCCAGCGCGTAGGCAACTCGATGAATAAGCCGTCGCCTGCCATCGCCCATGTTGATCATCGCGTATCCGTCTTTACGGATAGCATTGCCCCACAGCTGACACGGTTCGGTCAGCGGGCAACCAAGGCGGTCCACCGGGTTCGGCGGCGGTACGGGCGTAAGCTTTGCATGCAACCGCTCATCTACCGGGCCATGTTTGCCTGTCATAACGTCAAGTCTAGTTATCGGAGCGCATGACGTGGAAGCCATCGAGCAGATCTACGTCGCCACACGCGACATCACGTTTAACAACGTGGCCGCCTACCGGATCGGGGACACGGTCGGCGCCGAAGCAGTCGAAGGACCGGATGCCTGGCTCGTGGTCGGCGAGGACGTGGCGCCGCGCCCTGGCACTACGATACCCCGGCCAGCCGACAGTGCATCTCAGCCCGCCTGGGCCGCGTACGCCGTTGCTGTGCACGCGGCGCCGACGGCTGAGGCCGAAGGGTTGTCACGCGCCGCGCTGATCCGCAAGTACGGGCACGAGCACAAGGCACCCGCAAACGACAGCGAGGCCAATGCCGCCGCCGAGGGAGCATCGTGATCATCATCCTTGCACTAGCGGGTCTTGTGCTCGCGGCGATCGCCTTCCTCGCGTCCGTAGTGAGCGGATTCTCGGCGCCCGGCTGGGTACTGCCAACAGCCGTGCTGTGCGTGGCAGCAGTTGTCGTGCTGGGCGCAGGTATCGGGGCTGGCATCGCCGCGAAGTTGAGGCGCTGATGGCTGCCGCGCCGGTACTTGTCGAGTGGGATACGTTCACGCTCGAGAAGTTCTACCGTGACCCGCTAGGCCCGCTTGGCGAGGAACTGATCGGCCGCCTGGGCGAGGTGGTGCTCGAGGGCGCGAAGCGCCGGGCGCTGCACAAGACGGGCCGCATGGAGGAGGCGATGTACTCGGTGCTCGGCGAGGACGAGCTGGGCCTGTACGCGGATATCATCTCGCCCGTCCAGAATCCCCAGTCCGGCTTCCCGTATGCGATCATGCACGAGGCGCGGAAGATCCGCGACCGCCGTCCGCACCGCAGCCTTGTTCCGGCGCTGCGCGACATCCGTAATATCCTGACCGAATGACCAGACGAAACTACGCGAGCCTCGCGGCGATCTTCCTCGTATGCCTGATGTGGGCGCCGTTCGTGGCGTCATGCACGAGCGTTACCTCGTCTCCGCAATCCTCGATCACCTCGCCTGTGCATTCGCCCGCACCGGCACCCGGACCGGAAAGCCCGACGCCGGCGCATCCGCCTCAGCCGTCGCCATCGCCGGGCACGCTGGCCGCGATTGCAGACGAGGGCCGCACGAGCCAGAGCGTGATACTGCACCCGGGCGAGTGCCACGCGCGGGACGGCGGCAAACTACAGGACCCGTCCTGCACCCCGGGCAGCATAGACCCGGCCGTCACCCAGGCCACGATCCATCAGACGATCTGCGTACGCGGATGGACGGCGACCGTCCGCCCGCCAGCTACGGAGACCAGCTCGCTCAAGTTCAGCGTCGCCTATCCTGCCTACTCGATCCCGGCCGGGACGACTAGTGAACTGGATCACCTGGTGCCGCTCGAGCTGGGCGGGTCGAATGATATCACCAACCTGTGGCCCGAGGTGGGCGCGATCCCCAACGCGAAGGACCCGGTTGAGAACGACCTCAAGACGGACGTATGCACGGGCGAGTTGACGCTGGCGCAGGCGCGGCAGGCGGTCGCTGCCGACTGGATAACGGTGCCGTAGTACGGGAGGGAACAGAAGCAGCATGAAAATCAGGAGCATCATCTCCGCACTCGCAGCGGCAGCGCTGGCGTTCAGTGTCACCGCAGCATCCGTCGCGCCAGCGGCCCCGGCCGCGCATGTGGCTACCACGATTCCGGCCTTCTCGTCCCATGTGGATATCGTCACAGGCGGCGGTTCTTATCTCACGGACGAGGGGCACAATGTCCCGTACTTCTGGCACAGCGGCGATGGCGGAACCGACTTCAGCGAGGTCGGCTGCCAGTCCATCGGCGGTCGTGACTGGTGCCGCATCGAAGATCAGTCGGGGCTGTGCCTGAACGCGGCCAGCAACCTTCTTGTCTACGCTGATGCGTGCATCCAGAATGACACGCTGGAACAGTGGGCACGGCCGGGCTCTAACGGGGCGTGGAAGTACGAGAACCAGCACTTCGGCAAGTACCTCGACGCCTACACCGCGAGTTGCGGCATCATCCCGCCAACGTACTGCGATGACGCGTACCTCACCGGCAGCGGGCTCACGTTCTCGCTGGTTGCCAGCTAGCGGGTAACGGTGCCGTGATGGGCATAACGATCTGGTACTGCCCGAAGCACGGGGTCCAGTACCAGAGGTGCTGCAAGAAGGCCGAACTGCGCTTCGAGCACAAGGACTAGTCTGGATTCATGAGCCCGCGCCCATGTGTCTACCGCGCCTTCGCTGTCGATGATCGCCTGCTCTATGTGGGTAGCACGATTGATCTGGATGGGCGCCTCGATTCGCACAAGCGCGAGGAACGTTGGCGCGAAGTCGATCATGTGGCATACGAGGGGCATCCGACGATCGCGGCGGCTCTCGTAGCCGAGCGCCAGGCGATATGGGATGAGGACCCTGAGTGGAATATCGTGCACTCGCGACGCAACCCGAAGAACCATCCACCGCCGCGCGTGCGTGATGATGAGCCGTATTTTAAAAATCAGCCGTGGCCCGCGATAGAGTTTCGCACCGATCAGCGCCCCGCGCTTGGGTGGTGGTCTTCCGATCTTGAAGCGGACAGTGACCGCCCTCGATACGTCGAGGAGCCAGCGTCGGCCGCCGCCGCCTCGCGCAGGTACCGAGCAGGCAAGCGTGGCCAAGATGAGCCATTGCGTAATCCAGGCCCGAAACCGCACGTCTGTTCGTATTGAAGTTCGAGCGGCAGCAGGAAGTCGGTAATGTCCGAAGAATCTCGCACACACCTGCGAATCACGCCGAAGTCGAGTGCCCTGGTATGACGGTATACCCCCGACTTGAGGCCGTCAGCGTGGCGCTCAGGGCCGTCTAGGGCTATTTACTATCCGTCACAAGCAGGCGGCTCTTTCGTAGCGCATAGTTACCGCTAGACTGCCGCTCAAGTAGTCCGCGTGGCCAGGCACGCGAGGGGCGGGTCGCCGCCCGTGTAACCGTCCGCCAGCGAGCCCGCTGAGGGAGGCCGGTGTGCCTGCTGCCACCGTTCCGAAGAATGCGCTAGCCACCGGCCCCGGGTACCTGTACCTGGCTGCCCTCGGCACCTCGCTGCCCGCGAACACCGTGGTCGGCTCCGTCTTCACCGACGCCTGGCCCGCAGGCTGGAACCTGCTGGGCATCACCAAGATCGGGCACGAGTTCGACTACACGATCTCGACGTCCAACATCGAGGCGGCTGAGTACTTCGACCCGCTGCAGATCGTGACCGACTCCAGGCTGGCTGCGGCCAAGTTCGACCTCATGCAGGTCCACGCGACCAACATGAAGAACTCGCTGAACGGCGGCACGCTGACCGTCACAGGATCCGGCACGACCCAGCTGAATGCCTACACGCCGCCGGCGCCGGGCTCCGAGGTCCGCACCATGCTCGGCTGGGAGTCGACGGATAATACCGAGCGCCTGGTCATGGAGCAGGTCTTCCAGACCGGCTCGCTGGCCATCCTGCGCCAGAAAGGCTCCGCGAACGCCACGCTGCCGGTCCAGTTCACCGCCGAACTGCCCGCATCTGGCTTCCCGTTCCGGTACTACACCGCAGGGACGATTCGCGGATGACCGGCGACGGCAGCGGCCAGGCGCACGGCGCGCTGGCCGCCGAAGGTACGGTATGGGCGCTGCAGGCGGGGATCGAAGGCGTCCCCGTCAACATCGAGTCTGTGCCGCTCACGGTCGGCGGCAAGGTAGTCGGTCACTTCCGCATTGCGGAGTCGGTCGGCCTCATGCCACTGCTGAAGTTCGCCCACGCCGCCTCGTCGGGTCTCACCGAGGACTCGATGGAGGGCATGAGCGCTATGTATGCGATGATCCGCGACTGCATCCACCCCGGCCACGAGTGCACCTGCAACATGAAGCCGGGCGAAGGGCGGCGCCACCTCAGCGGATGCGAATACGTGCCCAGCGACTGGGACCGTTTCGAGCGGACCGCGATCGACCTCGCCGTCGCGTGGATCGGTGGTGCCGCCGGAGGCCAGGGACCTGATTCCGGTCGATATGCACGACAAGCGTCTCCTCTCGACGGCGTAGACCCGCGCCTGTTCTGCAACCTGGTCTGGGCAGCGCTGCTCGAGGGCCAGGACAAGGAGGGCCGTGAGCACATCGAGCGCGAGGTGTACGCGCCGGCCGGCGGCTGGGCGGCGGCCAACGAGTCGCTGTTCGCGCGGATCATGAGCGACGGGGAGGAGGAGTTATGGCTGGCCGTCCCCTGGCCACGGCCTTTGTTCGCATCAGGCCTGACCTCGCCACCTTCAAGGGCGAGGCGACGGCACAGATGGCGGCCGTCTCCGGCGCGGGCGGCGTGGCCGCCAAGGAGGGCGAGAAGGCCGGCAAGACATTCGGCTCGAAGATGTCGGGCGCGCTGGGGAAGTTTTCGGACATCGCCGGCAAGGCGGGGGTCCTCGGCTTCGCCGCCATCGCGTTCGAGGCGCTCAAGGCAGGCAACGAACTGGAGGACTCCCAGGTCCGGTTGGATGTGGCCATCAAGAATACGGGTGGCGACGCGCGGGCGATCGCGCCGCAGCTCGAGGCCGTCCGGGCACGCATGGAGAAGTGGGGTTTCAGTAACGTCCAGGTCAACAAGTCGCTGGGTACCCTCGTCACCGCGACCGGGAGCGCTAAGGACGCGATGGCATCCGAGACGACGGCCGCCAACCTGGCCCGTTTCCGGCATATCGACCTGGCGTCAGCCTCCGATGTCCTGGCCAAGGCGTTCTCGGGCAACGCGAAGGCGCTGAAGGGCCTCGACCTGACGATCGCCACGGGTGCCACGTCCTCAAAGGCGATGGGTGCCGCGCAGACGATCCTGGCCGACCAGGTCAAGAACGCGGGCGGCATCACGGAGTTCGCCAGGCAGCGGCACCTGGGACTGGCGCAGGCGGAAAGGCTGGTTGCCGCCGCTAGCGGGGCGGCGACGGCGGCGCAGTCCACGCTTGCCGGGCACGGCACAACCCTGGCGGCCGTGACAAAGAAGCTGGCCGAGGCGCGCGGCGGCGACGCGAAGGCCGTGACCGAACTGGCCAAGATGGGCTTCACGCTGGCGCAGGCGCAGAAGCTGGTCGGCGAGGCCACATCCTCCAGCATCCCGGCGCTCAACCAGCTGGGCATCGTCGTGCTGCCCAAGTCCGCCACGGCAGCGCAGCGGTATGCCCAGATTGTCGAAGCGCTCAACCACCGGCTCGGCGGACAGGCAGCGGCGGCGGCCAAGACGGCCTCCGGTGCGTTCGAGGCACTGAAGGCGCAGTTCACGGACATCGCCGCAAAGGTCGGAGCCAAGGTCCTGCCTGTGCTGGTGAGGATCCTCGAATGGCTGCAGAAGTCAGGCACGCTGATGCCGCTCGTCATCACCCTGCTCGGCGGCCTGGCCGCCGCCATGATCGCGGTCGCCGCGTCGTTCATAGCCGCCAATGCCGCCTCGTTGGGCATCATCGCCGCTGTCGCGCTGCTGGTCATCGGAGTCGTGGAGTTGATCAAGCACTGGGACCGGGTCAAGGAGACGTTCGACAAGCTCTGGGCCTGGGTGCGGGCGCACCAGATCTTCGTCGTCCTGCTGGCGCCGATCTTCCCGCTGATAGCGGGGATCATCCTGCTCGCCGCGCACTGGCGCGGGCTCTGGACGATCCTGACAACGGTCTTCGACTGGATCAAGTCGCACTGGCACCTGCTATTCGACATCCTGACCGGGCCGATCGGTGCTGCCACGCTGTTTATCGTCACGCACTGGAATCAGGTCTGGAATAACACGGTGGGCCGCACGGAGAAGGGGATCCACGATGTCGAGGTATTTCTCGACGGCCTGGTTACCTTCTTCAAGGCGCTGCCGGGCCGCACGATAGCCGCCATGTCCAGCTGGGGCACAGACCTGAGGAACCTCGGCGTCGCTGTCATCCGCATGCTGTGGGACGGGCTCAAGGCGGGCGCGACCAGCATCACCGGCTGGATCGGCAACTTCGCCAAGGGCATTGTCGGCATCTTCAAGAAGGTGTGGGGCTGGTTCTCGCCCTCCTCCGTGATGTACGAGGGCGGCAAGGCGCTGATGGAAGGCCTGGCCGCCGGCATCAAGGATCACGCGCACAAGGCACAGAGCGCGGCGTCCAACGTCGCCTACAAGGTTGGCGCAGGCGTCCAGCAGTGGGCGTCGGTCGTCGCGCAGGCGCTGCGGCTGGCAGGCGCGCCCGCCAGCCTGGCCGGCCAGGTCCTGTTCCAGATGCAGACCGAATCATCCGGTAATCCGAACGCGATCAACCTGACCGATTGCCTGACACTCGACTACGGGATCCTTACCAGGCGCGGATGGCTGCGCCATGACCAGGTTCAGGCCGGCGATGAGACGATCGGGTACAACCCGGAGACCCAGCGGAACGAGTGGACACCGATTATCCGCGTCGTGCACTACGACGACGCCGAGGTGTGGCGTATCGGCAACAAGCACTGGCGCGCCGACGTCACACCCAATCACCGCTGGTGGTCCGACACTGTGACGACAAAGTCTGCTCGCGGCCTGACGGACTGCCCTGAGTGCGGATGGCTGCCTGGCACTAACCGCAACCCTCATTTTGTCCCGGTCAAGGATCTCGGCAAGTCGGTGCAGAATCACCGTTCACGCATCCATGGCCTTTTCGCGGATGACAAGGTGACGGCGTATCGCGGAGAGTTCGTCCGCACCAGCGAGATGTGCGGCAACCATCGCATCCGCGTTGCCGCTGTGGCTGACACGGCTGGCCTGCCAGGGCTGTCCCTGGAGGACGTGCGCGTCATTGCCTGGCTTCAGGGCGACGGTCACCTGGAGCCCGTGCTTGCCAAGCCTGTGGTGTGCCCTGAGTGTGGCTGGGTGCCAGGCACCGGCCGCAAGCCGTTCCGGGGTCCAGTTGCGCAGCCCGGCAATAGCGTGGCTGTGCATCGTGCCAAGAGGCACGACATGACCAAGGACCGGACGACGCACGGCGAGCTAGCTGGCTACGACGGTGCGATCTACCAGTCCAAGCCGCCGATGGTCACCAAGCTCCGGGCACTGCTCGCACACGTCGAGCACACGGAGCACGTCCGGCACCGTAACTCGCGTCACTTGCCCGCGCACCAGTTCAACCTGCGCCGGGCTTACGTGACCGATCTGATGAAGCGTTCTGGCGTGCTCGACATGGGGCCGGAGGCGTTCGTGCTGGCGCTGTCCCCAGACCAGCGCGCCGCGTGGCTTGATTCCATGATCGACGCCGAAGGCCACCGGCAGCCGGTCGCTGCGATCGGCGCCAGGCGTGGCGCCAGCGGCGAGTTCATCCGCATCGCGCAGGTCAATGGGCTGCTTCAGGACGCCATCAAGCTCGCGGTTTACCTGGAGGGGTACCGGCCAACATTCTCGGCGAACTCTGCCGAGCGAAACGGATACCAGCCTGCGGGCATGATTGGCATGGCTCGCCCGCATATCGCTCCGGTCATGTTCGCTTCCCATGAAGTCCTGGAGCGCCAGCCCGTGTGGTGTGTCACCACCGAGCTAGGCACCTGGACGACGAGAGGAGGTGATGACTTGCCCTTCTTGACTGGGAACTCCAACGCTGCTGCCGGAATCCCAAGCAAGGGGCTTTTAGCTCATGCAGGTCATCGATCCAACCTTCCGGGCGTTCGCCGGGTCGCTAGCCGGCCGCGGTATCTGGGATCCGCTGGCGAACATCTTCGCCGCGATCAAGTACGCCCAGGCCGTCTACGGTCCCAGCCTGATGGCGGGCGGCCGTGGCCTCGGCTCCGGTCACGGCTACGGCCTCGGCACCGCGAGTGCGCTACCCGGCTGGGCGTGGGTCGGCGAGTTCGGCCGCGAGCTGGTCAACTTCCGCGGCGGCGAGCAGGTTGTGCCGATGGGCAGCCGTCCGCTGCCAGGCGTATTACGGGGTGACGGGCTGATGGACATCCTCACCCTGGCCGACAACATCGAGCTTCTGAGCGGCGGCGTGGCATCCACGGACCCGCGCTGCACGGGGGCCGTTTTCACGCTGGCGGACCCGTTCAGCTTCGGCGCGCCGGTGCCGGACACGGACCTGACCGCGAAGATGATCCTCGATGGCGAGCGCAAGTCGGGGCGCGGGGCGTCGAACCGGACCATCGTCCTGCCGGTCACGATCCGCGCGCCCGACCGGCTCACGCTGGATGCGGCGCGCGAAGTGCTCATGCAGGCCATCGACGCCGAGCAGTGGACCATGCGCTATGTCCGTGACCCGGGCGCGGGCACGCCATTGCCGCTGCTGTTCGACTGCCAGCGCGCCGACACGGTCACGATCAACCACTCGATCAAGCGCGACAAGGCGCTGGTATCAGACCTGGTGCTGACATTCCCGGCCGGCCCGTACGGGCGCTCGGACGTGCCGCAGGTGATCGACTTCCCGAGCGCGCTCGCCGGTCGCACGGCGCCGCCCTCCATATTGCCTTTCGATGACTTCTCATCCGTATCGCAGGCCAACTGGTCGCAGAGCCTTGTTGGTCCCGGGCCGCACAGCGCGCACTACACGCCAGGTACCGGCACGCCAACCGGTGCCGGGCAGGTCGCCTCCTACGTTCGCACCGGGTTCGGCGTGCCGGCTGACCTGGCTGCCGGATGGGCGCTGATCAGCCAGGCCAACTCGAGTAGCAACAACCAGGTGACCCTGTTTGACGCCTCCTATGGCGCCAGGGTGGTGAACGTTGGCGATACGTTCCAGTTCGCGCTCAACTTCCTGACTGGCGACAACGCCGGATTCGAGGGCGGCACGACCGGCAACTGGGGCTCGCGTGCCAATTGCACCGTCGCCAACTCAGTAGCGCAGGCTCACTCCGGTACCCACTCGATGCTGACCAGTTCCGTGGCAGCCGGGGACATGTCCACCGTCATGAACGTGCCGACCGTGCCGCTGATGTCATGCGCTCCCGGGGATATGGTGTACGTCTCCGGGTGGTCCCGTGCCGTGGCGTCGGCCCGGCAGGTGCAGATCGGCGTCCTGTTCCTCGATCAGAACTTTGTCCAGATTGGCTCAATCGCCTACGGGGCGGTCATCTTCGGCGCCAGCTCTATCGCCAACACTACAGCTGGCTGGGTAAATCCTGTCACCCAGCAGATCGCGCCGGCTAACGCCGTGTGGGCGCAGCCAGTCGGGCAGGTGCTTGCCACAGGAGGAGCCGCCGAGGGGCATTACTGGGATGACTTCGTGATCGCCGGCCGGGGGTCGGTACCGATCAACAGCGGGCAGATATTTACCGTCTCCTCGCTGATACCGCCTTCTATTGGCTACACCGGCGTCAACTTCACGCCCAATGCGGCGGCCAACCCAGTCGCCGGCCAGGTGATGATCCAGGTAGGGCCACCGCAGCGGTCGGCGATCAGCTTCTTCGCCGGCTTCGGCTCATCCCGGTACTTCGGCAACTGGGGCAAGGCGGGCGGCCCGGTCAAGTTCGCCATGACGCTCACGGATGGCACGACGACCATCAAGTGGGCGCGCACGCTGAGGAAGGTCAAGGGCAGCAACAACGCGGGCACCCCGGTGTGGGCTCATGTCTCGATGCCGGTCCCGTACGTGCCCGGCTTCAATTACCGCGCCGTGAACGGGTATAGCCTCACGGTCAACAACCGTGCCACGGGCGATCTCGTATACACCGATCTGTATATCGACAAGCTCGATGCCGTGCCACCGCCGGTCATCCCCGGCGTATCGCCACAGCGCGGCACCGTCGCCAGATTCCACGGCATCCAGGGCACCGCGAGGGCTCCCGCATCGTGGCAGTTCCAGCAGGCCGGCACGTCCGTTCTGGTGACCCAGACCTTCACCAACCCGGGCACGACCTACTGGACGTGCCCGCCTGGCGTCACCTCGGTCGCACTGTTCGAGATCGGCGCTACTGGCAGCGGCATGATCGGGCTGCTCGCCAGCGGCACTGCCGGGGGCAGCGGTGCAGGGTCTGCAGCGAATGCCGCCGTCCCGGTCACGGCAGGCAAGCTGTATCCGGTCACGGTTGGCTCGCCCGGGTCAGGAGGTGCAGGTGGATTCCTCAACATCGCGGCTACCGACAGCAGCTTTACCGGTGACTCGGGCACCATCACCGCGCCGCACGGGCTGAATGCCACCACGGCCGCAGGCGTAGCCGGAGGTGCGGCCGGACCCGGAGGGTTCGCGGGCGGCGCGAGCGGCGCAGGCGGCGCAGGCGGATCGGGCGGAGGCGGCGCGGGGGGTGGCTCTGGCGGTACTGGCGCAGCCGGGAACCCGGGCGGCGCGGCAGCGGGGGGTACCGGCGGCACGCCCGGGGCGGCGGTTGCCGGTGGTGGCACTGCGGGCCGTGGCGGCACCTTCGGCGTCGGCAACGGGCAGGTCCCCACCGTCGGATATGGCGCCGGCGCCGGGGGATCCCCGGCCGGGTCGTCTGGCAGCCTGGTGTTCGGCAAGGGCGGCCTGGTGCAGCTCACTTACCTGCTGCCGCCCGGGATGACTAACCTGATCGCGCACCGGCCCGGATTTGACCAGCCTGACACGCTGTGCCCGTTCGTACAGATCCCGGTTGCTGACCTGCCAGATGGAACTACTGAGTACCTGGTCCCGTCGCTGATTCCCGGGCTGCCTGCCCGCTTCTCTGGCACCTACAGCGTGGTTGCCGTCAACCTCAGCTGGAACAACCCGGCTAACTCCCGGACCCTGTTCGCCACAATCAAGCAGTACGAGCAGGGCACCAGCGGCGCATCGGTGTCTCTCTCGACGCCGGTCAAGACGTTCGTGCCGTCCACCGACCCGGACGTGTCGCCTAACGGCATCGTCGTGCTCGGCGAGATCACGCTGCCGATACGGAGACTGGCCGCCGAGAATCTGCAGGCGCAGTTTGTCCTCACCCTGACGGACAGTAACACCGCCGACCGCTTCCTTGACGTGCTCCTGCTAGACACGATGGGGCAGACCATCATCATCAACGCAACATCGGCGTACACCAACTTCTTTGTAGACGAGGCCACCGACGCGGATGTAGGCCTGATTGGCGGCTCGGTTGCCGACCGGGATCAGGCTGTGTCAGTGACCGACCAGTGCCTTGCCATCCAGGCGCTCGGTGTAGACCCGGAAGGCAACCAGTCGTTCCTGGTGTACTCGACGGCCGGCGCGCCCGCCGTTTACGAGACGCATTATGCGCGATGGCGGTCGGGGCGGTTCATGTGAGCAGCAAGGACATTTACGACCTGGCCCAGCGCGTGCCGACGATCTTCAACGCCGCTGGCCTGATCAACCCGGGCACGGGCGGCGGCGGCAACGGGCAGCGGCAGACGCTGATCCCGACCGCAGTCCAGACGATCAACTCAACGAGCCAGATAGCAGTCGGAGCGAACAGCGTTCCCCTGTCGTGGCCGGTGGTCGCGGGCAAGTATTACCTGTATGCCGAGATCACCTACGTACCGGACTTCTCGGCAGCGACCGCAAACCTGCGCCTCACTATCGGCGGGGGAGCAGCGCTGAGTCTGCGCGCAAGTTACTGGGTGTGGGCTGCCGGCGCGGGAGTCATCACCAACCAGGTCACGGCGATGGATACCGACATGACCTCCTCCACGATGGTGGCAGCTCAGACGTACATGTTCGTCGTCAGCGCCGCCATGAACCTGTCTGGTGCTGCGACCCTCTCCCTGGTGGCGCGGACCAGCATCGCCGTAGACACGTACAAGATCCAGGGATATTCGTTCGGCACGCTCGAGTCGGTTGGCCAGACCCAGTGAGGAGGTGCTGACGTGTATCCGAGGCCGCATTCGAGCAGCGTCCGCACCTGGGCGCCCGGCCGCGCGGCAGGCTCATCGCGCTGGCTGGGCGAACTGGGGCCGACGACGGCGCCGGTCTACTCGTGGACGGTGCCCGGCGGCTACGACCAGATGTCCTGCAAGCTGATCATGCCGCGTCACTACCGGTCTGACGCCATGAACCCGGGCCGCATTGTCGAGATAGTGCGCGGCGCCAGCGTCATCTGGTTCGGCAAGCTGGATCTGCCCCAGCATGATGGCACGGGCTGGAATATTACCGCGCACGGCGGCGGCACGCTGGGCACGGAGTGGGACGCAATTTACACAACCTGGAGCAACCAGAATGACGCCGTGAACCAGGCGATCACGCGCGGCCTGAGGTGGGTCAACCCGGGGATCCCGGGCACCGTCTTCCTCGGCCAGCAGCAAGATTCCGGCTCGGTCAAGATCAGCGACTTGCTCAACCTGATGTGCTCCAAGGGTGGCCTCACCTGGTGGGTCGGACGCGACCGGGTGCTGACCGTTACCGCTGTGCCCACGGCCGTAACGCGGCTCCTCGTCAGCACGGAGCCGCCCGCGCGGACCCTGGCCGGGGACATCAACGCGCTGGCGCTGCGCTACCAGGTCAGCAAGGATGGCGCGGCGGCGGCCGTGTACGCGACCACGTTCGCGCTCAATCAGCCGTCCATCAACGTTCATGACCGGATCGAGGATTATGACGACCTGGCGGCCGCCGGGCAGCAGACCGCCGCGCAGGCACAGGCGACTGGGGCAAATGCCTTTGCCCATTACCAGCGGGCCGCGTACGCCGCGCCGTTCACCGTCGTGCCAGGGCAGCTGCTCAACCCGGGCGGCCAGTACTGCGATCCTGGCGCCGAACAGCCGGGCATGGTGTGCCGCCTGCTGGTCATGGATGCCGCCTACGGCGGCGAGGTGAGCCCGGCACCAGCTACCTTTCCTGTCGGCGCGTACGTGTGGGACGACGGGGCCATGACTGCGACCATTGCCGCCTACCAGTCGTTCGGGCTCCAGGGCCTCGTAGCCGCATCGCAACTCGGTCCTGATGCGGCCGAGGTGCGGCGCAAGCAGGCCGCTGCCGCCGCACGGGCCGCTGCCGCGAGGGCACGCGCCGAGGCCGCGCTGGATCGCAAGCAGGCTCGTGCTGCCGCTACCGCAGCGAGGCGCCGCCTGGCTGCAAGTCGCGAGGCCGCACTGGATCGACGCCAGGCAGCAGCGAAGGCAGAGGCGGCGCAGGACAAGGCGCAACTAGCCGCGTGGCACCTGCGCCACAAGCGCGGCAAGCACCCCAAGTTCTGAGGCAAGGAGCCGATAGGCTTTCCTGCATGGCCGCTGATGAGCCGGTTACCCGGCGCGAGGTTGACATGCTCAAAGTCGCATCCGACGTTGAGCATGCCCGAATCTGGGCCAAGATCGAGAGCCTGGACGATCACGGCAGCCGGGGCATGGGGACCCTGATCACCCGCATGGATGGCATGATCAGGGATGTGGCCGACCTCAAGATTGAAGTAAAGACCGACGTTGGCGAACTCAAGTCCGAGATGACTTCCAAGTTCGAGATTCACCAGAAGGAACATGAGACTCAGCAGAAGACGTATGACCAGCAGCTACAGACGCGCAGGGACAGCCGGCGCTGGCGCCTGACAGCAACCGCCGGCGCTATCGGTACTGCCGTGACCGTGATAGCGCTCCTGCTGGCGATCCTGCAGACGATGCACTAGCCGCGCGATAGACTCCTCGCGAAAGGAGCCCGCCATGAACATCATCTCTAAGCTGCTCGCGCTTTACCGGCGCGAGCC
>WNFI01101304.1_pt1 | contig 24000 bp, 18 predicted proteins | sample 5400471 | NCBI WGS metagenome assembly WNFI01 (sample SAMN13153348, study PRJNA577476) | soil metagenome | isolation source: 100 cm saprolite on Douglas fir-dominated hillslope | place: USA:California | collected 2013-09-17 | reverse complement strand
GCCGTGTTGATCCCGCCGATTTGAGTATCACTGAGTGAGAACTCCCGGCGCATGGGTTCCACCAGAGCGCCGGCAATATGACGGTCGTAAAAATTCAGGATGTTGATGGCCACCAGAACCAGGAGGGACCATCTCGCGATTTTCGCCGGTGCGGCTGACTCCGGGGCCTGATTACTCATGAGGGGAGAATACTATCAGACTCTTTGCGACTCGGATTGTTTGACCGCAAAGGGCGCGAAGGACGCGAAGGACGCAGAGGCTTGTAGCCAAATCTTAAGTTTGCGTCCGTTGCGCCCCTTGCGGTAAATGATTCCACTGACCGCTTAGTCGCTACCGCGTTGTTCCCGCCTCAACTGCTTTCTTGCTCGCCGCTCCCGCTTGCGCCGCGGCAAGTCGAGCGGTCAACACGCGGTATGGCGAGCAGGAAACGTAATCAAGGCCCGCCGTGCTCAGGAATTGAATGGATGAAGGATCGCCGCCATGCTCTCCGCAAACGCCGATATGGAGATGTGGACGCGCCTTACGTCCACGCTCAATGGCGATCTTGATCAACTCTCCGACGCCTTCACGATCGAGAGCGGAGAAAGGGTCCTGTTTCAGTATGCCGCGATCGAGATAGATGGGCAGGAACTTACTCACGTCGTCGCGGGAGAAACCGAACGTAGTCTGCGTGAGATCGTTGGAGCCGAAGGAGAAGAACTCGGCTTGTGCGGCAATTTCCGCGGCGGCCAGGCACGCGCGTGGCAGCTCGATCATGGTGCCTACAAGGTACTCAACGGTTGTGCCTTCGCGCTGGAAGACTTCCTCGGCTACGCGCCGAATGATCGCCTCCTGGTGCGTAAACTCCTTGGCCAAGCCGACCAGCGGCACCATGATCTCCGGGATGACTTTGATTCCGGCTTTCTTGGCCTGCACCGCGGCTTCAAAGATGGCGCGGGCCTGCATCTCGGAAATTTCCGGATAGGTGATGCCCAAACGACAGCCACGGTGGCCGAGCATGGGATTCACTTCATGCAGGCTTTCAGAGCGCTGCAGCAGCGCCTGTGCCTCTTTGATTTCGGCTGCGTGGCCGCCCTTGGCCGTAAGCTCCGCGATCTTTTCCTTGAGCTCAGAACGGCCGGGCAGGAACTCGTGCAATGGCGGATCCAGCAGGCGAATGGTCACCGGCAATCCGTCCATGGCCTTGAAGAGTCCGAAGAAATCCTCGCGCTGCATGGGCAGAAGGCTCTCGAGCGCCTTGCGGCGGCTCGGCTCATCTTCGGCCATGATCATCCGGCGCATGTGGTCAATGCGGTCTTCGGCAAAGAACATGTGCTCGGTGCGGCAGAGACCAATACCTTCCGCGCCAAACGCGCGGGCTTGCACGGCGTCACGAGGAATGTCGGCATTGGCACGCACACGCATCTCGCGGAATGGTTCCGCGAGCGTCATGAAGCGCATCAGCTCAGGATCGTCTGGCGATGCGGCCTTGGTCGGAAGCTTGCCGAGGATCACACGCCCGGTATTGCCGTCGAGAGAGATCCAGTCTCCGCGTCGTAGAGTGTGGCCTTTTACGCGCATTTCCTGCGCTTTTTCCCTGATGTCCAATTCTCCCGCGCCGGCAACGCAGCACTTGCCCATACCGCGCGTGACCACAGCCGCGTGGCTGGTCATGCCTCCGCGTGCCGTGAGAATGCCTGCCGCCACTTCCATGCCAGCAATATCTTCCGGCGTAGTCTCGGCGCGCACCAGGATTACCGGATTGTCGCGTTTGGGCCCGGCCATGGCAACGGCGTCTTCGGCAGTGAACGAAATCTGGCCGACCGCCGCTCCGGGAGATGCAGGCAGGCCTTTCGTGAGGACTTCGACGTCTCCGGCGGATTCATCCAGGCTCGGGACCAGGAAGTCGTAGAGTTGGTTTGCTTCCACGCGGAAGATCGCCTCTTCTTTTGTGATCAGGCCTTCTTCGATCATCTGGAGCGCGATGCGGACGGCGGCGCGTCCGCCCCGCTTGCCGTTGCGGGTCTGCAGCAGATAGAGTTTGTTTTCTTCCACTGTGAACTCAAAATCCTGCACATCGCGATAATGCTTTTCCAACAGGGAAGTCGCGCGCCTCAGCTCGTCATATACCGGAGGCATCAGGTCTTTGAGTTCTGCCAGGGGCTGCGGCGTGCGGATACCAGCCACAACGTCTTCGCCCTGCGCGTCAGGCAGGAACTCTCCATAGAACTCCTTGGCGCCGGTCGCGGGATTGCGAGTAAAACCGACCCCGGTTGCGCTGGTCTGGCCGAGGTTACCGAACACCATCTTCTGGACGTTGACGGCAGTGCCCAGATCGTCAGGAATATCCGCGATGCGGCGGTAGTGCCGTGCGCGATTGTTGTTCCACGACCGAAACACGGCATCGCGCGCCATGACAAGTTGTGTGCGAGCATCTTGCGGAAAATCTTTGCCGGTCTTTGCCTTGATCAACTCCTTGAAACGGGCAATGACTTTCTTTAGGCGGTCAAGGGCATTCCCGCCTTTTTCCTTCTCTTCAACGGAGGTGAACTCTTCGCGAGGAATCTCAAGCACGACGGTGCCGAACATCTGAATGAGCCGGCGGTAGCACTCATAGGCGAACTCAGGATTGCGGGTGCGCCGCGCCAGGCCTTCCACAGTCTGGTCGGTTAGCCCAAGGTTCAGGATGGTATCCATCATGCCCGGCATGGAGAATTTCGAACCCGACCGTACACTCACCAGCAGCGGATGATCCTTGTCCCCCAGTTTTTCGCCCGTGAGTTTTTCCAGACGTTGCAGGGCCTCCTGCATCTGCTCTTCCATAGCGGGAGGCACGGCGCCGCGCTTCAGGAATTGGCGGCACGCTTCCGTCTGTATGGTGAAACCCGGAGGTACGGGAAGACCAGCATTGGTCATTTCGGCGAGTCCGGCGCCCTTGCCGCCGAGCTCGGCTTTCATGGCGCCATTGCCTTCAGCGTGACCGTCGCCGAAGGAGAAGACAAACTGTGTGCCAGCAGGTTCGGTCTTTGCCGCAGCAACCTTGAGAAGAGTGTTCATGAGAGGTCTCCCCTTTAAATTGTCGGATAGCCCGTGGTCCCAGCAGATATCTTGTGATGCACGAGAGCGAATCAGCCGGTTATTCGCGGTCTCACACTAGCAGATATGCAGGCTTGATGTTTCTCCCGGCTGCTGGAGCGTTAAACGTCCATCTTAGCGCCAGAAGTCGGGACAAAGTGTGAGCCTGGTCACAGCACCGACAGTGTCAACCAGAATTCTAAGACAGGATTGGGTCTTAGGGGAAATGTCCGCCCGGCTCGGACGCGTTTCCGAGAAGAAAATCATCCATTATTCATAGTGCAGTGCCACCATGGGATCCACCCTGGCCGCGCGGCGCGCTGGGATATAGCTGGCCAGCAGACCGACAAACGCCAAGATCAGGGCTGTAGCCACAAAGGGCAGTGGTGTTGCTGCGCTGACGTCGAAGAGCAGGTCTGTGATCTCGCGGGCCAGAAAGAGCGAGGCTGCGAGCCCGACTGCCAGACCTATGCTCAGGGTGACGGCGGTTTGTCGCACGACCATGAAGAGAACGTCACGCGGACGCGCGCCCAAGGCCAGGCGGATGCCGATTTCGCGCACGCGCTGGCCCACCGTGTATCCCACGACGCCATAGATTCCAACCGCGCACAGCACCATGGCGAGTACGGCGAAGATCGCCAGCAACGCCGCGCCGAAGCGTGCCGCCCAGAGAGACTGGGAAATGACTTCACCGATGGGCCAAACGTTGGTCAGCGGCACATTGCGATCCAGCGCCTGCACTTGTGCGCGGACCCCGCTCAGGACGGTGTTCGGATCGTTATTAGTGTGGAAAAACACGGTTACCGCGCCGCTGGGATTCTGTATCAGCGGAAGATAGACGTAAGGATTGGGGTCTTCGCCGATGGTGACGTATTTGGCGTCATGGGCCACGCCGATCACCTGTGTCCAGTTGTTGTCACCGAAGAACTTGAAGCGTTTGCCGATGGCATCTTCGTTCGGCCAGAAGCGCTTGGCGGCGGTCTCGTTGACAATCGCCACCCTGGGGCTGTCCTCCCGCACCGCTGTATCGAATCCCCGGCCGCGCATCAGCGGGATTCCCATTGTCTTGAGGTAGTCCGGAGCCACACTGTCGATCGTGACCAGCACGCCATTGCGCGTGGCACTTCCTTCTTGACCTTCGGGAAAGACACTGCGACCAAAGCCTCCTCCGAACAGCGGAATGTTAGTGGAAAGAGTAGCCGACTTCACGCCCGGCGTGTTCTGCACTATCTCCAGAGCGCGCCGCTCGAACTCGCGGGCGCGCGGGACGTCGTAGTTAAGGGCGCTGACGTCAAACGTCAGCATGGCCAGATTATGTGTGTCGAAGCCCGGATCAGTCTGTTGTGCATTGCGCAGGCTTACGACAAAAAGGCCCGCACCCACCAACGCAACCAGCGACAGCGCTACTTGAGCAACGATAAAAGCATTGCGAATCGAGAACCGGCCGCCGGATGTGGTTTCGCTGCCAACACGCTCCTTCAATTCCGTGACCAGGTCAGGACGCGATGCCTGCAACGCCGGTACCAGCCCAAAGATCACTCCAGTAAGCAGTGCGATAGCCAGTGTAAAGAGGAGTACTCGGCCATCCAGAGCCAGGTCCAATCCGGATTGCTGTAGAAATGGGGGACGGAACTGCCACAGCAGGTTGCGGCCTTCAACCGCTATTGCCAGACCCAAGGCGCCTCCGGCCAGGGCCAGGACACACGACTCATTGAGCAACTGGGCGATGATCCTCGAGCGTGAGGCTCCTACGGCAAGCCGTATCGAGATTTCGCGCTTTCTTCCGGAAGCGCGGGCCAGCAGCAGGTTGGCGATATTGGCGCAGGCAATCAGCAGCACCAGGCCGACCACCGCCATCATCACTGTGCCCGCCAGAGCGAAAGCGCCCCGCTGATTCGGGTTGATGCTTGATTCCAGAAGCGGCACGGCGGTGAAGCTGCGTTGTTTGTTCGGAACCGGGAAGTCGTGTTCCAGGCTCGTGCCGATGGATTGCAGTTCGCCCTTGATCTGTTGCAGGCTTGTTCCCGGCTTGACGCGCGCAACCACGTTGAAGCCGAGGAATCGCCGCTCCGGGAACCACTTTTTCTGAAAACCGGTGAAGATTACGTCGTGCATGGACATGGGGATCCACATGTCGGGCCCGCCCAGGACCGCCGTGCCCTGGAACCCACGCGGGGCCACGCCGATAACGGTAAATCCCTGGCCGTTCACCAGCACGGTCTGGCCAATTACACTCCGATCACTGGCGAAGCGGCGCTCCCACAATCCGTGATTGAGTACCACGACCGGCCCCGATCCGGGCTGGCCGTCTTCTTCGGGACGGAACGTGCGTCCAATTGCCGGTTTGACTCCCAACAGATCGAAATAATTCCCTGTGACCAGATTTGCACCGAACTGGTCTGCCGTGCCGTTAATGGTCATACTGACCGGCGCACCCGAGCCGATGGCAACGGCTGAGAGAGACTGCGCCTGGTGGCGGATGTCGTCAGCGTTGGGATAGGAAATAGGCAGAAAATTCTGCAAGGCAGTCTTGTTGCGTTGATCGGTCGTGAAGAGCGAAACCAGCGTCCTAGGATCGTTCACCGGGATGGGATTGAAGAACACCGCGTTCACCACGGTGAATATTGCCGTGTTCGCGCCAATGCCGAGCGCAAGCGTTACTACGGCGACGGCGGTGAATGCCGGGGACTTGCGCATGGTGCGCAGGGTGAAACGAATGTCCTGACCGATATTCATTGCGATTCGGCCTCCTGGGGCGTGGCGAACACCATTCTATTCTGACGGGCCAAGAGTCCGGTAGTGAGCGCAGTGCATGCTCCTTGTTTGAAGTGGGCGCAATTCGCGTGGGCAACAAAAAAGGAGAATGTGTCGTGCCACATTCCCCTTTTCAGGTGGGACTGACTTTCAGATCTCCACGGTATGGGTGCGGATTATAGCCCGAAAGCCGCCCCTCAGTAGGGAATTCTTACTATAGTTCTTCGCCGTCACCCTCATTTTTTTAAGCACCTTGGTAGTGCATAGCGAGTCACGGAGTTCCGCGCCCAACTCCTGCTCCGCGGCGGTCATGCCCTGAATTCCTAGCAGAAGGGCCTTGGGGCCAAGAATTAACCGGAATTTGCGGGAATAAAACGCCGCGGCTCGGGTTTTCCGAGGGCTAGGGGGATTTTTATTGCCGCGGAAATAACTGATGGCTCCAAAACGGAATAAAACCTCAGGTCCTGAGTTCTAGTCGGCAGAAGCCGCACATTAAGAAGATCAAAGGGGATAACTGATGAGCGAAAACAAAAAAGACGAGATTCTGCATGATCACAACGACGATGGAATTGACCGTAGAGGGTTTCTCAAGTGCATGGCCTGGGCCGGCACAGGAGTAGTTTGGACAATCGCATCCGGGGGCATTCCCACTTCCCGGGTTTTTGGCCAGACTGCACACCATAAAGGCGGCAAGGGCGATTTGCACTTTCTCCAGATCAGCGACAGTCACATTGGTTTCAACAAGCCGGCAAACCCTGATGTAAGCGGCACTCTTCAGGCCACTATCGACAAGATCAACGGTTTGCCCGACGCGCCTGAGTTCATGATTCACACCGGCGATCTCACGCACTCCTCCAAGGCAGAGGAGTTTGACGCCGTATCGCAGCTTCTCAAGGGCGCCCACACCAAAGAGATCTTTTACGTGCCCGGCGAGCATGACACGAACATTGACGACGGCAAGCAGTACCTTGAGCGCTACGGCAAGGGGACCAAAGGCAAGGGCTGGTATAGCTTTAACCACAAAGGCGTGCACTTCGTTGGCTTGAACAACGTGGTGCAGGTTGAGGGCATGGGAAAACTTGGCGAGGAGCAGCTGGAGTGGCTGGAGGGCGACCTGAAATCAGTCACCAGCAGCACCCCGGTAGTTCTGTTTGCGCACATCCCTCTTTGGACCGTCTATCCCCAGTGGGGATGGGGTACTGAGGACAGCGCGAAAGCCCTGGCCTACCTCAAGCGTTTCGGATCTGTGACCTTCCTCAATGGACACATTCACCAGGTGCTGCAGAAAGTTGAAGGAAACGCCACGTTCCATACCGCCATGTCAACCGCTTTCCCGCAACCCGCACCCGGATCAGCTCCTGCGCCTGGACCAATGAAGGTCCCGGCCGAAAAGCTGCGATCGGTACTGGGAATAACCGATGTTCACTATGTCGCCCAGAACCATAGTCTGGCCATTGTCGATTCTCCCCTGGTTTCCGCCGCAGATGCGCAGGGAACGCCGACGTCTGAGATTTCCGTCCCTGGCCTCCACTCGCGCGCGTACCTGGTCGGTTAAGGAGCCTTCATGGAGAATCGAAAAATACAGAAGCAGTTGTTCTGGCGCCGGATTCCCGCCGAGGGTCGTCTGGGCATCGGCTTGGCAGCCTTCGTGATGGGAATCATGTTCGTTCTATTTCAGTCTGCTGCCCTGTCCGCAGCGCAGACAGAGGACGAAAAGGGAGACGTCAAGCGTGGACAGGAGGTATTCGAGAAGCGCTGCACTGGCTGTCACTCACTCGATGAAGATAAAGAAGGACCAAGGCTTCGTGGAGTGTATGGCAAGAAAGCAGCCGTTCTCTCGACCACCTTTGAGTATTCCGAGGCGTTGAAAGCTTCCAATGTTACCTGGGATGCTCCTTCATTGAACCAATGGATGGAGGATCCTGAAAAGATCGTCCCTAAGAGCGACATGTTTTTCCGTGTCCCGCAAGCGCGTGAGCGAACGGACGTTATCGCCTATCTTCAAACGCTGTCCGACAAGTAATCAGAAGATACGGCGGTTTCATCTCGACTGGGTGACGTTAATCTGTCGTTTGCTCGATGGCAACGGCGACCACAGAAAACATTCATATGAGGAAAAATTAATAGGTACTTTCTTGTGGTTTGCCGTTGTCGCTATCCCCTCGCTCTTAATTCACGCGTTCGCCGCAGTGAAACGGGCGAATTGGACAAGGCCCGCTCTTCCTCCTGGAGCCCAGGTTGAAACGCCCCAAGGGAGCAATTAAGTCTTAAAGTCTAAGGAGTCACTCGTGACGTTCAATTCGATCTTTCATGCCCCGGAACGCCGCCTGGGCCTGGCATTGGCAATTTTCTCCCTTGGGGTCGTGGCCATGCTGTCCTGTACTTCTGCGGCCACCGCGTCGGGACAGGCGCAGGATGGCGATCCGAAACGTGGGCTGGACCTATTCCAAAGGCGCTGCACGTCCTGTCATAGCCTCGATTCAGAGAAGGAAGGCCCAAGGCTCCGTGGAGTGTTTGGCCGCAAGTCGGCCAGTATCCAAAGCTTTAACTATTCTGACGCGCTGCAGGGCGCGAAGATTACATGGGATGCCGCTTCACTAGACAGATGGCTGACCGATACGGACAAGTTCATACCGGATAATGACATGAATCTCAGTCTCAAAAATCCTCAGGAGCGGTCCGACATTATCGCGTACCTCAAGCAGTTGTCGAGCCAGTAGCGGCTTGAATTTTGGAACAAAGAAGGATACCCCCGATGAGAAAAACCTTGCATCTCGTGGCGATTGCCGCCCTGTCAGTCTCCGTTCTCGCAACTACCACATATAGGAGCGTTCATGCGAAGGCTGACGAGAAGCCCGCGTTGGAAGTGAAGATCGAGAATTTCGCTTTTGCTCCCGCAACACTCACGGTCTCGGCAGGCGCTCAGGTCACTTGGACCAACAAAGACGACATTCCCCACAATATCGTGGAGAAAGGTCGCGCCTTCAAGTCCAAGGCGCTTGATACGGGCGAAAAGTTCAGCTACACCTTTGATAAACCGGGTACATACGAGTACCTTTGCTCGATTCATCCCACCATGACCGGGAAGGTCATCGTGAAGTGACAGGACTCGGACTGCCGTCCACTGTTATCTGGAATGGCACTACGCTCCACAAATGGGTGACTGATCCTGATAAATTTATCGGGACGCCGGCGCCACAGCATAGCTGAAGCAGCTTTCCGGCCAGCAAGGTGTAATAAATTTCTAGCATCACGAACTTTAAGGAGTGAGATTGAAAAAACGCTGGCGCACAATACTGATGATTCTGATTGCACTGGTCGTCGTCTGCTCGTTCATCCATCCTTTCGGCAACGTCAAAGCGGTGCACTCCGACGCCGCGCTGCTGCAAGGCACGCAGGTCCCGCCGCAGGTCATGAGTACCTTGCAACGATCATGCATTGACTGCCATTCCGAACAAACGAGGTGGCCTTTGTACAGCTACGTGGCCCCTATGTCGTGGCTGGTCGAAAGCGACGTGAGCGACGGCCGAAAAAATTGGAACATGTCGCACTGGAGCGAAATCACTCCTGACGAGCGCCAGGACAAACTCGGTGGCATTGCCACCATGGTCCACAACAGAAAAATGCCGCTGCCTCAATACTTGCTCATCCACCGCAATGCCAAGCTTTCCGATGCGGAAGTAGACCTGGTCTACAAGTGGGCGCGGACCGAGCGCAAGCGTGTGACGGCTGAAGGTCAGGGAGGAGCGGCTCCCGGCAAATAGTTCTTGTCACGGTTGAGTGTGACCGCTGTCACATCCGCGGCCATCAGGCCATCCTACGATTGAGAATATGAAGCGGGCCTTCGATCTTGATCGTTGTCCGTCGGTTGTCATCTGGGAAGCAACGCAATCCTGCGATCTGGTGTGCCTCCACTGTCTCGTGAATGCCCAGCCCAAGCGGCATCCTCTCGAACTTGAGACAGCAGAGGCGGAAAAGCTCATCCGCGAGGTTGCTGACTTCCATCCACAGATATTCATTATCACAGGCGGCGATCCGCTCAAGCGTTTTGATATCTATCACCTCGTGGAGTACGCAATAAAGCAGGGTTTGCGCGTCGCCATCGCGCCGGGCACGACGCCTCTGCTGACCAAGACTGCCATCGCGGAACTGAAGAAAGTCGGACTCAGCAGGCTCGCTTTGAGTTTGGATGGCTCGGACCCGGAACGGCACGATACGTTTCGCGGCGTCCCCGGCTCTTACGCGCGAACGCTTCAGGCGATCCAGTGGGCCAATGAATGCCATCTTCCCATTCAGATGAATACCATGATTTCGCGGCGGAACCTGCGCGATCTGGAGAACATAGCGCACCTGATGAAGGACCTTCGCGTTGGGTTGTGGCGGCTCTTCTTCCTGGTTCCCGGAGACCGCGAACAGATGAATGACCTACCCTACGCTTCAGAGTTCGAAAATGTCTTTGCCAAACTCTACCAATGGTCAGAAGAGTTTTCGTTCAAAATCAAGACTGCGGAAGCGCCGCACTTTCGTCGGTACGTGATTCAGCAGCGGCAGAAGAATACCGCAGACGGCGCGGAAAACGGAACTTCCGGACAGCTTCCGACGAATGACGGCAAGGGCAGTGTTTTTGTCTCGCATACCGGCGAGGTTTGTCCCGGCGAGTTTCTCCCCATCTCAGCCGGGAACGTCCGCCAACGCTCGCTGGCAGACATCTACCGCAAGTCGGAGCTGTTCAAGGCCTTGCGAAACAGCGCTAACCTGCGGGGCAGGTGCGGTGAGTGCGAGTATAAGCAGATCTGTGGTGGCTCACGTGCCCGCGCTTACGCCGTAGCCGGAGACATCTTTAGTCAAGAGCCGTGCTGCTCCGTCAATCCCAGGTTGAAGTCGCTGCAGAGGGACGTGGCTCTTCAGCCGATGCATGCTTAGACCACAAGCCACGGACTTCTACCGAACAGAGTCCCTTACCCGTCCACCGATGCGCGCCCGGCAGTCGTCAGTAATGCAGCTAGTCAGCGCATCTTTCCACAGCGGAGCAAGTTGAGGGCTGGTCGTGCTGGTCAGCAGGGTGACGATATTCTGCTCCAGCCGGCCATAGCCCGAGTTCCAGCGCGACAAATACTCCTGGTCCTGAGCGTGGTCACGATAGTCACCCCATTCTTCATGTAACTTCCGCAAACGCTGCGCCAGTCGCTCATAAGGGATGTGCTTGTAATCCAGCCCCAGAACCCGAACTCCGCTCAGGGCCAGCCTTGGGCGGGGGTCGTCCACGATCGCATCAGCGAATGTTTTCAGTTCCGGCGCGTTGCGCAGCAAGGCCATATCGATCAGCAGGCTCTCCTGGCGACATCCCGGTTCGGCCTGGGCGAAAGAATACGCCAGCGCAGTTGAGGTCTTGGCAGCGCCATAGGCGGGATCGGTTCTAAGGAAGTAGGTGAGCGTTCCCGCCTGCATGGAGCACGGCCATTTCTCGCCTTGTACCTCATACGCCTGCTTGATTGGCGGAAGGATGGATGCGCCGCCGAATCGGGCCAGCAGTGGAGCCAGATGCTCCATTTCGTCGGTGTGCATGCTGGCAAAAACTTTGGCGAAGTAATCGTCCAGGTCGGGCGCGCCAAATGCATCGAGCCACGATTCCGGAATGAAGTTTGAAAGGTCGGGAGTCCATCCTTGCGCAATGACCCTGCGACGGAACATCTTTCCTGCAAGCTTAGGATCAAAGTTGCCGGCCTCTTTCAGAATGCCGATTCGGGCAAGATCGGAGTTCTGCGGAAGATTGTCGTAAATTTTCTCGAGCAGTGGCAGCAATTGGTTTTGTGGTGTACCTTCCGTCCACCGCAGGCTCAGTAGGTCGCGCTGCTGCTCGTTCGGGGGAAGATCCATCAACGTTGCCAGATGCAGCGTCCGCAATTGTGCGGCTTCTTCCGCGGGAAGCGGAATCGGGACCGAACATGCTTTATGGACCTTAGTATCCATGTTCAATTGCAGGAACCTGATGGCAACGGCGCGGCCGGCGGGCGATCTCTGGTCGAGAGTTGCTTTGACTGCCTGATATTCCGCCATCAGATTGGTCATCATAAGCTTGCGCCAGCGATCGCCATTCAACTGGCCGCCGCTGCGAATTTCATCGCCAGTAAGATTCGGGTTCTTCTCCAGCAACTGCAATACCGGAAGCTCAAAAAAGAGTTCGTAGTCCGGGGCGATTTGCGGATTGAGCGAGCGTTGCTGCAGCAGTTTGACCGCTTCTGCGTGGGTCGCCGCGGCCAGCACCGCGGCAAGCCCTTCATAGGAAGAGGCGGTACTGGTGTAGTAGTCGTTGTTCGAAGGGTAAAGTTCAGCCGCAGCCTGTCGGGCCTGGGGCGTGCCAATCTCGAATAAGCGGACCGCATCTGGAGCAGTCAGCCTGCCATCATAACTGGCCCTGGTGCGGGTCTTGATCCCTTCCATCTCCTCACGCGCAGCGGCCTTGTCCTGGGAAAGGATTTCGATTTCGACAATGTTCTCTGAGGTCAACGGCGGTCCCGCGAAATCGCGTTGCGAATAGAACAGCGAACTGTCGTCCACCGATGGGCGTAGGTCTTTGCGTCTTACGAGTGGCCGCCGGGCATCGGCGAGAATCACCTGCCGCGTCACCGCGTAGATACGGTAACGTCCGGGCTTGCTGAAACGCAGATATTGCGTCAACGAGACCGACTCATCGGCGGGTGAAACCGGCCCCAGTTGCTTGCGCGGCTCCTGAAAATACCGGATAAATGAGCAATACAGCGCAGAATACAAATCAAAGAAACCACCCAAGGGGTCGCTGGCTTCCGCCGGCCGGTCCACGACAAAATGTTCGAAGACGGAGCGGCCTGAAAGGTCTTTCTCGCTGGCGCCCGCAAGATATTTCCCGGGAGTATCCGCCGTAAACTTGTAGTCGATGGTGATTCGCTCACCGATTCGGAAGCGTTGCTTGTCTCTGAGCGAGATAGTGAAGTGCGCGCCGGGAGGATTTTCCGTCACCGCATGCTCATGCTTCTCCTTGAAATCATCGGCGCGAGAAAACACGGTTAATCCGCAGACAACGGCCGTTGCCGAGATGGCACGTAACCAGGACATCGATTAACAGGTTAGCGCAAGATCAGCACGACTGAGCTATTGCTCCGAACAAATTTACGGACAATAATCAACGCAAGTTCCAGATTGCGGACCATTCTATGTAGATACCGTTTATTGGAGGCGCCATGCGGAGAATTCTCGTAGCAGGCTTGTGGACCACACTTATGGCAGCGGCTGCCGCGGCGGCGGCCCAACAGCAGGACTCACCCTCGCTTACTATTTACAACCAGAACTTTGCCGTAGTGCGCCAGAGCGTGCCCCTCGACTTGAAAGTGGGAGTCAATCACGTGCTCTACAGCAATATCACGGCGCACGTGGAGCCCGACTCCGTGGTCCTGCGCGATCCCCGCGGCGGACGTTTGCAGATTCTGGAGCAGAACTACCGCAACGATCCCATCTCCGAGGGGCTGCTGCTCAGTCTTTTTGAAGGTAAGACGATTGAGTTTGAAACCGGGATGAACGACGGACAGGGACATCCCATCATCGTGAAGGGAAAGGTCATCCGCAGCGGCTACGTGCCCCACTATGAGGCCTATCAACGTTACGGACAGCAGTATTACCAGCAGCAGATGGCGATGGTCCAGGGCGGGTCAGGCCAGCCAATCATTGAAGTCGACGGCCGGCTTCAGTTCAGTCTTCCTGGCAAGCCGGTCTACCCATCGCTTGGCGTCGACACGATTCTCCATCCGACGTTTGATTGGCAACTGCAGTCGTCAGAGGCAGGGCGCCACACGGCCGAGCTCTCATACGTCTCAGGTGGCATGAGCTGGCACGCGGACTACAACATTGTGTCCCCGGAGAACAGCGATGTCGCAGACATCGTTGGCTGGGTCACGCTCGATAACCAGAGTGGCAAGACTTTTGAGGATGCGCACATCAAGCTGATGGCCGGCGACGTCTCCAAGATCCAGCAGCCTGTAGGCTACGGCTCTGGGTCCGCCGGAGGATTGATGATGAGGGACTCCAGCGTTCCCGTTGTGACGGAAAAGACTTTTGACGAATACCATCTCTACACTTTGGAGCGCGCGACTACCCTGCGCGATCGCGAAGTCAAGCAAGTGGAGTTTCTGCGCGCTACGGGGGTCCACGCCAACCGGCTTTATGTTTATGACGGCGTGAAGATCCCTCAGCAGTATCGTGGGTGGAATTATGAAACTATCCGCAATCAAGCGGAATATGGGACCGAGTCCAATCCCAAGGTCTGGGTCATGATGGAGTTCAAGAACTCCAAGAGCAACGGGCTGGGAATGCCTCTGCCCATGGGCCGCGTACGCTTCTATCGCCATGACCAGGATGGACAAATGGAATTCACCGGCGAAGACAAAATCGACCATACTCCCAGCGACGAGATTGTCCGGTTCTACACCGGCAATGCGTTCGACGTTGTGGGCGAGCGGCGCCGCACCTACTACAAAGTGAATTCTCAGGAGCGCTGGGTGGATGAAAGCTTTGAGATCAAGCTGCGCAACCATAAATCATCTTCTGCGGAGGTCCGGGTGGTCGAACACCTTTATCGCTGGACCAACTGGACGATCTCGCAGAAGTCCGACGACTTCCAGAAGACCGATTCGCAGACCGTGGAGTTTCGTGTTCAGGCGCCGCCCGATAAGGAGAAGACGGTCACTTATACGGTGCATTACACATGGTAGGGAGAGGCGGAACGCTTGTGCGATCGGTCATTGAGGCGTCAATCGGCTGAGTTCACAACAGAGCCTGGGCCTGGTAAAGCAGCGCTTTTGGCTACGGGCGGAAAATTTCCATCGAGTGCGGTTGTCGACTTCAAACGCGCCAGCACTTCGGATATGGTTGACTTCAATTTATCAGCCTCGAAAGGCTTTGAGAGATAGGCATCCATCCCAGCATTCAGGCAGTGTTCAATGTCGTCCGAGTATGCCATGGCGGTTAGAGCAACAATCGGCACATGGGCGCCGGTCAGCTGCTCCCGGAGACGCATGATGGTCGTAGCTTCCAGGCCGCCCATTTCCGGCATCTGCACGTCCATCAAGACCAGGTCGATGTCGCCCTTCTCGTGCAGCGCCACTGCCTCTTTTCCATTATTTGCCACCACAACAGAGTGGCCCAGGCGCTCCAATTGTTTCCGCGCTAGCTTTTGATTGATTAAGTTATCTTCCGCGACCAAAATGCGCATAGGCCGCTCTTGGGACTCCGGTAGGGAGGAATCTTGCATGCTGCCCGAGCTTACGCCGGCCAACGCACGGTCCATGGAAATGCCAGAAGTATTGTCCGCTCCAGTGCCTATGGACTCTGGCGGAGCCGCACTGGATATCAGAGGAATAGTGAAGTGGAATACGGAGCCGTTGTCTCGAGCGGCATCGAGCCATAAGAACCCGCCCATAAGGCCAGTCAGTCGCGAAGAGATGGTGAGGCCAAGACCGGTCCCGCCAAAACGGCGCGTCGTGGAATTGTCCTCCTGAGAAAACGCCTCAAAGATTACCTTTCGCTTTTCCGCTGGAATACCAATCCCTGAGTCCACGACGGAGAACTGTAGCCATGCCGGGCCAGGGACGAGTGCTTGAGACTTAATCACGCGCAGAGCGATCCCTCCGTGCTCAGTGAACTTGATGGCATTTCCCAGCAGGTTGAAAAGAACTTGACGCAGACGTGTTGGGTCACCGAGCACGAAGCGCGGCGTATCCGGCGAGATCTCGCTCGTAAACTCAAGTTTCTTCTGGCGTGCCGCCAGAGCAAAAGCTGCCCGGCAAGAGTCGACCAGTTGGTAAAGGTCCACCGGAATGCGCTCAACGTGCAACTTGCCAGCCTCAATTTTCGAGAAGTCGAGGATGTCGTTCACAATAGAGTGGAGACAGACCGCGGACTCGCGGGCCGCGGATAGAAATTCCCGCTGTTCGTTATTCAATTCCGTGTCAAGCACAAGATCGACCATTCCGATGATGCCGTTCATGGGCGTACGGATCTCGTGACTCATGTTAGCCAGGAACTCGCTTTTCAGACGGCTGGCGGCCTCGGCCGATTCCTTGGCTTGTTGCAGTTCTCGCGAGTGCAGGTGACGCGTCTGAGTAATCAGCAAACGAAGGCTGAAACATACAAAAGACGCAACAATTGTGACGAAAGCGACCGTGATCTGCGATGCCGCGATGCGCGCGGCGAGCAGAAGAACCAGGCATGGCAAAACCAGCGGAGACACCGTTAGAGTCAGCAAACTACCGAGCCGCCGGCCCGGCCGAGGGTCGGACGACACTGCCGGCAATGCGTCCTTCCAGCCGGAAGCAATCAACGCTATCAGCAGAAAAGGAGTGCTCCACGCTAAGTCGACCCAACCGCCGGAAGGCAGGTTCAATCGATCAATTGCATGTATGCCCAGAGAGTTCACGCTGGCCATGTACAACAGCGCGCCGCCCATGTATCCAAAGAGCTTTCTCACTCCGGGAGAACGTGAAAGGCAAGCCCGGAGCACGAACGCGAACGCCAATGAAAAATTGCGTACGTTCCACATTCGTTCCATCGTCCAGCCTATGTGCTTCGGACGGGCCCACCAGAAAACCGGGACATTAACAAAAAAGAAATAGCAAGCGGCCAGAACAATGACTAACTGAACAAAATCCAGACCCAGTTCCCAGTCCTGGGTTTCTGAATTGTCTTCTGAAACAAGAAAGATCGAGGTAGCCAGGGGCGTAAGCGCGATAAAAAAGATGATGTCACTCGGCCAGGGCCGTACCATCGGCCGGTGAATGAAGTTTTCGCAATAAATCCATATTGTTTGTCCGGTTGCCCAAAGACCGAGCCAGGCCATGATCAGGAGCCAAAACTTGTGGCCCAGATGCGTGGAGCGTCGCGAGGCCCGATAGCAAGTAATCAGAGCCAGCAGACACGCCAACAGCATCACAATGTTTGAAATCAGTCCCTGGTCTTTTAGCATGGGCCGCAGCCAGGCAGCCCCCGCATGTGCGGCGAACAAAAGGATTACGGCCCCAATGACCAGTCCTTGGAATCTGCTTTGGAATCTGCTTTGAGGCAGTCTCATCCTATGCACAAAACCTCACTGGATATTTCGACACTTGAGGGCGAATCTTTAGCTTCAATAGCTTAGTTCCAGGTCAATACTTCCTATGGGTTGGGTTTTTCCCTGGGGGGCAGGGTCGGCCTGAGACGGCAGGGAGTCCCGGGCACCAGTTGGATCTGGCAAATTCTGGCGGAGAGAGAGGGATTCGAACCCCCGATACCCGTCAAGGTATACTCGCTTTCGAGGCGAGCGCCTTCAACCACTCGGCCATCTCTCCGCGGCACTCCTGCGGCGTGGCTTAGCAGGAGCGTTCTTGAATTATCAGGAGCAGGTCAGCTCCGTCTCTGTTTGAAAAAGCTTTGCAGGATTTCCGAGCACCTGTCTGCAAGGAGGCCTGAAACCACTTCCATCCGGTGGTTCAATGCTGGATGGTTGATGACATGGAGCACGGACCCTGCAGCTCCGGCTTTAGGGTCACTGGCGCCGTATACCAGGCGCGCCAAGCGAGCGTGAATCATAGCGCCGGCGCACATGGCGCACGGTTCAATTGTAACAAAGATGTCGCATCCCCCCAGGCGGTGGTTTCCCAGCCGTGCGGCAGCCTGGCGCAGAGCGACAATCTCCGCGTGGGCCGTGGGATCATGGTCGAGCAGATTACGGTTGTGTCCACGTCCGGCGATCTCGCCATCTTTGATTACTAAAGCGCCAACAGGGACCTCGCCTTCCTGGGCAGCCAGAGCCGCCTGCTCAAGGGCGAGTTCCATCCATGCGATGTCGTCAGTAAGCCCCATAAAATGTGTCTTTTGCGCCCGAGCAGCAGATTCCTCAACTGTAACCCGGAGTGTGCCTGATTTTATCAGCGGCTGCCGTTCTGGATAATGTTTTTCCCGCAGTCAACCCGGCACTGTTTACTAATCTCTAAACAAAGGTCATGACGTCTGTCCCCCTGCGATTCACTCGCGTCGGGGGACCGAGTTCGCCCGACGGGCAGTGAAAACTTCGAAGGAGCAACACATGAACAAGAAATTCGTATTGTCATTGATGCTGGCAACCGGCTTGGCATTCGCGCAGAGCGGCAGCAGCAGTGGTAGTCAGAGCAGCAGTACACCGAGTACTCAACCCAGTCAGCAGACGCCCAGCCAGCAACCCAGCACTTCCAGCCCAGACCAAAGCAGCCAAACCAGCACAGCCTCCAGCAATTCACAGGACACAGTACTGCGCGGCTGCCTGAAACAGTCAGGCGGGAATTGGGTGTTGTCTTCGAACGGCCAAAACATAACTCTGAACGGCGATGATTCCACGCTGAAGCCGCATGACGGGCATCAGGTGGAAGTGCAGGGAACCCGCGGGAGTGACAGCTCCTCGCTGACCGTAAAATCGGTGAATATGATTTCCGATACGTGCAGCACGAGCCAAGCCTCTTCCGGAATGCCGGACGCGAGCTCAGCGAGCCCGAGCAGCGCAGCCTCGGCCAGCCCGAGCACCAGTTCCGCGCCCAGTCCAGACACCAGCAAGAGTTCGGACACGAGCAATCAGAGTGCGGCAGCCGCTCCGAGCAGCTCTGCCAGTTCGGCCAGCAGCGCCAGTTCTGCTCCGAGTTCAAGCATGAGCAGCCCGAGTGCAACGACTCCGTCGACCTCAGCCAGCTCAAGCGCTCCAGCAGACCAAACTCAGACACCGAGCAGCAGCACGAGCTCAGCAACCTCTAGCCAGTCCGCCACCACTCCGAGCACCAGCGCGACCCCCAGCAGCATCGACCAGAACGCAGCAGCTCCCAGCGCCTCCGCTGATCAGAATGCCGCCAACGCCGGCAACGCTGACCAGAGCGCCAATGCGCAGAAGCTTCCGCAGACTGCGTCTCCGCTGCCCTTGTTGGGATTGCTTGGCCTCGGATCTTTGGTTTCTGGCCTGATCGCCCGCAAGAAATAACATTAACCGACGACTGAGAAGTAAGACTGCCCGGCGGGCGCAAGCCGCCGGGCGCTTTTTTGCTCCGAACTACGCGGGCTGTTGCTGGGTCATGCAATGTATGGCGCCGAGTCCCCAGATGAAGTCGCCGCTGTGGATTCCCACGATCTCTCGCCCGGGAAAAAGATCGGCCAGAATGTTGAGCGCAAGCCTGTCATTGGGATCGTTGAATGTCGGGACCAGAATCAGCTCATTGGCGATGTAGAAATTAGCATAACTGGCGGGCAGGCGCTGTCCGCGAAAAACCACGGGACGGGGAAGCGGCAGCTCGATCACCTGGAGCCTGCGCCCGAGCATGTCAGTCGCTGACTTCAGACGGTTGAGATTTTCCAGCAGAGGAGCATGGTTCGCGTCAACACGGTTTCCTTCCACGGCCGTCACCACGGTGTCCGTGGAGACAAAGCGGACAATGTCATCCACGTGTCCGTGGGTATCGTCGCCAACAATACCGCGCCCGAGCCATATCACTTTTTCGATTCCCAGATAATCGTGCAGGATCTTTTCCAACTCCTTACGTGAGAGCCCGGGATTGCGTTGCTGCACCTTGCTTAGGAGGCACTCTTCCGTGGTGAGCATGAGTCCGGCGCCGTTCACATCAATACTGCCGCCCTCCAGGACAACGTGATAAGGTCTGGCATTGTGCTCAATCATGGGCCTGAATTGCGGCAGCTTAAGTTTCTTCGCCACGCGCTCGGGTAATTGGTTGTCGAGCTTCCAGTCTGGATACTTGGCCCATGCGCTGAAGCGCCAGTTTGTAATGGCGACACGATCAGGCCCGGAACCGCGGCGCACAAAGATCGGACCAGAGTCGCGTGTCCATATCCGGTTTGTTCCCCAGACGTGGAATTTCACGCGCTTCAGACCAACCTGGCTGTCGCCGAGAATTTTGCGCGCCTGCTTCTTCTCATTTTCATTTCCAACAATGAGATTTACATCTTCCACCCGAGCTAAATGGCGGACGATGTCGGCAAACACCCAGAGAATCGCGTCGAATTTTCCCGGCCAGTCGGTACGGTTGTGCGGCCATGCCAGCCACGTGGCTTGATGGCGCTCCCATTCGGCAGGCATGCGGTAGCCGAGTTCGTATGGGGTGGACTGCGGGTTCAATCCAGGAACCTGTGCGTGATGCCGCCGTAGCTATCAATGCGGCGGTCGCGGAGGAACGGCCAGTTGCGGCGGATATCTTCAAGCTGTCCCAGGTCGCATTTGCCAATCAAGATCTCTTCCTTGTCGTGTGAAGCCTCGGCAATCACCCGGCCAAAGGGATCGCACAGGAATGATCCTCCCCAAAACTCCAGGCCTTTGCCCGTGGCGCGATTACCGCGGATGTCGCCAAACTCGTGCCCCACGCGGTTCACCACGCCGACAAAAACTCCATTGGCAATGGCGTGTGCGCGCTGGATGGTGCGCCAGGCATCGTGCTGCGCCTCACCGTATTCGGCTTTCTCGTCGGGGTGCCAGCCGATCGCCGTGGGATAGAAAAGTATGTTCGCCCCTTGCAGGGCAGTAAGCCGTGCGCCTTCCGGATACCACTGGTCCCAGCACACGAGGGTGCCTACTCGTCCATAGGACGTATCAAAGGCCTTAAAACCCAGATCGCCAGGAGTGAAGTAATATTTCTCGTAGTAAAGAGGATCATCGGGAATGTGCATCTTGCGATAGATTCCAAGACTGTTCCCGTCAGAATTCAGCATGACAGCCGTATTGTGATATAACCCGCGCGCCCGACGCTCAAAGACTGAAGCTACGACAGCGACTTTGGCTTCCCGCGCAACCGCCGAGAGCCTTTCCGTCGTAGGCCCGGGAATTGGCTCGGCCAGATCGAAGAGCGCCGCATCTTCCCGCTGGCAGAAGTATTGGGTCCGAAACAACTCCGGCAAACACACAATCTGCGCGCCCTGTTGTGCAGCCTCGCGGACCTTTGCGGCCGCGCGCTCCAGGTTCTGGTCAGGGTCAGGGGAGCATGACATCTGCACTAACCCGACGATAAAGCTCTCAGACGGCACTCGGTTTCCTCTCTCAAGATACTGATTCCATAGGATAGCAAACTCCTCCGCGCACGGGCCTTAGTGGCGTTGACGAGCGAGCGCTTAAGCACTCTCACTTAGCCCGCAGCTAAGGAGCCCGGCTGTCTACGGCACTTTAACCCGTTAGTAGTAGGTACTTGCCTGATTCAGCCAGAGTAGATCCACCCGTAGCCTCATGCAGTCACGGAGGTGAAGGGTGCGAATTTCCAAGAGATCGAATTCAAGTAAGATTCTGGTGGTAGCGATTTTTGTGGGTGCTCTCCTGGTGGTCAGCGGATGCGGCGGAGGTTCGACAAGCGTGTCCGCATTCACAAATCCGGCGCAGGGGTCGAATCCGTCCGCTCCTCCCCCGACGCCGCCTCCGCCGACAACTCCGCCCACAACGCCTCCACCGACGACGCCACCTCCGCCTACTCCCCCACCGCCCGCACCGCCACCGACTACTCCGCCACCGACTACTCCGCCACCACCGGCCAATCCCGAGTACCAGGCAAATATCAGCGCTACTGCCGGTTGGATGGCCAAAAATGTGGTCGCTTCCAACGGCGCGCTCACTTACGGCAACACCATCAATCCCTACTACAGCAATCTGGCGGCTGTCGGTCTTACCCGAGATCCGGGCAGTCTGGGAATCGTCCAGAACTGGATGAACTGGTACGTCAGCCATCTCAACGCCACGGACAAGTGGGGACTTGGCGGCACCACGTACGACTACGACTATGTAAATGGAGTAGAAACGTCGCACGTTGATGCCGATTCCACTGACTCTTACGCGGCAACATTCCTGACGCTCGCGTGGGCCTACTACAGCACTGGCGACCCGGGCGCGCAGGCTTATGTGAAAACGCTGGCCTCCCAACTCGACACCGTCGCTCAGGTCATCGTAAAGACGCAGCAGTCAGACGGACTCACCTGGGCCAAGCCCGATTACCAGATCAAATACCTCATGGACAATTGCGAGGTCTATCGAGGACTGCGGGATGTGGCGCTTGTCTTCCAAAACGCTATCAACGATCCGGTCAAAGCGCAGTACTACAATGCGAAAGCCGACCAGGTCATGAACGGGCTGATGGGAATGTATCTGGGCAGCGGCACGTGGGCCATGTACAAAGATGGAGCTGGCGTAACACCTCTGCCCGTCATGAGCACCTGGTACGCTGACGCTTCGTCGCAAATGTTCCCCGTCATGCAAGGCGTAATCGCGGGCAACGACCCCAAGGCCGTCCAGACTTACAACAACTTCAAAAACGCGTGGCCGGGATGGGCGAACCTCTCTTTCAGCAGCCAGGACCCGTTTCCGTGGGTCATGATTGGCGGCGCCGCAGCCGTGATGGGCGATAGCGCCGGTGTGAGGACTTATCTCACGAACATCGAGAACATGTACGTAAAGACTGGCTTCCCGGGTCCCTGGTACAACATGGAAGCAGGGTGGTTCATACGTCTGAATGCGTACCTGATGAACCCGCAGACGCTGTAAAGCTCCACATAATGGCGATTACGACGATTCCGGCAATCTCGGCGTAGTCGCCAGCAGCCTTCGACGCAGGAAGCGTTTCACTTCGAGCGTTCCCCAGGTGAGCAGGAGCAGGAAGATCAGGCCCGTATACCCCTCGTGAAGAATGCGGAGCGAATCCGCGCAACGCCAGGGTTCTGATAATTGTCCAAGTGCCCACACATGAAATAGCTGGCCGCGAGCTCCGTCCAGTCCGTGAGCGAAAAGCGGTGGAAGTATCAAACCAAGCAGCAACGTCCAGTAAGCGGTGGCCATCACCAGAAGTATCCGGCTTGCCCGAAACAACGCGCGCGTCAACCTCATATTGTTTCTGACACCGCGATCAATGCGCGGGTTCCGTCGCAATCCTGAGATTTCAAATCTAAAGTCCGGCGTGCTAGCTTTTGGTCGCCTTAGTAGTCGCCGGCGCAGTACTTCCGGTGCCATTCTCCGGAGGGGGTGTGTTCTTTTTGACCGGCTTGGCAGCCCTGCGTTGCTTGGCGGCCTCCGTTGACCAGCGTTTCTCCAATTCCCGCATGTTCTTGTTTTTCATGAAGACAGCATGACACAACCTGCAGGCCGAAAGCGAGAGACTGAATGCAGACAGGAGCCGCCAGCCGTAATCTTCCGCGTTTGACTCTCCCTCCACAACCGTTTACTTTTTCAGGTTCCCCATTCTGTCGAGGTGACGCGTTGACCAAGAAGCGTGAAGGCGCAGGTATTGACCGCAAGCTGCACGACCCAGTGAAGGACAAGCTGTCTCCGGTTTTTCCGCTCGACCTGTCCAAAGCCAGGACCATCAGCGCGCTGGTGCGCGGCATGGCCGATACGGCGTTTACCGGGCGCCAACTCGGCGAGGCTGTTGACGTGCTGGAAGCCATGGCGCGCGACAAAGACTGCTTTGTGGTGATGACCCTGGCCGGGGCGATGACAGTCGCCAAGCAAGGGCTGATCATCTGCGATTTGATTGACCGCGGACTGGTCAACGCCGTTGTCTCCACCGGCGCGCTCATGGCGCACGGACTGGTGGAAGCAACCGGCTGCAAGCACTATCGCTACGATCCGCGCATGAATGACGTTGAGCTTTACGAAGCGGGCTACAACCGCGTCTACGACACGCTGGAGCCGGAGCAGAACCTTGACCACGTTGAGCTGGTGATGGAAAAAGTCCTCGGGGACTGGGATTCCATTGAGACCATGTGTTCCTGGCGGCTCAATCAGGAGATCGGCCGGCATCTGAAGAAGCACACAAAAGGGCGGGGCATTCTCAAATCAGCGTATGAAAAAGGCGTGCCGGTCTTCGTTCCGGCATTCACTGATTCCGAACTCGGCCTGGACGTCGCGCTCAACAACCGTATGCGCGCCCGTGAGGGCCAGCCCCTGATCAACTTCAATCCATTTCTTGACCTTAACCACTTCGCCGACACCTTGCTCAAGCAGAAGCGCATTGGCATCTTCACCATCGGCGGCGGTGTTCCCCGCAACTGGGCGCAGCAGTTTGGTCCCTATTGCGAACTTCGCGTCCGCCGCGCCGGAGAAGATGTCGAACTCAAGCGCTACCACTACGGCGTGCGCGTCTGTCCCGAGCCGGTGCACTGGGGAGGACTCTCAGGCTCGCCGTATTCTGAGGC
>WNFI01515690.1_pt2 | contig 24012 bp, 22 predicted proteins | sample 5400471 | NCBI WGS metagenome assembly WNFI01 (sample SAMN13153348, study PRJNA577476) | soil metagenome | isolation source: 100 cm saprolite on Douglas fir-dominated hillslope | place: USA:California | collected 2013-09-17 | reverse complement strand
CGTTGAGCGCTGGATCGGAGCCGCAGTAGATGCCGACAGTCGGCACCCCCAGCGCCGCCGCGAGGTGCGTGAGGCCGGTGTCGAGGCCGATCACGCCGCCCGCGTGGACGAAGAGCCGGGCGAGCTCCTCGAGCGTCATGCGCCGCGGCACGATGGCCTTGGGAACCGCCGCGCGGATGCGCTCTGCGCGGCCGCGCTCGGCGTCGTTCCCCCAAGGCAGCACGACGGGCATGTCGAGCGCCCGCCCGGTCTCGATCCAGCGCGGCTCCGGCCAGAGCTTGTCCTTGCGGCTGGTCATGGTGAGGAAAACCGCGTAGCGGGAATCCTCCTCGAGCGGCGACGCGCCTTCGGCGCGCAGCCCATAGCGCACGTCTTCATCCAGAGCAAAACCCAGCGCTTCGGCGGTAAGCCGGCGGTTTCTTTCGACGGCATGCACGCGCCACGACACCGTGTGCACCACGTCATAGAAGCGGGCGGCGAGCGGCTCGCGCGCGCTCGGTGCATCCATGCCGTGTTTGGTGCCCGCGGCCCAGAGACACATCACCGCGCTCTTCAGCAGCGCCTGCGAGTCGATCACCGCGTCGTAGCGCTCGGTTTTGAGAGCTCGCCGGAACGCGCGCAACTCGCCCCACACCGCCGGGCTCCACAGCGCCCTGCGCCAGCGGCGCAACGCCACGGGAATGACCCGGCGCACCGAGGCGTGCATCGCCGCGATGCCGGCGAACGGCTCTTCGACCACCCAGTCGATCTGCGCGCCCGGCAGCATTCGCGCCGCGTCGCTCACCGCCGGGCAGTTCGACACCACGTCGCCCAGGGACGATGTTTTTACGAAGAGAATGCGCGTCATTGTTGTTTAGAATAGGGCCCGCCGATTTTACGGGATAACCTTTGAACGCCGCGCCACGAGCCCCGCTCTCGGCCGTCCTCATCACTCGCAACGCCGCAGCGGTTCTCGAGCCCTGCCTCGAGAGCCTGGCTTTCGCCGATGAGATCGTGGTCGTCGATTCGGCGAGCACCGACGCCACCGCGGCGATCGCCGCGCGCTTCGGCGCGCGCGTGGTGCAGAAGGAGTGGCTCGGCTTCGGCCGGCAGAAGCAGTTCGCGGTCGAGCAGGCGAAGCACGACTGGGTGCTGTGCCTCGACGCCGACGAGACGGTCTCGCCGCAGCTCGCCGCGAGCATTCTCGCCGCGCTCGCAGGGCCAGTCTCGCCGGTGTACCGCATGCCGCGCCGCAACCGCTTTCTCGGGCGGTGGCTGTCGCACGGCGAGGGCTACCCCGACTGGAGCCCGCGCCTGTTCAACCGCATGAACGCGCGCTGGAGCGACGACCTGGTCCACGAAAAAGTACTGTACGCCGTGACGCCCGGCACGCTGCTGGGCGACCTGATGCACGACTCGTCGGACGACCTCACGGCGTATCTCGACCGGCAGAACCGCTACACCACGCTCGCGGCGCGCCAGGCGTACGAGCTCGGGCGCAGCGCCGGCTTCTTCCACCTCCTGCTGTCGCCGGTGGTGCGCTTTTTCAAGTTCTACGTCTTCCGCCTCGGCTTTCTCGACGGCATGCCGGGCCTCTTGCACATCTCGATCGGTTGCATCAACAGCTACCTCAAGTACGCCAAGCTGATCGAGCTGCGCAAAGCCGACGAAAAATGAAGCTGCTCGTCACCGGCGCCGCCGGCTTCATCGGCATGCACTGCGCGAAGCGCCTGCTCGAGCGCGGCGACGAAGTGCTGGGCATCGACAATCTTTCCCCGTACTACTCGGTCGAGCTGAAGAAGGCGCGGCTCAAGCGCCTCGAGCACAATAGGTTCCGTTTCGTGCAAATGGACCTCGTCGACTCGGGGTCGTTAACCAAAACATTTGAGAAAGAAAAACCTGGCGCCGTGCTGCATCTCGCCGCGCAGGCAGGCGTGCGCTACTCGCTCGAGAACCCGGCGTCGTACGTGCAATCGAACCTGGTCGGCTTCGCCAACCTCCTCGAGGGCTGCCGGCGCTGCCCGCCGCGGCACCTGGTGTTCGCGTCCAGCTCGAGCATCTACGGCAATAACCCGAAGCTGCCCTGGTCGGAGTCGGACAACGTCGATCACCCGATCAGCCTGTACGCCGCCACCAAGAAGTCAAACGAGCTGATGGCGCATGCCTACAGCCATATGTATGGCATTCCCGCAACGGGGCTGCGCTATTTCACGGTCTACGGCCCCTGGGGGCGACCCGACATGGCGGCGGTGCTGTTCGCGCATGCCATCATGGAAGGCAAGCCGATCGAGGTCTTCAACCACGGCGACATGCAGCGCGACTTCACCTACATCGATGACATCGTCGAAGGCACGCTCCGGGTCCTCGACCAGCCTGCGCGGTACGCGATCTACAACATCGGCAACCACCAGCCGGTGCGGCTCCTCGATTACATCGCCGCGCTGGAGCGCGCACTCGGCAGGAAGGCGAAGATCGAGATGAAGCCGATGCAGCCGGGCGACGTGAAGGCTACCTACGCGGACACGCGGGCGCTTGCGCGCGCGGTCGGCTTCGCGCCTTCGACGCCGCTCGACCAGGGGCTGGCGAAGTTCGCCGAGTGGTTCAAGTCCTACTATGGCTACGCGTAGCTACTCGGTCATTGCCGCCGCCCTCACCGTCGCCGGCTGCGCCGCCGTCAATCCGTACCCGGCGGCGTGGGACCCGCTGCCGGCCCCTTCATCGACCGATTGCAAGCATTTCGAAGGCAGCTATGCCGACAAGGCCGAATCGAGCGATCGCGTCAAGCCCTCGCTGATGCGCGAGCTCTTCGGCTTCAATACCGATTGGGAAAAGGCGACGCGGGTCGATTTCTCGCTGCCGCGCGACGATACGCTCGAAGTCACCGTGTGGAACGGAACGGACAAGCAGCTGTCCCGCACGTTCAGCGCCGCGGAAGGCGAGCTCGCCTGCGACGCGGGCCGGCTCATCCTCCGCAACACGCGCTGGCTCCGCGCCGATATCATGCTCGCCCGCGAAAAAGCGAAGCTCACCCTGCACAAGGCTGGCGATTACCTTGTAACCGAAGTCGAGGATGACCTGACCGGCCTGTTCTTTGTCATCGTGCCGATCGTCGGCAGCATCACGAACTGGTACCGCTTCGCGAAAATTCCGTAACGCACTTCAAGTCATTTCCTCTATCGCTGTTATTACCTGGTCAACTGCAACTCTCCGGATGCATACCGGATTGCCGCACTCGGCCACGCTGCGCCAGCATTGGCGCAGCCACGGCAAGCGCCGCTCGAACATCTGGCCCTGGTCGCGGCACGCCACGTCCGGATCCCAGATCGCCCGGAACGGGCTCGCGACCCAGAACAGGCCCGGCCCGGTGCTGATGGGCGAGCCGGGACCATACAGCGCCACGGTTGGAACGCCGACCAGGCGCGCTAGGTGCGCGATGCCTGTGTCGGGACATACGAGAAAAGCGGCGTTTCGCAGCAGATCCCACATCTGCGCCAGGTCGAGGCGGCCTGCGAGGCCGCTCCTGCTGCCGTCGGGGTCGACCGGAACCAACAGAGTTTCCTCTCCGCGTCCCGCGCTCAAGACGACCTGGTAGCCCCGCTCCTCTGCCCAATCGCGAACCGCCTGCCAGCGCTCAGGCGGCCACCGCTTGTGAAAGTTGCTCGCCCCCAGGTGCAACACGCAGTAAGGCGCCTGCGGGCGTGGATACGGCGAGAAGTCGGGCGCAGGCCATTCGTCCACCGAATAGCCGCCAGGATTTTCTCCGTCCAGCAGAAGCGAAGCTATCTCGCCCCAGGCCATCGGCGCCCGCGGCATCGTTCTCATCTCATCGACCGGCCAGTCCTTGTAGCTTGCCTCGTCAGCCGCGAATGCGACGATCCAGCGCGCATCAAGCGCGCGCGCAAGCCACGACCAGCGGTTATCACCCGGCACAAGCGCCAGATCGAAGCCGCGCCGCTTCCTCAACGCCACGTGATCGGTGAGGGAACGCGGGTCGAAACCCAGCACGGTGACACCGTAGGGTCTGCCGGCGTAGATCGGCGCGTAGGCCTTCGGGCATGCCATCACGATCTCGGCGTCTGGAAAGCGCTTACGCGCCTTCTTGATGAGCGGCGTGAGCATGATCGTGTCGCCGAGCAGCAGGTGCTGCGCAATCAACACGCGTCGCACGACGGCAGGAGGGTGCTGGCGCCGCCTTGACGCCAAGCCCGCTGCGCCGTGCGCCAGGACATAAAGTCGGGGCCAGGCGCGGCTAGCCATCGGGGTTCCAAGGATGCGCAAGCTGGGCGAGGCTTTCGTCCAGGATCAGCAATTGCAGCACCTGCTCGGCGGCATGCTCTGCCCCGCCGAGATAGTGGTGGACAAAGGCGTCCACTGGCCCTGCGGCGAGCTGCCCAGCGCTCAAGCGTTGCAAACGGGCACCCAATCCATCAAGGCGATCGGCGAGCTTCACGCGCAGCCAGTCGCGCAGCGGCGGGTTGAAGCCGCGCTTCTTGCGGCGAAAGAAGTCTGCCGGCAGGCGCTTATCGATGGCGGCCTGCAGCAGCATTTTCGGCGGCCGCGTATAAAGCTCCTCGACCGGCAGCGACAGGATGCGTTGCACGAAGCGGTGGTCCAGCAGCGGCGCGCGCGCCTCCAGCCCGTGCGCCATCGTGCAAAGGTCGGACTTGCGCAGGATGTATTCCGGCAGGTAGTTCGCAGCGTCGATCGCCAGTAACTGCTCGAGCGGTCGCTGCGCGTCGTGATCGGGCTCGCGCCAATAGCAAAGCGAGCGCAGTTCAGGCTGCGCCTGGAGGAACGCGCGCTGCGCCGGCGCAAAGCCGGAGAAACGCAAGGAATAGGCGGCCTTCCAGTCCATTGCGAGCTCGGTCGTAAGCTTGTTCCCATCCATCGCCGGGCGGATGCGAAAAGGCAATCGCAGATTGCGCCGCCACGCGGTGCGCAGGTGCTTGGCGATCCTCTTGTACCCGGCGAACAGCTCGTCGCCGCCATCGCCGACCAGCACTACCTTGACGTGCTTGCTGACTTCCCGCGCCAGATACCAGGTCGGAAAGCTGGAGGGATCGGCGAACGGCTCGTCGAGTCCGGCGACGATGCGGTCGAAGTCGTCCTCGACCGATTCCGGAACGATGACCTGCGTATTGGGCAGGCCGAGCGTCGCGGCGGTTTGCCGAGCGGTCCCGGATTCGTCCATGGCGCTGCCCGAGAAAGCCGCCGTGAACGTGCGGAAGCTCGTCAGCTGCTGCTGCGCGAGCCGGCTCGCAATGACGGTCGAATCGATGCCGCCGGAGAGAAAAACGCCGAGCGGACGATCGGCGACGGTGCGCATGCGTACCGATTCGTCCAGCGCAGTAAGCCAGGAGCCCTGCTCGGGCGCCTGCTGCCAATAACGATGCCTGGTCAGTTTGCGCGTGCGAAGATCGAATTCGAGGTAGTGGCCATTTTCCAGCCGGCGGATGTGGCTGAACACCGTGCGAGGTGCCGGAATGTAGCGATGCGCGAGATACGCATCGATTCCTTCGGGCGAAAGATCGCGCTTGTCCGGCGGTAAAAAGGGCAACACGGCGCGCACCAGGGAGCCGAACACGAGCTCGTCGCCGACGCAACTGTAGACCAGGGGTTTTTCGCCCATGCGGTCGCGAGCGAGGTAGGCCTTTCCTTTCCCGCGGTCGAGAATCGCGAAGGCGAACATGCCTCGCAACTTGGACAGCAGGGTGTCGATTCCCCAGGCTTCGTAGCCTCGCAGGATGAACTCGGTGTCCGAGCGCGTGCGGAACGCCACGCCCTGCTGGCGCAACTCCTTCGCCGATGCCTCCCAGTCGTAGACTTCCCCGTTGTAGACGATCCAGGTGTCGCCCCGGTCGTTCGCCATCGGCTGGTCGGCCACGGGCCGCGGATCGATGATCGACAGGCGCGCGTGCAGCAGCGCGTTGTGCCAGGCGCCCTGCGCGGGCGCAAGACCGGCGTCCCAGCCCACCGCGTGCTCGGCATCGGGGCCTCGCGGCCGCAGCGCTTGCTGCATCGCCGACGCCACCTGCGGCGACACGGAACGCAGCGCGAAGAAACCACCGATTCCGCACATGCTAGAGCTCGAAATCCGGAGCGTAGCGCTGAAACCACTTTTCGAGCATCAATAGCGCCCACAGCCGTCCCGCATGGCTTCGTCGCCCGGCGTAATGCTGCTGCACCAGCTCCTGCAGCGCGCTCGTCCTGAGCAGCCCTCGCTTGCCGAGCCCTTGCGGCGATAACGCGGCGCGCGTCTCTTCCTTGAGCAGCCCCATGAACCACTCCGCCAGCGGCGGCATGAATCCCTGCTTTTGCCGATGCACGATTTGCGGCGGCAGAAACTTTTCCGCCAGCTTTTTCAGCAGATACTTGCCGGTGCGGCCGTGCTGCTTGAGCGCGGGATCGAGACGCGCGCAGAACTCGAAAAACCGGTGATCGAGGTACGGCACCCGCGCCTCCAGCGAATAGGCCATCGTCGCCCGATCGACCTTGGTCAGCAGGTCATCCGGCAGCCACAGGCGCGCATCGACATACATCAGCTTGTCGATGTAGTGGCGGGAATTGCATTCCTCGAAGAAACGCTCGGCGTAGTCGGCCATGTCGGTCTGCTGTGCCGCCAAGAAGCGGTCTGAGAACAGCTCCGGCCGCAGCTCGGAATCAAAAACCCGGGGGATGGTTACATAGCGGCGCGAAAGCGGCTCGCCGATCGCCTTGAGCAGCCGGTCTTTGCGCGCCCGCGCAGGCAGAAGGCGCACGAGGTAGCGCAAAGGCGAGTAGCGCGCCCCCAGCGTCGCGCTGATGCGCTCTTCGCTCACGCGCTTGCGGTAGTTGCCATAGCCGGAGAACACCTCGTCGGCGCCCTCGCCGGTCAAGACGACCGTCACATGCTGGCGCGTCAGTTTCGCCAGGAACATGGTCGGCAGGGCGGCGGGGTCGCCGAACGGCTCGTCGAAGGCCTCGACCCAATGGTGAAAAGCCGAAAGCAGGTCCGACTCCCGCAGCATCAGGACGTGGTTCGTGCTGTGGATATGACGCGAGACGAGCTCGGCATGGTCGTGCTCGCTTTCGGCCGTCTCGCCATGAAAGCCCAAAGTGAAGGTATCGATGGGCCGGCCGGCGATGTCCACCATCAGCGCGCTCACCAGACTCGAGTCGATTCCGCCCGAGAGAAAGCTGCCCAGCGGCACATCCGAAATCAGCATGCTTTCCACGGAACGCCGCAGCTCCGCCTCGAGCCTCGCCAGCGCCTCCGCTTCGTCGAAGCGAAATTTATCGGAATAGTCGGCGCGCCAATAACACCAGGCGGAAAGCTTGCCGTCTTCGATCAACAGCGCGTGGCCGGCCTCGAGCTTGCATACCTGGCGATAGACCGATTTGGGAGAAGGTATGTATTGGCATTCCAGGTAGAGCCCGAGGGCGTTGAGATCCGGCTCGCGCGATACCGCCGGATGCTCGATCATCGCCTTCAACTCGGAGCCGAACACCAGCGTTGTGCCGTCCCAATGGTAATAAAGGGGCTTCACGCCGAGGTGGTCGCGGGCGATGAACAGCCGCTGTGCGGCGCGGTCCCACAAGGCGAACGTGAACATGCCCTGCAGGTGATCGAGCATGCGCGTGCCATATTCGCGGTACGCGTAAAGCAGCACCTCGGTATCGCCTTGCGTACGGAAGACATGGCCTCGCGCGGCGAGCACTTTGCGAACCGCGGCGAAATTGTAGATCTCGCCATTGAACACGCAGGTCAGCCCGCCGTCCGGGGTGCTCATCGGCTGCGGACTTCCCTCGATGTCCAGCACCGAGAGCCGGCGATGGCCGAGCGCCACCGGCCCGTCGCGATAGTAGCCTTCGGCATCCGGGCCGCGATGGCCGAGTCGCGTGGTCATGCGGACCAGCACGCCCTCCGGAAAGGCGGTAGGGCTCAGATAGCCCGCGAGGCCGCACATTCGCTAAGTCGCATTGACCTGCTCGATGATTTTGCGAACCCGGTCGCCGATCGTCGGCAGAGTCAGCGCCTTTTCATAGCCTTTGCGGGCAATCGCCGTGCGTTCCGCGTCGTGGGCGAGAAAGTAGCGCGCCTTGTCCTTCAGTTCATCGACGTCGCTATAGCAGACGATCTCCTCGCCGATCCGGTAGTGCTCCTCCAGCTCGGGAGAGTAATCCGTCAACAGGAAGGCACCGGTGGCCGGTACATCGAATGCCCGCTGGTTGAGCGCGATATAGCGCGCGGGATCCCAATTGGTGATGTTCAAGACTATTTTCGATGTGTTATAGACTCGCAGCAGCGCTTCGCCCCATACGCCCTTCGCCTTGACGTGCTTTCTCAGCGCGAAGTTGAACCGAGCCTGCCTGCCCCATTTTCCGTAGATTTCGAGCGGCAGATCGAGCAGCCGGCTTACGAAGTGCTCGCGCCGCGCGTTATGCCCGCCGACCAGCACCACCTCGTGGCGGTATTGTCTGGGTGAGCCTGCAAAGAGGTTGCGGTAAAAGGAAAAATCCATCCCATACACGGGCAGGTAGCGGATTTTATCCGATTGCGGGTCATACCCATGCCGGTGACTGCAGAAATAGCAGTCGTAGATCCTGGCATCTTCGAGCAGATCGGGAGAGTCCAGCGGACCGTCGACACGCCACGCGAACACCTTCTCGACGCCGTACTGCTGCTTCAGCTCATGGACCAGCTCAGCATCGACGAACTCGTGGGCGCGAATGACAAACACCCATTTCGGCCGGAACTCGGCGGCAGCCTTTTTTATCATCTGCCTCTTGAAATTTATCTTTGATATCGGCAGCCTTTTGCCGATCTCCGTCTGGTAGCCCAGCCCGCGTGCCAGGCGGTTTACCGGCTTGAGAAGCGCCTGTTCCCACCTGCTCTCCACCTGGCTGTTGAAACGGCAGACGTCGTAACCCAGGTCGCGAAAGGCGTTGGCGCACGACACCCCGAGCGGGATCATGTCAGCGCCGAAGAAGTAGCTGATCAGTACGCTGTTTCTCGACGTTTCGCGCATCGCGACGCTTTATATACCATTAGCGGTGTAGAGCGCGGCGAACATGGACGCGGGCACCCGAAGTGAAATCACGGGAACTTATTTCGTTGGCTGGAAACCGTAAGTGAAGGACATCTCTTATGCACCCAACTGCGATTACCAATGCGGATCTCTTCTTCAAAACCTATGTCGACAAGGTCGCAGGAGAACTAAAGGTGGTTGAGGTCGGATCACAGGACGTTAACGGTTCGCTTCGCCAGTTGTGCCCGAAGCAGGTGGAATACGTTGGCGTGGACTTTGTGGACGGCAAAAGCGTAGATATTGTGCTCGGCAATCCATACGAGCTGCCGTTCGAGGATGCATCGGTTGATATCGTTTTGAGCTCCAGCGTGTTTGAACATAGCGACATGTTCTGGTTGCTTTTCACGGACATCATGCGCGTTCTCAAACCACAAGGCCTTTTCTACCTGAACGCTCCCTCCAATGGCGAGTTTCACCAATACCCGGTTGATTGCTGGCGGTTTTACCCGGACAGCGGCCAGGCGTTAGTTAAGTGGGCGAATCGTTGCGGATTCAATGCGGATTTGCTGGAGTCGTTTGTTTCAGCTCAGTGGGGAGACATCTGGAACGACTTTGTAGCGGTGTTTATCAAGGATGCTAACTACGCCGTGCGGTATCCCAATCGAATCCTCCACGTGAAGAAAGATTTCTTCAATGGGCGAGTAAGGGGCGAGCCGAAGCTATTGAGACATCGAGGGCAGACAGAAGACCTTATGAAACTCAATTTTCTGATGGGCATTTGCGGAATCAAAGCTGGTCGATCACGTCATAGACTGGCGAAGTTCCTTCTTGGCATTTGGCGGCAATGAGCCGGTTGTTCCGGCTGCCATTTGGGATTGAACGAATGCCTCGACGCGTTCTCGTCGCGTACACCTCAAGGCCGCCGATCATCGATTACCTGAAAGCGGCCTTCGCCCGGCGCGGCATCGAGGTGAAGGCGGTGTTTGCTGACGACAATACGTGGTTCGACCGGTTCGTCATCCACCATCTCAACAAGCTGGCCCACAACTTCAGGGTCATCCCGAAGTCGAGGAATTTTTTCGAAGGCCATCCTTTATCGCATATGAATTTCCGCAGCACCCAGCTTCGCTCGGCGATCGCCGCTTACGATCCCGACCTTGTCTTCCTTATCCGGGGACTTGGCTTCCGCTCTTGGCGAGCTATCTTCCACATGCTGTCGATGGGTCGGTGTTTCGGCCGATTGCGGATGTCCCAAAGGACATCGACTTCTGCTTCGTCGGCTTGTGGTCGGAAGAACGCCAGCGCTTCATCGAGGCCGCGCTCGACGTGTCCGAAAACGGTGCCGTCTACGGACCGAAGTGGACCCAGAAGACATTCAGGGACCGGCGCTTCAGGCGCATCGTGAAGGGCAGGTACATAGGCGGCGAGCCGCTGGTGCGACTCTATAACAGGACGAAGATCGTCGTTAATGTCACCAACTGGGGCGCCAATGCGGGTACCAGCCGCAGCGGCGTGACCATGCGCTTGTTCGAGGTTCCTGCCACGGGAAGTCTGCTGCTTACGGACCATTCCGCCGAGACAGATCTTGCCGTAACGCCGGGGCTGCACGTCGATACGTTCTCCGATTTCGACGACTTCAGAAAAAAACTGCGCTTTTACCTGAATGACGCGCCGGCACGCGAACGCATCGCAGCGCAGGGCATGCAACATGTTCGCGCGCAGCACTCGTATGATCGCATGGTCGATTCCATCCTCGCGGCATATGAGGACGTGCAGGGGCGCACGAGTCCATGAAGCCGCTGTCTCTCTCTGCGTGGACGATCGCGTTTTTTATTTCAGCGGTATTGTTTTCACACACGGTGGCGTTGCGGCTTCTCCTGCTTCTCCTTTCCCTGGGGCTGGTAATCGCAGCAATCGCCAAAGACCGGTCGTCAATCCGCATCCTGCCGCCAGTCTGGATCCCGTTCGCGCTCTGGGCAGCCTGGGCAGGGCTTTCGCTCACATGGTCATTGGAGCCGGAGCGATCGCTGAAGGAATTCCAGAACGAAATCGGCTACGCGGCGCTTGCCTTCTGGGTCTGCTACGTTGGCGCCCAGACGCGCAACGCCGCGCGGGTCATCCTGCCCGTCGTCGCCGCAGCCGCCGTTCTCGTCTGCCTGGTCGCGCTGTACTACTACCCGCAAGGTCTCGAACGTTACAGCGAGGGATGGCACGGCGGCCCGCAAAACCTCTCGAGCGCCCTGCTGACGATGATGCCCTGCGTACTGATGGCGGGGTGGTATGGGCGCCGCACGGGCTGGACGCGGCTCGAGCTCTTGAGCCTGGGGTTCGCCGCACTCTTGCTCATAGGCGCCTACACCACGCTCAATCGCACTATCTGGTTCGGGTTCGTCGGACAGCTGCTTCTCCTCGGCGCGCTGCTCGCCTTGCGAGAACCAAGGTCCATCGGGCCGCGCGCCAAAGTGATTGGCGCGGGGCTCGCGATTCTTGTCGTCGCCACCGGCGCACTTATGACTTCGCGTATACAGGCGGAGCGCGAGGCGACTGGCGCCGCCACCTTTGCCAGGGACCCACGCTTGACGCTCTGGCCTGAAGTGCTCGAGCACATCGAGGCGCGCCCATTGACTGGCTACGGCTTTGGCCGCGGCTTGCTGCGCCAATCGCTACGCAACGAATCCAACCAGCCTCTGCTGTGGCATGCGCACAACCTGTTTCTCGATACCGTCCTCCAGGCCGGGATTCCAGGACTACTTCTGCTGCTTCTCCTCCTCGGAGCCACGCTGCGGGAAGGCTGGCGCATGGCGCGGGCCCCGGATGATCTGAGCGTCGCATGCGGCCTCGCGGTCATCGGCATCGTCGCCGGCATGGTGATCCGCAACATGACCGACACGCTTTGGGTACGCCAGAACGCGTTGCTATACTGGGGCGTGCTCGGCGTTCTGTTCGCGTTGGCGCGCAGGTCTGCGGCCCGCGCAGGACCCTGAGGCACGATGCGGATCCTCGTCATCCGGCGGGACAACATCGGCGACCTGGTCTGCACGACGCCCCTCTTCGCTGCAGTGCGCACCCGGTATCCGCAGGCGCATGTCGCTGCCCTCGTTAATTCTTACAACGCAGCGGTCCTCGACGGCAATCCGCATCTCGACGCCGTGCACAGCTACACCAAGCTCAAGCATCGCCTGCCTGGAGAATCGCGCCTCGGCATACTCTTCGCGCGCGTGCAAATGCTCGCGCGGCTGCGGCGTGAGCACTTCGACTACGTGGTGCTCGCGAAGGCGGGCTTCGATCGCCACGGGTTGAGCCTCGCGTGTCGGCTCAGACACCGGCACATCGTCGGTTTTACGGAGCCCGGCAAGCCGGCTCCCGGGTCCATCACCATTCCGGTCCCCGGCCTCGCTTATAACGATCTCCATGAAGTCGAGGTCATGAAGCGCCTCGCGGAGGCGATCGACGTGCATGACGCAGGAGGGCCTCTGCGGGTTTATCCGGTCCCGGCGCGTATGGATGCCTGGCGCGCCCGTTTTCCCGCGCTTGCGGAGCACGGGGGCCGGGTGTGGATTGCCGCGCACATCAGCGCGCGCGAGCCGGCGTGCCGCTGGCCGATCGGGCGCTGGGTGGAGCTCATCGAGCGCCTAGCCGCAAAAGGAACGACCGGCGTCGTGCTGTTGTGGGCGCCGGGATCTGCAAACGACCCGTGCCACCCGGGCGACGACGACAAAGCGGCGGCGATCATGGAGCAAGCAGACCGCGCGAGCGTTCTTGCCGCCTCCACAGTGGAGCTCGCCGACCTTATCGCCGCGCTCGCGTTATGCGACGCCTTTATCGGCGCCGACGGCGGCGCCATGCACCTCGCCGCTGCGCTCGGCCTGCCAACGGTTGCGCTGTTCGAGAATCTCGAGAGCAAAAAGCGTCGTTGGCATCCCTGGCAAGTGCCTCACGTGCTGGTCGCCCCGGCCACCCGCGACATTGCCGACATTACCGTCGAGCAAGTGGTGCAGGGCTGGCAACGCCTCGCGCCGCGCGTTGCGTCGCGGGAGGCCGCTGCGGCCATTTAGTACCATACCTCATGGCGAAGCTTTATCCCGTCATTTTGTGCGGCGGCACGGGAACGCGTCTTTGGCCGCTTTCGCGAAGACTGCTGCCGAAGCAGTTCCTGCCGTTAGTCACGAATCGCACGATGTTGCAGGACACGATCCTCAGGATCGCGGAGCTGCCCGAGGCCGAACCGCCCATCGTCATCAGCAACAACGAGCACCGGTTCCTTGTGGCCGAACAGCTCAACGAGCTCGGCGTCAAGCCCGCCGTGCAGATCTTGGAACCGGCCGGGCGCAACACCGCCCCGGCCGTCGCGGTTGCGGCACTGCACGTGCGGCAAGACGACCCCGACGCATTGCTGCTCGTGCTGCCTTCCGATCACGCCATCGGCGACCCTGCTGCCTTTCGCGACGCAGTGCTCACCGCGGCGCGAATCGCCGGCCAAGGTTTCCTGGCGACTTTCGGCATCCGGCCCACGCAGCCGCACACCGGGTACGGCTACATCGAACTCGGCGAGCCGCTGTCCGGCGAGACGCAGGGTTTTCGCATCCGCCGCTTCGTGGAGAAGCCGGATCTGCAGAAGGCGAAGCAATACCTGGACTCCGGACGATTCCTGTGGAACAGCGGCATGTTCGTCTTCTCCGCGCGGCGCTATCTCGAGGAGCTCGCCGCCTTTCGCCGCGACCTTCTCGAAGGCGCCGAGAAAGCGCTGAAGGCGGCGGCACGCGACCTCGACTTCCTGCGGCTGGATGCCGCTGCCTTCAATGCCTGCCCCGCCGAGTCGGTCGACTATGCGGTGATGGAGAAGACCTCGCGCGGCGCAGTCGTACGCGCGGACATCGGCTGGAGCGACGTCGGCTCCTGGTCCGCCCTGTGGGACATCGGCGAGAAAGACGCAGCGCAAAACGTGACGCACGGCGACGTGCAGCTCGTAGACGCGTCGGGCTGCTATATATGGGGTGATAGCCGACTTGTCGTCGCGCTCGGCGCCAAGGACCTGATCATCGTCGAGACCGACGATGCGGTGCTCGTCGCGGCGTGCGCGCGCGCGGAGGAAGTCAAGGACATCGTGGCGAGGCTCGACAAGGCTGCTCGCTCCGAACACGTCTCCCATACACGCGTCTACCGCCCCTGGGGCTACTACGAATCGATCGACGCAGGAGAGCGCTTTCAGGTCAAGCGCATCATGGTGAAGCCCGGCGAGGCGCTGTCATTGCAGATGCATCACAAGCGCGCGGAGCACTGGGTCGTCGTGTCCGGCCGGGCGCGCGTGACGCGCGACGATCAGGTTTACGAAGTGCGAGAGAACGAATCGACTTTCATTCCGCTCGGTGCGAAGCACCGGCTGGAGAATCCGACCGACCAGCCGCTCTACCTGATAGAAGTCCAGTCAGGTTCGTATCTCGGCGAAGACGATATCGTCCGCTTTGAGGACCGATACAAACGCGGTTGAGCCATCACCTTGCAACAACTGCGACAAGATCTTCGCCTGCATCGCTATCGACAAGCATGCGGGCTGCCTCTCCCAATTGAGCCGCGCGACCTATCGCGCGCTCGGCAGCCGGCAGCCGGCCGGTCATGTCGTGTCGGCCGTGCTTGCGAATGTGGCGGCTGCCGATAAAAGCGCCGTTGGCATCCCGCACCGAAGTAAAGAGGCGAAAGCGCTCGAAGCCAGCTTGCCGCAGCGCCCTGTCGAGGGCCCCGCGATTGAAAAGGTGCAAATGACGCGGCGGATCTAGCGGAAACCAGTGCTCGCCGAACCGCCGATGAAGCAAGCTGCGGGTGTTCGGCGTCGCAAGCGCAAGGCGCCCGCCGGGCTTGAGCACTCGCCGCACTTCCGCAAGCCAGCCGACGGGATCGTGCACATGCTCGATGCTGTGGCTCATAGTCACCGCATCGTAGCTTTCATCCTGAAAGCGCTGCTCCCGTAAGCCGCCGAGCGCAACGTTCAGTCCGCGCCTACGTGCCCGCTCTACGGCACGCGGGTCGAAATCCACGCCCTCCGCGGCCCACCCTAGAGAGCGCATGTGCTCCACTAGCCATCCGCTTCCGGCTCCCACGTCGAGGAGTCGTCCACGCCGGCCGGCCTCCAACCACATCACGGAAAAATCGAGCTCTGAGATTCTTCCGGGATAGATCCATGGCAACAAGCCCGCAACCCTCTCGATGAGGGATGCCTCGTACCCATAGCGGTTTGCGATATATCCGCGCTTCGCCGCGTCGAGGAGCAACCTTAGTGCGCCACCCCGAGGCCGCTCGACGTTGTGTGTATAGTAAGTTTCGTAAGCCTTCCCGATATCTTCGGGTACCGGCATCGGGTTCAGCCAGAGTAGCCCACAGGTCGCTTCGGGACATTGTAGGATCGACCAGACGCCGGGCGCCGTAAACAGCCGGTCGCGCAATCCGCCGTAGAGAGAGCGCCCCCGCTCGGCACAGAGGATGCACTTCGAAACGTCGGCGGTGCGCATTGGCGTGGTCATGAAGTCATCGCCATATGGCGGCGCGCCATGAAGAAAAGCACCGCGGCGTCCGCCGCGCAGCGCACCGCCCAGGCAAGCGCCGCACCCTCGATTCCCCACGCGGACACTAAGATCGACAACAGCACAAGATAGATTGGCAACTCCGCAAAATGCGTCTTCGCGGTGAGATCGGCCCGCCCGCGAGCCTGCAGTAATGTAAATGGAAGATATGCTGCGCAATTCACCGCAGTACCGACGCACAGCACTTGCGCGACGCGCGCGCTCTTTTCCGCAAAATCCCGCCCCAGCCAGACATCGAGCCACTCGAACGCAAAGAAGGCAAGCAGCACAGTCAGTGGCACCACTAATATCAGCACCGACCTCAATCCGTTTCGGTAAAGGGTTGCGGCCCTTTCGGGCGCGGCTGCAGCCATGGCGGGAAACAGTACCCCTGTGATCGCGCTCGGTATAAGCCAGAGTCGCGTCACTACCTCGTAAGGCGCCGTATAGTAAGCGACCGCCGACACGGCAAGCGTTGCCCCGATGACGAAGCGATCCAGATAGACCATCAACGGCCCGACGACATTCGACACGCTGAGCCAAACGCCATAGGCGAGCATCTCGCGAGCCGCGTTCCAACGAGGCCATGCAATTTTGGTGAGCGCTGGATAAAGATGGGCGCAGCCGGCCCAGTGAGCTAAGAAGGCAGCAGCCCGTACTAAAGCAAGCGCGAGCGCCAACGAAACCAGACCGGGTGCCCATGTGCTTGCAGCGAGGGGTGCGGCGAACGTCAGGATCCCGAGCGGTACACGTATTCCATTCACCCAGTCGAAGCGCCCACCAGCTTCGAGCAGGCCTCGCAGGGCGGCCGTAACCGTCACGAGTGGCAGGCACAGCGCGAGAATGCGCAGCGCCGAGATCGCCTCCGGCGTCAAGGGTGCGGAAAGCTTCAACACGCGAGTGCAAATTAGATTCGCAGCTACGAAGAGTACGATGCCCGCGGTCGCTCCCAGAACGAGCGTCAGGGAAAGGGCGGTGTACGACCGCTGAGGAAGCTCCGTCTCCCGTGGCGTTCCGATCCGCTCCGCTACGAGGCGCGAGAGAGTGCGCCCTAGGCCCAAATCGAACAAGCTGAAGTAGCCCACGAGTATCCACGCGAGGGCTAGAAAGCCGAACCGTTCCGTGCCGAGCCGTGAAATGAGCGGCGGCACGAAAATCAGCGCCGCCAGCAGCGGCGCAAGGTGCCCAACGAGGTTCAGCAGCGCATTGCGCGTTAGCATCACGCCCACTTCCAGCCGTGCCGATTGAAGAATTTCACCGCCGACGACGCAAACAGCCGGACGTGACCCCATCCCTTGCGAGCCGCATGCCCGCCATGATGCGTGATGCGGACTGCCGGCACCCACGCCAGCGCGCCGCGCGCGGCAGCGCGCAGGCACAGATCGAAGTCCTCGAAATAGAGAAAAAAATCTTCCGAGAAGCCACCAAGTTCGGCGACCGGCGCCCGGCGGCAGAACATGAAGCTTCCACTTAGAAGCGGAATGCCCTTCGATGGGCGGTCGCGCGGCAGGTCGCGCATTTCATACCGTTCAAGATGCTCATTAAGAATACCCTTCATGAAATTGGGCGCGAAGCCACGCATCGCAAGGGCCAGCACGGACGGATAGCGCTTGCAGAGATAAAGAAACTCGCCTGAGGTATCACGCGCCTCCGGCGCGAGAATGACCACGTCGGGGTTTGCATTCATGAAGCGCAACGCCTCGTGAATGGCATCCGGCGCGAGCGCGACATCGGGATTGATCACCAGGTGAAAGTTGGCGCTCGAGGCGAGCATCACCATGTTATTTGCGCGCCCGTAGCCGACATTGCCGTGCCCGGAGAGCACTTGAGATTCGATCGGAGCTCCCAACTCGCACTGCACGAGCTCGCGCAGCGCCGCCGCATAGTGGTCGCCCGGCCCATTGTCCACAAGAACTACGTGCGCACGATCCAGGCTGCCCGCGTCGTGCGCGTGCGCGAGCGACGCTGCCAGCGTATGAAGGGTTTCTCTGAGCGCCTTGAGGTCGGGACTGAAGCTCACCACCGATACCGAAAGGGAGGCGCTCACCGGCGGAACAGGCCCGCGTTCATTACCGCGAGCAGATCGGCCATGCCGATCTTCCGAGCAGCCTGAACTTCGCGTCGCCGCCGCAAAACGTCTCGCAGCCCGCAGAGAGCGTCGCGCTTTGCTCGCAGGATTACTCCCAGCTGGCCACGCGCCGCGCACACAGCAATCGACACCAGATTGGCAAGCAAATGCAGGGGTAGGAACAACCAGAACAGCGCCGGTGGCATGTTCTTCACGTATGTCCACACCATATTCCGATGGCCGTGGTACGTAGCGAAATCGCTACGCCGCCCGACGATTCCCGAGCTCACGTGGCGGACCACCGCCTCGGGCACATACCGGCAGCGCCGTCCGCGGAGCCGGAGCCGAAACGCGAGGTCCACGTCCTCGTGATAGCAGAAGTAGCTTTCGTCGAAACCGCACACTTCCTCAAGGGCGGCACGCGAATACAGTGCCGCCGCCGCGCACGGCGAGAAGATCTCGCCCGGCTCGGACACCCCGCGCTCCGCCAACCTGCCGTGGTCGCGCCGCCAAGCCATCCCGCTGACGTGGTACACATCGCCCGTGCCGTCCAGAACATCGGGCGTATCTGCAAGCAGCATCCGGCATCCAAAAAACGAGAAGTGAGGATTGGCGTACGCTGCGAGCAACAGTTTCTCGAGCCAGTCCGGCTCCGCAAACGCGTCGGGATTCAGCAGTGCGATCCAATCGGTGCTCTGGGCGTGCTTCAGACCGAGATTGTTGCCGGCGGCAAAGCCGAGATTCTTCCCCGCGCGAACAAGCGTTACGTTCGAATAGCGCCCCTCGATTCCGTCTGCCGAGGCATCGCTACTTGCGTTATCGACGACTATGACCTGGAAATCGCGCACTGTCTGATGCGACAACGCCTCAAGCGCGCGGCCCAGATATTTCCCGCTGTTGTAGTTGACGATGAGAATTGCGACGCCGCCTTCGCCGGGATCCCGCGAAGCCGTCATCGATTAAGCCGGCTTGGCCCGACGGCGACGCAGCCGATGGACGAGGAGGGCAACCGGAACGACGATCAGCCAGATAATCAAAGTGAGAATCAGAAGCCGCTGGTCGGACAAGGGGACGGCATCGCCGACGTCGCGACCGCCCGAGGCCATAGGCCCTCCACTCCGGTTATAAGCGTCCAGTAATACCGCCTCGATGAGATCGCCCTGCTTCGACATTCCATCAACGTCACAGTTACCTTCCCAACTCTCAACGCCGAAGTGTCGACGTAGACCGGAAACGAAACCTTCGTGTCGCCGAGCCCCAGCAAGTACGCAGCCTCATAGGAAAATAGCGTCCCTTTTCTTCCGGTAAAGCGAACGACGGCATTGCGGATCTCAGCAGAGCCGCCGTTCTCTCCCACCTTGATCTTGCTCGACTGGCTCGGGCTGAGATCGTTGTTCTCCAGCGTGATAGCGAGATAGCCCGGTTGAGTGAGCAAGTCCACATACCGTTGCAGCGTGGGCATCGCCTTAAGTTCTAAACGTATGTCTTCCGCCATCGCCAAAGGGGGCGAACATAAAAGGAGCAACGCTACTGAAATGCGCTTCACCATTGACCGGTTTCCCCTATTCGCTGGGCACGTGCGGCCGCGAACGTGTCAGCAATGAACGGCAATGTAAGAACTACGGCGGCCGCGTAAGTGGAAAACATCATCCGCGGATCGAAGGCCCCCATATATACCGCGACGTAAGAAAGCGCCGCCATGCGGAGGAACGAGTATAAGCCGAACGCGCTTCCCGCTAGCGCTATGGCACCGATGGGCCAACGGTCTAAGAACCAACAGCGCAATCCGAACGCAATCAGCGCCGCAAGAAGCAGCAGTACAGCCATAACCTGATACGGTTTCACGATCGCGAGGCGCCATTTCTCGAGCGGGCTCGCATCAGTATCCTTGTGGTTCGCGCCCCGCCCCGTCATTCCGTTCTCCGTCAGTGTGACTGCCGCGAACATCTGTGCTACATCGGGAGGCACGTGGTAGTCGCGCGAGGATTCAATCACGGTGTTCGGATCGGGAGCGAGTCCGCTCTTGACGATCTTCCATCCCTCCGCCACGTAAGCTGTGATCCAGCGCAATTCCATTGGCGGCACCAGGGCTTCGCCTTTTGGTGTGCAGGCGAGCCTCCCAGACCGGCAGGCACTCTCGATCGCTCTTCGTACTTCCCGAAAGTACGCTTGCCCCTGGATGAGTGTCGGCGTGAGGCCTGCGCGGTAGGCCTCATCACGGATCCAGAATACCATCCAACCGCTCGCCCACTCGCTGCATACGCCGTGAATTCGGCAGGAGCGCGTCCTCGGTCCCGGCGGCGGCAACCGATCAATGACGGGCCGGAAGATTGGCACCACTGTCCTGAGCTTGCCGAGTGCCTCCTGCGTCACCGCCACCATACGGTTGTCCTTGGCCGAGTGGATCGACCGAATGGCGGCGAGGAGGCGAGGATATTCGCCTTCGCCGAGCTCGTGCAGAATCGGCAGCCCGTAATGCCGTTCGACGAAATTACGCAGCGTTTGCTCATAGGCCTTTCCGACCAGCGCCGGAGCAGTGACCGCCACGAACAGAAACACTAGAGCGCGTCGTTCCAGTGGGCGGCTGAGAACTCGCCAAGCCAACGCGATCGCAAATAAAAGCAGCAGCGCCCAAAGAAGGCGGTCGTCCTCCCTAACGAACAGGGCGAAGGCGAACGCCGGCGCAAGCAGCGCCAAATGGGTCCATGGCGTTCTCCCGCTTTCGATGGAGGCGAAGACGTGCGCCATCGCCGCGAGCATCAGCACGAACAGTCCGGTGGCGAGCGGCTCACGGATGACGAGCGTCCACTCGGAGCCGAACGTGATCGGGTTAAACAAGTACAGGCCGAACGCTGCGAGCGCGATCCAGCGGCTTGCCCCGCTGCGCAGGAACGCGACGACCAGATACAGTCCGGCGCCCATGTAAAGGGCGTTGACCGATAGCAGATATGGAATGCCGAGCGCTCGCATGCCGGCAAGCCACAAAGACAGCCCGGGATACTTCACCAGTATGCGCGAATCGTACGGGCCGAATGCCTCTCCTCTGAGGAGGTGGTAAGCGCGCTCTACGTATAGCGAATCGTCGTGAGGAGAATATGTGACCTGCACCGACATGTCGGCTGACAGCAGCAGCCGACATCCCACGAGAACCAGGGCGCCGACCCAGAATAAGCCGTACCGCACGTCAATTCGCGCCATAAAACTCGGCAATGAGCTGAATATAGCGCCCAGAGCGCAGCACCCGCTGAAACGCGGCCACCAGCGCCCCCTCCAGCGGTCCCGTTTCTTTGGCGAGCTCTGTATAAGGGACCGAGAAGCTCATGAAACGGGCGAATTGTAGCCGCTTACCCTTTGCGGCACCCCGGTTTTCCAAAACTCGCATGCTAAACTTTGCGCCTTCAAACGCGCTGCCGGATCGCGGGGCGGCGCGCCTTAGGGGATGTCTGCAACAGGGAGCTCGCCTTGACCGATCTTTCCGTATCGAAAGCCGGCACTGCGCTCAGGCTGCTGCGCGAAATGCTCTACATTCGGCTGGTCGACGAGACCATGGCCGCACGCTATTCCGAGCAAGAAATGCGCTGCCCGGTGCATCTGTCCGTCGGCCAGGAAGCGACTGCGGTCGGCGTATGCCAGGCGCTGCGCGTCACCGACCGCGTGTTCAGCACGCACCGCTGCCACGCGCACTACCTCGCAAAGGGCGGCGACCTGAAGGCCATGCTTGCCGAGATCTACGGCAAGGCGGCGGGCTGCATCGGCGGTCGCGGCGGCTCGATGCACCTTACCGATCCGGAAAAAGGAATGATCGCGAGCGTGCCGATCGTGGCGAGCTCGATCCCGCTCGCGGTCGGCTCGGCGCTCGCCGACAAGATCGACCGCGCCGACCGCGTCTCGGTGGCCTTCATCGGCGATGCGTCGGTCGAGGAAGGCGTATTCCACGAAAGCGCCAACTTCGCCAGCCTCAACAAGCTGCCGGTGCTTTTCGTCTGCGAGAACAACCTGTACTCGGTGTACACCAGCCTGCAAGAGCGCCAGCCCAGCCGCCCGCTCACCAACGTCGCCGTCGCGCACGACATGCACGCCGCGAGCGCCGACGGCAACGACGTCGAAGCGGTGCTCAAGGTCACCCTCGAGTGCGTCGCGCGCGCGCGCTCGGGCAGCGGGCCGAGCTTTCTGCAGTTCGACACCTACCGCTGGCGGGAGCACTGCGGGCCGAACTACGACAATCAGCTCGGCTACCGCACGCTCGACGAATACGAGGAGTGGCGCGCCAAGGACCCGATCGAGCTCACGCGCAGGAAGCTGCGGGCGCTTAACCTCTTGTCCGAAGCGGAACAAAAGCGCATGGCCGAGGCGCTGCAGACCGAGATCGACGCCGCGTTCGCTTTCGCCAAGGCCGCGCCGCTGCCCGACCCGTCGCAGGCGTCGCAGTTCGTGTACGCGGACCGTCATGGCTGAACAACGCACCCTGAGCACCGGCGACGCGATCCGCGAGGGTCTAATCGAGGTCGCCAAGAAGGATCGGTCGGTCATCTTTCTGGCCGAAGGGGTCGCCGACCCGACGGCGGTCTTCGGCACGATCAAGGGCTTGCCGGAGCACATCGCACCGGAGCGGATCATCGAGATGCCGATCGCGGAGAACGGCTTGTGCGGCGTGGCGATCGGCGCGGCGATGATGGGCAAGCGCCCCGTCATCAGCTTCCATCGCGTGGAGTTCGCGCTCCTCGCGATGGAGCAGATCGTCAACAATGCCGCCAAGGCGCACTACATCAGCCGCGGCCGCCACCGCGTGCCGCTGGTGCTTCGGCTGGTGGTCGGGCGCGGCTGGGGCCAGGGGCCGGAGCATTCGCAGAGCCTCGAGACCATGTTTGCGGTGGTGCCGGGGCTCAAGGTCCTGATGCCGACCTATCCGAAGGACGCCAAGGGCATGATTATTTCGGCGGTCGAGGACGACAACCCGGTCATCGTCATCGAGCATCGCTGGGTGCACTACGTACAAGGGCAGGTTCCGGCCGGCTACTACACCGAGCCGCTCGACGGCCCGCGCGCCGTGCACGAAGGCAAGGACCTGACGATCGTTTCTACGTCCTACATGACGCTCGAGGCGGTGCGGGCCGCGGAGCAGCTCGAGAAAATCGGGGTTTCCGCAACGGTGTTCGACCTGCGTGTGGTGCGTCCGCTGATTCTCGACCGGGTCGTCGCCTCTGTCGCCAGGACCGGCCGGCTCATGACCGTCGACACCGGCTTTCGCAAGTTCGGGGTCGGCGCCGAGATCGTTTCGGAAGTCGTGTCGAACTGCTTCGACAAGCTGAAGGCGCCGCCGGTGCGCATCGGCCTGCCAGATCATCCGACGCCGAGCTCGCGCGGCTTGATCCCAGGCATCTATCCGGATGCGGCACGCATCGTTCGCGAAGCCGGAGCGGAGCTGGGAATTTCCTCTGAAAAAATAGAAAACGCCGTGAAGGAGCTGGAGGCGAAACGCAAAGGCCTGCCCGTCGACGTGCCGGACCCGTTCTTCAAGGGTCCGTTCTAGATGCGGGTCCGGTACTCCCCCCTCGCCCAGCAGTACGCCGACCCCGAACCGATCTTCGACGAGCTGCGAGCGCTCGTCGCGAGCGGCGATTTCACCCTCGGCAAGCCGGTGGGGGAGTTCGAGCGCATGTTCGCCGACATGCTGGGTGTCAAGCACGCCATCGGCGTCGGCTCCGGAACCGACGCCTGCAAGCTTCCTCTTAAGGCCCTCGGGCTCAGCGCGGGCGACGAGGTCGTCACCTGCGCCAACACCTTCTGGGCCACTGTAGGCGCCATCAACGAGGTCGGCGCGAAGCCGGTCTTCATCGATTGCAACGACAGCTTCTGCATGAACTTGGATCATCTCGAGGCCGCTATCACGCCGCGCACGCGCGCCCTCATGCCCGTGCACCTCACTGGCGATGCCACCGACATGCCGCGGCTCATGAAGATCGCCGCCAAGCACAAGCTGCCGGTGGTGGAAGACGGCTGCCAGAGCCTGCTCGGCGAGATCGACGGCAAGCGCATCGGTACCTTCGGCGCTGCGGCGGCCTTTTCCATGCACCCGCTGAAGGTCATCAACGTCTGGGGCGACGCGGGGGTCGTGGTCACGAACGACGACGAGATGGATCGCAAGCTCCGGCTGCTGCGCAACCACGGGCTCAAGAACCGCGACGAGATGGAAATTCTCGGCTACAACACGCGGCTCGATTCGGTGCAGGCGGTCGTGGGCAAGTACATCGTCAAGCAGACGCGCGACATCATCGAGAAGCGGGCGAAAAACGCTGCCTACTATGACGCCGGATTGAAAGGTGTCAAGGGCGTGCGCATTCCGCCGCGCAATCCAAGGGTCAAGAACGTCTATCTCCTCTACGTGCTCCTCGTCGAGCGGCGG
>WNFI01581857.1_pt1 | contig 24015 bp, 17 predicted proteins | sample 5400471 | NCBI WGS metagenome assembly WNFI01 (sample SAMN13153348, study PRJNA577476) | soil metagenome | isolation source: 100 cm saprolite on Douglas fir-dominated hillslope | place: USA:California | collected 2013-09-17 | reverse complement strand
GCAGGGACCTGATCATCATCAAGCGGTTCGACGCCATCCTCGGCGAGCAGATCTGCGACATCAACGTCGACGGCAAGAAGGTGGGCCAGTGGAAGGTCACCGAGGCCGACCGCAAGCACCGCTGGCGCAACCACTACTTCCTCGTGCCCGGCACCTTCATCACCAACGACAGCATCGAGATGTCCGCCAAGGCGGTCTCCGCCGAGCGCGACATCAACATGTTCCAGCTCTGGTTCTACCAGCCCGCTTAAGGAGGCGCCGCGTGTTCATGCAGCTACTCGATCGGGTACTGCCCTTCCTCAAGAAGGACAAGCAGCAAGGGAAGGTGTGTCCGAACGGGCACGTCATGCACCCCAGCTGGGATTCCTGCCCCTACTGCCTGGAGATGCAGCAGTCGATGCGCGACGTGCAGATGCCCATGCCTCAGAGCGGCGCCGGCACTGCCATGATGAACCTCGGCGACCTCACCGGCGGAGAGAAGGGCCGCGGGTCCGCCGACAAGAGCCGCGAGGTGTGCGGCTGGCTGGTGGCGCTCAACGGCCAGCACAAGGGCGAGGACTTCCGCCTGCGCGTGGGCAAGAACGTGATCGGCACCGCCGCCGACTGCGACGTGGTGCTCTCCGACAAGAAGCTGTCGCGCAAGCACGCCACCATCCGCTTCGAGGGCGGCGAGTTCCAGATCGCCGATCTCGACAGCTCCAACGGCTGCTTCGTCAACGACGAGAAGATCCAGAAGCACGATCTGATCGACAACGACATCGTCAAGCTGGGCGACATCGAGTTCGAGTTCAAATGCCGCGCCCTGCGCGAGAAGCGCGAATAGACATCCACCCCGGAAGGTCATCTCCAGTGATGAAGCATCTCGTGAAGATCCTCGGCGCCGCGCTGCTGGCGCCTTCTGTCGCGCTGGCCGCCGGCGCGCAGCTCCACATCCAGCAGGTGGAGGTCACGCAGAAGAAGTGGCCGCACGCGCGCGGCTACGTCAACGTCATCGGCGCATCGGGCTCGCCCATCCAGGGCCTCTCGCAGGACCTGTTCAAGGTCTACGAGGCCGGCAACCAGGAGAGCTCCAAGATCGAGAAGGTCGAATCGCTGGAGGCCGCGCAGACCGGCGCCTCCATCGTCATCGTGGTGCAGGCCTCCGGCGCCATGATGGTCATCCAGGACGATCTCAAGAAGGCGGTCGCCGCCTTCGTCAACGGCCTCGGCGAGAAGGACCAGGTGGCGGTGGTCGACTACTCCGAGGCCGCCGAGACGGTGTCGCCTTTCTCCGACGACAAGGGCGAGGTCGCGGGCAAGGCCGGCAAGATCACCTTCACCGGCAAGTCCTTCCTGCTCTACGACGGGCTGGCGCAGGCGATCTCGCTCTACGCCGCCGCCGCCGCGCCGGGCAAAGGCGGACAGGCCGCCGCCCTGTTGCCCGCGGCCAAGGCCATCATCGTCATCTCCGACGGCCGCGACAACGGCAGCGCCACCGACGTGGAGAAGATCATCTCCGACGCCAACAAGCGCCGGATCCCCATCCATGCCATCGGGCACTCCGAGCTGGACCAGGACTCGCTCTCGAATCTGGAGATGATCTCCAGGCGGACCGGCGCCACCTACAAGGCCGCGAGCGCGGTCGAAGACATCAACAAGGCCCTCACCGTCATCAAGGACTACATCAACAAGATGTACGTCATCCAGTGGAAGACCGACCTGGATCACGACGGCAAGGAGCACAAGATCGAGATCGCCATGGAGAACGAGAGCGGCGCCTCGCTCAAGTCATCGGTGATGGTGAAGACGCCCGACTTCATCAACTGGCTGAAGATCGGGATCATCACCGCCAGCATCCTCTTGCTCCTCATCGTCGGCGCGGTGATCTACGTGCTGACGCGGCCCAAGCCGCCCCCGGTGCGGTTCTGCGCGGTCTGCAAGCGCGCGCAGATGCCCGAGTGGGACGTCTGCCTCTTCTGTCTCAAGTCCGCCAAGGCGCGGGTCATCGTGCAGAAGGGCGCCACCAGGGGCAAGACGTATCCCCTGGTCGGCAAGGTGGTCAGCCTGGGCAGCGGGCCGGAGAACAGCGTGCGCATCATGGACGGCGCCGTCTCGGGCAAGCACGCGGGCATCGCCGTCGACGGCAACAAGTTCGAGATCGTCGACCTGGGCTCGAAGAACGGCGTCCTGGTCAACGGCAAGAAGACCGCGCGCCGCTTCCTGCGCAACGGCGACATCATCACGCTCGGCATGACCGAGTTCAAGTTCGAGTCGACGGTGGCGTCGCCGGACGATGAGGCGGAAGACTGAACCGAGACTGAGAGGAGGCCTCAGGCCTCGGGCCTCGGGCTAGGGCCGCGAGAGTTCGATCATCTGCGGCGTTTTCTCGAGGGCTTGAGCTTACGGGCTGGGCCCTTCTTGTTTCGAGAAGCTGCGTTTCGTTTCGCGACAGGCTTGCGTTTCGGCGGCGGCGGCTTTCTGGCGGCGGACTTGCGCGATGGGGCGGAACTCGCCTTTCGCGAACCCGAGGCCTGAGGCCCGAGGCCCGAGGCCTGATAGCGCGGCGGCGGCTTCTTGCGCGGAGCGCGGGCGCTCTGGGTCTCGCGCGCGTGGTCGTGCTCGCGGTCGTGGTCGTGCCCGGCCGGCGCCAGCGAGGCGAGCAACTCGGCGGTGTCGTGAACTGCTTCCGCCGCCAGTGCGCGAACGCTCTCGAGCGCGCCCACCTCGTGGAGCACGGCGAGGAGCGCGCCTCCGGGAACATCGACGCCGTAGATTTGCCCGGCCTCGCCGCGCACCAGCCGCTCGCCGGGGCCCAGCGCGTCCACTGCGGAGACGGCGCCGGTCGCGCTGGTGTCGCCGACGCTGACCAGCACCTCGCCGTTCGAGGTGTCGCAGATCATCGCCGCGCGCGCCCCCGCGCCGGAGACCAGCGCGTCGCAGATGCGCCAGAGGCGCTCGTGATGCTCGTCGCTCAAGAATCCGATCACCGCTCCTCCAGCGCGTCCACCAGCGTGCGCCGCTGCAGATACGCCTCGCGCGCTGCTTGGGTGAACGGCGGTGGCGAAAGCGTCAGAGCGCGCCCGATCCACTGCTTCTCCGGCACCAGCTCGGTGAGCGGCGGCGTGTCGAAGGCGGCGATGGGATGCCCCATCTCGATGAAGTAGAACTCCTGCTCCTCGGGCGGGTTCTCGTCCTTCTTCACATCGCGGCGGATGAGCATCTGCTCCTTGACCGCCTCGAGCGCGTAGTCCAGCTCCTCCGAGAGCCAGTAGGGGTACGGCTCCTTGGCTCCGGGCCGCCTCGACTGGGACGCGTCCCACCACATCAAGAACCACTCGTACTGCAGCGGGCCCAGAAACGAGATGCGCTCCTGCGCCATCCACGGCAGGTCCACCTTCTCGCGGCGGAAAGCGGGCAGCACCCAGCGCCAGGCCGTCGCGCGCATCTCGAGCGGCACGATGCCTTCGTTGGCGGGTTGGCCGGTCTCCGGATCGAGGCGGAAGTTGCGCAGGCGCAGGCGCTGCACCGGGGCGCGCGCCAGCGGCGTGCGGGGGCGGACGCGGCGCTCCTCGACCGGTGGCGGCGCGTCGGAGAAGAGGCAGAGCGGATCGACCTCGATGGGCAGCCGCAGCTCAGCGTCGAGTCGCAGCTTGCGGGGGCGCAACACCTCGAGGCGCCGCGGTGGCCTGGGCAACGCCGCGAGCCGCAAAAGGCGGGAAGGGCGCCGCCCGCGGATGGCGTGGGCAAAGAGCGGCAGCGTCCGGAACTCGCCGAAAGGCGCGTCGTCGAGCGCCAGCGGAGCGCGCAGCGAAAGGCGCAGCGGCTGCGGCGCCGAGGGGAGGAGTCCCCTGGGGAGCTGCTGCGCGACGAGCTTGCGGGCGGCGCGCCGCGAGAAGAGCCGGCGCACCGCCGCGGCCAGCGTGCGAAAGGGGCGGAGCGGGTCGATCATCCGCATTCTTCGGAGTCGAGCTCAGGCCCGGATGGTCCGCTGATCCCAGGGCGGGACGGCGGCCCCCCTGTGTCGAGATCCGCGATGACTGCGGCGCCACGCAGCGCATCCGCGACCGGCACGAGCCCCTCGAAGAGCGCGCCGAAATGCACGGTCCCATCCGGCGCGATGTAGATCGCCGCGCGCTCCGGCAGCCGGGGCGGCCCTGGCAAACCCTCTGGCTTCCGCTCCTCGTCCACTCGGGCGTATCCTAGCAGGTCCGCGCATCGTTCAAGCAAGCGGCGGAAAAGCGAACATTCCCAAAATCGCTGCAACCAATCGGAAGCGGGCGGGAAAGAAGGTACCCTCTTGACCGCGACGCCCGCTTGCTCGAAACTACGGCAGTCCCTCGTCTACTCTCGTCCTGCCCATCCGGCCGAGCGCACGGAGCATCTTTTGGCTGACGACAAGAGCTACGTGCCAGATTTTCAGCTCCTCGTCGATGGAACCGCCGCCAGCGCCGAGCTCAAAGGCTCGGTCATCGGCGTCCGCGTCACCGACGACATGGACAAGTCGAGCCGCTTCTGGGTCCACCTCTCCGACGTCGACCGCAAGTGGACCAAGCAGAACAAGTTCAAGCCCGGCACCGCCATCGAGATCAAGCTCGGCTACCAGGGCAAGCTCACCACGGTATGCAAGGGCGAGGTCTCGAACCTCGAGATCGTCCTCACCCCGGACGGCCCCAGCCGGCTGGTCGTGGCTGGCGTCGACAAGGGCCACAGCTTCGACAAGGGCACCGTCACCAAGACCTACAAGAACGTGAAGGACAGCGATCTCGCCCGCCAGATCGCGCAGCGCCACGGCCTCTCCGCCGACGTCGACGACTCGAAGGTGGTCCACGATTACGTCATCCAGAACAACCTCTCCGACTACGACTTCCTCATGCAGCGGGCCACCATCGCCGGCTTCCGCATGTACGTCGACGACAGGAAGCTGCTCTTCAAGAAGCCCAAGCTGGGCCAGAGCCCGGCTGCCAAGCTGACCTGGCGCGAGAACATCGGCCGCTTCATCCAGGAGGTGAACACCTTCGACCAGGTCTCGAAGATCACCACCACCGGCTGGGACCCGGCCAAGATGCAGAACATCACCGGTCCCGCCAAGAAGGGCGCCGAGTACGGCACCCAGGGCGGCACCGTCACCGGCGAGAAGCTGGTCAAGCAGCTGTTCGGCGACATCGAAGCGGTGATCCCGGTCGCCTCCGGCCAGAAGAACCTGCTCGAGGCGGTGGCGAAGAGCGAGTACAACAAGCGCGCCGGCACCTTCGTGCACGCCGAGGCGCGCGTCACCGGCGACGCAAAGATCCGCGCCGGCTCCATCGTCGAGGTGGAGAAGGCAGGCAAGCGCGTCGACGGGCAGTACTACGTCGTCTCCACCGACCACCTCTTCTTCGTCGACACCGGCTACGCCACCGAGTTCCGCGCCAAGCGCTACTCCATCAAGAAGGGCAGCTCGCCGGTCAAGAACCTGGCCAAGTTCGCCAAGGCGCTGCAGCAGGCGGCGCAGAAGGCGCAGGAGATCGCCGACAAGATCAAGGACGCCGCGGCCTGGGCGCTGAAGGCGGCGCGCGAGGCGGCCAAGCGCGCCTCCCAGGCGGTCGAGGCGGCCAAGCAGGTCTGGGAGGACGTCAAGAAGGCGCTCGACCAGGTGAAGAAGGGCGCGGGCGACATCGCGCAGAGCGCGCTCAAGTCCATCGAGGGCAAGCTCGGGGGCCTCAAGGACTACGTCGCGCAGGCGACGAGCAAGGTCTCTGAGGCGGCGCAGGAAGCGGCCAACGCCACGCAGGAGATCGCCAAGCAGGCGCTGGAGAAGGCGCACGAGGCCGCCGCCCAGGTAACGGAGATCGCGAAACAGGCCATCCAGCACGCGAGCGACGCGTTCGACGCGGTCAAGGCTGCGGCGCTCGACGCCGTGCACACCGTGGGCGACGAGCTCTCGGGCGCGGTGCAGGGCCTCAAGGCGGGCCTGATCACCGCCGCCGAGACGGCGGTCGACGTCGGCAAGGCCGGCTTCGCGCTGGCCCAGGCGGCGATCCTGCAGGGCAAGAACGCCATCGAGATGTGCGCCGCGTCCGCGGTGGCGGCGGCGGGGCCGATGGTCGAGGCGCTCGGCGGGCAGCTCGGCAAGGTCATCGATGCGGTCAAGGCCACGGGCGACGCCGCCGGCCAGTCGATCCTCGGCGCCATCGCCTCCGGCGCGCAGAACGTCATCGACCAGGCGAAGGCCGCCATCACCTCGGCGCAGGACGCGATCCAGAAGGCCAAGGACGCGGTCAAGGACGCGGCCGACACCATCAAGAAGAACGTCGGCGAGACGCTGCAGGGCCTCGTCGATCAGGCGAAGGGCCTCGTCGACCAGGTCAAGAACACGGTCGACGACGCCCAGAAGAAGTTCGAGGAATACAAGAAGCAGATCGAAGACACCATCGACAAGTACGGCGGCAAGTGGATCAAGGCGGGCATCTTCCTCAAAGAGCACGGCGAGAAGGCCTTCAACGCCGGCAAGGCCGTCTTCGACGGAATCAACAAGGGCATCGGCCTGCTCAAGGACAAGAAGTGGGAAGAGGCCGGCAAGGAAGTCGATCCGGCGCAGAAGAACTTCGAGACGGCGAAGAGCGAGGCCCAGCTCTGCATCGACAAATTGCAGGAGGTCTACGACGACCTTCCCGACGGCGTGAAGAGCACGCTGCAGACCATCGTCGACAACATCAAGGAGATGCTGCCGCAGGGCGAGTCGTCGCTGTCGCAGTTCATCGAGGCGGTGAAGGCCCAGGTCGGCAAGCTCGCCGCGGCGGCGAAGGCCGCGTACGAGAAGGGCAAGAAGATCTACGACCAGGTGGTGGCCGAGTTCGAGAAGCACAAGAAGGAGTTCGAGCAGCTCAAAGACTTCTACCTGGCCGCCAAGGACGCGGTCTCCCTCGGCGAGAAGGCCTGGGGCGAGGGCAAGGAAGCCGTCGCCAAGTGCAAGGAGGCCCTGCAGCAGGTCGAGAAGCGCGAGTGGGACCCGGCGAAGAAGGACGGCGAGGAGGCCAAGGCCAAGTTCGAGGCGGCCAAAGCGGACGCCGAGGCCTGCTACTCCAAGGCGCAGGAGGCTTACGAGAAGCTGCCCGAGCAGGTGAAGGGCGCCCTGCAGCAGCTGGTCGACAAGCTCAAGGGACTGATGAGCGGCGGCGACTCGACGCTGGGCAAGACGCTCAAGGCCATCGAGGAGAAGCTCGGCGACCTGGCCGAGAAAGCGAAGCAGTTCGCCGCCGAGGTCGAGGGCAAGGTCAAGGAGTACAAGGCCAAGTACGACGAGTACAAAGCCGACTTCGAGAAGATCAAGAAGGTCATCGAGGAGGCCAAGGCCGCCAAGGACGCGGGCGCGCTGGCCTATAGCAAAGGCAAGGAGTGCTTCGAGAAGGTGAAGGAGGGCCTCAAGAAGGTGGAGGCCCACGACACGGACGGCGCCAAGAAGGATGCCGAGGAGGCGAAGAAGCTCTTCGACGAGGCGCAGGCTGCCGCTGAGGATTGCTACCAGAAGGCTGAAGCTGCCATCAACGACATCCCCGAGGACGTCAAGAAGGTGGTCCAGGAGATCGTCGAGAAGGTCAAGGCGCTCCTGCCCAAGAACGAGGGCGGCGAGAAGAGCGCGGTGCAGAAGTTCATCGACGAGATCGCGAAGGGCATCGGCAAGGCCGCCGAGGAGTGCAAGCAGCTGGCGGAGGAGGCGAAGAAGACCTTCGACGAGGCGAAGCAGAAGTACGACGCCGTCAGGGCCGACTTCGACAAGATCAAAGAGTTCCTGACCGACGCCAACGAAGCGAAGGACCACGGCGAGAAGGCGTACGGGAAGGGCAAGGAGCTGCTGGAGAAGTGCAAGCAGGCCCTGGAGAAGGTCAAGAAGCACGACACCGACGGCGCCAAGAAGGACGTCGAGGACGCCAAGGCGCTCGCCCAGGACTGCCAGAAGGAAGCGCAGGCCTGCATCGCCGCAGCGGAGAAGGCGAAGGACGAGGTCCCGCAGTCGGTCAAGGACGCAGTGACCTTCATCATCGAGAAGGTCAAGGCGATGTTCAAGAAGACGACGGGCTCGGACGATCCGAAGAAGCCCCTCGATCTTCCTGCGCCCGCGCAAAAGGCAGCCTCCAGCGGACCTTCGCAGCAGGCGAGCACGGCTGCATCAGAGCCCGCGGCCGGCGGCAGCGCGTCCGAGGAGCACGAAGGCGTGCTCATGCGGACCATCAAGGAAGTCGAGAAGTTCATCGGCAAGGTCGTCGACGAGGCGAAGCAGCTCGCCGAATCCGCCAAGAAGAAGTTCGACGAGGCGAAGAAGTTCTACGACGACCACAAGGCCGACATCGAGAAGATCAAGGAGTTCATCGAGGACGCGCAGGAGGCCAAGGAGCACGGCGAGAAGGCGTACGCCAAGGGCAAGGAAGTGGTGGAGAAGTGCAAGACCGCCCTGGAGAAGGCGAAGAAGCACGACTACGACGGCGCCAACTCCGACGCGGAGGCGGCCAAGGCCTCCTTCGACGAGGCAAAGAAGGAAGGCGATGCCTGCTACGCCTCCGCCGAGAAGGCGTACGCCGACGTCCCGCAGGACGTGAAGGACGCCATCAAGCAGATCGTCGACAAGGTCAAGGCCATGCTGCCGAAGACCGGCAACGACGGCGACGGCGTGCTGGCGCGCACCCTCGCGGAGATCGAGAAGAAGGTCGGCGAGTGGGCGCAGAAGGCGAAGGAGTTCGCCGGCAAGGTGCAGCAGAAGGTCGACGAGGCGAAGAAGTTCTACGACGACCACAAGGCCGAGATCGAGAAGCTCAAGGACTTCGTCTCTGCCGTGAAGGAGGCGAAGGAGCACGGCGAGAAGACCTTCCAGATCTCGAAGGAGCTGACCGGCAAGCTGAAGGAAGCGCTCGACAAGGCCAAAGCCAACGACTGCGGCGGAGCGCGCCTACAAGGACATTCCGGACGAGGTGAAGCAGGCCGTCGCCGATCTGGTCTCGAAGGTGAAAGAGATGCTCTCCTCGGGCCAGAGCAATCACCAGGGCCTGATGAGCGCCATCCAGGCGAAGCTTGCCAGCGCGCTCGCAGCCGTCGAGAGCGGCGTGAACAGCGCAGCCGAGTCGGTGCACGGCGCGTACGAGACCGCGAAGGCCGGCGTCGAGACGGTAGCGGAAAAGGTGAAGGGCGCGATCGAGCAGGGCGTCCAGCAGCTCACGCAGTTCGTCGATTCGGTGCTGGCCAAGGCCAAGGAGGCCTTGGAGAAGGCGAAAGAGGCCGCCGAGAAGGCGTGGGACTTCGCCAAGGACGAGGCGAAGGCCGCACTCGACGTCGCGAAGCAGGCGCGCGACGAGCTGGCCGCCGCTTATGAGCAGGCGAGGGACTGGGCCGACAAGATCCGTGCGCAGGCGCAGAAGGCCGCGCAGGATCTGCTGCAGCCGCTGGTCGACAAGGCGCGCGAGGCGTTCGAGCATGCGCGCGATCTGGTCGAGCAGGCGGAGAAGGCTGTCGCCGAGGTGGCGGGCAGCGCCATCGAGGACGTGAAGGCCAAGGCCGGCACCGTCTCTGACGGCTTGAAGGGTGAGTACGACGCAGCGAAGGCGAACCTCGAGAGCACCGCCGAGGCCGCGAAGAAGCGGGTCAGCGAGATCGCCGACGCCGTCTCGTCGCAGGTGCAGGCCGCCATCCAGAAGGCGCACGACCTCTACGCTAAGTGCAAGGTGGGAGCGGACAAGGCGCACGAGTGGGCCAAGGACGAGGCGCAGGCCGCCGTCGACGAAGCGAAGGCCGTCTTCGAGGAGTGCAAGTCGGCGTTCGAGGCGGCGCAAAAGCAATACGCGGCGCTCAAGAACGACTTTGCCGAGAAGGCCGAGAAGCTGGCGAAGCCGTTAGTCGATCAGGCGAAGGCCGCTTACGAGCAGGCGCGGGATCTCTTGCAAAAGGTTGCGGAGGCCGCGGGCGAGCTGGGCAAGAGCGCGCTCAAGGAAGTGCAGGACTCCGCCAGCCAGGTGAGCGACGCGGTCAAGACCGAGTATGACGAGGCGAAGAAGGGCCTCGACGACGCCGGCAACAGGGCGAAGGGGACCATCGAGGGCCTGGTCGACAAGGTGAAGACGCACGTCGAGGCCGCCCTCGCGAAAGCACAGGAGCTGCAGGCGCACGGCAAGGCCGCCGCCGACAAGGCGTACTCCTGGGCGAAGAGCGAAGCTGAGAGCGCCATCGCGCAGGCGCAGGCGGTCTTCGCCGAGTGCGAGGCGGCGTACAAGGAGGCGCAGAAGGCGCTCGACGAGCTGAAGCAGGAGCTCCCCGAGAAGGCGGAGAGGGTCGGGCGGCCGGTCCTCGATCAGGCGAAGAAGGCGCACGACATGGCGAAGCAGCTCCTCGACAAGGCCGTCGAGGCGGCGGGTGAGCTGGGCCAGTCGATGCTGGAGGAGGCGAAGAAGCACGCCGCCGAGTCCGCGCAGGAAGCGCAGAGCGGGCTCGATCAGGCGAAGAAGGACTTCGACGAGAAGGGCGGCGCGGCAGAGAAGCAGATCGCGCAGATCGTCGACGGCACCAAGGCCAAGGTCGAAGAGGCGATGAAGGCGCTCGACGAGCTGGTCCAGCACGCGAAGGCCGGCGCCGAGGCCGCGAACAAGCGCGATCAGGCAGCCTGCGAGAAGTCGGTCGCCGAGGCGGAAGGCGTCGTCCAGAAGTGCCAGGAGGCGTACGACGCCGGCCTCGCCAGCTTGAAGGAGCTGAAGGAGAAAGTTCCCCAGCGCGCGGTCAGCGTGGGGCAGCCGCTGGTCGATCAGGCGAAGAAGTCGCTCGACACCGCGAAGCAGCTGCTCGACCACGGAAGGCAAGCGCTGGAAGAAGTGAAGAAGGACTCGCACAAGGACGCGCAGTCGACGCAGGCGCAGGTGGAGCAGTTCTTCGCCAAGGTCTGGGAGGAGGCGAAGAAGGAGCTGGAGAAGATCGCGGAGGAGATGAAGAAGAAGATCTCCGCGGCCATCGATCGCCTGCTCGCGAAGGTGAAGCAGGAGGTCCTCGACGCCGCCGGGAAGGTGCTGGAGAAGGCCCTCGAGACGGCGACGCATTCGTGGGACCTCAAAGAAACGGAGAGCGCCACCGAAGCCGAGGCGACGAAGCAGCTCAAGGACTTGATGAAGAATGCGCTCGAGTCCGCCAAGGAAGAGCTGAAGAAGCTCTACGAGGACTTCAAAGGCGCAGCCCAGAAGGCCGGCACCGAGATGCTGACCCATCTGGTGATGGGCACCGACGCCGCGGCCGACACCGCCGACAAGAGCGCCGACGCCGCCCAGGAAGTGCAGAACAACCCGGTCAAGAAGTCCGACCAGCACACCAAGGCCGCGGAAGCGAAGCACGACGAGCTGACCAAGGCGCACGATGCCGACAAGGACAAGCACGAGGAGCAGACCAAGAAGTTCCTCGGCCAGCTCAGGGACCAGTACGGCAAGCTCCACGAGATGGGCCAGAAGATGCAGGGCCCGCTCGGCGAGACGATCAAGAAGAGCGGCGTGTCGATCGACAAGAGCGCGGGCGTGATGATGTCGCAGGCGCGCGGCGCGATCGATCAGGTGATGCAGGCGTACGAGAGCGCGAAGTCGGCGTACGACGACGCGCAGAAGCAGCGCGGCTCGCTCAACGAGCTGACCTCGCGCATCCCCGAGCTCAAGGGGCACATCGAGGACGCCTTCAGCCATCTCAAGTCCGCCTACGAGGAGGGCGACAAGGCCTGCCAGAAGGCCAAGGAGACGGTGAAGGAGCACGAGAAGGAGATCGAGAAGGAAGCGGAGAAGCTCACCAAGGAGGCGGACGCCGCGGTGAAGAAGGCCGAGGCGGCGCTGGCCAAGGCCAAGGAGCAGATCGAGAAGAACAAGGCGCTGTTCCGCGGGCTGCCGCAGCGCAAGGGGACGAGCGACACCATCAACGCCGCGAGCTCGGCGGCGCAGAGCGCGACGGGCGCGGCGCAGTCGGCGACCTCGGGATCGAAGGAGGCCAAGGGCGCGGCGACCGGCGCCTGCAAGGTGCCCGACGACAAGAAGGTGCGCGACTCGGCCATCGAAGCCCTCGGCGCGCTGGAGAAGGCGGCCAAGAAGGCGGAGGAGACGGCGAACAAGGCGCAGAGCGCGGTGGACAGCGCGGCGCAAGGCGACACGGCTGGCGCGCAGAAGAGCGCGGGCGCCGCGCAGTCCTCGCAGGCAGCCACGGCGAGCGCGGCGGGCAGCGCCAGCGAGAGCGCCAAGCAGTCGCAGCAGAGCGCGGCGACGGCGGCCGGAAAGAAGGAGCCGCCCAAGGAGGAGCCTCCCAAGAAGGCCGCGGACGCCGGCGCCCAGCAGGGCGGCGCGGGCCCTGGCCAGCAGAAGGCCGGCGCGCAGCAGGGTGGCGCGGCGCAGGGTGGAGCCGCGGGCGATCAGCAGGCTGCCGGCAAGCAGCAGGCCGAGGGTGGCAAGGTGCCCGATGTCGGCGGTGCGCAGGCCGCGGCCGGAGGAGCGGGCGCTGCGGATCAGGCGAAGGGCGCAGGCGGCGCTGCGCAAGGCGCTGCGGGCGCTGCGGATCAAGCGCAGGGCGCAGGCGGCGCCGCACAAGCAGCTTCGGGCGCTGCGGATCAGGCGCAGGGCGCGGGTGGAATCGCAGGCAAAGCGCAGGACGCGGGCGCTGGAGTGACTGGTGCTGCCGGACCGGCGGCTGGAGCGGGTGCCCCGGGCATTCCCGCGGGTGCTGCTGGAGCTGAGGGCGGATCGGCTGCTCCCGACGGCGCGGCCGGCGGCCCGGGCTTCGTCGGACAGGCGCAGGGTGCAGCGAGTCAGGCCGGAGGCGCCAAGCCTCCTGCCGGACCTTCCGCGGTGGATCAAGCCGCGAAGGTGGCGGATGAAGGCCAGCTCGCGGCGAATTATCCCGGCGCGCAGGCGCAGGGCGCGGCGAGCTCGGCGGCGCCGGGAGCTGCCTCAGCTGTCGGCACCGGAGTTGGAATGGCCGGCGTGGCGGGCGGCGCGATCGGCAGCGCGGAGGACGCCAAGGACAAGGCCCAGTCCGCTCCGGGCGCGGCGGCGGTCAGCGGGGGCACGGGCGTCGCCGCGACTGCGGCGCCGGGCGCGTTCGGCACGGCGGCCGGCGCCGTGCACGAGGGAACGAAGGACGTCTCCACCGCGGAAAGCCTGCCCGAGGACGTGACATTCGCCGGCAAGGACCAGGCGGCGGGCGCGGCTACCGGCGCAGCGGCGAGCACGGGCGCGGGCGGCAAGGTACTCGAGGGCGTCGGCGCAGAACAGGCTGTCGAGCACAAGGAAGAGATGGCCGAGTAAGACGTCAAGGGCGCGCAGAGCCAGGTCAAGAAGAGCAAAGCTGCGGTCTCCGATGCGACGGACGCCACCGGGAAGAAGGGCGGCGGCGACGACGACGGGAACGTCGACGGCTGAACGCGATGGTGAGAGGGGGGCGACGTGTCTTTTGAATTCCCTAATCTTTTTCCAAGGAGACGCGCCGCGGCGAGCAAATTCGCTGTGCGCTACTTGACTCTAACCCCGCCCTTTCCCCACAATGGCGGAGCCCCATTCACTCTCAGTAACGTCCTTCGGAGAAACCAACTCCCAAGGTAGCGGACTGTTTTCTCATGCCCAAGCACCAGGTCATTCGCGACGCGGGCCAGAGCCTCCTCGGCGTATTGCGCGCCGAGCTCACAGCACATCGCGCGAAGGCCAAGGCGTATCTGGCCACGCCGACCGTCGAGTTCCTGCGCAAGAACTCACCCTGCCTCGTGCTCTACCTCTACGATCTGCGGCCCTCGTTCGAAGTGCGCACCAACGAGAACTGGCAGCTCGAGGAAGAGATCACCGACGAGAAGGGCGAGACCTACGTGGTCCGCTACGCCCGCCCGCTCGACATGGGCCTGCATTACCTGCTCACCGCCAGCGCCGACGATCTCGGCGAGGAGCACGAGATCCTCGCGCTGGGCATGAAGGCGCTCCTCGATCACGCGAGGCTCTCCGGCGAGATGCTGGTCGGCGACTCGTTTACCAAGGGCGAGGTCCTGCCGGTCTCCATCGACGACGGCTTCGATCTTGAGACCGCGTCCACCGTCTTCGGCGGATTCGGCGCCGGCCCCAGGCTTGCGGTCGGCTACCGCGCCGAGGCGCGCCTCTTCTCAGGCAAGGAGCTCGGGCGCAGCAGGCGCGTGCGCGAGCGGCACATCGACGTGTTCGATCAACTCCGTCCACCCCCGGGCAGCGTGAGCGCCAAGGAGCTGGGAGTGGAGGCGCAGCCACCGAAGATCGTAGCGACGAAGAAGTAACCGCCTTGGCAATGGCAATCGCAGTCGTTCGACTTGTGGTCATCATGAAGAGGAAGCAAACGCAATCTCCCACGCGAGACCGCCTCCCTTGTGCGGCCTCCAACCACCGAACGTAGAGGAGTAGTCAATGGCAACGTCTTATCTGTCCCCTGGCGTGTACATCGAGGAGGTCGATCGCGGCTCCAAGCCTATAGAGGCTGTGGGCACGTCGACCTGCGCGTTTATCGGCGAGTCTTCCGTCGGCCCGACGAACGAGGCAGTGCTGGTCACCAACTGGGCGCAATTCACGCGCACCTTTGGCGATTTCTCGCACTCGACCCTCCTGGCGCACGCTATCTACGGGTTCTTCAACAACGGCGGCACCAAGGCCTTCGTCTGCAACGTCTCTCCCAAGACGATGACGGCTGAGCAGGCTGCGAAGGAGGCCGAGAAGAAGGAGGTCGAGGCGAAGAAGGAGACGGTTGCAGCCAAACCGGGTCCCGCTCCCGCCGCTGCCCCCGCCGCTTCCGGCGCGAACCCGGGTCTGTACATCGGCAAGGACGAGGGTCCTGGCCGCCGCACCGGTCTGAACGTGTTCAACGACATCCCCGAGATCTCCCTGGTCGCCGCTCCGGGCCAGAGCGATCCGGCGATCCAGGACGCAGTCATCTCGCACTGCGAGAACAACAAGTACCGCTTCGCGATCCTCGACTCGGCGGAGGAGCTGGGCAAGGATGGCATCGCAAAGATGCCCAAGCCGCGCGACTCGCAGTATGCGGCGTACTACTTCCCCTGGATCCAGGTGTACGATCCCGAGAAGGGCAACATCTTCGTGCCGCCCTCGGGGCACGTGGCCGGCATCTATGCCCGCTCTGACTCGGAGCGCGGCGTGCACAAGGCTCCCGCCAACGAGATCGTCCGCGGCGCGCTGGGCGTGGCGCTACATCAACGTCCGCCGCCTGTTCCTGATGATCGAGCAGTCGATCGAGATCGGCACCCAGTGGGTGGTGTTCGAGCCGAACGACGAGACGCTCTGGAAGCGCGTCACCCGCAACATCAGCGCCTTCTTGCTCCGCATCTACAACTCGGGCGCGCTGATGGGCAAGACGCCGGAAGAGGCGTTCTACGTGAAGTGCGACTCGGAGACCAACCCGCCGGAAGTCGTCGACGCGGGCCAGATGGTTTGCGAGATCGGCATCGCTCCGGTGAAGCCGGCGGAATTCGTCATCTTCCGCATCGGCCAGATGGCGGGCCAGGCGAAGTAACTGGGTAGTGACGAAGCAGGGATGCCCGGGGCGGTCAAACGCCCCGGGGTCCCAACGGGTGGCGGGGCGGTCGGCAAGAGTGAGGTAGCGGAAGCCCGGACATTTTCGTCCGGACAGCGGTGCACAAAGTCCCCTGAGGGGGGCGAATACCCGGAGGTAGAATCATGGCAACGAAGTTCACACGCGACACGCTGAGGGGGCCGACCAAGACGCAGGGCGACTTCAACCTCGCCCACCGGTTCAGCGTCGAGATCGACGGCGTGACCGTCGGCGGCGCTCACTCGGTCGAGGGCCTGGAGCACGAGCACGAGGTCGTCGAGTACAACGACGGCGATGACATCACCACGCGCTTCCGGCCGGGCCGCAAGAAGCCGGGCAGCGTCAAGATCACCCGCGACTTCGCCGCCAACAAGGAGTTCTTCAACTGGCGGAAGACGGTGCTCGACGGCAAGGTCGACCGCAAGTCCGTCTCCATCATCCTCTTGAGCGACTCCGGCGAAGAGGCGATGCGCTACAACCTGTTCGAGTGCTGGCCGAAGAAGTACACCGGCCCGGCCCTCAACGCGCGCAACAGCGCCCACGCGACCGAGAGCATCGAGATCGCGTTCGAGACGATGGACATGAAGTAGGCCGCAGCCCGAAAAGGCGATGGCTCGATGTTCTCCTTGGTCCCGAGGGTCCCCGTTGAGTCGGGAGTGCTCTCGGGGCTAGGGTTCTCCAGAGAAGAGCTGATGGAGCAGGGAACGCGATTGGATCGCGTCCCGTCTAAACGATCACCGGAGGGAGTTCTACCGCGATGGCGTTCAAGACCGAGTTCGAGTTCACCCTTCCCAAGGGCTTCGTCGACGAGCAGGGCAACCTGCACCGCAAGGGCGTGATGCGCCTGGCGACGGCCAAGGATGAGATCATCCCGCTGCAGGACTTCCGCGTGAAAAACAACCGCGCGTACCTGGTCATCATCCTGCTCTCGCGCGTGATGACCAAGCTCGGCGATCTCAAGGAGGGCGAGGTGAACCCGGGCATCGTCGAGGGCCTCTTCTCCGCCGACCTCTCTTACCTTCAAGAGTTCTACCGGCAGATCAACGAGAGCGGCACCGCCAACGTCGGCGCCAAATGCCCCAGCTGCGGGCAGGAGTTCCAGGTCGACATCGGCACGGGGGCCACGGCACTGGGGGAATCGTAAGCTACCCGTTGGAGAAGATCGCCGGCGAGGTAGCGTATATCGCGTACCATTTTCACTGGGCCCTCGACGACATCCTGGAGATGGAGCACAAGGAGCGCCACAGCTGGATTTCGGAGGAACCGTCCATGACCAGCCTCTACAAGAGCCCCGGCGTCCACATCGAATCGGCCGGCGATCGCTACATCCCGCTGGAGCGCGTCGAGACCGGCGTCACCGCCTTCCTGGGCCTCACCGACAAGGGCCCGAACAACGAGCCCACCCGCGTCGGTTCGTACGAGCAGTACGCCAAGGTGTTCGGCGAGGCCGAGAGCTTCATGACCTCGGCCATCCGGGGCTTCTTCGACAACGGCGGCAAGAGCGCCTACGTGCTCAACGTCGCGCCCGAGGGCGGCCTCGATCCCACGCCCGACGACTTCATCGGCCAGCAGGGCAACGTGCCGCGCGGGCTGCAGGCGCTCGAGCGCATCGACGACGTCGACATCGTCATCGCGCCGGATTTGATGACTCACTACAAGAAGTCGGTCGGCTTCCAGGAGCCCAGCCACATCCTCGCGGTGCAGCGCGCGATCGTCGAGCACTGCGAGAAGATGCACGACCGCTTCTGCCTGCTCGACTCGCTGCCCGGCCACAACATGCAGGAGGCGGTCGAGTGGCGCGGCCGCTTCGACAGCTCGCACGCGGCCTTCTATTTCCCCTGGATCAAGGTGCGCAAAGGCGAGCAGGTGCTGGCGCCCATCCCGCCTTCCGGGCACATCGCGGGATCGATCGCCCGCGCCGACGGCATCGAAGGCGTGCACCGCGCGCCGGCCAACCAGCCCATCGAGGGGCTCGTCGACGTCGCGCTGCGGGTGCGCAAGCGCGAGCGCGACTACTGCTTCGACCACCGCATCAACACGCTCATCGCCTTTCCCGGCCGCGGCATCCGCATCTGGGGCGCGCGCACGCTCAGCTCCGACCCGAGCTTCGTGCAGATCAACGTGCGCCGGCTCTACATCCTCATCCGCAAGAGCATCGAGAAATACGCGCAGTGGGTGGTGTTCGAGCCCAACGAAGAGTCGCTGTGGAAAAAGATCGTGCGCTCCTGCGAGGACTTCCTCAACGACCTGTGGCGCGAGGGCGCGCTGATCGGCGCCGACAAGGGCGAGGCCTTCTACGTCAAGTGCGACGAAGAGACCAACCCGCCCGAGGCGCGCGACGTCGGCGAGTTGATCGTCGAGATCGGCATCTCGCCGGTGAAGCCGGCCGAATTCATCGTGGTGCGGATCCACCAGTGGACCCGCGAGCGGACCGATGCCGACAAGCCGGAGCCCGCCGTCGCCCTGGCCGCGACTCCCTAGGGCATTGATCGCATTCGCGATCCAGCACGCCGCGCAAGCGTCGCACCCCAGGCCCTAGGCAAGCAGCCAGAATTCTGATAAACTTACTCTTGCTCAAGCTTTGTGCAGAAATCGAGGGCATCTAGCCTCGACCGCCGGCGGAGGGGCCGACAATGGCATCAGCAGGGTCTCGCAAAGATCACCACGCAATCGGTTTCTTTCGTGTCGAGCTCGACGGCATCGACTCGGGCGCGTTCCGCAAGTGCGGCGGGCTGAAGAGCGAGACCGAGGTCTTCGAGTACCAGGAGGGCGGAGACAACGAGGCGACGCACAAGCTGCTCGGCCCGACCAAGGCCTCCAACATCGTTCTCACCAAGGGCTTCGTCTCCGATCCCGCGCTCTTCAAGTGGCGCGACGAGATCCAGGCTTCCGGCACCAAGAAGATCGCGCGCCGCAACGGCGCCATCGTCGCGCTGGCGCTCGACGGCAAGACCGAGGTGGGCCGCTGGAACTTCACCAAGGCCTGGCCGGTGCGCTGGGAGATGACCGAGTTCGACGCCCACTCCGGCGAGGCCGCCTGCGAGATCCTCGAGCTCGCCGTCCATTCAGTCAGCAAGGGCTGAGAGCAGTTGCCCGCGGAGACTTCGGAAATGCCCGAGAGCGCGATCGAGACGAGCAGCGGACCCTCGCTGGAACAGATCCTCTGGCGGGCCATGGACCGCTGGGAGGAGCGGCCGGCGCTGGTCGACTCCGAGGAGTTCGTCGCGCACATCGAAGGCGTCTTCCAGGGCGACGTGCCCGCGGAGAGATGGGTCGCGCGCTTCTTCGAGGGTTCCGAGAAGCCGCACCAGGCGCCGGCCGACATGGCCGAGGCCATCGTCCGCGCCACCAAGGAGCGGCTGGCGGTGTACGAGTTCGACCTGCGCAAGCTCGAGTACGTCATCGTCGAGGACAAGGAGAAGGTCGTCGTCGTCTCCGACTTCGGCCAGTTCGCGCTGCGGAACGACGACGTGGTGAGCCGCGCCATCGAAGCCGCAGTGATCCCGGAGAGCTTGGCCCGCGGCGGCGCCGGCGCGCCCAAGGCGTATTTCGTCCGCTCGAGCGGCGAGGTGGTGGCCGTCGACGTGAAGAAGGTGGCCCGCTCGCTCGAGCAGCTCCTGGTGCGGCAAGTGTCCATGCCCGCCGTGAACAAACCCGGCGCGCGCCTGTTGCCTTTTGCTCCCGCCCGCCGCGCCATGACCGAAGCGCGCGAGGCGAAAGCCCTGCGCCAGGACGCGCGTACCCGGCAGGCGATCCCGCCTGCGCCGCGACTCGACCGCGCCGGCGACGCGCGACCTCCGGCTCCAGTCGGCGCGCAGACGGCGGTCTTCCTCCTCATGCCCGACGGCTCGCTGGCCCGCCCCGAGATGGGCTCGGCGACACGGTGGCAACAGATGGTCGGGCAGTACGCCCGCGGCGCCGCCGCGTCGGTGCAGGGCCCGCACTTCACGGTGCAGGCCGGCAACGTCATCGCCATCATCCACCAGGTCGGCGCTTCCGGCACGGTGGGCGAGCGCGCGCTGGCCCGGTCCGAGGGGCTCAGCGCCGTTCGCGGCAATTCCGCGCCCATCCGCGTCCTCGGCGACGACGACCTCGCCAGGGCGCTGGCGGCCGGCGCGATGATGGTGCCGGGCCTGGCCCGCGGCGACACCTTCTGGGTCCACCCCGAGGCGGCCTTCAAACCCGACGAGAAGGCGCTGGCGCAGGGCGGGTCCGGCCCCGCCAAGGGCGCGGTGGTGTCGCAGGCGCTGCAGCTCGGCGAGATCACCGGCGACCCGTGGGCGGACTGGGCGCTGACCGGCGGCGGCGAGATGTCGCCAGAACTGATGATGGCTCTGCGCGGCCGCAGCCGGCACGCGCTGCTCGCGGCACTGGGCCGCGACTCCGGCGACGACATGTCGATCGCGCCCGAGCTGGCCGACCGGCTGCGCGGCGCGCGCGGCAAGGATCTGCAGCTCTCCGGCGGGCGGGTGGTCGGTTTCCGCGCGCCGGACGGCAGCGTGGTGGTGCAGCGCGGGTCGGGCTCCATCCGCCTCGCGGCGATCGATCGCCAAGAGGGGGTCCTCGATCCCATCGACCTGCAGCTTCCTCTCGACGGCGCGCCGCTCGCCGTGCGCTCGGGCGCCATTCCTGCCACGGCGCTGGCCGCCCTGCAGATGGCGCTGGAGCAGACCGCCAACGCAGGCGGCTACAAGCTGCCGATGCTGCGCATCGGGTCCGCCCGCGACGCGCAGGAAGTCGGCGCGGCGATGGATCTGTCGAGCGTCGATCCGCGCCGCACCAGCGTCCGCCTCGCCGGTCCGATCTCGACCTTCGACGGCGGCCAGGTGGCGCAGCTGGTCCTCTCCATGCCGTTCCCCAACGGTGGCGAAGTCCACGTCGGCGACGACCTCAGCGAGGCGCTGCAGGCGTATCTCGGCGGCTCGGTGCAGCCGGCCTCCTCTGGCGCGGGCGGCATGGTGCTGCGCCTGCGCGGCGGCGATGCCGGCCAGCATCTGGCCTCGGGCGGGCTCGACTGGGGCGGGATGCATTCGCAGGCTACACAGCGGGCGCAGGATGCGATCATCACGCTCGACCTGCCGATGGTGCAGCCGCTCCTGGCAGGCTCGTCCAGCGTCTCGGGCCTGCCCCTGCTCCTGCAGCGGGCGCTTTTGCAGGCCGGCGACTGGACGCCGGGGCCGGGGGCGCAATTGCCGCTCGGCATCCGCGAGTTCGCGCTGCGCGGGCCGTTCGGCGTGCCGGAGTTGGTGGCAGCGATGCCGCAGGCGCGGCCGCTGAACCCGGGCGAGGAAGAGATCGTCATTCCCATGCCGCTCTGGGCCCAGATGGGCCGCGGGCAGCTCTCGGAGACGGACCAGATCATGGCCTCGCCGCTTTCGCCCTTTGGCTACGCGCCGCCGATGGGCGTGTATCGCCTGGTGGTGCCGGGCGGCGGCCCGGTGGACATGACCGGCGGCGCGCCTCCGGGAACTCCAGACATCGTCGAGCTCCTGGGGCCGACCGGCCTCGAGATCGTCGCGCGCGCGGGCCGCACCGGCGTGAAAGCTTCAGCGCTGGGTGGGCGGCAGTTCCTCGGCCGCGTCGCCCTCGACGACGGAGAGACGGCGGTCACGCGGCGCGGCCGCATCCGCGTCGGCGCGCCGATCTCGTCGTCGCCCGCGCCGGGCGGTGATCCGGACGGCTTCCAGTCGACCGGCAGCGTCCTCTCCCAGGGCGGCGGCGCTCCCGATGCGTCGTCCACCGTCGTCGCCGGTGCGCAGCCGTCGATGCCCAGCGTGAACGTTCCACCGGGCACCTACCTCGACGGGACGTACAACGGCGCGCCGATGGCCGGGGCGCTCACCTCTGCGATGCAGATGAGCAGCGAGGTGGCGGCGCGCACCAGCATGCCGGCGCGGCCCGCCATCGGCACCGGCGCCACCAGCTCGCCCTCGATCTCGGACAGCAGCGGCTTCGCCGCGCGCGCGCAGGCCGCGGGCCAGCAGAGCGCGGGCTCGGCCACCCTGCCTTCGTCGTCGGGCAGCGCCTCCTCGGGCGCCGGCGATCAGACGCTGGTCGCAACCGCGGTGGGAGGCTCGATCGTCGGCGCGCAGGCCGGCTCCGGCATCGCCGACATGATCAGCGCGTCGTCGAGCGTTTCCAACGCGGCCTCGAGCAGCACGCCGTCGTTCATCACCGGGCTGCAGTCCGGCATGTGGAGCGGGCACCGCCGCAGCGAAACCTCAAAGTACCAGGGCTGGTCGTACTCGAGCGGGCGCGACGACGTCCAGCGCAGCGTGGGCGGCGTCGATCTCTCGAGCCTGTCGCGGCCGAGGTACCCGTCGCTGCCCACCTCGCTGCGCTTCCGCTACGTCGGCGCGCCGCTGTGGTGGTCGGGTTCGACGCGCCTGGGCGGAAACGCCGCCGCCGACGACGACGGGTCGCCTGCCAGCGGCGCCATGCGCGCCGGCCTGCGCGCCGCCACCTCGGCTGCTTCGATCTGGCGCTCCATCCTCGTGTCCAGCCCGCAGTGGGGTGGCCCGGCCGAGGACCTGAGCGGCGGCATGGACTCCGGCCGTGACGCCAGCGCTCAGGAGATGAGCAGTCTCTCGCGCCGCTTCGATTCGCTCACCTCCGCCTCGCTGGTCGGCGCAGGCGCTGCGGCCGGCGCGGCCGCCTCGGGCGCGGCCTACGTCGCCGTCGACGGCTCGGGCGCGGCAGGCACCATGAGCAAGGCGGCCGCGGCGCGCGCCAGGGCTGCGTCGATCGAGATGTCGATCGTCGCCGCCATCCCGCCGGCTCCGCCTCCCTTGGAGTCGATGGGCTCGGGCATGACCGGCGGCAATGCTCCGCACGCTCGCGGCAAGGGCCCTGGACACGGCGGCCAGCAGAACCAGCACAAGGAGGCGTCGGACGCGGTCAGCCACTCGAAGATCGAGGGCTCGGTCGACGCCATCGCCCAGCGCATCTACCATCGCATCCGCCGCCGCATCCAGAGCGACCGAGAGCGGTTCGGGGGTTAGGGGCGGCGACCGTAGGTCGCTTAGCCCCCATGTTTTTGATTTGAGGACTTGAGGAGAAAAAATGGCGACGCTCGAAAAAGCCAAGTTGATGAACGTCGACAAGAACACCACGCAGGACGTGCTCTTCAACCCGAAGGAGTATTCGGTCCAGAAGAGCGTCCAGTGGGAGCCGCACAAGTCCCCTGGCCTCGACCTGCCGGAGCAGGAGTTCACTTCGGGCAACCCGTCGGTGCTCTCGGTCGAGCTGTTCTTCGACACCTACGAGGACAAGAAGGACGTCCGCAAGGAGCACACCGAGAAGATCATGACGCTGGCGCTGGTCGATGCCGACAAGCACCGTCCACCGCTGGTGATGTTCAGCTGGGGCGGCTTCCAGTTCAAAGGCGTCATCGAGAGCCTGACGCTGCGCTACACCATGTTCCTCCCCGACGGGAAGCCCTGCCGGGCGACCGCCAACTTGTCCATCAAGGAATCGGAGACGGCGGCCGAGCAGTTGCAGAGGAAGCCGCGCAACTCTCCCGATCACAGCAAGCGCCGCACGGTGAAGATGGGCGAGACGCTGGCGCTCATCGCCCACGAGGAGTACGACGATCCGGCGGAGTGGCGCCGCATCGCCGACGCCAATGGCATCGTGGATCCGAAGGACGTCAAGCCGGGCACCGTTCTGACCCTGCCTCCGATCCTGTAGGTTCTTGGGCCTCAGGCCCTTAGGGCCTGAAGCCGGAGTCCGTCAAAATGGCCGACAACCTGTTCGCGATGTTGCAGAAGGCCCAGGAGTCGGCCTCCACCGCCGACTCCAAGATGTTCGGGGTCGAAATCGGCATCGTGACCAACGTGCAGGACGCCGACCAGCTCGGACGCGTGAAGGTCGTGAAGAACGGGAAGCTGGACGAGGACTTGGCCATGGCGATGGTGTGGAACACGCCGTCCTGGGCGGACGGGTCCCTGAGATTGTTGGCCGACGGCTTGAAGTTCACCACCGCCGACAACACCACCCGGATGATCCAGACCAAGTCCGGGCACCAGATCATCCTCGACGACAAGAAGGGCGCGGAGAAGATCGTCATCGCCGACAAGAGCGGGAATCGGACCATGACCTTCGACGTGAAGAACAAGAAGTTCCTCATCGAGGCGAAGGAAGGCGACGTCGAAATCCACGCCGAGAAGAAGATCATCCTCGAGTGCGAGGACCTCGAGATCAAGACCAAGAAGACGGGCAAGATCGACATCGGCTCCACCTTCGACCTGAACGTGAAGGACAAGGCGAACATCAAGGCCGGGCCGCAGCTCAACATCAAGGCGAGCCGGGTGAACATCAACTGAGAGGCCTCAGGCCTCGGGCTTCAGGCCTCGGGCTGCTCGATGCACCGTTGCTGATTCGCGCGTTCGCTGATACCTGTTTCTCGTGCGCCGATCGCTTTTTCTCTTCATCTGCTTCGCAGCTGCCGCGGGGCGGGCCGCCGAAAACGACTTGCAGCTGTGGCGGCTC
>WNFI01091317.1_pt1 | contig 24018 bp, 23 predicted proteins | sample 5400471 | NCBI WGS metagenome assembly WNFI01 (sample SAMN13153348, study PRJNA577476) | soil metagenome | isolation source: 100 cm saprolite on Douglas fir-dominated hillslope | place: USA:California | collected 2013-09-17 | reverse complement strand
GTCTACAAACAGAAGCGCGCCGACTATGAAGTGCTGCGGAAGCAGATTGCCCTGGAGCAACAGGAAAACGACCGCTACACGCAGCAGATTCAGAGCTTGAAGAGCGACGAGAAGGCCATTGAGAAAGAAGCCCGCGAGCAACTGGGATATGCCAAGCCCGGGGAATACGTATACGTTGCGCCAGCTCCGGCTAAGCCCGTCCCTCCGGCAAATCACTCCGCGAAAAGGTAACGCCGCTAGTTTCTTCTTGTGGAACTTTCACGTGCGAATCATACGAGTGCTGACAATCTCTTGATCCCCGTGTGGTATATTTCCGTTGCCTCATTCCACAAAGGAGAAAATCAGTTATGCGAAAAGTTCTGGTTCTGTGTCTTTTGATGTGCTTTGTATTCGCCCTGACCGCAGTCGCCTTCGACGACATGGGGAAGAGTACGACCGTGAACGGATGGGTCTCGGACGACAAGTGCGGCGCCAAGGGCGCCAACGCTGGAGCCGAAGCTTGCACCAAGAAATGCCTGGCAGCAGGCGCAAAGATGGTGATCGTGACCGATGGCGATTCGAAGGTGCTCGCCGTCGACAACCAGGATGCCCTGAAGGGTCATGAAGGCCATCACGTCACCGTGACCGGCACCATGTCGAAAGACGCCATGCACGTGGCCAGTGTCAAAATGATGATGTAGTTCTTGTCCTCAGACTTCACTGGTCATTGCGATTGACGATCGGTACCAGGTCTGATGAGGTTTGAGGGCGGCTCTCGGAGCTGCCCTTTTGTTTTTGAAGCTCTCACAGCCAGGCTCTGACCCAATCAATCTATCGAACTACCCCTTCCAGCGGTGAACTGGCAGTGGCATATAGTTTTTTGGGCATGCGTCCCGAGAGATAAGCCTGGCGTCCGGCGATCACGGCGTGATGCATAGCTTCGGCCATGCGCACCGGGTCCTGCGCGTTGGCGATGCCGGTGTTCATTAACACAGCATCGGCTCCTAGTTCCATGGCGATTGCAGCATCCGACGCGGTGCCAACCCCGGCGTCCACAATCAGCGGTACTCCGGTAATCATCTCGCGCAGGATTCGAATGTGGGCTTCGTTCTGAATGCCCATGCCACTGCCGATGGGAGCGCCCAGCGGCATGATGGTGGCAGCTCCGGCGTCGATCAGACGCTTGGCGAAAACAATATCGTCAGAAGTATAGGGAAGAACGGTGAAGCCCTCTTTCACCAGGATGCGCGTGGCTTCAAGCGTCGCCTGCACATCCGGATAGAGCGTGGCCTGATCGCCGATGACTTCAAGTTTCACCCAATCGGACAGTCCTACCTCGCGACCAAGGCGCGCGGCGCGAACCGCTTCATCCGCGGTGTAACACCCGGCAGTGTTCGGCAGCAGAAAATATTTTTTCGCGTCGATGTAGTCGAGCAGCGATTCCTTGCTGCGATCGAGATTCACGCGGCGCACCGCGACCGTAACCATCTCCGCGCCGCTGGCTTCGAGCGCGCGCGCCGTTTCCTGGAAGGATTTGTATTTTCCGGTGCCGACGATGAGACGGGAACGGAAGGATCGTCCGGCAATGACCAATGAGTCCGACATGGACTCTATTGTAATTACTTGGCGAGGCAGCGGCGCACGGCGAACAAAAATTGTCTTCTGAGATCGGCGCCTATTTCTTGCCCATCGCCATCATGAAGGCGCCCACGACGACGAAATACGTGATGAAGGCAGCGACCGATACCAAGCCTGTGAGGGCGTACTTGGTGCCGTCATTCAGATCGCTGCGGAACACACGGCCGCTGGTCATCGCGGCGGCTCCGCCGCAGAGTCCGCCGATGGCACCGCCCGTGAACACAAGCAGGACGGGAATGGCCATCCAAGCGTATTGATACCAGGCGAGCGCAGGCGCAATTTGAATCGTGCGTCCGCTGACGAGCAGGTTCGGTACCGGATCAAAAAATCGGCCCTTAAACTTGATATCCAGCAGCGCACCGGTGTTGGTACGCAGCTGAAAAATACCTTTTTGCTTGGGCACAGGCCGGCCGTTGCACATCAACTGCGGGCCAGTAAAGGTTCCAGCCATGCGAAGAGCCAGCTTCTGGCCCTCCATCTCGGGCAGGTTCACAGGTATATCCATGTTGCGTAGATTGGCACTCACGCCGAAGGCGAACAAGGTTACTGAAGGGAAGTACGAAATGGTAATCGGGTAAGGGCGGCGCTGCGCGCCCGGACCGGGGCGGCTGTCTCAGATTGTCCTATGGTACGGTCGCCGCTTCCGCTTGCGCGTACAGGTCATCGATCTGCTTTCGATAGCGCTCTTCGATCACCCGGCGGCGGAGTTTCATGGTCGGCGTCAGGGCACCGTTGTCGGAAGAGAATTCGTCGGCGACCAACAGCACACGTTTCAGTTTTTCGAAGCGCGCCAGGTTCTGGTTGATGCCCTCGACAACTTCTTGATACAGCGCCTGTATTTTCGCATTCTCAATCAACTCGGCGCGTGACGAAAATGGCACTGCATTAGTCCCCGCCCACTCTTCGAGCACCGCAAAGTTAGGCGAAATCAAAACCGACGGGAATTTGCGCTTGTCGCCGAGAATCGCTGCCACACCTACAAGAGGATTCAGTTTCAGCGAATTCTCGATCGGCTGCGGCGCAATAAATTTTCCGCCCGAGGTTTTGATCAGATCTTTTTTGCGGTCGGTGACGGAGAGATATCCATCGGCGTCAATGTTGCCGATGTCGCCGGTCTTGAACCAGCCATCGACCAACGCCGCCCCAGTTTCTTCAGGACGATTCCAGTAGCCCTTAAAGACTGACGGCCCCCGCACCAGAATCTCACCGTCTTCAGCGATGCGGACTTCCAGGTTAGGCAGAATCTTCCCCACGGTCCCGATGCGGTGATTCACTGGTGTGTTGACAGCAATCACAGGAGAGGTCTCAGTCAGTCCGTAGCCTTCGTGGATGCGAATACCAACAGTGGCGTACCACTCAGCAAGCTCGCGGCCCAGGGGCGCGCCTCCGGAAATGAAAGTCTTAACTCGTCCTCCCAAGCCTTGGCGAATCTTCGAAAACACCAGCTTGTTTGCGATCTTCCAACTGCGCGATGCGGGAGTCCGCCCGGCGAGAATCTCAGGCTTGCAGGCGCGCCCTACAGAAAGCGCCCAATCGAAGATGGAGCGCTTCGGAAAGCCCTTAGACTTCAGTTCAGCCTGCGCATAAATCTTCTCGTAGACTCGCGGCACGGCCACGAATACCGTCGGACGAACTTCCAGCAGGGTCGCGGGCAATCGGTCCATGAAGGGGCAATAGGCGAGCGTCACACCGTGATACAGCATGGAGAAATCCACGTGACGGGCCGTGATGTGGCAGAGCGGCAGAAAGGAAACGCTAACTTCGCCGGGCTGCATCCCGAAGCCGAACAACGAACATTGGATGTTGGAGGCGATATTTCCGTGCGTCAGCATCACTCCTTTGGAAGTGCCGGTTGTGCCTGAGGTGTAGACGATCGTGGCCAGATCATCGGCCGTGACCGATCGCGCTACCATCTCGATCTCCGCGCCCAGATGCTCCGGCCCTTGCGCCACAATCTGGCTCATGGCCATGCACCTTCCCGCGAATGAACCCAGATCGGTGGTGAGATCGACGTCGTCCATGACCACGATCTTCTTGAGTTGCGTCTGCTCAAGAATCGCCGCGACTTTGCGCAGGTGTTGCTCAGACGAAACAAAAATTACCCGCGCGCCGGAATCATTCAAGGCGAATGCGGTTTGCTGAGGTGTCAGCGTGGTATAGAGCGGGACAGTGACGGCAGGAACTGAGCGTCCTGGCAATCCGCGCAACACGGCGGCCAACCTCTTGCGACGAAAGGGGCCGCCCCTCTTCACCTTGGCGATGCAACATCATGCGGTCGAGTTGGCGCTCGACTGCGGCAAAGAAAATATCGTTGAGAGTGGCCAAGCTCATTCGGGTTTCGTAACGCGCTACCTAAAACTGGAACCGCAAATACCATCGGTGCAGACCTAATTCTGCTCCGACCTGAATGTACTGTTTTCAGCTTCATTAGAGCAATGTGAAAGGTCACGGGGCAGGTACTGATTCGCTTCCGGGTTTACCGCAGGGCCCGGCAGGGTTATCCTTGTGCCATCACTCCAGGGAGGAGTTCATGGATAAGAAACGATCAAGAGTTCTCTCTGCGGCACTGCTATCCGCTGCGCTGGCGATGGCCACTGCAGCACCGCTATTCGCCCAAGGGGAGAAAACGGCTCCCGCGTCCAGTATGCCCAAGGTGGGTGACGTGGCGCCGGATTTCACTCTCAAACACTTCGACGGCAACGACCTGAAAGATGTGAAGCTCAGCGACTACCGCGGCAAGAAGAATGTCGTGCTGGCGTTCTATATTTTCGCCTTCACCGGTGGTTGAACGCAGCAAATGAAGAACTTCCAGCAGAACCTGAAAGCGCTGGAAGCTACCGACACCCAGGTCCTGGGTGTGAGCATGGATAGTGCCTTCGCCAATAAAGCCTTCGCCGACCAAATTGGAGTGACCTTTCCCCTGCTGAGCGATTGGGGCGGCAAAGTAACCCACGAATACGGCATCTACAAAAACGAATATCAGGCCCCGCGCCGCGTCAACTTCCTCATCGGAAAAGATGGCAAGATCCTCGAAGAGCAAGTAGACAAAGACGCCATCGATCCCAAGAAGATTGTGGATGCGTGCGAGCGCCCTAAACTGAAGAACTGATCCCAACCGCCCAGGTTAGGCAAGGACTGTGGAGGAGGCGCGTCCGCGTGCTTTCTCCACTCGTGTTTACTCGCCAAGCCTAACTCCATCTATAACAGCTAGTTAGACCAAATCGACAACTAAGGGCTGCCATTCGGGTTTACACAGATGTGGGTAAGATCAACGTAGACGGTTATTTCCGTCAAGGCGAGGATATGAAAACACGCAAGTTGTGGGCCTGGATGGTGCTATTCGCGGGACTGGCATTTACTCTGCCGGCGATCAACGCTGGAGCACAGGATTCATCCGATTCTCCGAATGCGCAGGTTGATATGCAGGACCAGCAGAATCAAGATCAGCAGGATCCTCCCGGCCGCGTCGGGCGCCTGAACTATTCTCAGGGGTCGGTATCGTTTCGCCCCGCCGGCGAAGATGACTGGGTCACTGCCGTGCCGAATCGTCCCATAGTGAGTGGGGACGATCTTTGGGCCGACGAAAATTCACGCGCTGAAGTTCACGTAGGCTCTGCCGCGATTCGCCTGGGCGCGAAGACCGGAATCACCCTGCTCGCCCTCGACGACCACACCACACAAATTCGATTGGCCCAAGGATCACTCATCGTGCGCGTGCGCCATGTGGACGACGACGATACCTATGAGATCGACGCACCCAATCTCGCCTTCACTCTGCTGCAGCCCGGCGAGTATCGCGTCGACGTCAGCGAGGATGGAAACAGCACGGTGACGACCGTATGGCATGGTCGCGGACGCGTGACCGGCGGTGGACTTTCTTACACCGTGGTTGCAGATCAGTCAGCAACATTCACTGGCAGCGATCATCTCGATTACGACCTGGGACAGATTCCCGATCAGGACGGGCTCGATCAGTGGGCCTTCGAGCGTGACGATCACGAAGATCATGCCGACTCCGCGAATTATGTTTCGCGCGAGATGACCGGCTATGAGGATCTCGATGAATATGGTGACTGGAGTTATGTCGCCGGATACGGCCCATGCTGGCGGCCGCGCGCAGTCGTGGTCGGATGGGCTCCCTATCGCTTCGGTCACTGGGCTTATGTTGGCCCGTGGGGCTGGACTTGGGTGGAAGACGAGCCTTGGGGATTCGCTCCTTTCCATTACGGACGCTGGGCGTTCGTGAGCAACGGCTGGTTCTGGCTTCCAGGGCCAGTAGTAGTGCGGCCGATTTGGGCGCCGGCGCTGGTGGCTTTCGTCGGTGGCGGGCCGGGCTTTCACTTCTCCGTTGGCGTCGGTGTGGGATGGTTCCCGCTGGGCCCGGGGGAGGTTTACGTCCCCGGATATCGCGTAAGCCGCGGCTACGTGAACAACGTGAACATCACTAATACGACGGTGAATGTCACCAAGATCACGAATGTTTACAACACGGTCGTGATTAACAAGAACACGACCGTCAATAACATCACGTACGTGAACCAGCACGTCAACAATGGCGTAACCGTGGTATCTCACGAGACGTTCGCGAATGCTCGCCCAGTGGCGCAGAACGTGATGAAGGTCGATCCGCGCGAAATTGAAAGAGCTCCGGTGACGCATGTCGCGACGGTGGAGCCGGTTCGAGGAAGCGTGCTGGGCGCGGGACGGCCCGTCGCCATCAGGCCGCCAGCGACAGTCATCAGCCGGCCGGTTGTTGCGGTGAAGGTGCCTCCGCCGTTGCCGCACCCAATCGAGCAGCGGCAAGTGCAGGCTGGCGGACATCTGAATCAGCAGTCGTTGGTCCGTCAGGCGGAGCCTGCTCGGCCCGTACAGATGAATCCAAGTGGACGGACGGCGTCACAGCCTGCGCAAGACGGCTTCCGACCGTTCACTCCGCCCAACGCGGGTAACAACTCGGGGAGGCCGACGTCGCCGACGCAGCCGCGGGTCTACGAGCAGCAAGGAACTCCGCAGCCTGAGAATCGCAACGCGCAGGCGCCGGAAAATCGGAACTCTCAACCCGCAACCCGCAATTCGGAACCGTATCGTCCTCCGCAGCGCGAAGAAGCAAGACCTGTGCCGCAGGAGACGCATCCTCTCGTGCGGCCTGCTCCGCCAGTACAAGAACACAACCCGCAACAGGAGCAGCAGCAGGAACAGAAGTTCCATGAGTGGCAGCAGCAAAGGCCAGCGCCTGCGCCTCCACAAAGGCAGCAGTCACGGCCTGCGCCGCCTCCGAAGCAGGAGAAGCCATCGAAGAAAGGCCGGTGACGCTGACTGCTCTCTCTCAATGTGATAGGGTTCGCATGAGATGAGCGGCGAGCCCGAATACTAATAAAATGGGCCGGGAGGGTGCGAAACTCTCCCGGCATAGTTTTGGGATCATGATCACGCGAACGAAGATGAACGAAGCATGACAGACGCCAGACGCCCCACGATTAATTGGATGGATCTGTTGTGGATCATATTTCTGGCGGGGCTCGCATTGCTGCCTCCGGTGCGGGAATCCCACAAGCAACTCATCCTGCTGGCGTTTGGGATCATTCAACTCGGCGAAGGGTGGATGGTATCCCGCGTCCCCCGCCGCGGTCCTTTCTATCTCGTCTTGCTCAAAATTGCCCTCGCCACACTGCTCATCGATCACACCGGCGAACTCAGCATCAATAGTAGTTACTGGCCAATTTATTTTCTGCCCGTGGTTACGGCTGCCGAATATTTTAGCCCTTGGGCTACATTGGCCTGGACCTCTCTCTCCGCCGCTGCCTATTGCTCGTATCTCTATCCGGCTTTGCAGGAATATGAAATCACCGAAGAGAGTTATTCGCAACTAGCGATCCGCATCCTCTTCTTCTTCCTCGCGGCGATGGTGGTCAACCGCTTTGTGGTCGAGAACCGGCGGCAAACCAAGCGCTATCAGGAACTGGCTGAGACGCTGGCCGAAACCAATCGCCGACTGGAACAGGCGCAAGCCGAAGCGCGCCGTTCGGAGCGTCTCGCCGCACTAGGTCAGCTTTCTGCCGGGCTCGCGCATGAAATCCGCAATCCTCTTGGAGTAATCAAAGGCTCGGCGGAGATGTTGAGTCAGAAGCTCGGACAATCGGACGCGCTGGCCACCGAACTCGCTGGATACATTTCCACTGAGACCAACCGTTTGAGCGCACTAGTGACTCGTTTCCTGGATTTCGCTCGGCCCCTTCATGCCGATCTGACGCCGCAAGACATCACAGTCGTGCTTGATCGTGCGCTAGACGATGTTGCCCGCGCCTGGAAGGGCGCTACGATTCGTGTCGAGAGGAAGTACGAGAGCGACTTGCCCCCCGTACCCTTGGATGAGGGTTTGTGCGAGCAGGCTTTCGTTAATATCGTGCAGAATGCTTACGATGCCATGAGCGAAAATGGCGGGTCACTGCGCGTGAGCGTGAGTGGACCGCAGACGAACGATTCGAACGGTGTAGCGGTGCGCATCGAAGACACGGGCCCGGGAATTCCGCCCGAGTTACGCGAACAAATTTTCAATCCGTTTGTGACCACGAAAAAGACCGGCGTAGGCTTGGGTCTTTCGATCGTCTCCAAAATTATGGACGGCCACCGGGGCGCGATTCGCATCGAAAACGGGAGCACGCACCCCGACGGTCACTCAGGAACTGGAACAACTTTCGTTTTATTTTTCCCCGCTTCAAGCGAAACAGCGTCGGTAAGCACAACTACTCATCTGGTGATTTCGTGACCCAAAACCAGGCATCGGAGACCCGACAGCTATGCCGGCAATTTTAATCGTCGAGGACGAGGCGAAGATGCGCCGCTTGCTCGAGTTGAACCTCGGCGAGGACGGCTTCACTACGTTCTCCGCAGGCGATGCCGAAGCTGGCTTGAAATTGTTGCGGGAGAACTCCATCGACTTGGTGCTCACCGACCTGAAGCTTCCCGGCATGAATGGACTGGAATTCCTGCAAGCGGTTAAGCAGCAGAATGCCGTGCTCCCCGTCGTAGTGATGACCGCCTTTGGTTCGGTCGAGACCGCAGTGGAAGCCATGAAGGCCGGCGCCAGCGACTACGTACTGAAGCCGTTCTCGCTGGCTGAGATGCGGATGGTGGTTCGCAAAGAATTGGACGTCCGCGATCTACGCGAAGAAAACCGTTCTCTGCGAGAAGCGCTAGGCAAGAAATACGCGCATCCCAACGTAGTGGCGCGCAGCCCGAAAATGCAGGAAGTTTTAGCCACGGTGGAGCGCGTCGCCCCCACAAACTCGACCGTGCTGCTCGGCGGAGAAAGCGGAGTCGGTAAAGACTTGATCGCACGCGCCATTCATGAGAAGTCTCGACGGGCCTCCGGCCCATTTCTCAAGATCAACAGCACCGCTATTCCCGAAAATTTGCTGGAGAGCGAACTCTTCGGCTACGAAAAAGGAGCCTTCACCGGAGCGGTCGCCAGCAAGCCCGGCAAATTCGAGTTGGCTGACAAAGGCACTCTGTTTCTCGACGAGATCGGCGACGTGCCTCCGGTAACGCAGGTAAAGTTATTGCGCGTCTTGCAGGAGCGTGAATTCGAGCGCTTGGGCGGAACCCGCACCGTGAAAGTAGACGTGAGGCTGGTCGCAGCCACCAATCGCGATCTGCGCGCGGCCCTCGAGCAAGGCACGTTTCGCGAAGATCTCTACTATCGCCTGAATGTTGTGCCCATAGACATTGCTCCGTTGCGCGAGCGTAAGGAAGACATCCCTGATCTTGTGAAGCTTTTTATCACGCGCTTCAGCGGAGATTCCGGCAAGCCGGTGGAAGACATTACGCCGGAAGCGATGCGAACGCTGGTGAGCTACCACTGGCCTGGAAACGTCCGGGAATTGCAAAACATCATCGAGCGGGCCTGCGCTTTAGCAAAAGGAAACATGCTCGGTGTCGATGACATCCATCTGGATACGCGTCCAGCAAAAACATCCAACGGCGCCACAGGATTTCTCCCCGAAGGCATGACCCTCGACCAGTGGGAGGACGAGCTAGTTCAGGAAGCCCTCCGCCGGTCCAACGGCAACAAGAGCCAGGCCGCTCGCCTGCTCGGCCTTTCGCGCAACGCCCTGCGCTACCGCCTGTCAAAAATCGGCATCGCCGACGAAGGTGAGAAGAGTTGAAAGTTGGCTTTCCTTCGGCATCGGATACAATCTACTGGGAGGCTGTCTAGATATGCTGACTGTCGCGGGCAAGAAACAGATCCTCGATGACGCGGGCTACGCCTACAGCTTTGACAGACTCAGCTATATCAACCGAGAGGCCCGGAAGGTGTTCAGCATCGAGTTTGTCGAAGATCACAGCGAAACCGAGTTAAAAGCGCGCATCGACGAACCCGGTACCCCAGGGGAATGGCGGTTCTACTTTAACTCGCCACCGTCGGAAGCGGTGAAGCGCGAATTCGCCGCGATCTTTAGATGATGACCGAATGTCCGAACGAAGCATAGAGGATCGACTTCGAGAGGAATACTTCGCGCTTCTGCCCGATACGCGCCAGATTGCAGACGAACTCGAAACGGAGGTTCGGCACTGTCTGTTGCCGCTATCGTGCAATTTGCACAGATACGAAAAGATCGAGGTTAGTTCGCGGGTCAAGGACTGTGAGAGCGCACTAGGAGCGCTTCGGAGACGGCAGGAGGGCGCGACCTTTGACTCCGATCGGGCTGATTCGTACACACTCACTACTCTCAATGATCTCGCTGGTGTTCGGGTTCTAGCGTTTCCCCGCAGTCGCTGGATTGAAGCCGAGAGTATTTTGCGCCGCCACGCGGACATCGCGAAGTGGACTTCAGATCCGGTTCCTTCAGATGACGCAGCCTCGGAGCCGTTGGCCTACAAATATTACGGTTACTGCTCGCGCAGTAGGAGACTTCGCGCGGAACTCCAAATTGTTCCTATGTTAATAGGACTTTTTTGGCAGGTCGAACATTCGGCAATTTACAAGCCAGCTCCGGAACTCAAGGGCGTTCTAGCTTCGTTGGAAATGCGACAACCCACGAACGACGTATACAAGGCACTGAGACTCTTCGAAGGCGAGTTCGAACGATTGGTTGGGCGCGACCCACAGAAATAAAAAAATTAAAAGTCAAGCCGCTCGCCTGCTCGGCCTTTCGCGCAACGCCCTGCGCTACCGCCTGTCAAAAATCGGTATCGCCGATGAAGGTGAGAAGAGCTAACTTACGACGAAAGTCGGCGTCTTCGTGCTTCCTCTATAATTGCTGCCCATTACAGAAAGGGCCTGCATGCGACGCTTTGCCGCCGTGGTCTTAAGCTTCACCCTCGTTACTCCATCATTGTCTTTCGCTGCCGACGAGTCGGATTTGCACGGCTATTCGTCACGTTCCAGCCAGACCGAACGCGAGTGGGAGGCGAAATTTCGCGCCATCCCCGATCCCACCAAACTCCGCGACTACATGCAGCGGCTGAGCGCACGCCCGCACCATGTGGGCTCGCCCTACGACAAAGACAATGCGGAGTGGATTCTCGCCCACTTCAAAGAGTGGGGACTGGACGCACACATCGAACGCTTCGATGTGTTGTTTCCCACGCCCAAGATTCGCGTGCTGGAAATGCTCGAGCCCACGAAGTTCACCGCCAAGCTGGAAGAGCCGGCCGTCGCCGTTGACCCGACCTCGAACCAAAAACCCGAACAGCTTCCCACTTACAACGCATATTCGATTGACGGCGACGTCACTGCGCCCCTCGTCTTCGTGAACTACGGCGTTCCCGAAGATTACGAAAAACTTGACCGCCTCGGCATCTCCGTAAAGGGCGCGATTGTGATCGCGAAGTATTATCACTCATGGAGAGGCGTCAAACCCAAAGTCGCGGCTGAACACGGAGCCATCGGCTGCCTGATTTACTCCGAACCGCAGGATGACGGATATACTCGCGACAACGTTTTCCCGCAAGGCCCCATGCGCAATCCGGATGGCGTGCAGCGCGGCAGCGTCATGGATTTCGCTTCTTCGAATCCCGGCGACCCGCTCACGCCCGGTTATGTTGCGTCGCCGGAGCATCCACGCTTGGCAATCAATGAAGCGAAGAGCATCACCAAGATTCCGGTGCTGCCCATTTCCTATGGCGACGCGCAGCCTCTCCTCGCTGCCCTCAAGGGACCGATGGCGCCGGATGAATGGCGCGGCAGCTTGCCCATTCCGTATCACGTGGGGCCGGGACCTACGAAAGTTCATCTCAAGGTCGCATTCAACTGGGACATCAAGCCGGTCTACGATGTGATCGCGAAGATTCCCGGCAGCGTGGCGCCTGACGAATGGATCATTCGCGGCAACCATCACGACGCGTGGGTAAACGGCGCAGAAGACCCGATCTCAGGTCAGGCTCCGCTGCTGGAGGAAGCGCGCGCCTTCGGTGAATTGCTCAAGCAAGGGTGGAACCCGCGTCGCACCATTATCTATGCCGCGTGGGATGGAGAAGAACCCATGCTTCTCGGCTCCACGGAATGGGTTGAGGCCCACGCTGACGAACTGCGACAGCACGCTGCCGTTTACATTAATACTGACGGGAACGATCGCGGACTGCTCAGCATGGGCGGCTCGCACAGTCTCGAACAATTCATTAACGGAGTCGCCCGTGACATCGAAGATCCCGAGACTAAGCTGACGGTGTGGCAGCGCCTGAGACTGTCTCAGATCGCAGCAGCCAAATCTGCCGATGATCGTAAAGAACTGCGGCAACGCACTGATATGCGCATCGCCGCACTAGGCTCAGGCACCGATTTCACCGCATTTCTCGATCATCTCGGCATTGCCACGCTTGATTTGGGTTACAGCGGCGAGGACGAACAGGGTATCTACCACTCGATCTACGACGATTTCTATTGGTACACGCATTTTTCCGACACCGACTTCGTCTACGGCAGAGCGTTGTCACAAACGGTGGGTACATCAGCCATGCGCCTCGCCGATGCGGAAATTCTGCCCTTCGATTTTGCGGGCTTGGCCGACACGGTCCAGAAATACACGAAAGATCTGGAGAAGTTGCTCACCGACAAGCAGGAAGAAATTCGCGAACGCAATCAGCAGTTGGACGAAGGAGTATTCAAAGCTACGCTCGATCCCCGGCGTCCCACCGTCACGCCGCCGCGCGAAGAAGTTCCTCCGCACCTGAACTTTGCACCCATGCAAAATGCTGTCGATTCCCTCACCCGCAGTGCCGAACGTTTTAAGCAAGCACTGGCTCACAAGCAATCGGCGCTAACCCAAGATCAGAATTCAGAAGCGTTGCGCGCCCTCAACCAGCGTCTGATCGAAAGCGAGCGCAAGCTCACCAACGACGATGGCCTTCCCCGCCGCTCGTGGTACAAGCACATGCTTTACGCACCCGGCGTATATAGCGGGTACGACGTAAAGACGGTTCCCAGTGTTCGCGAAGGAATCGAACTTAAGCGCTATGCGGAAGCTGAACAGGAAATTGCGCGCGTGGCAAAGGCGCTCGAAGCCGAGGGCAGGCTAATCGACGAAGCAGCCAAACAACTGGAAGACGCGCGCTAGAGCGGTGCTTTATTTGCTCGCCGGCGCGGGTGGCTGAACCCCGGCATAGTATCCGCTCTTGGTGCGGACCGTCATTTTACCGTGGCCTTTGGCCTTGGCTTCCACGCGCACGGCGCGGAATCCGCCGTTGCCACGCGGATTGGTCGGCTTGTAGCCAATCGTGTATTGATTTCGAATATCGCGTGCGACCGTCTTGCTGATCTCATCGACTTCATCGAGCGTCTTCGGGAAAAATGCCAGACCGCCGGTACGCTGGGCCATGATATCCAGCGCACGCTTGGCCCGCTTGGGATGCTCTTCGTCCCCCAGAATTCCAATCGCATAGACTTGCGGACCGTTCTCTTCCTGCAACTGTTTCACAGCCTGCTCGAGCGTCTCGTTGCTTGCGTTATCTTCGCCGTCGGTGACCACAAACAGCACCTTCTTCTCCAGCCTGGCGTTGCGTTTAAGGTGTTCGCCCGAAGCGACCACGGCTTCATAGAGCGCCGTGCCGCCTTTGGCATCGATCTTTTCCAGCGCTTCCTTGAGCTTCAGCAGATCGTTGGTGAAATCCTGATCCAGATAATATTCGTCGTTAAAGTTCACCACGAATACTTCATCCTTAGGATTGCTTGAGCGCACCAGATTCAGCGCCGCCTGGTTGACTTTGGCCCGCTTCTCTCGCATCGATCCCGAGTTGTCGATCACAATGCCCATGGCCACGGGAATATCCTCATGGCGAAACGAAAGAATGCTCTGCGGCTTGCCATCCTCGAAAATGGTGAATGAGGTGCGGTCAAGCGTAGTGACGATGCGCTGCCGGTCATCGACAACGGTCGCATGCAGGAGCACTTCGTCCACATCGCGGCGAAAGACGAATACACCCTGATCATTCAGCTTCTGATCTGGATTCTGATTGTCGGGCGTCTGCTGCCCTGTGCCCTGAGCAGGTGGAGTCGTCGCAGCAGCAGGAGGCGTTGCGGCTGGCTTGGAATCGCTTTGCGGCAGGTTAGACGGCGTCTGCGCCGGCAACTCCAACAACATCCCGGCACAAATTACCAACGTGAAGAGAAGAAAAAACCTGGAGGCCCACTTACTCGGCAGGCGCGTAATATCCCGTCCTCGCATACACCCGTAGCGGCGGCAATCCTTTCGGTGGCATCAACTTCACTTTTATTTTACGCCATTTGCCGTCGCGCACCACTTTGCTGGGACGGTACCCTAACACATATTGATTACGCAGTTCGATGCCGATCTTAGTCGCCACATCCGCCAGATCATTGGGATTGTCGATGGTAAACGCACGCCCACCGGTCAGTTCGGTAATGTCGCTCAGAAGCGCAGGCCCCAGCCTCTCTTCCTGCGACGCGAAATAGCGGTCGTAGAGTCCAATTGCGTAGACCATCACGTCGGCTTCCTTCACCATCGACTTGATTTCACCCTCGGTATAGCGGCTATGGTTGTCGCCGCCGTCAGAAATAATCAGCAGCGCCTTCTTGGCATATTTAGCCTGCCGCATCTTGCTCACGCCCATATAGATGGCATCGAGCAATGCAGTTCGTTTTCTCGGCACTGCAAACACCAGCTTGTTCTGGATCTCATCCACCGAACTGGTGAAGTCGCTCACCTCTTCCGGCTCATCCGAAAAGCTGATCATGAAGAACTCATCCTGCGGGTTCGCGGTCTTAAAAAATTCCACCACCGCATCTTTCGCACGGTCCATCTTGCTGCTCATGCTTCCGCTGGAATCAAAAATTACTCCCAGAGAAACTGGCGCGTCCTCGCTCGAAAATGTGCGGATTTCCTGCGGCAAGCTACCTTCGTAAAGCTGGAAATTCTCTTTATCAAGCCCGGTGACCAGACGGTTCATAGGATCGGTGATCGTAACCGGAACCAGGACCAGGTCGACATCCACTTTCAAGGGCCGCACATGCGCCGTCAATCCAGACGACGTTGTCGGATCAGTCTTGGCTAGCTCTTTTGGAAGGTCCTTGGGTGGTTCCTTAGCCTTCTCAATCTCCCGCGGCAGCACGTGCACATCATTCACGTCGGTCTGACCGACCACGGGAAGGCTGAAACATACGAGAATGCAGAGAGCAGGCACCAATCCTCTCCACAACCGTAGGAAGTTCATTGCGCCGATACTTTTGCGCGGACTGGCTGTACTTCGATCCCAGGGGAGAACCGAACGGTCACATCGAACTCGATCCGTCGGGCGAGATGACCAGCGCCGAATCAGGCGGGCCATAGACAACCTCATTTGACGCGGATGTTATCACAGCTTTCGCCGCATGGCACACAGTTTTTTGTCAAAATGGAGAGACAATCGCAAACTGTATGTCCCATTTCCAACCGCTTAGATCCCAGATTTGACGCCCATTCCCGGACGCCGCCTCTATGTTGTTACAATCAAAGCCTTCCCCTATGGCTGACATACGTTCTTTTCGCGCTCTGCGTTACGATCTCCAGCAAGTCTCCGCCGGTCAAGTCGTGACCCAACCCTATGACAAGATCACTCCCGCCATGCAGGAGCGCTACTACGCCGCCAGCCCCTACAACTTGGTACGGATCATCCTGGGACGCCGCGAGCCGGATGACAATACGGCGCACAATGTATATACCCGAGCGGCCGCCTATGGCCGGGACTGGCGGGCCTCGGGCATTTTGCGCCCAGACTCTTCCCCTTCGATTTACACCTACTCTCAGACCTTCACCGCTCCTTCAGGCTCTAGCTTCGAGCGGCGGGGATTCATTGCCGTAGGCCGCATCGAAGATTATTCCGCCAAGGTCGTCTTTCGCCACGAACAAACCTTAGCCAAGCCCAAGGCCGACCGCCTCGACCTGTTGCGTGCTACTCGGACCCACTATGAGCAACTTTTCATGCTCTATGAAGACGGCGGCGAAATCGATTCCCTGCTTGCGTCCGAGCTTCAGGCCACTCCCACAATAGACGTCACCGACGAATACGGCGTTGCGCATCGCGTATGGCAAGTCTCAGATCCTGCTGTGATTGATTCCGTCCGCACCGCCATGCGCGCCAAGAAACTTATCATCGCCGACGGCCATCATCGCTACGAAACCGCTCTGAATTACCGTAACGAACAGAGGGCCTCCAACCCCGCGCACCCGACGGGCGCTGACACTCCCAGCGAATTCGTCATGATGACCTTCGTCAACCTGAACAGCCCTGGCCTGCTAGTCCTGCCTACTCATCGAGTTGTGCACGGGCTGAGTGCGTTTTCCCCCGATGATTTCCAACAATCCAGCCGGGCCTATTTTGAAATAGAAGAAGTCGATCCTGCGCTCGATGCTGGCCGCGCAACCACCTTCCTCCGCGAGCGCGGCCGTGCCGGAACCGCTTTGCTGGCCGTCACCGCCAATCGCGCCTTTGTTCTGCAAAATCCCAAGCCTGCCGGAGCCCAGTTCCTCGCCGGACTCTCTCCGCGCCAACAATCTCTCGATGTCGTGCAGCTGCACAAAGTATTGCTCGAAGGGGTCTTGCAACTCTCCGAAGAATCCATTCGCAATCAGCAGAATCTCTCCTATCTTCGTGACGCCGCCGAAGCACTCGCTCAAGTTCGCAACGGCTCCGCCAACATCGTCTTCCTCATGAACCCGTGTCCCGTACAACAGGTGCGCGACGTTGCTCTGGCTGGCGAAGTCATGCCCCAGAAGTCCACCGATTTCTATCCCAAGCTCCTGAGCGGTCTCACGGCCTATGCGCTGGATTAGCAGGCTCGTATCAGGGCATCGCTTCAGCGATGCCACAAATACCCATCAATGCCTTGCGGCTTTAGCCGCCGCGGCTACAACTTTTCTCTTCGCACTCATCCTCTCCGCTGCCCCCGAGAAGCGCCTCACCATCTACTCGGTGGCCGCCAACTATTCTCTGCCGCTTGTCCAACGCGATGGCCGCGACTACGTCGGCCTGCTCGAAGTGCTCGAACCGCTGGGTAAAGTAAGCGCCAAGTCCGACGGCTCGCGCTGGCGACTGTTCTACAACAGCGCCGTCGAAGGCGATTTTCAGAACGGCAAGAATCGCGCCCGCATTCAAGGCCGCGATTCCGATCTGCTCGGCAAATTCCGGCTGGAAAATGGCCGCGGTCTGGTGCCCGTCGCCGCCCTAGGCTCGCTATTGCCCCGCCTACTTGGCGGACCGGTCACACTCCATGAAGACTCCGAACGCCTCTTCATCGGCAGCATCGCCACTCACTTCACGGCAACGCTCGCCAGCGACAATCCTCCGCGGCTGGTCTTCAACTTCACCGCGCCCGTAAATCCGAGCATCGCCACCGAGCCCGGTGCTTTGCGCATGACATTCGCTCGCGATCCCGTCGTCAGTCCGGCGGCGCCCACTCTCACCTTCGGTAGCAAGACGATCCCCTCCGCCGTTTACAGCGAGAGCAACGGCGCAGCCACAGTCACGGTGAACTCGGCCACCGCCATCATGGCGACATTCAGCAACGGCAACCGTACGCTAACGATTTCCCCCGCGTCCGCGCAAAAACCAGAGCCCGCAGTCGCCAACATTCCCGCTGGATCGACGCCTCCATCCCTCAGTCCCACTCGATCCACGATCACCGCCGCCCCTGCGGTCTTCCGCCGCTACTTCGCCATCGTCGACGCCAGCCACGGCGGCGACGATCACGGCGAAACTCTCAGCACCACGCTTCTCGAAAAAGACGTGACCGTGGTTCTCGCGCGCAGCCTGCGCCAGGAACTCGAAAGCCGCGGCATCACCACACTCGTGCTGCGCGAATCCGACGCCAACCTCTCCCTCGATCAGCGCGCCATCTTCGCTAACGCCGATCACGCCGCCATCTACATCGCATTGCACGTATCATCAAGCGGCCATGGCGTGCGCGTCTACACTTCCCTGCTTCCCTATGGAGAAGACGATCACGGACCTTTTCGCTCCTGGACCACGTCCCAACATTCGTCACTGCCGCTCAGCCAGAGTGCCGCCTCCGCCGTCGCCGCGGAGTTGCAAAAGCGCCAGATCCCCGTACGCACTCTGATCGCACCTCTCCGCCCGCTCAACAACATGACCGGACCAGCGCTCGCCGTCGAGATCGCTCCCCAGGGCTCGGACATTTCCCAGCTCACCGCTCCTGACTACCAACAACTCATCACCAGTGCGGTAGCCACGGCCATTGCAGCCAATCACGACCAGTTAGGAGCCGCGCCATGATTCCCCGCCATCTTGTCATCGGTGTGGCTGTGCTGATTCTCGCCGCGCTCGGCATCGGCATCTACGGCCTTCACATGCGCAAGACAGTCGCCGCTATTCCTGTCTCCAAGGACACGCGCCCGCTCGCGCCTCCCGTAGCCGGCCCCACCGAACGCGTCACCCTGTTCGTCGCCCACGACGAAGATGGCAGCCTGCGCGCCACCTCCGCACAGATTCCGCTTCCCTCCGGACGCCAGCAGCGCGCCGAAGAATTGCTTCGCGCTCTGCTCACGCTCTATCTCGACAAATCATCTCCGCACGTCCTCGGCTCCGGTGCGGAAATCCGCAGCGTTTTCCTGGTCGATCCCGGCCTCGCCGTCATCGATCTAAATTCGGCTTTCGCTGACACTCATCGCTCTGGCGTGCTCGTCGAAGAACTTACCCTCGCGTCGCTTATCCACACGATTTCTATCAACACTCCCGGCATCCTCAAAGTAAAAATTCTCGTCGATGGCAAAGACCGCGACACCCTAGCCGGACACGCCGACCTCTCAGAAATGTACGACGTGACCACGGTCAACCAACTCGCCGCCGAACTGCAATCTCCATAGATTCAAGCGCGCTCACATACAGAAAGGAGTGAATCTTGCTTTTGGATGGCGCAGCGTTTTTAACGCTGCGATAGAATTTTTTTTCTTGCAGGCTTTAGCCGCCGAGGATAAACAAAAGCCCCCGGAAAAATCCGAGGGCTTATCCATTCCTCCAGCCCCTCAATCTCCCGCTTAGCCCGCTCCAGAATCTCGCGAATCTTCGCGATCTTCGCCGAGTCGTGCGATCCACGAGTAGCAGCCCGCAACGCCGTCTTCATCACCTCCGCCGCAGGACGCGCCACCTCCGCCCCCTCCGGTCCCATCCACGGACCCCAGTCGCCCGCCTGCTCCGCTCGCTGCCAGATTTTCTTGACCGTCTCGGCTTCGCGCTGCAACTCCGCTTTACCCGCATCGGTTAGCGAGTACGTTCTCTTCCCGGCGGCCGTATCCGACGTCACCAGGCCTTCATCTTCCAACTGCTGTAGCGCCGGATACACTGCTCCTGCGCTCGCCTTGTAAATTCCGCCCGATTTGGTTTCGAGCTCCTTCATCAATTCGTAGCCGTGCTTCGGACCGCTCTCCAGCATCGACAACAACGCCAAACGGATTTCTCCCGCTCCAAAGAACCGGCCCCACCGTCCGCCGCGTCCCCACGGGAACCCTCCACCCATAAACTGCGCACCCATGCCGCCACGCCACCAACTTCCACATCTTCCGTACATATTCAAAACTCCTTTAGCCTTCATTCGCCGGACAACGCTGCAAATTGCAGATTATTGATTGCAGATTTCAGATTGAGAGTCTGCGTTGAACCGAACTCCCGCTTTTAAAATCTGCATTCTGCCATCTCAAATCTGAGATGCGAGCTATCCGTCGATCTGTCGTTAACTATATCTTTAGATATATCTGTTGTCAATTATAAAATTCCTTTGTCTTTCAATCACTTACACCTTGGGCTGTAAAGCCTCTTCCCTGCGTCCTCTGTGTCCTCTGTGGTTTTCATTTAGAATCGCGCCTTATGTATTTTCGCTCCGATAACCGCTCCCCCGACCAGCTCCGTCCCGTCCTCATCACATCCGATTTCATCACCACCGCCGAAGGCTCCGTCCTGATCGAGGTCGGCAACACCCGCGTCATCTGCACCGCCTCGATCGAAGAAACCGTCCCGCCCTTCATGCGCAACACCGGCAAGGGATGGATCTCCAGCGAATACAGCATGCTTCCCCGCTCGACCCTGACCCGCACTCCGCGCGAAGTGACGAAAGGCCGAGCCAGCGGACGCACCCACGAAATCCAACGCCTCATCGGCCGCAGCCTGCGCGCCGTCACCGACCTCGCTCGCCTCGGCGAGCGCACCATCTGGATCGACTGCGACGTCATCCAGGCCGACGGCGGCACGCGCACCGCTTCCATCACCGGAGCCTTTGTCGCCCTCGGCCTCGCTCTCGAAAAATTAGTGGAAGCGGGCACCCTGACCTCAGTCCCGCTGAAAGATTTTGTCGCCGCCGTGAGTGTGGGAATGGTCGACGGAGAAATTCTGCTCGACCTCTGCTACGAAGAAGATTCCCGCGCCGACGTAGACATGAACTTCGTCATGACCGCCGGCCACAAGATGGTCGAAATCCAGGCCACCGCCGAGCATCAGGTCTTCGACGAACATCAGCTCAACAAAATGCTGGCCTTCGCCCGCCAGGGCGTGCAATCTCTAATCGCCAAGCAACAGGCGGTGTTAAGTAAGCTCACGTTAAGGCAGTGATTGAGGCAAAGTAAGGTGAAGGTTGGCCCATCCTGTCGCGTTTTTTGCGAAAGGGTGGGGCTGCGGTCGCGCCCAATTCGCAGCGTTTGTCATCCTGAGCGAAGTAGCGGTTTCGCGAAGCGAGGCCGCTACGCAGTCGAAGGACCCCTACAATCTCCACAGCATTTCCAAGCGCATCAGGGAATTCTCTAATTGGCCCTGATCGAGAGATTAAAGTCGGGTATCCCACTTCTCGCTTCCTTTGCGAGAAGTGGACTCTGCTCCCAGCTACCCTCACCAAGCCGTGTCATTTCGACCGGCGCGAAGCGCAAGCGAGCGGAGTGGAGAAACCTGCTTTCTCAAGCCACTCGCAAGAAACCGCTGCTCGAAACTCTCCTCCCTGATGTATGATTACCACCGCATCCAGTTCGAGCATCATCCCCTCCCCCAAGCAAGAAGATTCTCACTAAGCCCGCGATCATTGCCGAGCAGAATGTATGCACAGCCGTGGAAGAGCGGCGCTTCCAGCGCCGCGTAAAGACGCAGAATAGATATAGGCTTCAGCCCCGGTGGCTTTTGCAAAGCTAACATTGCAACCCTGTATCCGGAGCAGAATCAAGCTGGCATCAGATCGTCAGCAGTCAAGATCCAGGTCTCGAATATTTCACGGCCTGGCAGAAATCCAACACGAGGCACCATCATGAAGAATATTTTCAGAATCGCAATGCTAGCCTGCCTTTCGCTGCTACCCGCTGTGGCCTTCAGTCAGATCGTGAATGAAGTCTTCGCCTTCTCCAACGCGAATTCGTCGGGAACACCTACTGGCCCTCCTGTCCAAGGACGCGATGGCAAGCTCTACGGCACAACATATGGGTTTGGTCGAACAGTGGTTACCGATGGGACTGTCTTCCGACTTTCGACCGGGGGCAAGTGGGCCGACCTGCACAGCTTTGCTGGATCCGACGGCCAGAACCCAGTTGCTGGCTTGACACTTGCCTACGACGGCAACTACTACGGAACGACATCCGGCGGGGGCGCTGCAAATTCTGGGGTTCTCTTCAAGATTGCTCCAACCGGTGCCTACACCGTTCTCTATCAGTTCACGGGCGGATCAGATGGCTCCTTTCCGGCAGCTCCACCAATCCAAGCGTCTGACGGAAACCTATACGGTACGAACGAAGGTGGCACTAATAACAACGGAACGGTTTACAAATATAGCCCTTCGTCAGGAATCTTTACTGTAATCCTCAACCTCAACCCAGATGGCTCACAAGGAAGTTTCATCGAAGCACCGCTCGTTCAGGGAGCGGACGGCAATCTGTATGGTACTGCTCCAGTCGGCGGCGCAGACGATTGCGGCACCATCTTCAAACTGTCGACCTCGGGTACCCTGCTGCAGGTCTACAGCTTTCCCTGCGGAAGTGGAGGAAACAATCCGTCGTCACCTCTTATCCAGGCGTCAGATGGAAACTTGTATGGAACGACGAGCCTGGGCGGTACGGTGACGTCACAGGGCGAATGTCAAAGCGGCTGTGGGACTGTTTTCAAGATGAGTCACGGTTTAGTCTCCATCCTTTATCGATTTACCGGTTATCCCAGCGACGGTGCGCTTGCGTACGGTTTGGTTCAGGGTACAGATGGCAAGCTTTATGGCGCGGCTTTTAACGGGGGAGCAAACGAGGTGGGGGCACTTTATCAGATCAGCACAGCGGGGCAATATAAGCTTCTGTACAGTTTTCCCGATCGAATTGGCTACGGCCCCGGAGCTGCACTCTTGCAACACACCAACGGAATGTTTTATGGCACCACCCTCTATGGTGGGCGCTATTCGGAAGGGGCCATGTACAGCCTCGACATGGGCCTCGGCCCATTCATCTCCCTGGTCCGCTACACCGGCAGAACCGGACAGCCCGTGCAAATTCTCGGACAAGGCTTGACCGGGTCCACCGCTGTTACCGTCAACGGCGTGGCAGCCACCAGCTTCAAAGTCGTCTCCGACACCTACATGACCGCCCTCGTCCCCATCGGCGCAACCACCGGCCCCGTTGTGGTCACCACGCCAACAGGAACCCTAACCAGCAATCACAACTTCCAAATCGTCCGCTGAGGACTTGGTGCTGGCCCAGCCTTTGAGTTCGTCAACATAACCACGACAATGGGGCCCCGATCTTCGCCTCTTTTGCGAAGGGCAGGAATTAGGAATGCTGGCGTAAGTTTTCTGGCTGCCACGGCTACCACATAATTGGCACACGCCGCATCGCTACCCACCGTTGCAAAATACGCACATCAGAACCCGAAACCACTCATCACAAATTTGAAATGCTCATTATCAATCTTTGACAAGTTTTGCCAATTCTGGCTATTTGTGTATTTTTGGGCGAACTGGAGACAGCTATGACCATAAACATCAACCTTACTCCCCAGCTCGAAGAACTGGTCCGCGAGAAAGTCTCTTCCGGCCTTTATAACTCCGCCAGTGAAGTGGTCCGCGAGGCCCTGCGCTTGATGGACATGGAGGACCAGTTGCGAGCAGTCAAACTCAAGAATTTGCAACACGACATTCGCGAGGGCCTGGAGAGCGGTCCAGCTACACCATGGGATGCGGAGGAGATGAAACGAGAAGGACGCAAGCGATTGGCCGCGCGTCAGACCTCCAGTACGCGCAGGAAGTAGCAGAAGTAAATGCCTGTCGTTGTCAAACGTCCGCGGGCGTTGGTTGATCTAGCCGAAATCTGGGAATACATCGCCGACGACAGCTTCACACAATGCCGACGCCTTCGCCACTTTAATCGATAGCAAATTCCGTACCCTGGCGCGTCGGCCAAGTTTGGGCCGTGCCCGATCCGAGTTGAGCAAAGACCTTCGCAGCTTTGCAGTGGGCCGCTATGTGATCTTCTACATGCCACTCTCAAATGGTATTGATTGTAAACCTGCCGGAACAGAGGTTCGTTTTTCTTCGAAAGTGGTATCGAGAGTTCCAAGAAAGTGGCTATACACAAATACCACGAGCTGAGTCAATCTAAAAGGGTGGCATTAGTCAGTTTGATTCCGGAGGGGACGATGAACGCGTATCGGCGAAATGGAGTTCAAGCATTGTTGAGAATTGGCTACCGCCAAAATTCAAAAGGGGGCATCGTGAGTATTCATCACCGTTCAGTCATGACCGCGCTGCTAAGTCTGTGTCTGGCAGCGCCTGGACAGTTGGCCGCACAATCGCACCAGGATCCGGGCCACCAGGATTCGGGCCCCGGGATGAATCAGACAGAGAGTGCTGTCCCCGGTCTTCACGACTTCGACTTCCTGGTTGGTCAATGGCAGGCCCATCATCGAAAGCTGAAGCAGCGACTCGCCAATAATCACGAGTGGATTGAA
>WNFI01689479.1_pt1 | contig 24019 bp, 20 predicted proteins | sample 5400471 | NCBI WGS metagenome assembly WNFI01 (sample SAMN13153348, study PRJNA577476) | soil metagenome | isolation source: 100 cm saprolite on Douglas fir-dominated hillslope | place: USA:California | collected 2013-09-17 | reverse complement strand
GCGGGTCGTGGCGGTCGGCGAGGGCGTCGGCCCGGTGCACGCGCTCGACCAGGCGCTGCGCCGCGCGCTGAGCGACTTCTACCCCGCCCTGTCCGGCATTCACCTGGTCGACTACAAGGTACGGATCCTCGACGGCCGCGCGGCGACCAGCGCGGTCACCCGGGTGATGCTCACCTCCGCGGACCAGATCGGGGAATGGACCACGGTCGGGGTTTCCGACGACATCGTCACCGCCTCGTGGGAGGCTCTTGCCGACGGTGTCGCCTACGGCCTGCTGCGCGCGGGCGCCGAGACCCCGCCCACCTCCCCTGCCCCCCTCACCGCCCCGCTTCAGCTCGAGACGATCCCGGAGAAACGGGCTGGCCACCGCGGCGAAGGAGGGCGTCAGGCAGGCCGGCGCCGTGCCGCTGGAGTTCGGCACGATCGCGGTGTCGGACGGAATCTCGATGGGCACCGAGGGCATGAAGTCCTCGCTGGTGAGCCGCGAGGTGATCGCCGACTCGGTCGAGCTGATGGTGAACGCCGAGCGGTTCGACGCGCTGGTCGCGATCGCCGGCTGCGACAAGTCGCTGCCCGGGATGCTGATGGCCTGCGCCCGGCTGGACGTGCCGGCCGCGTTCCTCTACGGCGGCACCATCCTGCCGGGGCACGCGCTCGGCAGGTCCCTGACCATCCAGGACGTGTTCGAGGCGGTCGGCGGTCATGCGGCAGGCGAGGTCTCCGACGCCGACCTGCTTGCCATAGAGCGCGCCGCCTGCCCGGGCGCGGGCTCCTGCGCGGGCATGTACACGGCCAACACGATGTCGATGTGCGCGGAGGCGCTGGGCATGACGCTGCCGGGCGAGGCGTCGGCGCCGGCGGTCTCGGCCGGGCGGACCGACCTGGCCAGGCGGACCGGGACTGTGGTGGTCGAGGCGCTGGCGGCCGGCCTGCGCCCGCGGCAGATCATGACCAGGACGGCGTTCCTGAACGCGGCCACCATGGTCATGGCGACCGCCGGCTCAACGAACGCGGTGCTGCACCTGCTGGCCATCGCCTATGAGGCCGGCGTCGAGCTGACCCTGGACGACTTTGACGCGGTGAGCCGCCGCACGCCGGTGATCGCGTCGGTGCGGCCGTCCGGTCTTTACGTCATGAGCGAGCTCGACCAGATCGGCGGCGTGCCCGTGATCCTGCGCGAGCTCCTGTCGGCCGGCCTGATCGAAGGCGACGCGATGACGGTGAACGGCCGGACGCTCGGCCAGAACGTCGCCGAGGCGTTCGAGCCCGACGGCAAGATCGTCCGGGCGGCGAAGGATCCGTTCCAGCCCGACGGCGGACTGGCGGTGCTGCGCGGTTCCCTCGCCCCGAACGGCGCCGTGGTCAAGACGCCGGGCATCGAGACGCTCCGGTTCGATGGGCGGGCGCGGGTCTTCGAGTGCGAGGAGGACTGCTTCGCCGCCGTCACGGCGCGGCAGGTCGACAAGGGCGACGTCCTGGTCATCAGGAACGAGGGGCCCAGGGGAGGGCCGGGCATGCGCGAGATGCTCGCTGTTACCGCCGCCATCAAGGGCGCGGGGCTGGGCCGCGATGTGGTCCTGGTGACCGACGGGCGGTTCTCTGGTGCCACGTTCGGGGCCTGCGTGGCGCACGCGGCGCCCGAGGCCTGGGACGGCGGGCCGATCGCGCTGGTGCGCAACGGCGACGGCATCCTGCTGGACGTGCCGGAGCGGCGGCTGGAGCTGGCCGTAGACGACGCGGAGCTGGAGCGACGGCGCGCGGAGTGGAAGCGCCCTGCGCCCAACTACACCCGCGGGGCGCTGGCCAAGTACGCGGCGCTGGTGTCCGGCGCGGACCGCGGCGCGGTCTGCACGGTCCCGGCCGGCTGACCTGGTACCGGGCAGGTGACCGGCCGGGGCGGAACCCATGCGCCGCTAAGGGCGCGTCAAGACCGGGGCAGGCGGCGTTAAGATCGTGTCAAGATCACCGGGAACCGCCCGGACCGGCGGTGAACTGGTCATGAGATGGCCACACCACCTGCCCGTGCCAGGCGACGCGGGATCGCGGCGCCGCTGGCGCTGCCCGCCGGCTTCACCGCGCTGCTCGCGGTCGGTGCGATAGCCGCGGGCTCGGGCGGCGAAGTCGACGCCACCTGGGTGCTGATCCTCGCCGCGGGCGTCGTGCTGGCCGGCTCTGCCGTGGGCGAGCCAGCGGTCGCGCCGCTGCTCGGGGCGATCGGCTGGCTCACCGTCGTCGGCTTTTCTCGCCCGCCCTACGCGCAGCTGCACCCGACCGGCCTCCTCGCGGTGCGCGGGGCCATCGTGATGGGCGCGTGCGTGCTGGCCGGGGCCGCGGCGGGAGGGATGGTGCGCCGGATCGCGGCAAGGTTCACACTATGGATTGTGGACGTGCCTGACGAACGCTGGCCGCCTGACGTGCAGCAGGACGCTGCCGACGCGCGGCCGGAGGAGACTGCGGCGGTCCCGCCCCCGCCCCCCCGGGCGGGGCTGCCGCGGCGCTGGGCGCTCGGCCTGTCCGGCCTGTCCAGCGGCATCGGCTGGCGGCGGCTGCTGGCCGGCGTCATCCTGGTCGCCGGGCTGCCGCTGCTGACCGCCGCGCTGGTCGCCGCCGGGCCACGGCACCTCGGCCTGGCCGATGACCTGCTGATCTACCTGGTGGCCGTGGTCGCGGTCGCGGTGGTGGGCGGGTTCTGGCCCGCGGTGCTCGCGGCCGTCACCTCCAGCCTGCTGCTCAACTGGTACTTCACCAAGCCGCTGCACACGCTCACGATCGCGGACCCGCAGAACCTGCTGGCCCTGCTGCTGTTCGTCACGGTCGCGGTCACGGTCAGCAGCGTCGTCCACCTGGCCGCGCACCGGGCGCAGCAGGCGGCGCGCAGTTCCGAGGAGGCGGCCGAGTTGCTGGCGCTGGCGCAGACGGTGCTGGGCGGTGCCGACACACCGGCCGCGGTCCTCGAGCACCTCACGGCCACCCGGGGCGGCCGGGCCGAGCTGGTCGAGCAGGTCGGCCAGCACTGGGTCAGGGTCGCGGTGAGCGGGACGGCACCGCCGGGCGCCGCCACGGTCCGGGTCGAGGCGCGACCCGGCCTGAAGCTGGTCATCAGCGCTCAGTCGCGGCAGGTCACCGCGCGGCTGCTGGACGGCTTCGCCGCTCAGGCCGCCGCGGCGCTGGACCGCGACCGGCTGCGCACCCAGGCCGCGCAGGCCGAGGCGCTGGCGGAAGGCAACCGGATGCGCACCGCGCTGCTCGCCGCGGTCAGCCACGACCTGCGGACCCCGCTGGCATCGATCAAGGCGAGCGTCAGCACCCTGCGGCAGACCGACGTGCAGTGGACCGCGGCGGACGAGGCCGCGCTCCTCGCGGCCATCGAGCAGGGCGCCGACCGGCTGGACGCGCTGATCGGCAACCTGCTGGACATGAGCCGGCTGTCCACCGGCTCGCTGGAGCCGTTCCTGCGTCCCACCGCGATCGACGAGGTGGCGCCGGTCGCGCTGCGCGGACTCGACGGCGGGGCGGCGGTACAGCTTGTCGTGCCGGACCGGCTGCCGCTGGTCCGGACCGATCCCGGCCTGCTCGAGCGGGTGCTGGCGAACCTGTTCGCCAACGCGCTCGCCTACTCGCCCGCCGGCCGTCCGCCTGCGCTGCACGCCCGACAGGCGGGCGGCAGCGTGGTCTTGGAGATCACCGACCACGGGCCAGGGGTTCCGGACCAGCTCAAGCCGCGGATGTTCGAGCCGTTCGAGCGGCTGCAGGCCCGCAATACGGGGACCGGGGTGGGCCTGGGCCTGGCCGTGGTCAAGGGGTTCCTGGACACCATGGGCGGCGAGGTCGCCGCGGCGGATACGCCCGGAGGCGGCCTCACCATCAGGGTGACGCTGCCGGCCGCGGGCCGCACCGCCGGCGCCGACTGTGCTAGCCCCGGGGGGCGGCCCCCCCGATCCCGCCGCCTGGCAGCCGACCCGTGACACGGGTCCTGGTCATCGACGACGAGGCGCCGATCCTGCGGGCTCTGCGGATCAACCTGACCGCGCGCAAGTACGACGTCACCACCGCCGACGACGGCGCGTCGGGCCTGGCGGCGATGGCCCGTGACCGGCCCGACGTGCTGATCCTCGACCTGGGCCTGCCGGACATGGACGGGACCGAGGTCATCAGGGGGGTCCGCGGCTGGACGTCCACGCCGATCATCGTGCTGTCCGCCTGGGGCCAGGAGAGCCAGAAGGTCGCGGCGCTGGACGCGGGCGCGGACGACTACGTCACCAAGCCGTTCGGGATGGACGAGCTGCTGGCCAGGCTGCGCGCCGCCGTGCGCCGGGCCTCCCCGGCGCCCGACGAGCCCGTCGTTGTCACCGGCGACTTCACCGTTGACCTGGCGGCCAAGCGGGTGACCCGCGATGGGAACGACGTCCGGCTCACGCCTACGGAATGGCAGCTGCTCGAGGTGCTGGTCCGCAGCGGCGACCGGCTGGTGACGCAGCGCCAGCTGCTGCACGAGGTGTGGGGCCCTGAGTACCAGACCGAGGGCAACTACCTGCGGGTCTACGTGGCCAACCTGCGCCGGAAGCTGGAACCCGACCCGTCGCGGCCGCGGCACCTGCTGACCGAGCCGGGCATGGGCTACCGGTTCCGGCCCTGAGCGGCCACCGGCGGCATGGCCGCGGGTGCGCTCAGCCGGGGCTCGGCAGGTCCGCGATCGACGAGTCAGCGGCTGTCGGCTGCAGCTCGTACGTGGGGTTGTAGATGGTGCGCTCGCCCTTGATCCGCGCCACCCGGCCGCGGACGACGATCCGGCGGCCGGGCCGGATGCCGGGAATGTCCCGTCGCCCCAGCCAGACCAGGGTGACGTTGCCCGTTCCGTCCCACAGGTCGGCCTCCATCGTGAGGCTGGGGCCGCGCGGGCGCAGGGTCACGGTCCGCAGGGTGCCCGCGACGTCGGCCACCTCCCGGTCGGTGCAGTCGCCGATCGGCTTCGCGCTGAACTCGTCGATCTCGGCCTGCAGCTCCGCGGCGTGCAGGTCCTCGCGGCCCGCGGTCAGCCGCTGCAGCGCCGTTGTCTTGCTCTTCGGCTGCCTGCGGCCGCCCGGCCGGCCCGCCTGCGCCAGCCCGGCCTGCGCCAGCCCCGGCCGCGGCGCGCCGGCCTGTGCCGGGAGCCCGCCCGGCATCCTCTCCACGGCGGACTTCAGCTGGTAGGGCACGCTGGCCACGACCACGCCGCGCTGCTGCAGCAGCCGGGCCTTGAGCCGCAGCGCCGACTGATTATGCAGCACCTGCTCCCACCAGTGGCCGAGCACGTACTCCGGGATGAACACGGTCACGATGTCGCGCGGGCTCTCCCGGCGCAGGTGCTTAACGTACAGCACCACCGGCCGGGTGATCTCGCGGTAGGGGGAGGCCACCACCCTCAGCGGCACGGGGATGTCGGCACGGTCCCACTCTTCCTTCAGCCGCGACGTCTCGGCCTCGTCGACGTCGACGATCAGGGCCTCGAGGCGGCTCGGCCTGGTCGCCCGCGCGTATGCGAGCGCGCGCAGCGTGGGCAGGTGCAGCTTGGACACCAGGACGATCGCGTGGTTGCTGGCCGGCAGCGTCACCGGCGCGTCCTGCGGCGGGATGAGCTCCAGCGCCACGCTCGTGTAGTGCCGGCTGATGCCGCGCATGGTGAGCCAGATCACCGGCATCGACACCACCACGATCCAGGCACCCTCGGCGAACTTGCTGACCAGCACGATGACCAGGACCACGGCGGTGAAGCAGGCTCCGATCGTGTTGATCGTCCGGGACCGCAGCATGCGCCGCCGCGTACTGCGGTCCGTGACGCCGCGCAGCAGCCGGTTCCAGTGCCGGATCATCCCGGTCTGGCTGCAGACGAACGAGACGAACACGCCGATGATGTAAAGCTGGATCAGCCGGGTGGGTGACGCCTGGAAGACCACGATCAGCAGGATCGCGAACCCGGACAGCAGCAGGATCCCGTTGCTGTACGCCAGGCGGTCACCCCGGTTGCGCAGCTGGCGCGGCAGGAACCCGTCCCGGGACAGGATCGAGGCCAGCACCGGGAAGCCGTTGAACGCCGTGTTGGCCGCCAGCACCAGGATCAGCGCGGTGACCAGCTGCAGCAGGTAGAACAGCGGCGACGCGTTGCCGAACACCGCGCGCCCGACCTGGGCGATCACGGTGGGCTGGGTCGTGACGTGCGGCAGGCAGTCCGTCGCGCTGGGGCAGATGTGCACGTGGCTGACCAGCGCCAGCGCCGTGACGCCGGCGAACATCGAGACCGCGATGATGCCGAGCAGCGCCAGCGTCGTCGCCGCGTTCTTGCTCTTCGGCTTGCGGAACGCGGGCACGCCGTTGCTGATCGCCTCCACCCCGGTGAGCGCCGTGCAGCCGGAGGAGAACGCGCGCAGCAGCAGGAACACCAGCAGCAGGCCGGTGTACTGGTGCGCGGACGGGATCTGGTATCCGGCGCTGGCCGCGCGCAGATGATGGCCGAGCCCGAGCTGGGCGAGGCCCCAGAGGATCATCAGCACGACCACGCCGATGAAGCAGTAGGTCGGGATCGCGAACACCGTCCCGGACTCCCGGACCCCGCGCAGGTTCAGCAGCGCGATCACGGCCACGACCAGCACCGCGATCAGCGTCACGTGCGGGTACAGCGCGGGGAACGCCGACGCCAGGTTCGCGACGCCCGCGGACACCGAGACCGCGACGGTCAGCGTGTAGTCGACCATCAGCGCGCTGGCGACCGCGAGGCCCACGCGCTGCCCGAGGTTGGTGCTGGACACCTCGTAGTCTCCGCCGCCGGACGGGTAGGCATGCACGTTCTGCCGGTAGGAGGCCACCACGACCAGCATCAGCACGCCGACGGCGAGCGCGATCCACGGAGTGTAGGAGAAGAACGCGATCCCGCCAACGGACAGCACGATCAGGATCTCCTCGGTGGCGTAGGCCACGGAGGACAGCGCGTCGCTGGCGAACACCGGCAGCGCGATCCGCTTCGGCAGCAGTGTGTGCCCCAGCCGGTCGCTCTGCACTGGGCGTCCGACCAGCAGCCGCTTGGCCACCCCGAGCACCATCGCCACGATCGCATGCTAGGCCGGCGCGCGTCGTTTCGTATACCCGAACGGCCCGCGGCGGGGCAAAGGCCCTGAAGAATGCCGGGCCGCGGCCATTGCCCCGGCCCGCTCACCCGGCCCGAGGCGGGCTCAGCGGCGCGGCAGCCGTTGTCCGCCGGACCTGCAGCGGGGCTCGACTGCGTTCGAAAAAATCCCATGATCCCGCAATATTCGTGGCTCAAGCGCTTGTGCGAATGGCCGGAAGTGCGCGATGCTGCTCACGGGCGGTCAGAGGCTAACAACGGCTAGCAACACAGGTCAGCGGGAGCACTACGGCTCATGTCTGTGATCGGTGCCGCCAGTAGTCCGTTACGCGCCGCGCCCGGCCAGCCCCGGCGAGTGGCGAACCGATGCGCTGCGCGCGCATGCGCGGCCTGGATGGCGGGCTTGGTGCTCGCCGTCGCGGCCTGCGGCGGCCAGGCATCCGTCGCGTTGCCGCACAGGTCCGCAGCACCGGCCGTTCCCGCCGTCGTGACCGACCCCCCGCCGACCGTCCGCCAGCAGGTCATCGCCGCGTACACGGGCTACTGGCAGGGGCTCGGCCAGGCCCTCGACACCCAGAACGCGCCGCGCGCGCGGGCGATACTGGCGCAGTACGTACCCGGGGCCAGTATCCCGTCACTGATCAGCAGCTTCGAGGCCGACTGGGCACAGGGCGAGGTCCAGTACGGCAGCCCGGTGCCGCACATCCTGAGCGTGCGCATCACCGGCGGCCACGCGGCCGTGCACGATTGCACGGACCTCAGCAACGCCGGCGTCGAGGACGCCAGGACCGGCCAGGTCGTCGGCAGCCTCGGCAATCCGCACGTCAACCTGATCAGCACGCTGGTGCTCACGCACGGGAGGTGGCTGGTCAGCAACCAGATTCCGGTGGAGTTGTCATGCGCGCCTTGAGCAGTGCGATCCTGAAGCTGCCGGTCATGGCGGCTGTGCTCATGGCCGCCGCGCTCGGGGGCTCCTCCAAGTCGGCGTGCTCGCTGGTTCCGCTGTCTCAGGCGCAGGTCACGTTCCTCGGCCTGCACTGGCCTGCGCCCAAGGGCGAGACCTGGCAGGTGGTCACCTGCCCGGGGCCCCAGCCGTTCACCGCGGTGGTCCTCGTCAACAACGCGACCGGCGCGCCCGCCGTGACCCCGCAGCAACTCGCGCAGGTCGCGATCGCCGAGCTGATCATCCCGGTGCTGCAGCCGCAGACGGCACCGCCCCGAGGCCGGGACGGCCTGGTCGGGCTCCCTGAATGGTTCTGGTTCCCGGGAGCCGTGTGGGGCCCGGTCAGCAGGACCGTCACGGCCGGGCCGGTGTGGGCCAGAGCGACGGCGGTGCCGGTGAGGATCGTCTTCGATCCCGGCGGCGGGCAGGCCGGCGTCTCGTGCCGCGGTCCCGGTACCGCCTTCGATCCGTCGCTGCCGCTGGGGGCTCAGCACACCGACTGCTCCTACAGGTACAAGCAGCCGTCGGCCGGGCAGCCGGGCAACGTCTACGCGGCGGCGGTGACCGTCCTGTGGAACGTCTTCTGGGTCGGCTCGGGCAACACCGGCGGCCCGGTCGCCAACGGCACCTGCGCGGGCTGCCGAGGCGCAGGCGGCCCGGCATGATCGCGCTGGCCGCGGCGCTCATCGGCGTCGGGATCCTGGCCAGTGCCGCGCTCTACCACCGGGCCGACCACCAGGTGCCGGTGCTGCTGGTGACCGCGACGGTACCCGCCGGGTCGGTGATCACCGCGAGCGACCTCGGCATCACGACCGTCGTCGCCGGCCCGGGCGTGCAGGACATCCCGGCCAGGCAGATGTCCCAGGTGATCGGGCTCATCGCCGCCACGTCGCTGCAGCGGGGAACGCTGCTAGCCCCCTCCGAGCTGACCAGCAAGCTGACGCCCGGCCCCGGTCAGGAGCTGGTCCCGGTCGCGCTCAAACCATCGGCGCTGCCGGCTAGCGGCCTGGCCCCCGGTGACCAGGTACTGGCGGTCGCGACTCCGCCCTCGGGCGGGAGCGGGTCCGGGGCGGCCGTGCTCACCCACCCGGTGCCCGCGGTCGTCGAGGCCGTCGGCACGACCACCGACCAGAACGGGGATGACGTCGTTGACCTCCTAGTCGCAGCCGGCCTGGGCCCCGCCGTGGCCGGGCAGGCCGCCACAGGCCAGATCGCGCTGGTCGTCACGCACCGGACGGGGCCGTGAGCGGCCTGAAGGGCGCCCCGGAGGCGAGCGGGGGGAGGGGGACACAGCTTTGAGCCTGTACGCGCTGGTGTCGCCCGGCGGTTCGCCGGGCGTGACGACGGCCGCCCTGGCGCTATCCCTGGGCTGGCCCGGGCAGGTGATCCTCGCCGAGTGCGACCCGAGCGGCGGCGACATCCTGGCTGGGCTGTTCGCGGGGCACCTGCCGGCCAGGAAGGGGCTGCTGGCCCTGGCGATCGAGGCCGGGCAGAACCCGGACGCGGCCGCCGCGGCGCTGTGGCCGCAGCTGGTCGAGCTGGACGACGAGCGCGGCAGGCTGCTGCTCGCGGGGATCTCCGACCCTCGCCAGGGCATGGGGCTCGCGGCGGTCTGGCCGGTGCTGGCCGCGGCGCTCGCGGCCCAGCCGGCGGACGTCATCGCCGACTGCGGCCGCCTGGACGCCGGCGGAGGCCCCGAGCCCGTGCTCGCCACGGCCAGACTGGTGGTGCTGGTTCTCCGCCCAACGCTGCGGCAGGTCAGCAAGGCCAGGGCCAGGGTCGAGATGCTGGCCCAGCGGCTCGGGGGCACCGGCCGCCTGGCCCTGCTCCTGGTCGGCGACGGAACGAATTCCCCGCGGGAGGTCGGCAAGGCCCTGGGCGTCCCGGTGGCGTGCACGCTGCCCTATGAGGCGGCCGCGGGCTCGTCTCCCGGGTGGCCGGGGCCGACGGCGCGGGAGGCGAGCGCAAGCCGATGACGCAGATCGATCCCACCCACCCGCCCTCCACACGCCCGCCCTCCGCCCTCCCCACCTCCGCGCGCGTTCCCGCGCCCCATCCGCTTTCCTCTATGCCGCCCTCATCCCGCCCCTACACGCCGCCCCGGCCCGCTGCGCCCGACCTCCCGCGCCAGCCTCCCGGGCCGCCCGCCTCGTCCGCACCGGTCTCGTCGGCGCCTGCGCTGTCCGCGTCCCGCCCGCCCGCGCCCCGCGCCCCCCGGGATGCCGTGCCCGAGTGGCAGCAGCGCCCGCGCGACGGCGCCGAGCCCAGGCGTCCCCGGGTCCCGTTGGCGCCTGCGGGGCTGGACGACGCCAGGCTGCGCCGCGGCGTGGCGGAAATCCTCGCGATGATCGCGGACCGGCTGCGCGACGGCGCCAGCCAGGATGAGGCACTGCCCCTCATCGGCGACGCCGTCCGGGTCTGGGCCGAGCGCCAAGTCAGGGCTGGTGCCCCCGTGCTCGCACCAGCCGACCGGGAAGCCCTCGCTCAGGCCGTCTACGACCAGCGGTACGGGCTCGGCCCGCTCGCGATGTACATGCGAGATCCGCGGGTCGAGAACGTGGACGTCAACGGGTGCGACGAGATATGGGTCACATACGCGACCGGCGAGCGGGTCATCGGGCCGCCGGTGGCGGCGAGCGACGACGACCTGATCGCGATGATCCGCAACTGGGCCGCCCGCGGCGGCCAGACCGCGCGGGACTTCTCGGCCGCCTCGCCGCTGGTCAGCGTGGCGCTCACCGGCGGCGCGCGGCTGACCGCGACGATGTCGGTCACCCCCCGGCCGTGCGTGTCGGTGCGCAGGCACGGGCAGCTCGACGTCACCCTGCCCCGGCTGCTCCAGCTCGGCTCGATCGACGCGACGGTGGCCAGCTTCCTCGCCGCCGCGGTGAGAAGCCGCTGCAACATCATCGTGACCGGCGGCGTTAACGCGGGCAAGACCACGCTGCTGCGCGGGCTGGCCGCGGAGATCCCGCCCGGCGAGCGGGTGGCCACCCTGGAGTCGGAGTACGAGCTGTTCCTGCACGGGACGCAGCAGCATCCGGATGTGATCGCGTTCGAGGCGCGCGAGCCGAACTCCGAGGGCGTGGGCGGCATCTCACTGCACGACCTGATCGCGCACGCGCTACGGCACAACCCGCAGCGCATCCTGGTCGGCGAGGTCCGGCGCAGCGAGATCATGCCGATGCTGGAGGCCATGAACTCCGGCCAGGAAGGCTCGATGTGCACCCTGCACGCCAACTCGCCGGCGGAGGCGTTCGACCGGATCCTGATCCTGGGCCTGCGCGGCGGCCTGACCCTGGCCGAGCGGGCCATCCACATCCTGGTCGGCATGGCCATCGACCTCGTCGTGCACGTGCGCAAGCGGCACGACGGGAAGCGGACGCTGCGGTATGTCTCGGAGATCCTCGAGGTGATGCCGCCGGGCGACACCGAGCGTCCGACCGTCAACCGGCTCTTCCTGCCCGAGGGGCCGGACGGGCGGGCGATCGCCGCGCATACTCCCTCGCCGCGGCTGCTCGGGAAGCTCGTGGCCGCAGGCTTCGACCCGGGGCTGCTCGACCAGCAGCGGGCAACGGCCCGGACGGGCGGCTGGCGATGATGCTGGTGGCCGCCCTGGCCGGCGGCGTTATCGCGGTCGGTCTGGTGCTGCTGGTCACCGAGCTCACCGGCCGCCGGAGGCCGCCCGGGGTCCCGCCGCCACGGCGGCGGCTCGCCGTCGCGCCCTTCGCCTCGGGCCGTCAGGTGCTGCTGGCGGTGGTGGCGTGCCTGGTGGTGCTGGCGGTCACCAGGTGGCCGGTGGCGGGCCTCGCGGCGGCGCTGGCGGTCATCTTCCTGCCGCGCGTCCTCACCACAAGCTCCCAGCGGCAGCGCACGGCGAAGCTGGAAGGGCTGGAGCAGTGGACCCGGCGGCTTGGCGACATGCTGACCGCCAGCCGCGGACTCGAGGAGGCCATCGAGGCCAGCGCGCGGTCGGCACCCGCTGCGATCGCGGCGCCGGTGGCCACCCTGGCCGCCCGGCTGAACACGCGCACCGGCCCAGAGGCCGCGCTGCGCGCATTCGCCGCCGAAATCGACGATCCGGCGGGCGACAGGATCGCGGCCGCGCTGATCATCGCGACCGGCCACCGCGGCGGCGGCGTGCGCGACGTGCTCAACGCGCTCGCCGTTATGATCGGCAGGGACGTTGCTGCCCGGCGCGAGATCGAGGCAGAACGAGCGCAACACCGGACGACCCTCCGGTGGATCGCGATATTCGTCGGCGGGTTCACGATCTTCGCCGTGCTGAACCGCGCCTACTCGAGCCCCTACGGCACCCTGCCGGGAGAAGTGGTGCTCGCCCTCGTCACCGGGTTGTACGCGGCCGGCCTGGGCTGGCTGCACCGGCTCGGCGCGACGTCGAGCCCCGGACGATTCCTCGCCCAGGAGCGGGCCCCCCGCGATGGCGGACCAGAGCAGCGAGAGCGCCACGGCCGCCCGGCGATAACCCGGGGGCAGCGGTGAACCTCTGGGTCATAGCCGCGGGCATCCTGGTCGGCCTGGGGGTCTTCGTCGCGGTGCGGGAGCTCGTGCCCGCGCCGAGCCGGCTCGAGGCGGCGCTAGCCCGGCTGGACCTCGGCGCGGTCCTGGAGTCCGGTTCGGCAGCGGGGCGGGGAGCCGCGCCGCCCGGCAAGCTGGCGCAGCGCATCGCCGCGGAACTGCACTGGCTGCCGGTGCCCGCCGCCGACCTGGCCCTGCTCGGCAAGAGCCGGGAGGGCTGGATCGCCAGCAAGGTCGGCTGCGGCCTGCTCGGGCTGGCGTTCCCCCCGCTACTCGTCGCCCTGGCCTCGCTGGCCGGCACCGGCCTGCCCTGGACGGTTCCCACCATCATTTCGCTGCTCTGCGGGACCGGGCTGTTCCTCGCTCCCGACCTGGTCACCCGGGTGAACGCGGCCGAGCGGCGGACTGACTTCCGGCGGGCGCTCACCAGCTACCTCGACCTGGTCGCGCTGGAGCGCGGAGCGGGCGCCGGCCCCACCGAGGCCCTCGAGGCCGCCGCCGAGATCGGCGAGGGCTGGGCGTTCGGGCGGATCTCCGCCGCGCTTGACGCGGCCCGCCGGGCCGGGGCGGCGCCGTGGACCGCGCTCGCCCGCCTGGCCCGCGAGACCGGGATCAGCGAGCTCGCCGACGTCGCCGACATCGCCGAGGTAGCGGGCCAGGAGGGAGCCAAGATCCTGGACACGCTCGCGGCGCGCGCGGCGTCCATGCGGGCCGAGGCGCTGGCCGCCGACCGGGCCACCGCCGGCTCGCGCAGCACCACCATGGTCATCCCGATCGCGCTGCTCGGAGCCGGGTTCCTGCTGCTGCTGATCTTTCCGATCGTCTATCGCACGTTCGGGCCGGGATAGGACCCGGCTCGGAGAAGGGAGGTGCCCGATGGACCCTCTGTGGCTGGCCGTCAGATACCTGCTAGACCGGGCCCACTACCGCACCCGCGCGGCTCTCGACGGGAACCCGGAGTCGGGCGCGCTCACGCTGGAGTGGCTGGTGATCGCCGGGATCCTGGTGGGCGCCGCCGGGCTCACCGCCCTCTTCCTGAGCGGCAAGATCAAGGAGTGGGAAGGCAAGATCCCCTGACGATGCCATCACCTGCCCGCCCGGCCCCGTGCAGCCAGACACGGGGCAGCCAGACACGGGTCCACGCGATACGGCGCCGCCGCGGACCTGGCCGCCGCGACGCCGGGGCGCTGATCCTCAGCTATGTGATCATCGTCCCGGTCTTCATGCTGGCGGTCATGGTGATCATCCAGGGCGCCCTGTGGTACCTGGCCAGGGAGGCGGCGCTGGCGGCCGCCCGGCAGGGGGTCGACGCGGCGCGCGTGCGCGGAGCCGCGGCCGGCGCCGGACCCCAGGCCGCGATGGCCTTCGCCCGCAACGACGCCTCCGGATACCTGCTCGGCCCGTCGGCCACCGACCGGGGGAGCACCGCGACAACCGTCCAGATCAGGGTCACCGGCCACGTTCCGACGTTCGTGCCCGGCGTGGCCATCAACATCAGCCAGGTCGTCCAGGCCCCAGTCGAGCAGTTCATCGCACCCAGCGGTCCCTAGCAGAACCGGAGGGAGCATCGTGCCGATCTCGCCCAGCGGCAGCGGTCGTGACGCCGGCAATGCCGCGCTGGAGCTCGTGGTGCTGGCTCCGGTGATCCTCTTCCTGCTGGGCCTCATGATCGCCGCCGGGCGGACATCGATCGCCCAGGGAGCCGTGGACGCCGCCGCCCGCGACGCGGCCCGGCAGGCCTCGATCTCCCTGACGCCGGGGGCGGCCAAGGCGGCGGCGCAGTCCAGCGCACAGGCGGCGCTCAGCCAGGACGGACTGGACTGCCATCCCGTGGTGCACGTCGACACGAGCCAGTTCACAACGGTCGGCGTCGGGCTCCCGGCGCAGGTCACCGCCACGGTCACGTGCCGGGTGCCGCTGTCTGACCTGGTGGTGCCCGGCATGCCCGGCAGCAGGCTGCTCAGAGGCATATTCACGTCGCCACTCGACCCGTTCCGGGAGCGGTGATGTTCACAGTGACTGTCACAGCACAGGCGGATGCTCGGAGACGGGAGCGCCATCGACCAGCGACGGAAGGTGACCGGGAGCGCGGCACGATCACGCTGATGCTGCTAGTCATGTTCGTCGGTCTGCTCGCGCTGGCCGGAATCGTGATCGACGGCGGCGCCAAGCTCGACCAGGCGGAGAATGCCAATGCGATCGCCCAGGAGGCGGCCCGGGCGGGGGCCGGCATGGTGAATCAGTCGAAAGCCCTCGCCACCGGGTCGTTCACCGTCGATCAGGCCCAGGCCCTCGCCGCCGCCCTGCAGTACCTGGCGCACCAGGGCTACCGGTGCTGCGTGACGGTGGATGGGCCGGACGCGATCCGGGTGACGGTCACCGTGACCGCGCCGACCCACGTGCTGTCGATCATCGGCATCGACACGATGAGATCGACCGGCTCCGCGACCGCCTCCCTCGCGACCGGCGTCATGGGGCCCGGGACATGAGCCCGCCGGAGGGCCTCCGGGCGCCCCGCAGGCGAGCGGGAGACAGGGCGTGAGCGGGGGACACCGCGGGACCGCCCGGCGCTCCCGGCGGCTCGGCCTGGGAACGGCGCTGCGTGGCCTCACGGCGCTGCTGACGCTGATCATCCTGGTCCTCGGCCTGCCGATCGCGCTGTACCGGCTGGGCGGCGACCCGCTGCCGCGCCACATCCCGTCCTGGCACCACGTCAGCACGCTGCTGCTGCACCGGGACAACGGAACGGTCTTCCTCGGGGCCGTCCGCGACCTCAGCTGGATCGCGTGGGCCGCGTTCACCGCGGCGGTGGCCGTGGAGAGCACCCAGCCCGCCGCGGTCGCTGTTGTAACATCTGCCCGCCCCAGCCCGCCCGCTCCCCGCCCCAGCCCGCCCCCAGCTCGTCCCGCAAACCTGCCCGCGCAGGCCGCCGCCGACGCCACGGCCGCGCAGCCGTTAGCACCCCAGGTGATGAGCATGGGCTTCTACCAGATGGTGACTGTCCGTGGCGGCGATTGCCTCTGGACGATCGCGCAGCGCTACCTCGGCCAAGGGGATCTGTATCACGAGATCGTCAGGCTCAACCTCGGGCATGCCATGGGCGACGGCCAGACGTTCAAGGACCCGGCAGTGGTCTGGCCGGGGTGGGTGCTGCAGCTGCCCGCCAGCCCCGACCAGGTGCCCACGGCGGCAACCGGTCCGTCCGCTCCTGTCCCGCAAGGCCACGGAGCGAGCCGGCACGGCGGGCACGACACCAGCGATCCGCGTTTCCGGCACCCGCACCCGGCCGCCCGCGCCACCGGGCCGGGGCCGAACACCGCAGGCGTCCCGGCCGACCCGCCCGCGGCCGGAGCAGAGCCGCCCGCGCGGCCCGCCACGCCTGACCACGCCGCCGCGGGAGCGGCGCACGCCGCTCAGCCCCGCCAGATCCCGCCGTTGGCTATATTCGGCGTCGGCATGCTGGCCGGCGGGGCGACGGTTGCCCTGGCCCGGATGCGCCGCCGCCAGCGGCAGGCGCGGCGCTTCGGCAGGCGGATCCCGCTGCCGGTGAGCGCGCCGGTGATCGCCGCCGAGCAGCGGCTGCGCGCGGCGACGCTGCCGTATCCCGGTCCGGATCCGGTGGACGAGCAGCTGTTCTACACCGACGCCGCGGACGACCCCGAGACCTACGTGTACGCCGACCCCGAGCCAGGGGCGTTCGTGTACGCCGACCCAGAGCCCGAGCCAGGGGCGTTCGTGTATGACGAACCCGAGCCCGAGGCGCTGCCGCAGTTCGGTTCGGAACCCGCGCCCGAGGCGCTTCTGCAACCCGCGACCGCGCTGCGAGCGGCGCTCAGCCAGCTCGGGTCCGGCCTCGCCGCCGCGGGGCAGCCGATCCCCGACATCGCCGCCGTCCAGGTGCGCCGCTCGGGCATGGAGCTGCTGCTGGCCAGCCCCTCGAGCGAGCCGCCCCCGGCGCCCTTCGCGGTGCCTGGGGGGCGCCAGGGCATGGCCTGGCGGCTTGAGCTGCCCCGGCACGCGCCCGCTCTCACCTTCCCGCCTACCCAGCCCCGCCGGCGCGCCGAGACCGGGGACCTGCTGCCGGGCCTGCTGACCGCGGGCATCGCCGAGGACGGCGGGTACCTGCTGATCGACCTGGAGTACCTGGGGGTCACCACGGTCGACGGCCCGGCCGACCTGGCCGGCCTGGTCCTGTCGACCGCGGCCGCCGAGCTGACGACCAGCCAGCTGGCCGGCTGGTACGACCTGATCCTGGCCGGATTCCCCGAGCTCGACGCGGTCGACGGCCGTGCCACCAGCTGCGCCGGCCTGGCCGAGGCCCTGGACCTGGTCGCCTCGAAGGCCGTGGCGCTGCGCCGCAGGCTCGGCGACGCGGACCGCTCCGACGTCCGCCGGCGTCGGCTCGAGGACCCCGGCGACGAGGACTGGGCCCTGACGCTGCTGGTCAGCCGGACGGCCCCGACCACCGCGCAGATGGCGATGCTGCTCGACCTCGCCAGTGACCCTGGCGGGATCGCGGCGCTCGTGCCCGGCGGCACCGACGCCCCGGAAGGCCATCCCGCACCCGCCAGCTTCCGGCTGGACGCCGACCCGGCCCGGCCGGGCGGGATCGTCGGGCATGTATCCCCGTTGCACGCCGACGTCTGGCCTCAGCCGCTCGCCGCGGACGACTATGAGGCTCTCGCCAGCCTGTTCGCGACCGCGGCGGACCCGCGCGACGTCGGCGCCGATCAGCCGCCCTACGACGGCTCGTCGTGGCCGCCCGCGCCGGAGCTGATCGGCCTGGAGGAGCCCCCGGCGGCGGATCTGGCCGACCTCGAGGAGCCCCCGGCCACGCACCCGGAGCCCGGAACCCCAGGATCGACCGAGGATCCCGGCGTCCCGGACCAGTCCGCCGGCCTGCGGATCGGCGTCATGGGCACGTTCACGGTGAACGGCGCTCCCGCAGCGCTGCAGCCCGCGCAGAGCCAGCTGATCCTCGCCCTCGCGCTGAACGGGCAGGACGGCCTGTCCAACGCCCAGCTGTGCTACCTGCTCGGCGCTGACCCGGACCATCCGAAGCCCAGCGACTCGCTGCGCCAGCTGATCGTGCGCACCCGGCGGCAGCTGGGCCGGGCCCCCGACGGCAGGGAATGGATCGAGCACCTCGGGGCGGGCCAGTACGCGCTGCACCCGCACGCGAAGTTCGACTGGGCCGACTTCGAGGAGCTGAGCGAGCGCGCGATGCAGGACCGCGACCCCGCGTGCCTGCGGGACGCGCTGGCGCTGATCCGCGGCAAGCCGTTCACCGGCTGCTACCACTGGTGGCTCGACCTGGCCTTCACCGAGACCGTGCGGGCGCAGATCGTCGACGCCGCCGAGATGCTCGCCGAGCTCGAGCTCGCGGCCGGGGACCCGTCCGCCTCGGCCCGCGCCGCGCGAGCCGGGCTGTCCGGCGATGCCGCGGCCGAGCAACTGTGGCGGGCGGTGATGCGCGCCGAGCACGCCGCGGGCAACCTCGCCGGGGTCCGCGAGGCCTGGAGGCGGTGCCTGGACACGATGACGGATATCGCCGCCGACGGCGAGCCGCATCCGGAAACCGCAGCCCTCTACCAGCAGCTGATCGGCGGCGGCCGCCCGCAGTCCGCCTGGGCCAGAAGCTATCCGTGAGCCGTCGGCCCGGCCGCTCAGGCCCGAATCTCCGCAAACCGGGTGCCAGGCGCTGATGCGGGCCGGTGGTGCGGCGGGGTAGCCTCTGGGCGCGTGAGTGACCAGGTGAAACCATCGTAGGGTGACGCTGCCGGGGGAGGAGCCGCCGTCGGCCGTGGGCTCGGGCCCGGCCCCGGTGGATCCTGCGCGGCCCGGCGCGGTCCACGTCGAGGATCACCTGGAATCGCGCGTGCGCATTCCCGCCGACATCTTGCGCTGCGTTATCGCCCTTATCGAGATCGGCCTGCTGGCCGGGCTCGGGCTGCTGGCCCGCGAGACCGCGAGCGGCGCCGAGTACAACCTCGTCCAGGCCAGCGAGAAGCTGCCGAAAGGCCTGCTCTCGCTCCTCGGGGACGTTGCGCACGCGGCGCTGCTCGTGCTGCCGGTTGCCCTCGCGGTCCGGCTCCTCATCCGCCGCCAGCCGCGGCGGCTCGCCGAGGGCGCCGGGGCGGGCGTCGTGACCGTCGGCGTGGTGCTGGTCGCCAACGTGCTGCTGAAGCACCCGGCCGCCGCGGGCCTCTACCAGGTGCTCACCCCCTCTGGCAAGAAGCACTTCGCGCCGCTGGACGGCTACCTGTCCGGTCTGACCGCTTACGTCACGGTCGTCGGCCTGTCCGGCCGCCCCCGCTGGCGGACCGTGTTCTGGCTGGCCGTCGCCTTCTACGCGATAGCCAGCCTGGCGGGCACGCAGACGACCGTGTTCTCGCTGCTGATCACCCTGCTGCTGGGCATCGCGTGCGGGGCCGGGCTGCGGTACGCGTTCGGCACGATATCCGAGCGCCCCTCAGCCACCCAGATCGCCGAGGCCCTCGGCGCCGTTGGCCCGCCCGTGGTCGGCATGCGGCGGAACTGGGACTCCAGCGTGGAGACCCGCAGGTACGCCGCGAGCCTGCGGGGCGGGGGCCGGCTCGACGTCACGGTCTTCGACCGTGACCAGCAGGCAGCCGACGTGTTCTACCGGCTGTACCGCAGGCTGCGGCTGAGGGCTCAGGTGTCGCGCAGTGCGCCGCTCACCGTCGAGCGGGCGATGGAGCGGCGGGCCCTGCTGACGTACGCGGCAGAGGATGCCGGCGTGCCGACGCCCCGGCTGCTCGCCCTGATCAGGGTGGGCCCCGACGCCGCCGTGCTGGCCAACGAGAGCCATGGCGGCACCACCCTGGCCGAGGTGGCGCAGGCGCTGACAGACGAGCAGCTCGCTCAGGTCTGGGATGTCGTGCTCCGGCTGCACAGCCGCCGGGTGACGCACCGGGCGCTCACGGCCGACCGGATCCTGTTGATCGGCGACGGCATGCACGGCGGCAGTGACCAGGCTCACGGCCGAGGGCAACATCATCCCGATGGCGGCCGCCTGCGCTACAGCAACGGCGGAGAGGTCATGCTGCTCGAGCCGGGCAACGGCGACGTGGCAGCGACCGACCTGCAGCTCCGCCTGGACCTGGCCCAGCTCCTCGCCGAGCTGGCGCTGCTCGTCGGGCCGGACCGGGCGGTCAGCAGCGCGCGCAGGAAGATAAGCGGTGCCGAGCTGGCCGCCGTCGCGTCGCTGCTCCAGCCCGTGGTGCTGCACCGCTCGACCAGGGCGGCGGTGCGCCGCCACAAGGACGTGCTGCCCGCGCTCAGGCATCGCCTGCTCGCTGCCGCGCATGGCGGGGAGGCCGCGCCCGTCCAGCTGGAGCGCATCCGGCTGCGCACCTTGCTCACCCTGGTGGCCAGCGTCATCGCGGCCTTCATCCTGGCTGGCGAGCTCACGAAGGAAAGCTTCGGCGATGTGCTCCGCCACGCCAACTGGTGGTGGGGCATCACCGCGCTTGGCCTTTCCGCGCTGACCTACCTGGGCGCCTCGCTGTCGCTGTCGGGGTTCGTGCTCGAGCGGCTGAGACCGGCCCGGACCCTCCTCGTGCAGGTCGCCTCGTCGTTCGTCACCCTGGTCACGCCCGCCGCCGTCGGCGGGGTGGCGCTCAACATCCGCTACCTGCGCAAGACCGGGGTGACCCCGGCCGATGCGGCGGCCAGCGTGGGCGTCTCCCAGGTCATCGCGTTCGGGCTGCACACGGTCCTGCTGTTGATCTTCGCCGCGCTGACCGGAACCTCACACAGCACCTCGGTACGGCCGCCGGGCTGGGCGTATATCGGGCTGGCCGTGCTGGTCGGCGTGATACTGGCGGTTCTCGCCGTGCCGGCAGGCCGCAGGCTGCTCGTGTCCCGCCTGGCGCCCGCGCTCGGGGAGGTGATCCCGCGCCTGCTCGACATCGCCCAGCGGCCTGCCAAGCTCGCCGAGGGCATCGGCGGCGCGATGCTCGTGACGGCCGCTTACATCGGATGTCTCGCCGTGTCCGTCCAGGCGTTCGGCGGCTCGCTCCCGATCGTCGCCGTCGCCGTGGTCTACCCTGCTGTTCCGCACCGTGACTTTCTGGCTTCCCGTTCCGCTCGGCTGGACGGCGCTTCACTACCTCCAGCGCCACGACGCGCTATAACGCAGGGACCACCAGCACGGCGTCAGCGGCCGGCCCGCGCCGTCGGCGAGGTAAAGCCAGCCAGCGACGGCCGGCCTGAGCGGATGGCACGCGCGGGGGTACCTGAGCCGCGCTAGGACAGCCTGGCGACGGCCAGCGAGGCGGCGAGCAGGATGAGTCCCCAGGACATCGCCCGCAGCGCGCCTTCCAGCGGGGCCAGCAGCGCTCGCTGGTCGATGGCGCTCACCTGCCCGTCGGCGAGCGTGATGCTGCCCTCGACCCGGACCGACCGCCGCCGGAGCGTGCGCGCCGGCGTGCTGAGCCTGCGCTGCGCGGCCGACAGGGCCAGCGCCGCCGCGGCCGCGAGCACCGGGGCCAGTGCCAGTCGCCCGGTCTGCGCCGTGTAGGCGGTCAGGACAGGGAAGGCGCCCCACGCGGTCGCGAAGCCCAGGTCGGTGTGGATGATCCCGCCGAACAGCTCAGCGTTGTACGCCACGACGAGCACCGGACCCGCGATCATGAAGGGGAGCAGGACCCAGCCGGCCCTGGCCACCCCGGCGGCGCCCAGCGCGACAGCGCCGGCCAGGCCGGCCACGGTCACGGTGACCAGCGCAGGCGCCGAGATGCGCGTCCGCAGGGGGCGGCCGTTGAGCTCGTCGAGCGCGTGCGCGGCCAGGCCCACCGCCAGGAAGAAGGCGATCAAGGTGGCCAGCAGCGGCGTGAGGCTGACGCGCGGCGCCAGCGCCGCGCCGATCACCACGTAGGACAGGTGCCATGCGGTGTACGGGGGGTGCAGCAGCGTCCACCAGTCACGCCATCCGCCCGAGCTCGCGGCGTAGAAGGCGGGCCGGGCGCCGGCCGGGGACTGCCCGGCCGGCTCGGCAGGAGATTGCTGTCCTGCCGTGGCCGCCCCCGGTTCCGGGTGGCTGGCGGCGAGCCCGTCAGCCACGTGCGCGCGTTCCCCACATGACAAGCCCGCCGCCCAGGCTCATGACCTGGACGCCGACATCGGAGAATCCCGCCTCGCGCCACGCCTCGACGGTCCAGGAGACCGGGTAACGACGGTAGTGCCGGGAGATGCTCGGGCCGAGGAAGCGGCCCACGGCGAACCACTCGCGGCCACCGGTGAGCAGGCCTGCGGCGGGCAGCAGCAGCCGGGTGTAGAGCCACCACCAGGCCCGCCAGAAGCGCGACGGGGGGAGCAGGAACTCCAGGCTCGCGACCCGCCCGCCCGGCTTGACCACCCGGGCCAGCTCGCGCAGCGTGGCCTGGGGATCGAGCACGTACCTGAGCAGGTAGGTAAAGGTCAGCGCGTCGAACGTAGCGTCGGCGAACGGGAGCTGCTCGGCGCGCCCGGCCACCAGATCGATCCGCTCGCTCACCGCCGAGCCGGCGACGTTGCGCTGGCCCTGCCGGAGCATCTGCTCGGTGAGATCCAGCCCGACGACCCTGGCCCCGGTCCGCGCCGCGATCTGCAGGGCGACGCCCGCGGTCCCGGACGCGACGTCGAGCACCGTATCCTCCTCGGCCGGGGCGGCGCGGCTGATCATGGCCCGCCGCCAGCGGCCGTTCTGCCCGAACGACAGGACCTCGGCCAGCCGGTCATACCGTGCCGGGAGCGGGGTGAACAGCTGCTGCGCGAAGCGGTTGCGCTCAGCGGCGGGAGCGGGTTCGGCGGCAGGAAGCGGCACGGCGTCTCCTCGAAGCTCGCGGAATCTCACGGTAACGCTCCGGCCGCCGCAATGACACCGCCCCGCGCGCGGGGAGCCGCGCCCTAGGTAGCGACCGGTATGCCAGATCATTGCCAGATCGCGGCGATTGTGTGGTCTAATGCTGGCTGCCTGGACCCAGGGAAGTTCGGCGGCAGACCGGCTGGGCCTCCCGGATATGCCATGATAAGCCTTACATATCGGATAACTGCATAATCTAACAAGGAGGCCGCATGGCACGCCGCTGGTACATACCGCTGTTGGCAATGCCCGTGGCGATCGGGTCCCTGATCGCGGTCGCAGTAGGGGTCGCCTCCGCATCACCCGGGTTAGCGCATCCCGCCGCCCGGCCTGCGGCAGCTCACACGGTCTTCCCGGGAACCCCGATGATCAGGCCCTCGGGCATCGCCATGCCCAGCCTGGGCGGGAACGTGAACACGACGGTTGCGAGTTCCAACTGGTCCGGCTACGCGGTTACCGGCCGCGCGGGCGCCTTCCGCAGCGTCTCGGCCAGCTGGGTTCAGCCCCAGGCCCACTGCGCAGGGGTGGCCGGCCACAGGTTCGCAGCGTTCTGGGTCGGCCTGGACGGCTTCAACAGCCGTTCGGTCGAGCAGACGGGGTCGGATACGGACTGCGTCGGCACGAGGCCGACCTACTACGGCTGGTACGAGATGTTCCCGGCGGCGCCGGTCTTCTTCCGGACCAAGCTCAACCCGGGCGACCACATGAGTGCCTCGGTGACCTTCCTCGGTGCCGGGCGCGGTTACGTGCTCGTGCTCCGGGACAGCACCCGCCCCTGGACACATACGATCATCAAGCACGAGGGTGGCCTGGCCCGGTCATCGGCCGAGGTGATCACCGAGGCACCGGCGACGGTGGACCAGAACGGTAACGTGAGGATACTCCCGCTCGCCGACTTCGGCACCATCCGCTACGCCGGCTCCAGGGTGAACGGGGTCCTGCTGCTCAACCTGGCTCCGGTCAGGATCAAGATGGTCGACAGCCGCAGCCTGCTCATGGACACGACGAGCCTGATCGGCCCCCTCGACGCGTTCACCAACAAATGGATCAGGAGCTTCTGACCGATAGCTCGGTGAAACGGTAGACCACGGGCCTGGCGGCCTTCGCGGCCGCCGGGCCCGTCGTCGGCGAAGGGCACAACTAACGTGGCGAGCACGGCGGGCGCGTTCGGCGAGGCCGAGATCGCGACACGGCGGCTGCTGCTCACGCCCCTGCGCCCCGAGGACGCGGAGCCGATGGCGGGCGTTCTCGCGGATGAGCGGCTGCACGAGTTCATCGGAGGCAGCCCGGCGAGCGCGGACGAGCTGAGGTCGCGCTACCGCCGGCTGGCCGCCGGCTCGCCGGATCCCGGGCAAGCATGGCTCAACTGGATTGTCCGGCTGAGCGCGACCGGCGAGCCCGTCGGCACCGTCCAGGCGACCGTGATCCGCCGCCGCGGACGGTGGGAGGCAGTCGTCGCGTGGGTGATCGGGACGGCGTGGCAGGGCCGCGGCTATGGGTCCGAGGCGGCGCACGCGCTCGTCGGCTGGCTGTCCGGCCGCGGAGCGGCTGTGATCACCGCCCACATCCACCC